>JAEEGL011627669.1_pt1 | contig 23988 bp, 23 predicted proteins | sample 9134231 | NCBI WGS metagenome assembly JAEEGL01 (sample SAMN16246548, study PRJNA631951) | gut metagenome | biome: gut microbiome; feature: rumen; material: fiber-attached | host: Bos | place: Iran: Karaj | collected 2018-10
GGTATCACAGGAGAAGGCGCTTAAGTCGGTCAAGATGCTCGTATCAAACTTACAAAAGATGGTCATAGATGAGCAGAAGGCGGCCGCCAGACAGGGATATGGAATGGAGAACATATCGCCTCAGCTTAGGCGTGATGTAGATGCAGCAGAGAAGCTCATGGATGATGTATCACAGAACGATGAAAAGATGTTCATGGTGACGATCACGATGGTACAGATGGCAGACAGCATACAGGCGCTTGAGAGAGCATATAACTCGGCAAGATCGATAGCAACGGCACAGACATGTGAGCTTATCAAACTTGAGCATCAACAGGAGGACGGATTCTTTTCAACACTTCCGCTTGGTAATAACAGGATAAACGTGAAGAGACAACTGACAACAACGTCACTTGGCGTATTCCTGCCCTATAAGATCAAGGAACTCATGCAGTTTGGCGATTCACTATGTATGGGGCTTAACAAGATCACGGGGCATATCATCATGGCTGATGTTAAGACTTTAGCCAATCCCAATACATTAGTACTCGGTACACCGGGACGAGGTAAGTCATTCGCGGTCAAGATGATGATGATACAGACATATATGAAACTCAGGGACGATATCTTAATATGTGATCCCGAGGGTGAGTACGGCCCGCTTGTAAATAAGCTAAAAGGCCAGATAGTGCATCTGAGTCAGTCATCAAGAGAATATATCAATCCGTTACATATAGATCCTGACTGTGACTGGAGTTCGGATCCTATCGGAAATAAGTGTCAGCTGATCATGAGTATATATGAGCAGATCTTAGGACCGGGCAAGATAGGCGCTTATGAGAGGTCGATCCTGGACCGCTGTACACAGAAGCTATATAAAAAGTTCGTGACGACTAAGGATGTTAACGATCTTCCGATACTTGAAGACCTCTATAACGAACTGTCAGAACAGGAAGAGAAGGAAGCAAAGTATCTGCGCACATCACTCGAGGTATATGTTCACGGTTCGCTTAATTACTTCAATCATCCGACGAATGTTGATATGCATAACAGAGTCATCTGTTTTGACATAAAGGAACTGGGTGAGCAGCTAAAGAACCTGGCGATGCTCGTTGTACAGGAAACAGTCTGGGGAAGAGTGACGGTCAACCGTAATGCCGGTAGGTATACGAGATACTTCGTGGATGAGTTCCATTTACTCCTTAAGGAACCGCAGACAGCAACATATTCTAAGGAGATCTGGAAGCGTTTCCGTAAGTGGGGCGGAATACCGGTAGGTATCACACAGAATGTGACAGACCTGTTAAGTTCATCGGAGATCCAGTCGATCTTCTATAACTCGGACTGCTACATCCTCTTGGGACAGGCATCCGGTGATGCAGATATCCTAAAGGAGACACTTAAACTATCCGGTGAGCAGTACAAATGCATCTTAACAAGGAACAAGGGTGAGGGCCTTCTGATATTCGGTGGTACGATCCTTCCGTTTGTTAACAGGATAGATGAGAATACGGAAGTCTATAAGACGATCACAACAAAGGTTACCGAAGCAGCTGATGCCTAGGTAGCCTTTTTATAAAGGTGGTGATAACGATAGAAAGAGATAACTTTACGGATAATATCAGAGACAGGTCGCTGTTTGAAGAGAGTGCGGCAAACAAGATCTCTGATACCAGGACAAGAGATAGTACCGCAACGGATGTGCGAACTGTCACAGCCCACAGTATGGCTGAGAGCAAATCGATAACGGAGAAGCTGGCAGCTTATAAGACGACTAAGGCAGTAACGACGAACACGGAGTTTGGGAAAAACGTGGCAGATCTCGGACCCAAGATGCGCTCATCAGTAGGTAAGGGCGGACAGATCCGCCCGGAACTGTCAGAGACCGGTTCGACCAAGAACGGTAAAAAGCCTGCCACGGGTAAGCCTGACAAGCCGAGAACAGATAAGTACGGCAATATCATACCGTCAAGGATCTCATCTAAGGCTAAGGGCAATGAAGAGACGAAGGCTAAGAATATAGGCAAGACCAAGAACCTGCGTAAGGATACGATCGTTAAAAAGGCGGAAGGCGTAAAGACTGAAACCGGCAAGTTCCAACAGAAGATCGGAACGGACAGAAGGAAGACCAATAAGGGCAAGATAAAGAGCGCTGCTGTCACAGCAGTAGACTATAAGCTTGGTACCAGTACAGAGGATGACAGAAACGGTTCTACAGAAGCGATAAGAGCCGGGATACGGGGTGCTTCATACCTGCAGTATTCAAAGTACAACCGGCGACGTAACAATATCAATGCACAGAAGTTCCTGTATAAGTCGAACGTCTATAAGGGCGCAAAAATCGGAGAGGAAGCCCGGTCAAGGACAACGGGTAAGTACGGCAGGAAGGCTGATGCGAACTTCTTAAGGATACAGGCGAATCGTAAGAAAGAACGCGCAGCCAAGCTTGCCATGGAGGCTAAGAAGGCCAAGAAGTTCAGGCAGGCCAGGGAGAAAGAAAAGAAAGCCGTCCATACATTTGAGGAAGTGAAGCAGAAGGCGATCAAGGTCGCAAAGAAACTTGTAGAGTTTGCCAGGAGAAATGCCGCACTGATCATATCCATATCGACCTGTATCACAACATTTATCGTGATTTCTGCAGGTGTAGGAAGCTGTGCGATGGCATTCACATCAGGAACTGAGACTTACATGGCGGGACTAAGTGGAGCATTGGATCCCGATATGACGGACTGCGATAACTACTTCGGTGAGAAGGAGATGTTACTGCAGGAGAAGATCGATAAGATCGAAGAGGACTATCCTGACTATGATGAATATGTTTTCGATACGGACGAGATCGGACATGATCCGCTTAAGCTGATGGCTTATCTGTCAGCAGTATATGATTCATATGACCTGTCCATCGTTAAAGCTAAGCTTGATGAGATATTCAATGAGCTGTATGAGCTAACTCTAGAGCCGAAGACAGAACAGAGGACGAGGCAGAAGTTCAATCAAAACACAGGGAAGTATGAGGATGAGATATATGATGTACAGGTACTGTATGTGACGCTTAAGAAGAAGGACTGGGATGACATCATAAGCACTAAGTTCCCTGACAGTTCGTCCAAGGAGCGCTACGAGATATATGATGACACAGACGGAGCGCACCAGGCTTTTTACAATCCGTTCGAAACAGACTGGTCTACTAAGATCACTTCAAGATTCGGATGGAGGATACATCCAATACTGGGAGGTGAGAAGTTCCATAACGGCATCGATATAGGCATGCCGGAAGGGACAGAGATACATGCCTGTGCAACGGGCAAAGTCATAACGGCGACCTATTCTGAATCAGCCGGTAATTATGTCGTGATACAGGATGAGACGGGCTATACGACTCATTACATGCATATGACATCATACAACGTATCAGTAGGTGATGAAGTCAAGCACGGCGATATCATAGGCAAGGTCGGGAGCACAGGAAGGAGCACGGGACCGCACCTGCATCTGGGAGTAAAGGATGCTGCAGGCAACTGGCTCAATCCCGAGTTTTTGGTATCAACATACACAGGAGGATCACATTAATGAGCATGAGCAAAGAAGACGCTTTCAGGAAGGCGGAAGCTGCCCTTAAGAAAGCGCAGGAGAAATATGATAAGGCCTATGCAGTATGGCAGGAGGAAGTAGACAGTATAGTATTGCGACCGATGCATATCAGGAACTTATCAAGAAAACAGGCAGTACAGTTAGCGAAGGCGATATCGGATGATACGATATTTGCCAAGATCATGGAACTGGGCTTACTGCCGTCAACATTACAGAAAAGAGAGGATATCAAACAAAATGAAGATGATGAAAAGAATAAGAACTAAGGTTGCATTGATGGCAACTATCGCAGGCACCGGCATAGGTGCCTTTTTAATGCCCGTGATACAGGCGCAGGCATCAGACGGTAACGGAGACGTATACGTGGAAGTGCCGCAGGACTGGCAGAATCATGCAAAGACATTGCAGATCAAGGTCGATGACTATGTGGTATACGACTGCGACGGTAAGGAAGTCCCTATCACTTATAAGAGAGTGGATGTGGCATTCGACGAAGGGGAGTATATAGATGCGACAGAGGCTATGAGTGTGACGATAGATCATAACTGTACGCTTAAGCTGCGAGCCCTCTATACGGACGGGAATGAGGCATACAACAGCATTAAGATTGAGAACTTTGATCTCGAGAAGCCGACGATAGGTGCAACACTTGAAGGCGAGATCCTTTATCTAGAAGCGACAGATGCGATATCGGGCGTAGCTGACATCAGTGTCAACGGTAAGCCTTTCACGGAACTGACAGAGGGTAAGATGTGTGTCAATATCAAGGATCTTGAGGCAACGGATGAGTATATATCGATCCATTCGGACGACATCGCTGGCAATGCTTCCAAGGCATATAAGCTTAAGAATCCCTACTATGTGGGGGAGATCGAGTCGGGACAGGAAGATAAGAGCTTAGATAACCCGGACAGTATAGAGGCGACTGATCCGACCAAGGCACGCGGTACAGTGACGGATGACTATATCACTCAGGGGCGTGAGTTTTTCACGGTAGATGCATCGGGAAAGACCTTCTATCTTATCGTAGACAGGACACAGAACCAGGAGAATGTGTATCTGTTAACGGAAGCCGGTGTCAATGACCTGCTTAACTTCACTGACTATAACGGTGTGGATGTACAGAACGGCGATGTGCCTATGTATGAGATCCCTTCGGCAGGCGGCAGGAGGGCGGAGGAACCTGAGCAGCCGGTAGAAGAGGAACCAGAAAAAGAGAAGGAGACTGAGACAGCTGAAGCGCCCAAGAGTAACTCAGCGACCATGTTCATCATCGTGGTGATCATATGCGGCGTGGGCGTAGGCTATTACTTCTTAAAGAACAAGAAACGCAAGGAAGACCTGGCGGAAGCTGAGGAGATGGATGCTTTCGATACACCGGATGATAATGATATTCCGGAGGGTGAGACCATATATGAAGGCGAAGATGAGGATGAAGAAGCAGAAGAAACTGAAGCCGACACAGATGTCGCTGATGCAGATAACCTTATAGAGCTCACTGAATCTGACATCGTCTATAAGACAGAAGATGGCTTGGACCCTGCAGAACAGGCGAGGTTACTTGCTTACTTCGGTAATAAGGGGACAGAGCAGACAGACGGAGATCCACAGGAATAGGGGCCTGTGATCATAGATGAAAAGGAGAAGAAAGATGGAAAGAAACGATATGACTATCAAGGAGTTCGCAGAGGCCGTAGTGCAGGAGATATATGATGCACGCCCCGGGATGAAGGGTACACATACGGTTGAAGTGAATGAAGTATTGAAGAACAACGGAACGCTCTTAACGGGTCTTACGATCAAGGAGAGGAGTGATAATATCGCTCCCAATATCTATCTTGAGAAGCCTTTTAAGGAGTTTCAGTCAGGTATGCCTTTGTCGGAGGTCGTAGACCATATCCTGGATGCCTATGATGAGCATAAGTCACCCAAGAACCTGTCGGTAGACTTCTTTGAGGACTTTGACCAGGCAAAGGAGAGGCTTGCTATGAAGATCGTTAATGCGGATAAGAACGCAGAGATGCTTAAGACTACACCGCATTATAAGTTCGGCGATCTGGCAGCAATCTTCCAGGTGCAGGTTGATTCCAATGAGTTCGGCAATGCCGTGATCACTGTAAAGGATGATCATATGAAGATGTGGGGTGTCGATACCAAGTCCCTCATGGATTATGCCAAGCCCAATATGGAACAGAACCAGCCTGTCAGGATCCAGAGCATGATCGAGGTACTCACGGAGATGATGGGCGATCTGCCCGGAGCGATACTGCCACCCGGTGAGGAACCGACCATGTATGTCATGAGCAACGAGACCAAGATAAACGGTGCTGCAGCGATGATATTTACCGATAAGCTCGGTGAATTCGCAGAGGAGCACGGAGCCAATCTCTATATCCTGCCCTCAAGCATACATGAAATCTTATTGCTTCCTGATAACGGAGCGATGAGCGTGTCAGAGCTTGAGGCGATGGTGAGAGATGTCAATGCCACTCAGGTAGCACCCGATGAGGTGCTCTCAGACAATGTGTATTACTACGACAAGGATGTGAAGACCATCTATATCGCAGCTACTAATGAGCCCTGTGTGCTCGTAAGTGACGGCAAGGACTTCAGTACTCCCGAGAAGGGAAAAAAAGAGGCGATCAAGGCCTCTGATAAGCCCAAGACGAGTGAGGGTAAGGGTACGATCCATGAAAAGCTTCTGGAGGGCAAAGAGAAGGCTTCTAAGGCGCCTGATATCCCGAAGGAGATTAAACCCAAGGATAAGGGCCAGGTAAAAGAGTAGATAAGATAAGCGGGGCGTTATGCCCCGCGGAAAGGAATGAATATGTTAATAAGCGTTAAGACAACTAAGCTTAATGAAAGTGAGAACGGTATCAAGGGACTGGCAACAGTTTCATTCGGAGATGCATTCAAGGTACAGAGCATCTCTATCATGGAGGGCAAGAACGGACTTTTCGTATCAATGCCGGCCTATAAGAGCAAGCAGACGGATGAGCAGGGCAACCCCGTATATAAGGAGATCTGCAATCCCATAACCAAGGATTTCAGGGACAACCTGTACGGTGCGATCTTAAGCTCATATAACAATGAGCGTGAGGCCACAATAGGGGATGCAGATGACCGCAAGAAGCCCAATATCGGTATCAAGGTGACTCCGATAAACAACGGTGGCAATACGGTCGGACTGGCCAGAGTTTATCTTGAAGATGCATTTGTAGTGAGCAATATAGCTATCAAGAAGACCACAGAGGGTAAGATGTTCGCTGCTATGCCGTCATTTAAGACAAGCCAGGTCGATGAGAACGGCAAGCCTGTCTATAAGGATATCTGTTATCCTGCGACCAAGGAGTTCCGCCAGGAGCTTCAGAAGTCTGTAGTAAACGCATACCTTGAAGCAACAGTGGGTATCGATCAGCCCAATCATGCCAAGGCTCCGGCAAAGGATTCATATGAACAGGCAGTGGAGGCGGGATTCGTACCTGAGAGCAAAAGCGATGAAGAACTCCCTTTTGATGCCGGGTTGCAGGATCCCAAGGAGATAAAACCTGCGAAGAGCGAGGCGCAGAGAGCCGAGAGTAAGAAGACTACGAAACCGAAGGCGGAGGCTAACGAGAAGCCCAAGTCCATCAAGGACAGACTTGCTGCCGGAGAAGCCAAGAAGGCAGCTGTAACAGCCGCAAAAGAGGTTGTATCGAAGACAGCCAAGAATAAGGAAGCAGTTATTGCGTAAAGGCGTGACTGCATAATGATTGCCACCACGGTTATGAGAGATCATGACTGTGGTGGCTTTTTGCGTTGAAGAACTATTATACGATAAATGATTCAAGATGTTTAACGAGTGCTTTTCTCAATAATCTTACGCGAGTTTCTTATATCCGTAGGCTTTAATCCATCATCAACATATTTCTTGAGCATCTTTTCGATTGCACGGCCTGACATTCGCTTGTTCTGCATAGAAAGAAACAGGGCATTACCATCATTAGACTTGTTCTTTTTATCCTTCCTTTCATAGATTAAGTAGTTTTCAATGGATTTAAGAGTCTTATTGTCTAATGGAATGTGACTGTTTCTCGTACGCAAATAAAGCATCCCTTTATCAAGGTTAATATCTTCACAGTTTAATGCAACACATTCGGATAGTTTTATACCTGTGGAACATATTACACGGATAATAGCTATATCTCTTTTGTGGGTTTTGTTGATATAGATAAGTTGTTTATCGCTAAGACCATCGGGTGCACAAACTGCATTTATGGCATTCTCCATGAATTGTTCATGCTCGGCAACATTTGCCTTTCCGGGGCGACGCCGAGAAACCGTACCCGCATTAAAGCAATCCGGGATACTCTTAGTTAAGTGATTAGTGTAATAATAGTTGAAAAATGCCTTGAGTATGGTGAGTTTTCGGTATATAGCTGCCGGTTTGTTTGTATACTTTTTTCCGTTATGATCGTAACTTGCCAGATAGCTCTCGTACTCAGTAATAATGGTGGAATCGACCATTTCTAATGCAACAACCGAATTTTGCTCGATTTCAGGGTGGCTTAGGCTGAGGAATTCAAAAAAGATCAGAAGATCTCTGGCGTAAGCATTTCTTGTTGATAGTGCAAGAGAAGATGATGAATTAAAATAATCAGAACAGAATTCAGGTAGCAAAGAGAGGAGGTTATCTGCTTTTTGCTTCAAAATATCTGTTTTTCTTTCTTCGTATGAATCGTATTTTCTCATGGGATACATCCTGATTCTTTTAGCAACAATACCATTCGCCGTTTTCAATTACTATTTCCATTCCATCATTACAATATATGCATACTATAGGACCTATTTCGTCTATTTCGACTTTGACGGAATAATCAACATTTTCAACATAATGATTATATGTTGAAATGCAGTCGTGATGATGCTCATCTACACACATATCTAAAACTATTTCCATATTTTGGCCGATATCAGCATAATCAGTATCTATATAAACTATTTTTTCTCTGTCTGAAGGTGTGTATTCGCTGAACTTAATATATCCATTTTTGCTCTTCTCACAAAGATCTTTTATCATATCCATAAATTTGATTGTTCTGAAATCAAACTGTAGTGCATCAAAATTAATGGGTAATAAATCCATAATATCACCTTCCATTTCTTCTTTTGCGGGTTGTAATAATTGTAAGTATGGTACACCAAAATATTTTCCTAAAGCTTTGACCTGATCAATATGGTCTGGCCCGTTTTTTCTGGTAAACCAGTTTTTAACAGCACCACATGACACATATACACTTGGACATATCTCTTTATAGACTTGTTCCTTTCTTATGTTTCTTTCGTTTGAATAATTATTCAAGACGACCTTGGCCTTTGGAAAACTCCAATAGTATTCTTTGCCATCAGTATCCTTTAAGATTTTTAGGTTTGACAATGTTTGGCCTCCTTATTTAGAAAATGAGTTAAATACATTATATTTTGACGGAACAAAAAAAGAAAGGTAGTCGTGAGACTACCCAAACTAATTGATGATTGAATAAGGGGCTGAGTGAGAAAGATAAGCTGTTTGAAGGGTATGCCCCCTGTGGTGGCGGTTTTGGTGGTGATTCTTGCTTTTTTGACAGGTTTTTGCGAATGAGTCCTTTAAATGGGACATGCGACCTGTGCATAATGGATTTATCAGGAACGGAGAGGTGTTGATGATGAGAAGATTAGTGTTCTGGATATGGAAAAATGCGAGAATAAAAGACTTTGGATGTAAAGGTTTTTGCCTCACTTGCCCGTACTTTAAGAAGTGTAGCGAGGATGAGGGTGTGATAGAATAGTAAGAGCCAGGCAGTGGTCTTTAAGGAAGACAACTCATAAAGGGACGACGACCTCTACTTTGATGGTACGATGGCATAAAGGCATATAAAAAGAAGTCCGCGACATAGAGGATGTTGCAAAAGAGTACGGTGAGAAGTGGTTCCCCACCAAAAGATCCGGCAAGTAGGCAGAGCATAATCCAATCCGGAGTGCAGGAGAGTAGGGCAAGCGGTCCTACTCTCTTTTATTGGTCAATAACTCAATGATTTGTGTCTGATTGCTCACTATGGTGTTCTGAGTGTCGGCTATGCTTATGATTGTTGCGGCCAAACCAAACACCGAAACACCGGCAATAAGGCTTGCCATCAAGCCTATAAGTAGGCCTATCAGACCGTATCCGTCACCAATCCCCTGCCCAATAGCAAAACCAATCACTGAATTGATCACGACTGTTGCCACGAACAGTATGGCGATCATGCTTGCAAAGCTGTCCTTAAGCCACTGTATGATGCGGTTGCTTTCCGACTTGGGGACAGGAATCTCCATGATACTGTCGTTGCGGAACTTCTTCTTAAGTTGCTCTTTTTCCTCTGCAGATTTTTCTCGCCATTCCGCAGTCAATACACCCGTGTCAAATGTTGCAGATCCACAGCATGAGCAAGCTTGGGAAGTATCGTCACTGCCGCTGAACGTTTTGTGGCATTTCTTACAATAAAAGATTCTCTCTTCCATCTCGCGTTTCTCCTTTTCGCAATAACCAAGTGATATATACTATATTACCAATTTTCTCTATAAAATCAATCTGCGGGCGAGGATGTTCTTGAAGAAAAGAAAATGTTCTTAAAACGAACACTGGAGATGTAAACGTGCACACAAATTGAATGCGCCCTGGGTTATAATATTCTCATAGAAAAAAACGAAGGGAGAAGCAAGGATATGGATGTCAATCTTGAACAGTTCAGTAGTCCGGAATTTTAATGTAGAGATGAGGTACGCCGGGATCGAAGATCACGTTGGAAACATCGAGGATGCCATCGACGCTCTTGAGGTCATGGCCAGGGGTCTGGACGAATGGCACGGTGAGGGACGAGGGAGCGGAGCGCTTCGTATAGTCGCTGAGAGACTCCGCGAAGAAACCGCTGCGAATATGGATATATTGTATCCCAACAAAGAAACAGTGTAAAGGAGGGCTCTCACAGCTGTGAGGGCCTTTTTCCGTAATTAAACAAGCAATTGCGAACGCTATCTGAATGATATAAGCTACTGAATGATATAAGCTGAATCAAAGTAGCCTCAAACAATTGAAAATACGGGCTTTTTTTGATATAATAATCAATGATTTTGTGTCTAAAGGAGAACATGGCAATGGCAGATTTTAAATTCGAGATTCAAGAGAATCTGGCAGTCCTTTCTGAAAGCCCTAAAGGATGGAAGAAAGAGCTGAACTTAATATCATGGAATGGTGCTGATCCTAAGTTTGACATAAGGGAATGGAGCCCAGAACATGACAAAATGGGCAAAGGCGTTACTTTGACCAGTGAGGAGATTGACGCACTTTATAAGGTATTGGCGACTATCTTTGAATAGAGTTAGGAGTAAGTTGAATGTCGGATGTGGTTAGTCCTGAAAGAGAAGAGTTATCGGAACAGGAAAGAGTTCCTAAGGATGAGAAGCTAAACGACAAATATGAGCAGATAGAATTGCCGATTGAAAAAACAGAAGAGAAGATTATTACGAAACTCGGTTAGGTATATGCAGAGGTTAAAGTTGATGATGCTGAGACGAAAGCCACAAAGCCTCCTAAACAACCCCAACCGTTAGTGAAGGATAATCCTGGGCCAAGAAGTGTTCTGAAAACCTTAGGGGTCGCGACAAAAGTTAAACCTATACAGAGCGATACCGGAGATGCGTTAATTTTCTTACAGATGAACGGAATATCCTTTGTAGACAAACGAGACAAGGGCGGAGCCTTGTGGGCACTATGCGATGAGAACTACAAATCTGTATTTGCCGAGGCAAAAAAGCAAGGATTCTACTTTCATTATTCTCCTAACGGTAGTAAGTCCACAAGCGGGAAACCGGGATGGTGGATAAAGTAACGAATATGGAAATTCATCAGCTAAAAACAGAGGTAAATAGTCATGACAGACACTGAAAGACGCGAAGCTGCAAGACAATTTTATAATAAGTGGGTAAACAGAGGTCACGAGGATGAAGATGACCGCTCTTACTGGATAGACTTTCTTCAAGACGTGATGGGTGTTGACCATGCCACCGATAAGATAGACTTTCAGAAAAAAGTAATTGGCCCTGATGGTAATACCAAGCGTATCGATGCCTATATTCCGGAAACAAGGGTTCTTATAGAACAAAAAAGTCTCAATATTGATTTATCAAAACCACAAGCTGGACATAATGGCATGACTCCATATGAACAGGCTAAAATGTATGACAACTCTTTGCCTGTAAGCGAAAAGGCTAAATGGATTATTATATCAAATTTTGCTGAAATCTGGGTTTATGATATGGATACAAAAAAACCCGAACCGCAAAAGTTTGCCCTTAGTGATATACCAAACAAATATAGTTTATTTGAGTTTCTTACGAACCAAGACCAAAAAGAGATCAGTCATGAAGAAACAATATCTATGGCTGCAGGTAAAATTGTCGGAAATCTTTATGATGCACTCAAGAAACAATATATAAATCCTGAGAGCGAGGATAGTTTGCGTAGCCTCAATGTTTTATGCGTACGTATTGTATTCTGCCTGTATGCTGAAGATGCTTTGATTTTTGGACCAAATGGCCACATTTTTCATGATTATCTTAAGGATATTGAACCGAAAGATATTAGAAAAGCCCTTAAAGAACTCTTTATTATGCTCAATACACCTGAAGATATGCGGGATGCTTATGATAGAAACACCATTCTTGGCAGTTTCCCCTATGTTAACGGTGGCCTTTTTGCAGATGAAAATGTAGAAATCCCCAATTTTACTTCTGAAATAAAAGATATATTGCTTAGACAAGCAAGCGCGGGGTTTAACTGGTCCGAAATAAGTCCCACTATCTTCGGAGCAGTATTTGAGTCTACTCTTAACCCGGAAACGCGACGTTCTGGCGGAATGCATTATACCACAATAGAGAGCATACATAAGGTCATAGATCCGCTTTTTTTGGATTCGCTAAAAAGGGAATTAGATGATATTGTTTCAGTATCAAGAGATCGCGTAGGGAAATTGCAAGCATATCAAGACAAGCTTGCATCACTGAACTGGTTTGATCCAGCATGTGGCTCCGGAAATTTCTTGACTGAAACATTTCTCTGTATTCGAAGACTTGAAAATAAGGTTATTTTTGAACTTGAAGCGATGGGCAAGAATGCAGTTAAAGGGCAAATATCTTTTGCAGATGCATCGATTAACCCGATTAAAGTGTCAATCCAGCAGTTCTATGGTATTGAAATAAATGATTTCGCTGTGACAGTTGCAAAAACAGCGCTATGGATTGCAGAATCACAGATGATTAAGGAAACTGAAGACATAATACATGGGAAAATAGAGTTTCTCCCACTTAAGACTAATGCATGTATTGTAGAAAAGAATGCTCTAAATATCGATTGGAATACGGTTATAGAAAATAACAAGCTGAATTATATAATGGGAAATCCTCCCTTTGTGGGATATGCTTTACAAAATAATCGTCAAAAAAGTGAAATAGTTGGCTTGTTTTCGGATATAAGTGGCAAATCATCCAATTCCGGGCGTATAGACTATGTCGCTGGCTGGTACTATAAAGCCTGTGAGTATATGAAAAATACCGATATTGAAGCAGCATTTGTTTCAACGAATTCAATCACCCAAGGTGAACAGGTATCAGCAATATGGCGTCCTCTCAAAGAAAGATTTGGACTTAACATCCGTTTTGCATGGACTTCATTTGATTGGGATTCGCAAAGTAATTCAAAAGCAGCGGTTTGGGTCGTTATCATAGGTTTTGACGTTAATCCCAACAAGAATAGAAAAAAATATATCTTCAGTGAAAATTCTGTAAACGAGGTGTCTCATATTAATGCCTATCTTTCAGAGGGAGAAGATGTTTTTATCGACCCAGTTAGTGTTCCACTTTGTAATGTTCCACCGATGGTATCCGGCGGCAAGCCGGTTGAAGATGGTAATTACATTCTCACAGAGGAAGAAAAAACTGAATTTCTCGCACAAGAGCCATCTGCAGAGAAATACATAAAAAAATATGTTGGGTCTGATGATTTTATTAACGGCTATACTCGTTATTGTATATGGCTGTACAATGAAAATCCGGCTGAATATTCAAAGATGCCGTTGATCCGTAAGAAAATGGAAGCAGTAAGAGAATATCGACTTGCTAGTAAGAAAGCAGCTACTAGGGAGTGCGCAAATCGTCCATCTGAATTCATGGAAATTAAGAAGTTTGATGGACAAATCCTTATTATTCCAGAAGTATCTACAAGCAAACGCCGTTATATTCCAATTGATTATTTAGACGGTAATTGTATATGCAGTAATAAAGTCCGCTATATGTCCAATGCTTCCTTATATCATTTTGGTGTTTTAACTTCAAATGTTCATATGGCATGGGTTAGAACCGTTTGTGGTAGGTTGGGCATGGGTTATGATTATTCAATTAAAATTGTATATAATAATTTCCCATGGCCCTCAAATATAACTCTTGATCAAAAGCAAAAAATAGAGACTACAGCAAAAAGGATACTTGAAGTACGCGCTATGTATAGTGACTGTAGTTTGGCTATATTATATGATCCGCTTACTATGCCCCCAGAATTGCAGAAGGCACATCAAGCTAATGATAAAGCCGTCATGCAGGCGTACGGCTTTTCTATCAAAGATATGTCCGAGGCAGACTGTGTCGCGGCCCTTATGAAAATGTATCAGGAATTGATTATTAAGGAAGAATAAAATGGAGATTCTTGAATTATGAGGAAGCGCAAGACCAAGAAGATAATAAGGTTAATAATATCGACAATAGGCGAGGCCTCTGGACTTATATTACTATTACTCTTCGTTTATTATGACAAGATAAATGAAAACAAATATCTTATCATTGCTGCTATAGTAGCCGTGGTGGCAATAATTGTGCTTATCACATATATATCGAGGGTAATTAGAAGGCGCAAGTATCTTAATTCACCTCTGTCAGTTATAGACGTTATGTCAGGCGAGGAATTTGAAAAATACCTAAAATACTACTTCGAAAGCCAGGGATATAAGGTAAACCTCACACCTGTAACAAACGACTATGGTGCGGATCTTGTGCTTAAAAAAGACGGTGAAATAACCGTGGTTCAGGCAAAGAGATGGAACGAACCTGTAGGAAACTCTGCAATACAGGAAATTGTTACTTCGAAGGGATATTATAAGGCAACTAAGGCCATGGTTGTTACAAACAGCACATATACAACCAACGCCATTAATCTCGCAAAAGCAAACGATGTGGTTCTTTGGGATCGTAACTATATAAAGAAATACTTCGGGGATAGTTCGGCGGAAGAGGCAGAGTGATGTCAGCTAAAACAGATTGCACTGGTGAAAGAAGAATGATGAATTGTGGAATGGAAGCCACATGTATTATTTATAATTCGGCAAATAATCTGACTGTGGAATTTGAAGATGGAACTATTGTTGAGCATAAATCCAAGGATAGTTTTTATAAAGGGATGATCAACAATCCTAATTACCACAAAACATCTTGTTTGAACGAACGTCGAAAAATGTCTAATGGGATGTACGCCACGTGCATAGCGTATCGTGGTTTTGCTGATATTGATGTGGTTTTTGATGATGGTACGGTTGTAAAGAACAAAACGAAGAACAATTTTCAGCAGGGCCATATCAAGCACCCGACTTTCGATGACAGATCATGTCAAAACATATCCATACTCATGAATAATGGGCAAATCGCCACATGTATTGCGGATAGAGGCAGTATGGATATTGATATCCAGTTTGAAGATGGGGTTATAGTAAAACATAAAAGAAGAGCAGCTTTTTTGCTTGGCGAAATAAGAAATCCGATTAAAGCCAATACTTCTTTTCCTGAATTGATAGTATATGATTCTATAAAACGATATTTTCCGGATGCAAAACGTTCGTATAGACCCAGATGGCTTAAGAATCCAGTTACAAAAAAGAATCTTGAGCTAGATGTTTGGATTCCGTCTATAAAAGTGGGCATAGAGTATGATGGAGGTGCTTGGCATTCTGAAGAAACACAGCGCAGCGAGATAAAGGCTAAATTAATTGGTGAATCTAAAGCTATAAGCGCGCTCTACACGATTATGGAAGATGGTGCTATAGAACACACATCTGATAAGCATAAGAATTTCTATTTACACTGTGACAGTAACGATAACAAGATCCTGATTCCACGACTACATGATCTGTTGATTGAAATACTGGATGAACTTGGAATAAAAGGGCCACATTTAGATTTCTCAGAGAAGGAATTAGAGAGAATTAGAATCGACCATAACAGTGAGCTTATCGGGAAAAGTATGCGGATGAATTGCGGCCAAATTGCTACTTGTGTTGTCTTTCGTAACGCAAATGACATAGATGTACAGTTTGAAGATGGAACAATAGTATGCCACAAACAAAAAACTGCATTTTTGACCGGAAGGATATCCCATCCTCAAATCAAAACACAAACAGTTAAATCTTCTTGTTTAGGCGAAACAAGAATGATGAATTGTGGAATGAAAGCAACATGCATAAAGTATAATAATTCTAGTGACATAGATGTGCAGTTCGAGGATGGAACTGTTGTCTGCAATAGACAAAAAAATGCTTTTGTTTGCGGAACGATTAAAAATCCGAATATAATCAACGCTGATAAGAAGGCCTCCTGCTTAGGTAAAAAAGTTCTTATGAGTAATGGACAGTATGCTGAATGTACGGCTTATCGAAGCAGTAAAGATATAGACGTGATATTCTCTGACGGAACATTTGTTACTGGAGTAGATAAGTATAGTTTTCTTAAGGGGGCGGTAAGAAATCCACGAAGAACCATATATTCTTGTCTGGGTGAAACTAGAACCATGAAAAATGGTGAATCAGCTACCTGTATAGAATACAGAGGAACACATGATATAGATATCAGATTTGAGGATGGAACAGTAGTTCAACATAGGACCAAACAGGCCTTTTACAGTGGTACTATTCGAAAGAGCTACAATGTTTCGTGTATTGGTGAAACAAGAATGATGAATTGTGGAATGAAGGCGACATGTATAGCGTATCGAGGACCTAATGACATAGATGTTCAGTTTGAAGACGGAGCAATAGTGACAAACAGGACTAAGCATAATTTTCTATGTGGTAGCATAGGTAAGAAGAATTGTTGAGTGAGTCAAGTGCAGAAAATTATGAATATATCAGGGCATGATTACGAAAGACTTTGCACCCAGTATCTTGAATGTATAGGGTATAGTGATGTAAGAAGAACCTCTGGATCCGGTGATCAGGGCGTGGATATAGTTGCAACCAGGAGTGGCGAGAGGGTTGCGTTTCAATGCAAATACTGGAAATCCAAGGTTAATAACAAGGCGGTTCAAGAAGTTTTTGCTGGGATGTCACTATACAGGTGCACGAAGGGCATAGTAATAACAAACAACATCTTCCAGCCATCTGCGATACAACTTGCTAGGGCAACTGGGGTTGAGCTAATGCCAAGGATTACACCCGAGGTTATGGCGGGGACAATTGCTCGAAGTGGAATCAGACCGTGTGTGAACACAGGCGATAGCACTAACTTCAAAAACTACAGGCATAAGAAAATCTTCTCCAACGACTATCCTCGTTTGTATTCAGTAAATGCGCCAAGAGATGCGCAGAGCAAAAGACCGCAGTATCCAAGAATGGAGAAGGATAGGCTTATGCTTACCAAGCACGTGTATTGGGTATGGGGAAATATATACTTTGACTATACTAATAAGCCCATAAAAGAAAAGACTTACCAAAGTATGTGTGTTGTATTTAATGTATTCTTTTGGGCGACAGTGAGCATACTATTGATACTTATTTCAGGAGAGGCATCTAAAGGCGAAGTAGAGAGTCCTGGTCAGGCGCTCGTAAACTTGTGCATGGTGTATTCTGTGATCATCCTAGTAATAGTAAAGTGGCTTTTGAATCGGCCGATTAGGCGACTTAGGATAGCTCGTAAGCGCAGATGGATAAAAACAAGATGACTATATTTATCGTACAATTATATTGTAAAAAGAGTAAAGAAACTATAGATAAATATGTTTGGAGGGTATATCTTTTTGTATGAATGTGTAAAAAATCTATTGTGAGTACAATTAAGTCTTTTGCTGGAAAAAGTACGAGCGAATAAATCAAACATGCAAGTCGCTTGCGCTTTTCTAGCTATAATTGTTATGTTGCGGAGGTATATGTAGATGAAAGATGAAGAGATAGTATGAAGGAACAAGATATGAGGGCGGTTGAGTCGCTCTGCAGATGCGGAATGAGCTTGGAGGGTGTGATAGACAGCTTCCCATCATTTTCCCGAGAGGAGATTGAGACTGTTTATCGGAGTGTAAATAAGATAAATACGGATGCAGGGAAAGGTGTCGGAGTGAGTATTAATTGCTCGTAGAAAATGGAATAATTGGAACGAAACTAAATGCTTGGCGCGAATAAATGTGTCAACCACGCGGAATTTTGAAGTGAGGTGTTTATAGGACACCTCATTTTTTATACTCTAGACATAGGGTTGAGGAAGACCCGGATGAATTATATAGAAAGGACCTCGGAATAATCGAGGGAAGGGTTAGGGATCATGGCAGTACTTACAAAGCATGGGGAAAAGAGAATTGCGGAAAGAATCGGAGCATCACAGAACAGTGCATTGAAGAATGCAAACAAAGCTTTTAAGTACGGTATTAGGCATAAAGAGACACTTGGTGGATTACACGATTGGATGAGCGGTAAGTTTTTACTACATAAGAGTGCATCAAATATGAGAATCTATCGCGGATATATGTATGTATTCAGTAAGGATGTGCTTATCACGGTGTATCCGATCCCGGATATATATGCTTCGATAGAGGACTATGTAGATCCGGAAGCATATGACAGATACGTGGCTCATTTTAAGAAGAAGGATACAAACCAGGATAAGAAGTATCAGGAACTTAGAAATGAGTTTGACAGGAAGGTTGTTCTTAATGATGTCAGGGATTATGTGAAGAATCGCTATTCTGTAGAGATATCCGGCGTTGGTCTGGAACAGTACAGGATACGCATCTTTTATGTGCCTACGGATTATGAAATACCGGATCTTACAGGACTTGTCGATTATGTTAAGGGGCATACTGGATATCGCAGTGTCAGACTTATGCATAAGACGGATGTTAGAGGGAACAGAGTATATCACAGGAAGTATAACTATGATCCTGACGAGTGTGAACTCGTGTATAGGGCAGATTAGGAGGAAGCTATGGGTGAGACTTATTCGAATTCAGAATTAAGAGATATTGCCGAAGAACTGGTTGAAGACCTCAGAGACATGGATGAGGGTGACTCAATAAATACATGGCAATTGGTGGAAGAATCAGGATACGAACCGGATGAAATGGATGAGCGTAGTCTTGTTCATCTTAACAATGAAATCTTTAAGGTGGCTAAGAGGAAAAAAATTGTCCTTGATATAGCTGCACATAAGGAAATGGAAAAGGGACATCCTTTTAATTCAGACTATATAGTTCACAACAAGAATGCACAGATCAAGTGTCCGTATTGTGGCAGCACTAATACCGCCAGAATCATATATGGATATCCGCTTTTTAGTGAAAAGATGCAGAAGAATCTTGATAAAGGTAAGTGGACTTTGGGCGGTTGCGGGATTGATATGGTTGAGATAGACGGTGAACATATTTCGCTGGATCCGGGACGCAAGTGTAATGACTGTAAGAAGAGATTTGCCACAAATCCTGTCCTGATTACACCGGGAAAAGGAAACGCCGAAGATTATAGGGATATTGTTACATCTATTACATTTAAACGATGTCTGGAGCGAGATTATGGTCTTGGAACGAGTGTTGAGTTAAAGAGAAATACCAAGGGTGCATTAGTTCATGTTAAATATGATATCTTAAGTCGCGGATACTTTGAGAATCCAGTGAATGATAAACAGATTACTGAGGCCAGGTGGTATAAGATTTTAGATAAATTATACTGCGATATGTACCTACATGAATGGAAGAAGAAGTATGATTGTAAAGGCTCAGGATATGTGGTTATAGATGGTGAAAGATGGACTCTTGATATAAGAATGACCGGAGGACGGAAGCGGTCATATAGTGGCATTAATGCATATCCGCCTTATTGGGATGAGTTGGTGAAGATATTTAGAAGTTTTGCGAGGATATGATCCAAAAGATCCTTTATGAGATTGCAAAAAAATATGATTCTTTCTTATAAAATTGCTGGCATATGGTTAACCATATGATATTATAATATCAGAAAGGAGGTACAACAGATGAGTAAGAAAAAGAAAAAAGAAAAAAGATAAGAGCCTGAAAAGACTAATAGAACTGTTAATAGCAATCGGAACTCTCTTAACAGGAATCGCAAGTCTGATACAGGCTCTCAAGTAGAGGATAGGGGCGAAAACCCCAACCTCTACCCCTTACGGGGTATATTATAACTCATCTGTAGAAAAAATATGAATAGATTTAGCATGTTGTTTGTGATTGCATCGTGGATTATCTACTTTGCATCAGGCAGAGGATTGATAGGAGGATCTTTCTTATGCCTTTCAGGATTGTATGCGTTAGTGCAGTTAGTAGGAGGTAAAGATGCCAAAAGGGAATCCGAGTAAGCAGACAATAGCATCAGCCAAGTATCAGGCAAAAGCCGGATATATGACAAAAGGCTTCAAGATCAAAAAGGAAGTTGCTGAAGCATTCCAGGAAGCATGTGAACGTAACGGAGTATCACAAGCCTCTGTAATATCTCAATTGATGTTGCAGTATGCAAAAAAACAAAAGTGAGGTAATCAGGGGACAGCTAGAGATTATGAAAATATGGGACAGAATGTTATGAGATAATACTGACAATTGTCCACGAAATTGTCCACGAGGTTCCGCAAATGTTGTAAACTGGCGGTGTTTGGGACTTGGCATTATTGGTTCAAGTCCCGTATGCTCCATATACTCCGGGGGGTTCCGGGGATATAATTGCTCCATAAGTTAAGCGGCGGTTCGAAAGAACTGCCGCTTACTGTGTTTATTCAATCTGCTGAGGTCTGGTTTTATCCGATTCGAGATACTGGCCTTCGTGTATGATCGCCTCGACATTGCGCTTGGCGGTGAGGAGATCGTTGTAGTCTGAACGTAGGGAATCCAGGGATGCTGAGGCATCAAGGCGCTTATCTTCCAGAGCAGAGTGTTCCTTCTTAAGCACGGATAGGCGGATGGATTCGCCACGCATACCTTTCTGCTCTAAGGTCTTCTTAGCCGATTCATAGAGCATGAGCTCGGTACGGTGTGCCTCGTAATAGGCCTTGGTTTTGCCCCCTTTAACGTACTTTGAGTATATGGGCCTATACTTGCTTATGCGTTCGGCATACTTAAGCGTATCGTTGATCTCTGCTATCTTATTCTCGGTCTGTCGGACGGTTTCTCTCGCTTCTTTAAGGTTTGCCTTGGATTCTCGCAGTACTTCATTGAGACTATCAAGTGAGTCTATTCCCCTTTCCTTTAATAGATTATAGGTCGCAGCGACCTTCTTGGCATCCTGAATAGCCAGGCGCTGTTTGGTGTATTCGCTTTGGACAAAGAGGAGATAATTTCCGGTATTCTCTATAAGGCCGAGGCTCTGGTCATATTTCCATATACGGATATAAGCAGGCTTTTTGACGGTCGTGCCGGAAGTCTTATCTATGGAAATGCCGGTGCCGGTCTTAGTACCCGGGCGATTAGAGTAGCTTCTGCCAAGCTTATCCATGGCCCATTTGTAGTAGGTCTTACCCTTACTGCGGGGACTTCTGATGACAGAGAGACCATAGGCTTCGCATATTTCGTCGTTAATTGCACGAAGCAGACGCAGTTTCTTGGCATCCGAGTGAAAGCATTTATGGTCGATAAAGTCCACGTGATTGAAGATTATGTGGTTATGAATATGTCCGCGGTCTGTGTGCGTGGCTATTATATATTCATGCCTTCCTTCAGTGAAGCGGTCAGCCAGTTCCTTGCCGATTTGATGTGCTACGGACGGTTCGATCTCGTCTTTTGCAAAAGATTGGATCAGATGCTGGGCTAATATCGGACTCTTTTTATCAGCAAGGCTCCGTGTCATTGCAAATTCAGAGGCCAAAGTCTCCCTGCTGCATCCGAAGCATGAGATGTATGATTCGCCCTCTGTCTTATCAGTGTTGGTTATGTATCTGACCGAATAGCCTAAGGTTCGTCGGATAGAATGTATCTTTGTAATTGCCATATCGTATCCATCATCTCCTGTAATAACTTGACGTCTTCGGCATAAATATTGCCGGTCTGGTTTGTCTTCTTGGCGATTTGATTGATGTTCACACCAATCTTGTGAAGTTCATAATTCATCTCTTTGATGTCAGCATGATCGGGTTTGATTATGCACCCGTTGATCGCCATGGTACGTAAGTATCTGGCCATGTTCGCGATCCCGCATTCCCTCATTCTGTCCCTTATCTTTTCTCTCTCGATGGGCGTTACGCGGAACTTGACTTGAATCTGTCGGGTTAATAATGACATTGTGATGATCCTCCTTTGGGTAAATATTGGTATGTTCCGGCCGGTGGCCGGCGCGTTTATGCGGCCAAATGGTACCATTTGGCGATGCTTGCTACTTCTGCGGGGGAATATATTTTGAACCTCCCTTGAATTCAGTATATGCGAAGGTGTTCGACGGGGGAATGGACACAGCATGGACATTACATGGACAATTTGTTTTGGCCGGATTTGTGGAATTATATTACAAATTAGTTCATATGAACTAATTTGTTGAAGAAATGTATCGGGATTATTTGCGCCTGAAACCCAGTGGATAAAAGGCTTGTATGATATATGTATGCTCAAATTGCCCTAGAAAGTGTACTTTCAGCACTGTTATGTAAGGAAAGAGGTTGTTAGTATGGTACAGGTGAGGTAGTTTTTTGATGAGCAAACCGATATCAAAGTATGAAAAGGAAGTAATGGATCGCATCGATCAGATCCGTGTCAACCAGGGTTATACGATGGAGGATTTCTCCGAGTACCTTGGGATGGAGATCGAGATATACAAGCGGTGCAAGTATAAGAAGATAAGAGTTGACTTAGACTTCTTACATGCGGTGGTACAGAAGTTCCCGGCGGACCTTGATTACATATTGTTTGGTAAGACCGGGCAGAATTATAAATTGGTAAATACATTTGTCTCCGGTACGGATGAAGAGCGGGCGCAGGTCTTTGAGGAACTGGCAAGATTCTGCCGAGACAGTAAAGAGATGAAGGAGATAAATGCAGAACGCTTAAGGCGGAAGGCCAGAGAGAAGTACGAAGTCGATTATGTGACGAAGGCAGGACTGGTCGAGAAGGCAGGGCGTAAATCATCTCAAGCAGCAGTAAAGAAAACAGCCGAGAAGGTTGCAGCTGATAGGGCAAAAAAGAAAACGACCAGGAAATAGAATAGAAAGGATAAACTGCACATACTGACAACCATAGGAAAACACCCCGGGTTGCGATCATGGGCTTAGTGCCCGTTATCGTGATCCGGGTTTTTTGTAGCAACGAGGGGTATAGCACGACATTGGGAGAGGAGAGTAAGATGAGTACGTGTTCACAACAACTGGAGTCGATCAGAAAGATCTGTCGCGTAAGGAGGCTGGATGAGAATGATACTTTCGTGATCACTAAGAAACTGCTGGAGAGTTATAGGGGTGCGTTATGGCTTCGTGGGGGAAGCCGTGGCGGTGGTGATCTTGAAGGCAGTTTGCTGTTTTGCGAGGAAGGCGTAAGGCAGATCAAGCAGTGGTACGTCAATCTGAGGGAGCTGACCAAGGAAGAACTAAAGGCAGCATCCATCGATTCGATGATATTCCACGTGTGCAGGACGGAGTGGATCTTTGGGGTGTTCGATTCCGTTATGAAGAAGATTGGCGAGTACTACGAATACGGTCGTGTGTATTACGATATACTGACCAGAGCTTATCTGTCAGAAGATCGTCCGACCGATGCAGTAGTCGCGGAGGAATTGGCCATGGACAGGTCAACTTTCTATCGCAGGAAAAAGGAAGCGATACTCTTATGCGGGATCCTGCTATGGGAAGAAGTCAGAGAGCGGAAGTTCGCGTAGGGCTTCGATCGTAGACGGTTCGGAATGGACAGTGCGGGTACTTGGCGTGAGAAAGCGTCAGGTGCTCGCATTTTTTCATGCGACAACGCTGATACTGTAGTGATACACGGGTGTGACCATGCTGCGACAGCGCTGATACTGAATTTGCAGGTTGCTCGTGCTATTCTTAAGGTGCAGGAAGGAAAAGAGGATGGAAAGATTTTTATAGGGGATTATATCAATAAGAGCCCGAAGGAGCGGGTATATCAGCTGCTGGATTGTTATA
>JAEEGL010330403.1_pt1 | contig 23985 bp, 23 predicted proteins | sample 9134231 | NCBI WGS metagenome assembly JAEEGL01 (sample SAMN16246548, study PRJNA631951) | gut metagenome | biome: gut microbiome; feature: rumen; material: fiber-attached | host: Bos | place: Iran: Karaj | collected 2018-10
GGGGTGAGGTCTGGCCGGGGCGTGAGCCCCGGCTAAGCCAGAGGCAGGCTATCCATACCCGGTCTTAAGTGTGGCCTCTGGCTTTTAAGGCAAATATGAAGTGAATGATTTTGTAACATGGCATAATCAAAGTCATTTTTATTAAATGCCCGGGGTTCGGGGTGTCCCCGACCGTGCGGCGGAAAGGGGATTGGGGAAAACCTGAGCGCTTCGGAAGTAGCGGAGGTTTCCCCAAAAAAAAGAAAAGAAACAAAATAAAATCAAAGAAATAAAATCGGTCGGAAGCTGGCGCTACTCACTGCCTGTGGCGGGCGAGAAAAGACAAACACTTGCCACCGAGCCTGGGTCTATCTATTTGAATTTACGTGTACTGTGCTTGGTAAATAGTGGTGAAAATAGCGCGGCTTTGCACCTATGGCGCGGCCTCTACCGGGCTATTCTCTTTTAAAGCCTCCGCATCTTTCCGGTATAGCAAAAAGTAGGCGCCACAAAAGGTAAGAATACTAAATACGGCAAAGATGACTTCCAAGAGCCATGTCGGCGGCGTGAAAACCTTGGCTACATAGAGGCCGGCGGTAAAATCCATCAGGGTATGCAGTAAAATTGCCAGTGGATAGAGCCAGAATTTTTTTGCCGCCTTACAAGCATAAAAAACCAGGATTGAAGCGCCAATGTGGAAAAGGAGCGCTGAAGCGCGCTCTATTAATCCCGTACCGATATTTAAAATCGACATTTCGGCCAGCTCTTGGGCCAAAGTTGTGAGATCGGCAACTTTATCCGGAGCTTTAGCCGCCACCTTTTCGATGACGGAGCCAAAAGTTCCGTTATTAATCATCAGCGCATAGGTAATATAGGTAATATAACTCGCCCCCATGATAAAGAGTATTTCAAAACCGCCGTGTCCAATTCCGTAGGAAATAGCTGTCTCTTTGTTCTTAAGCTTTTTCAAAGCGGTTTTGTAAGCCACCAAACGGCCGGTTTCTTCAAAAATTCCGGGAAAGAGTCCGGCGACCAAAGCCCAGAGTACCGGCGTAGCCTCTAAAAACCGCTTGAGCGGATGGTCAATTGATATCACCAAAGACTGCAGCGATTTTTCCAAAACCAGAGCAAATAGGAAGAATGTGGCCGCACCCACCAGGATAGTTGCAAAACGCTCATTTTTTTTAAACTTCCAGAGCAGGGCAATAGTCAGCGGAATAAGCAAACTTAAGAGTGCTCCAAGAACCAAAAGCATAAATGATGAGGTTTCTACTTTAGCAAATTCCATTATTTGCCTCCTTTTTCAGCGGCGATTTCGTCTGAATAGACCCGGTGTGCATATATTAGTATTGCAATTAGGGCCAGTATAAAAAGCCCCAATACCACTATTATGGTTAGCTCGGGATTTTTGCAAAATAGCGCTATAATGATAGTTAATACTCCGGTAATTATAATGGACAGTGCGCCAAAGCGGTTACTTTTGCGCCAGGTGTTATCATTATAGCGGCTCCATTTTATGCGGACGCCAAAGGTGCCGTTGTTTCTGGTCTTAGTCATGAAATTGCCTAAAACAATAGAGATAACACCAAGTAATATAAATGGTATTTTTGGTAGGCCGGGCAATTGCCGGCTGGCACCGGTAAGCGCTTCGCTATAGGCCCCATAGAGCAAAACGCCCTGCATGACTGTTAAGAGAGCCATTATGGCTACACCGATAGTTTCAAGGGCCTTAGCGTTGGTTTTATTATAGGCGCTTTCCCTGTCTATAGCTGCCTTTTGAGCCTTTTTTTCATAATATTTGGCGGATAAGGTGGAAGAGAGGGCCATTAGCAACATTATAACCGGAAAAATCAGCGTTTCGTATTTTGAACCCCAGCGGGGGGTAGCCGTATTCAGCCCAAAGTGCAGTGTCAGCCCATAGTGCAGCGGGATGGCATTCGGCATAAAGTAAAGGGCGATGGCCGAAATTATGAACGATATAGCCGCAATAATCCACATAACTACTCTTTTCATTTGTTGCCTCCAAATTGTTCTACCCACAGTATTAGTTCAGCGAAAACCGAGGTATTGATCTCATAATAGACATAATTTTTTTGCTTATATTCCATCACCAGGTCGGCATCTTTCAGCAGTTTCAAATGGTACGACAAAGCGGCTGGGGTGGTGCCCAGTTTTTCGGCAATTTCTCCGGCATTCAGGCGCCCCTTTTTCAGCATGACGAGTATATCACGCCGCTGCTTATCAGCTAGTACTTTGAAAATATTGCTCTCGCTCATAGCACCTGGCCCCTCCTGAGCCTATTTCAAAATATTTTTAAATAGCGTTGCTGTCAAGAACTATTTCAAAAAAATTTTAAATACTTGTTTGGTGAAAATTATTGGTGATCAAGATTTTTGCTTAATTCCAGCACGTTACTCACAAAGTTCTTGGGCAGGCCAAAGGCGATGCTGGCAACATTAAGCACCGCCATCTCGGTTGGCAGAGTGAGTAAATCTTCCGGGTAGAGCACCCAGCCGCCCCATTCTTCTTTGTCATAATATTGCCCCATGTGGTACCAGTCGGTAAAGATGGGGGTGGCTTCCCGGCCATCGGCTGCTTTAAGTGCCGGAAAACTAATAGTTTGGCCGGGGTTCAAAGTAAAAGTGCCGCTCATTTTGGGGGCGGGCAGAGAATCTTGGCCACTTATTTTCACGGGCACCAAAAAACGCGCTTTAGCAAAAGTATGAATCATCTCATCTTCATATTTATCAAAAAGTTCGCGTTTGCCGGGGTAATCGCACTTCCACAGCCGCTCCTGCTGCAACATGGTTAAAGCGCGCAAATAATCGGGATTCATTACCGGCTGCTCAGAGAGGGGCACAGCCTGAAGATTGGGCAGCGGAATAAAAGCTGCGGCCTCGGCAATGTAGTAGTTTTGCCCGTTGTCAATCACCGCCCCGCGGGCTCCGTTGTAACAAAACTCGATTTCTAAAAAGCTTTTAATATCATCATGTTTAATAGTTAATAGCTGCCACATACGGAGCTGCTGGCGGTAATAGTCCAGGCACTCAAGAGCAAAACTTTCGTTGGAAAAGAGAAAAACACGCCCCTCTTCATCGAGAAAAGGCAGATTTGTATTTTCATCAATAATTGTAAAAAGCTCTTTAAGTATAAGTATTTGTTTGGGGATAAGCTCCCGTAAACGCCGTACTGCCTTATCTATTTGGTCGGCGTTAAAATGACGGCTCGCTATTAAAGTATTCCGGCGCTCTATAACATTATTAAGGAGCAATATTGTTTCCGGCACCGTCAGGGCGGCAATATCGGCCCAGACAGCGAGATCTTTTAGTCTTGGTATAAATTCCCTGATAAGTTCCGTTTCGTTAATTCTTGCCTGCTTGTTTTCCATGTGCCCTCCAAGAAAGATCGTAAAAAACAACTTAATATGTTATATAGCCTCCCTTGCCGGGCGGCAATATCCGGCACAGTAAAAGATATTTAGGAGAAGCAGGCATGAAGCCATACCTTGAAGAGAAAGAAGCAGTATTAAAAGAAACAGGCTCATCCATAACGGGCCTTACAGACGAAGAAGCGGCAGCGCGGCTCATTAAAGACGGCCCCAATAAGCTAAAGGAGCCGCCCAAAGAGAGCATTTTTAAAAAGTTTTTGGGCGAACTTAAAGACCCGATGACCATCGTCCTGATTGTGGCGGCTATTGTCAGCGCGGTTACCGCCATTTATGGCGGTGAGAGCCTGGCTGATGCCGGAATTATTCTGGCGGTTGTTTTATTAAATGCCTGCCTGGGCGTTTATCAGGAAAACAAAGCCGAAGCAGCTATTGAGGCTTTGCAGCAGGTTTCGGCCGCGACCGCCAAAGTTATTCGCGGTGGGCATCAAAAAACGATAAAGGCCGCCGAAGTGGTGCGCGGCGATCTTTTGGTGCTGGAAGCCGGTGACGCGGTGCCCGCCGATGCCCGCCTTATTGAATGTGCCTCGCTTAAAACTCAGGAAGCGGCCTTGACCGGCGAATCCACCGATGTGGAAAAGCAGAGTGCGGCTCTTCAGGCGGCCGAAAACGGCGAAGTGCCTTTGGGGGACCGCAAAAACATGGTTTATATGGGCTCTATTGTCACCTACGGCCGGGGGCAGGCGGTGGCCACCGGCACCGGTATGGCTACGGAAATGGGTGCCATTGCCGATGCTCTCACCAGTGCCAAAGAAGAAGAAACGCCGCTGCAAATCAAACTAAATGAGCTTTCTAAAAAGCTTTCCATAATGATTTTGGCCATTTGCGCCTTTGTCTTTATTGTCAACCTGGTGCGTAGCGGCGGCGAAGCGGTGCTGGATACCTTTATGATTGCCGTGGCCTTAGCTGTAGCGGCTATTCCCGAAGGTCTTAGCGCTGTGGTGACGGTTTTGCTCTCCATCGGGGTCACCAAAATGAGCAAAAACCACGCTATTATTAGAAAACTTACGGCGGTGGAAACGCTTGGTTGCACCCAGATTATTTGCTCGGACAAAACCGGAACGCTCACCCAGAACAAAATGACAGTGGTCAAAAAGGTGACCGGCGATGAAAAATTATTGCTAACGGCTATGGCTTTAAGCTCCGACGCCACTTTGGAGCAGGGCGAAGCGGTGGGTGAAGCTACCGAATGTGCACTTGTTAATGAGGCCAATAAAAACGGGCTGCCCAAAGGTGACCTGGTAGCCAAGTGGCCGCGTGTTGATGAAGCGCCCTTTGACTCGCTGCGCAAGATGATGACCACTGTGCATCAGCACGAAAACTCTTTTGTCCAGTTTACCAAGGGCGCGCCGGATGAGGTGCTGCGCCGTTGTAGCCATATCTTGGAAAACGGTGCAGCTGTTCCGCTCACCGAGGAGCATAAAAAGCATATTCTTGAGGCTAATAAAGCTATGGCCGACGAGGCGCTGCGCGTATTGGGTGCGGCAGAGCGCCTTTATGATGAAAAGCCGGCCAGTAACGCGCCCGAAGATCTGGAGCAAAACATGACCTGGCTGGGCATGTGCGGTATGATTGACCCCATTCGCCCGGAAGTAAAAGCGGCTATCGGTGAGTGCCGGAGCGCTGGTATTCGCCCCATTATGATTACCGGCGATCATAAGGACACCGCCACGGCGATTGCCAAAGAGCTGGGCATTTTAAAACCTGGCCAGATGGCTATTACCGGCGCCGAACTGGATGCTATTCCCGATGAAGTATTTGCCCAGGATGTCCGTAAATATTCTGTTTATGCCCGGGTGCAGCCGGAAAACAAGGTGCGTATTGTCAACGCCTGGAAAGCGCTGGGGCGAGTTACCGCCATGACCGGCGACGGGGTCAATGACGCGCCCTCCATCAAGAGCGCCGATATTGGCGTGGGCATGGGCATTACCGGCACCGATGTGACTAAATCTGTTGCCGATATGATTTTAACCGATGACAACTTTGCCACTATTGTGTCGGCTGTGAGCGAAGGGCGGCGTATTTACGATAATATCCGCAAGGCCGTGCAATTTTTGCTCTCCGCCAACCTGGCCGAGGTGCTGGCGGTATTTTCGGCTACACTCATGGGCTTTACCATTTTGAAGCCGGTGCACATTTTGTGGATCAATTTGATTACCGACACCATGCCGGCCATTGCTCTAGGCATGGAGGAGGCCGAAAAAGGGGTGATGCAGCGCCCGCCGCGTCCGCCTAAAGAGAGCATTTTTGCCGATGGCCTTAGCTTTGATATTATGTTTCAGGGCTTTATCATTGCCGCCATTACGGTGCTTAGTTACTTTGTCGGCCACCGCCTGGATAGCGGCTCCTGGGCTATTGCCGAATCGTCAGCCGGCATGACTATGGCTTTTCTCACCTTGAGCATAGTGGAGATTTTCCACTCCTTTAATATGCGCTCGCGCACCCAGTCGCTCTTTTGCCTGAAAAAACAGAATCTTTTGCTCTGGGGCACACTGGTTGTTTCTCTTTTAATTACCGCCGCTGTTATCTTCATCCCTGTGCTTAATAAGGCTTTTTCCTTCCAACCAATTACTATAACTGAGTACCTGGTCGCTCTGGGGCTGGCTTTTGCCATTGTTCCCATTGTGGAAATTGAAAAGATTTTCCGGCGGCTGGGGCAGGGCAAAGAAGAACAACCCACTAATATAGGAAATAGCCAATGTCAGAAATAAAAGCTCCGGCCGCCACCTGGAAACGAGTGCTATGCGAAATCGGTTTTGGCCTCATCGCGGCTATTCTCGCCGCCATTTTAACCTATATATACGCTGAGTTTTTTATGGATAGTCATGGCGATGTCGTGGGAGCAGCATTAGGCGAAATAATAATAACATGTGCTATATTAGTCTCACTCCTTGTGCCCTGGGGCGTTTATCTTGGCGGTAAACTAGCCGGCGGACGCGGCACCATAAAAGCTATAGTTATCGCTAATATTGCTTTACTTATTATATTCTTTGGAATCACATACTTTGGCCCTCATTTGCATTCTATAGGCGTGGCCATGGCCTTTGCTTTTCCGGCGGTAGTCTTAATTCTTCCTATTGCTCTTTATGAAATATCGCACCGGAAAAAGCTGGCAGAAGTTAGCAGAAGCTAGCAGAAAATGATAAAGATGAAGCGGAGGAGGATTATATGCGACGCTGGCCAGCCATTTTTAGTTTTTTGTTATTTTTAGCTTTTCCCTCCCTGGCTTTGGCTCATGGTGGCGCGGGTCTTGGCGGCGCGATTTTTGGTATATTTGCCAATATTTTGGCCATATTTTCTTTTATTTCTTTAGCCATTTATTATTCGTCTAAAAATACTGCCCTCCAAGCTACTGGCATAATACTGATTGCTATAAACTACTGTTTATATGTAGCTGGCCTACTGATATGCCTTGGCGCCTACAGCCCGGGAACAGAGCTGGAAGCATATTTGGGTTATAGTTTTTTGAATGAACTTTTTATACTGACGCATATAATAGTTTTCATCACTAAAGGCCGGAAAAACACTTTGGGGCAAGATGGGAAAAACAAGTGGCGGGAGCTGGCGGAAGAAGAGGAGAATAAAGCGGCTCATAATGGTTAAAAAAAATTAAGTTTTGCGAAAGGCGCTTATATGCATCAATTTACTGAGATTTTGCAGGATGAACTGAGCGCGGCCATGGGCTGCACCGAACCAATTGCTATTGCCTATGCCGCTTCTCTCGTTCGCGAAACACTGGGGGCCAGGCCGGAGCGGGTCAGCATCTTAGTCAGCAAAAACATTATTAAAAATGTAAAAAGCGTGATTGTGCCCAATACTGGCGGTTTAAACGGCATCGAAGCGGCTGTGGGTGCCGGTATTGTTATGGGTGACCCCGCGCTGGAACTTGAGGTTTTAAGCCGTGCTTCATCGGAACAGCAGGCAGAACTACGCGTATTTCTTGAAAATGTGCCTATTGAAGTGGCGCCGGCGAATTCTGCCGAGCTCTTTGAGATAGATATTAGCGCCTACAGCGGCGCCGATTGTGCCAGAGTGGTGATTCGCGGCTCACACACCAATGTGGTGCTCATAAAGCGCAACGATACCATTCTGCGCCAAGAGAATCCGCAGGTGGCCAATTATTGCCAAGATAGAAAGCCGGCAGACAAAGAGCGCCTCAAAGAGCTGACGGTAGCTGCTATTGTGGCCTATGCCGATAGTGTTGATATAGCGGAAATAGCGCCTATTTTCGAGCGCCAGATTGCCTGCAATATGGCTATTGCCGAAGAGGGGCTAAGAGGCAATTACGGCGCCAATATCGGCAAGGTACTGCTGGCAACCTATGGCGATTCTATCATGATCCGCGCACGAGCTAAGGCCGCGGCGGCCAGCGATGCCCGCATGAATGGCTGCGAAATGCCGGTTATTATCAATTCTGGCAGCGGCAATCAGGGCATTACCGTGTGCGTGCCGCTGGTGGAATATGCCCGCGAACTGGCTCTGCCGCGTGCGACGCTTTACCGTGCTCTGGCTGTTTCCAACCTTTGCGCTATTCATCTTAAATCGGGCATCGGCTGCCTCTCGGCCTATTGCGGCGCGGTGACTGCCGGCTGTGCCGCCGGGGCTGGAATTGCCTATCTGCACGGCGGCGGCCTTGATGTCGTCTCACATACGCTGGTCAACGCTCTGGCCATTGCTTCCGGTATCATCTGTGACGGCGCCAAAGCTAGCTGTGCCGCTAAAATTGCCGCCGCCATCGATGCTGGTATATTGGGCTGGTCGATGTATCAAAACGGCCAGGAATTCCACGGCGGCGAGGGCATTGTGGAGAAAGGAGTGGAGAATACCATCCGCAATGTGGGGCGGCTAGGGCATGATGGTATGCGGGAGACCGATGAAGAGATTATAAAAATGATGCTGGATGGTTAGAGAAAACCGTGACCACCATGGAGCGCGGGTTTAAAGGGTTTTAATACTCTAAATTTTGTTGTGTTTCTCCTTTTAATCTTGCTGTAATAAGTTCTCCGAAATTTGTTTCCTCTCCAAAAATTCTTAGTTTTCCGGCTCCTTTTCATATAAATTGGCGGCGGAGGAAGGCGCGATGAGCAGCTATCTGGAAAAGGATTATGAAGCGGCCACTGTTGAGAGCTCACCGGCGAACTTGGCGAGATGTTTCAAAAAAGCCACGAGCTGGAAAAAGAGATAAAGAAGAATCTTTCGGCGTTTCCACGAACTCGCGATCTCTCATATAAAGGAATGTCTTTTGCAAAAAAGACGCTAAAACTCTTGCCCTCTATTGAGGCTTTATTTGTGAGGTGCGTTATGAAAAAGTTATTAGTTCCCATGATGGTGCTCGGTATGAGCCTGGCTGCCACTTTTGCCGCCTGCGGTAATGGTGAAGACTCGGGTAAAAATGGCCAAAACGGCAATGCTCAGGATAGTAAAGCTCAAAACAACAAAGACCAAAACAACAATGGTCAAAATGGCAAAGAGCAAAATGGCAAAGACGCCGCTTCAGACGTCAATAGCGGTGATGAGTACTGTGCCGGTAAAGCAGATGGCGCCGCCTGTGGTGAGCAGATATCCTGGTGCTTCTGCTATCAGGAAAAGAGCACCAAGGCAGATGAAATAATGTGCCAGGTCTTTCCCTGCGATGCCGAGTGTGCTGGAAAAAAAGCCGGTGAATCTTGTGATAACGGCAAAATCTGCGACCCGGGCGGTTCCTGCATTGAGCCCAAGCCGTATAGCAAAGGTCAAAATAATAAAGACGCAGCTTCGGATGATAATGACGGGGACTCAGACGCCAGCAGTGGTGATGAGTACTGCGCCGGTAAAGCAGATGGCGCCGCCTGTGGTGAGCAGATATCCTGGTGCTTCTGCTATCAGGAAAATAGCTACCAGGCCGATGAAAGAATGTGTCAGGTTTTTCCCTGTGATGCCGAGTGTGATGGTAAAAATGCCGGTGAATCCTGTGACGGAGAGAAGGTTTGCGACCCGAACGGCTCCTGCATTGAGCTTACGCCGTATGCAGGCTGATGCCATTCCCCTCCATATCGGCCACAACCTTTTGCCCGGCTCCCACCGTGCCGGCTATGATGAGCTCGGATAGCGGCTCCCAAATAGTCTCTTTAATAACCCTTTTCAGCGGGCGGGCGCCGTAATCGGGGTCATAGCCTTCCTGCGCCAGGTAATCTTTGGTTGCTGCGGTCGCATTTAATTTTATGACCATCATTGCTGTTTTGATGTTTGTCCAGAAGCAAAGTTGAGTTTTACAATATAATTACGGAGTGTTGCTTATAGTCCGTTGATTCATGTTATGAAGATACTTAAAAATCACTGTTGTCACACACCTTTCACAACAAGCAAAGTTGTTTAGTTTCAACAGGTTCTCGCATTTGACCTATGAGAAAGTCTTCCAAATTTTCCTAATTAAAGAGATTTAGCCTGATCCAAACCAAAATATTTCGCAGCGTTAACTCGCTTTTTGATCTAAATTTTAAATAAGCAAGCAGCAAATAAATACACAGCGCAACCCAGATTTGCGATAAAATATCATTGGTGATGTTCCTAAACAGCCTTTAATTTATATACATAGAAAACAGTTCAATTTGCCAGCGCTCTTTGTAAAGGTCGGCGATGGTCTTTGCATTCAGATGATGCACGTTGGTAATGAAAGTATACTCATCTTTCTCTTCTTCATCGTAGAAAAAGACGATCCGCTTCATTCCTCGAAATAAGGCCTAGCAAATTATGGGAAATAGTGTTGGTGCGTATTTAGACTTGTATCATTTTGATATAAGTATGTTTTTTGCACAATCTTTATATCGAAAACGAGGATATAAGCCATACTTTTTTCAAAACTTATGGGACGGCAGTGAATACAAATACTAATAAATATTTTCACTTGGCCAATAAAATACATAATAAACATCAAAATATCAAAATAGCATTAACTCGCTTAAATTATTATTAACAACTTGATAAAACGCATTTTTTTTATACTTGACGCACTTGCTGTTTATGCTTATTATATTTTTAAATATGTTTGTATAGAACATATTTAATATATATTCAATGAGGCCATGATGGATATTGAAAAGCAACTATATAATAAGTTTGTAGAAATTCAAAATGGAAACAGTTTTATTGAATTAGAATTATTAGAAACGGAGTTAACAATATAAAAAATGAATATCTGGCTAGCAGGAAAAATTTGGTTTTTTAACGTTTAGTATTGTTAGATATAATATTTATGGAAATATTGTATGGAAAAAGAGAACTTATTCGCAATGGTTTTAAACCTGAATTCTCCATGGAAGGTAAGAAAGATTGAGGTTTGTCCATGACGTTAGAAAAAAGCGAATTTCAAGCGGATCTAGATCCTAGCGTATATTCAAACCAAACAAATGGCTTTGTTTACAGATGTACCGTGAGCTGTCCTATCGGGAAAAAATGCTTTATCATAAAAACCGATGAGACTTTGCCCCAAGCAATCAGCGTATTATTAAAATGCCCTGCTACAAGGGATGAAATAAAAGTAACTATTGGCACGAGTAAGCCGCCATAAAATGTGTCTATTTTTCCCTGGTAGTTGCTTGCAAATAAGCTGCTCTGACATGCTAAATTGCAGAACACATTAAAAATATTTTTTAACAAAATACGGAGGTTCTGCAATAATGGCTAAATATAAGGCGTGTACAAATGAGTGGAATACTCCGTTTACGGAGGAACGCTCAAATGGGTAGCGGTATAAGTAATTTGTATCAAAATGCAAGACAGGTTATGCTCTATCCTGGCAGCATTGATTATATGCCGCCAGGTGATAAATTCAGTGAAAGCATTCGTAAACGCAAAGACGTAGATGCTAACGGCTTTTATGATGTAATAGCCCATGGAACACAAAAGACAGTACTTATTGAACATCATGGAAAACAAGTCGAAATTAGCCATCGCACGCTTGCTAGAGTGCTGGAAAATAATCCTGAAGCCTATGGAAAAAGAGGCATAAGGTTACTTTCTTGTAGTACGGGAAAAATACCTCATGGCTTTGCTCAAGGGCTGGCGGATAAGCTGGGTGTGCCTGTTATAGCCCCAAATGACTATTTGTGGGTAGATAACAATGGCAGATATTTTGTGGCCGCAGGGCAAAGAATAGGTGGAAAGTTTGTGGCTGATATCAATAAAAGAGGAAAGTTTGTTACTTACTTTCCTCAGAAAAGGAGTAAAAAATGAATTGCGAAAAGTGTAACGCCGAAATGGTTGCTTTTGTCGATGGTGTAAGCTGTGGTATAAAATGTCCAAATTGTGGATATAACATTGTAACTTCATGTTTGAGGATCAAAGATATACCTGCTGAGACCTGTACTATAATGATCGGCGCTTCAGAGAAACCAGAAATAGCAGCTCTAAGAACTATTGCCGATATATGTCATTGTAACTATGTAGAGGCCCAGAAAAAGCTAAAAAGTGGATTTGAACTAAAGAATCTAACTGTTTATAAAGCGCAATTGATTCTTCAAAAACTGGACAAAGCAGGTATTATTTATACCGCTGTACCTGTATTTTCTGATTTGTAATTTTGTAATAAACTCAGCAGATTTAGACTGTTAACTGAAAGGAAAAGTTATGACAAAAACAAAAGCAATAATAGACGATGGTTGTAATCCGGAATTGGTTGCTGGAGCTGAATTCGATTTGCCTTTGGGTATTCCTATAATAAAAGCACCAAAAGAGATTATTATACCTTCAGGAATTACACCATTTTCTAAGAGAAATAGGGCTCCAAGTCTTAAAGAAGCCATTGGTTTTAATGAGGGGGATATCAATTTCGCTGAGGTACTGAAAAAACCAGAATCGTTTATTGATGACTTCGGAAGATTTGCAGCTCTTGTTTCTCCCGATTGTTCACTTTACCGCGATGCGCCACTAAGTGTGCAGTTAACTAATATATATAGAAATAGAGCCATTGGAGTGTATTATCAGCAACATGGACAGTACGTGATTCCACAAATCCGCTGGGGTAATGAATATACATATAACGCAATATATTTCCCGCAAAGAATAGCCTTTCTTGGAGTTGAAAAACACAGCATTGTGGCCATAGGAACATATGGGTGTTTTGACGGTAAAGAAAACAAATATTATTTTGCCGCCGGATTGGATGCAATGATGGAAACACTGGAACCAAAGACAGTGCTTGTTTATGGTTCTATGGCCGACAATGTTTTTGAGAAATACTTCAAATATGCCCAGTTTGTTCGGTATGATGATTGGACTACAAGAATGAAAAGTAAGAAGTGATTCTTTTTAGTTTTTGGCTCGCACCACCAGCTTCTCCCCCTCCATATCGGCAATGACCTTCTGGCCGCCGGAGACAGCGCCGGCGATGATGAGCTCGGAGAGCGGCTCCAAAATAGTTTCTTTTATAACTCTCTTTAGCGGGCGGGCGCCGTAGTCGGGGTCATAGCCCTCTTGTGCCAGGTAATCTTTAGCTTTTTCGCTGACTTCCAGCGTAATATCGCGCTGAGCGAGGAGCGGAGCAATATTTTTAAGCTGCACATCGACAATAGCGCGGATATCTTCGCGTTTTAGGGCATTAAAGCGCAAAATGGCGTCGATACGGTTCAAAAATTCCGGCCTAAAGGTGCTCTTTAGCGCCGCCTCCACCATTTTGGCACTTTCGGCGCTATCCATGCCGGGCTGGAGGTAATTGGAGCCCACATTGGAAGTCATAATGAGAATGGTATTGCGAAAATCCACTGTGCGCCCGTGGCCGTCGGTCAGGCGGCCGTCATCCAGCACCTGCAAAAGAATATTAAAGACATCGCTATGCGCCTTTTCAATCTCATCGAGCAAAATCACGCTATAGGGGCGGCGGCGCACCGCTTCGGTCAGCTGCCCGCCCTCATCATAGCCCACATAGCCCGGAGGCGCGCCAACCAGCCGGGAGACGGCATGCTTTTCCATATATTCGCTCATATCAATACGCACAATATTGTGCTCATCGTCAAAGAGGAACTCGGCAAGCGCCTTGGCCAGCTCGGTTTTGCCCACGCCTGTGGGGCCCAAAAAGATAAAGGAGCCGATGGGGCGATTGGGATCTTTCAGGCCGGCCCGGGAGATGCGCACTGCCTTGGCTATCTTGCTGATAGCTTCATCCTGGCCGATAACCCGCTCATGCAGGCGACTTTCCATTTTAAGCAGGCGCTCGCTTTCGCCCTCCAGCATCTTATCCACGGGAATGCCCGTCCAGCGGGCCACCACGGCGGCTACATCTTCCGGTGTCACCTCTTCGCGCAGGAAGGAGCCTTTTTCCTGGGATTTAGCGAGCTCCTGGCGCAGTTTTTCCACTTCTTTGTTCATGGCCGGGATAATACCGTATTGTAATTCGGCGGCCCGTTGCAATTCGCCGCGCCGCTGGGCCTGCTCCATCTCCACTTTGGCGCTATCTATTTTGCCGTTTATCTCCTTGATTTTAGCTACTTTTTGACGCTGTTCCTGCCAGCGGGCCTTGAGGGTGGTAAGCGTCTCTTCCTGCTCGGAAATTTCTTTAGAGAGCTCTATGAGGCGCTTTTCGGCTTCCGGGCTCTTTTCCATCTTCATGGCCTGTTGCTCGATTTGCAAGCGGGTGAGACCGCGCTGCACATCATCAATCTCCGAGGGCAGGCTCTCAATTTCCATCTTGAGGCGGCTTGCCGCTTCATCCACCAAATCGATGGCTTTATCTGGCAAAAAACGGTCGGCAATATAGCGCGAGGAGAGGCGGGCAGCGGCTACCAGAGCGCTATCTTGAATACGAATGCCGTGGTGCAGTTCATAGCGCGGCTTTAAGCCGCGCAAGATGGCCAAAGTATCGGGTACCGAGGGCTCGCCTACATATACAGGCTGAAAACGCCTTTCCAGAGCTTTATCTTTTTCCACATATTTGCGGTATTCTTCCAGCGTGGTAGCGCCAATGCAACGCAGGTTACCACGGGCCAGAGCCGGCTTTAACATATTGGCGGCATCCTGGCTGCCCTCAGCGGCGCCGGCGCCCACCAAAGTGTGGAGTTCATCAATAAAGAGAATGATTTGGCCATCTTTGGCCGCCACCTCTTTTAATACAGCTTTGAGCCGCTCTTCAAATTCGCCGCGGAATTTTGCCCCGGCTACGAGAGCGCCCAAATCGAGGCTTAATACATCTTTATTTTTCAGGCTTTCCGGCACATCGCCGGCGGTAATTCTTTGAGCGATACCTTCAACAATAGCTGTTTTGCCCACGCCCGGGGCGCCGATTAAAACCGGGTTATTCTTGGTGCGGCGGGCCAAAACCTGCATAGCGCGGCGAATTTCCTCATCGCGGCCAACCACCGGGTCTAATTTACCCTGGTGGGCCAATTTGGTGAGATTTTGGCAATATTTTTCAAGTGCCTTGTAATTGGCTTCGGCATCCTGGCTAGTAACGGCGCCGGCGCCGCGGATTTCGTCGATAGCCCGCTCCAGGTCGCTCTTTTTGAGGCCGCTATTTAGTAAGAGGGCTCTAGCAAGCCCCTCTTTGCACTCCAGCATGGCGAGGAGCAAAAGCTCGGTGGAGATATATTCATCATGGCGCTTTTCGGCAAGTTCTCCTGCTTTATCAAAGAGATCGCTCATTTCGCGGCCGAGGTAAATATCGCCGCCCTGAACTTTTGGGCGCTTCCCAAGCTCGCGATCCAAATCGCTCACGAGCTGCCTAGTGTTTAGACCGCATTTTTCCAGAATGGGACGGGTAAGGCCTTCGTCCTGGCTTAACATGGCGCTAAGTAGGTGCAGTGAAGTGAGTTCCTGGTGATCGGCCCGCCGCGCTACCTGCTGGGCGGCGGCCACCACATCCTGAGCTTTTACGGTAAGACGATCAAGTTTCATTTTATTCTCCTTGGGGTTAGTTGCCCTTCATTGGAAGTAGGTTCAAATCGGCTGATGTCAAGGGGAAAAATATGTAAACTCTTTGCTCCCTAGTACTATAACAATATTGTCTGCAAGTTCCCTGATATGCTAGTTTTGAGACCTATGGGCTGCCTATGGCCCAAAGGAGATAAGAATGGCCAGGAACTTATTCAAAACTGCAAGTAAGCTATTAAATCTACCTATCTGCTTGATATTGTTATCTTTTGGCTGCTACGGTTGTAATAAGCCAATTCCCCAGGCGCCGGCTTCGCCAGCTCCCGCGCCGGAAGCAAATATAGATAAATGTAGAAGCGCCGACCGGGTGGTTACCTGTTTAAGGGGTGTTTGTAATCCGGCCAGCGGCGAATGTGTGGAATGTCTGGCCTCCGCTGATTGCCGGGAAGCGGAAAAGCCCATCTGTGCCGAAAGAGTTTGCTATCCCTGTAGCAACGAGCGCCCCTGTGCTGCCGGTATATGCCGGGAGGGGCGCTGCCAGGAATGTGTCACTGATGATGATTGCCACGATCGTCAAAAAGGGCTCTGTGTGGAGGGCCAGTGCGTGTCCTGCACCAGAGACAACTGCGCCGAAAGCTGCGATGAACTTAGCGGCAAATGCCGGGCGCCGGTGGCGCGGCCCTGTCCGGGCGGGCGCTGCGGGGTGCCGGGCCCCATCAGCGATATCGACCCTAATACCATTGCTCTCGTTAATGTTTTGGATGTTTTTATTATTCATTTGCGCGATTTATATGCCAGCGAAAAGCCGCTGGAAATCGGTACTTACAGTGTTGATGCCCGGGTAAACGGCCTCTTTGCCACGGTTTCTACCGAATTTACTGTTTTTAACCCCAATAGCCGCACTTTTGAGGGCGAATTGGAATTTCCCCTGCCCGATAGCGCCGTGGTTTCCGGCTATGCCATTGATGTTGGCGGGGTGCTCACTCCGGCGCAGGTGGTGGAAAAACAAAAAGCGCGCATTGCCTTTGAAAATGAGGTGAAAAAGGGCATAGACCCCGGTTTGGTGGAGCAGGTAAAGGGCAACATGTACAGAACGCGCATTTATCCCATTACCGCCGGTGGCACGCGCCGGGTGCGAGTGGAATATATTACGCCTTTAACCATAGCTCCAAATGGTGATGCCGCTCTGGCTCTCCCCATGCCCAAAACCAAATTAAAAGAGCGCAATGTCACTATAACGGTGGCAGCGGCCGGTGTGCCGGCGCCGGTGGTCGGCGGCCTCGGTGATCAGAGTTTTCTCTCGGCCGAAGCCGTTTGGCGGCTGGAACGGCATGATAGAGATATTACGCCGGAAGAGAATATTCTTATGGCTATGCCCCATTTGCCGGATACTATTATTAGTGCCGAATTGGAACGCGGAGATATCTTTTTTGCCGCCAGTGTCAAAGTGGCGGAAAACAGGGCCGCTAGCGAGCAAATGGCCAAAAACTGGCGCCTTATTTGGGATGCTTCCGGTAGCCGCACCGCTAAAGATATTGAAAAAGCCCGCCGCCTCTTAAATGAATTACCGGAGCGTGCGAGCTATGAGCTCCATGTTTTTAGAAATGAGCTGGAAGCTCCGCAAAAGTTTTCTACCCGGGCGGAACTTACGGCGGCTATAGATGGCCTGGCTTATGACGGCGGCACCTCTTTTGCGCCGCTTATGGCTATTGCCGCCCAAAAGTTTAATGGCCCAACTTTGTTTTTTAGCGATGGCCTGGATACCATGGAAGGGGCTGTGCCGGAATTTGGCGCCGGAGCGGTGGCTCTCATTTCCGGCGGGGCGCGTGATCTGGCGGCTATGCGGCGCATTTGCGGCGGCCGGGCTATTAACCTGGATATTGTGGAAAGCGCTGAAGCTATGCGCCAGATTTTGGCGCCGCCTTTGGTGGTGTCCGCTCTTAACGGCGCCGGTATCAGCGATGTGCAGGGTATCGGCCTTGCGGCCAGCGGCCGGGTGACGGTGCTGGGGCGTTTGCAAAATCCCGGAGTAAAGGGTGAACTAGTCTTTTCCGATGGCCGCAAAGTGGCTCTTGATTTTCCGGCTGATGGCATAGCTTCCGGCAAAACTCTGGCTACAGCTTGGGCGGCCCGGCGGGTGGAGGAACTTTCGCCCCGGGCTGATGACAATAGAGAAGAACTTTTGGCTCTGGGGCGGCGCTTCTCTTTGGTTAGCCCTGTCTCCAGCATGATTGTTTTTGAGCGCCTCTCCCAGTGGCTGGAATACGACATTGAGCCGCCGGCAGCTCTCAGCGAAATGCACGCCGAATGGTTAAAGCAGCGCCCCTCTGAAGCGCAAAAAGAGGAGGAAGAAAGACGCCGCGCCGAAAACTGGCTGAATAATCTCAAAAAAGCCTGGCAGGAACGCATAAAATGGTGGGAAAACCCCATTCCGCCCAAGAGCGAATGGAAAGAAGAAGGGGGAAATGACAGAGCCAGAGCAGCCGGCAGAGCAGCTCCAAGAGCCGCGAGAGCCAGGGAATCAGCGCCCATGGCGATGGCTTATGAAGATGGCGCTGCTCCCATGGCCGAAGCTGAGCCGCTGGCCGCCGGTGGGTTAAACCGGAAGTCCAAAGCTGCTGGTGGTGGCAGCTCATCATCTTCTGCACAGGCAGCCGCTGTTTCCATGACTGTGCGCGCCTGGGACCCCGATACTCCCTATTTGCGGGCCATCAAAGATGCCAAAAAGGTCTTTAAAACGGCGGAAGCTATTTATAAGGAATATTTACATCAGCGGGCTACTTACGCAGCCAGCCCGGCCTTTTTCCTCGATTGCGCCGGCCTCTTTTTTAAAGAGCATGAGGAACGCTTGGCGGTGCGTATTCTCTCCAACCTCTCGGAGATGAAAATAGACGATCCGGCGCTCCTTCGCGTTTATGCTTGGCGCCTTCGCGAGGCCGGAGCTCTGGAGGCGGCTATTACTGTGCTTAATAAGGTGGCTAAACTCCGCGCTGATGAGGCGGTTAGCTGGCGCGATTTAGCGCTTACTCATGCCATGCTGGCCAAAAAGAATATGAGCGCCGAAGATACAGGGAAAGCTTTGGAATATTTCCACAAAACGGCCTTTACCCCCTGGCGGAGAAATGATGCTATGTGGACTGCTCTGGTGGCTCTTGAGGAATTTAATGAGCTTCTCGCCTGGAGCAATAGGCAAAAATGGGCGGGGAATGTGCCAAGTGCGCCGGCAGTGGAAGACCTTTTCCGCAAAGTGCTCGATACCGATATGCGCATTGTGATGATGTGGGATGCTGATAGCACCGATATTGATATGCACGTTAAAGAGCCCAGCGGCGAAGAGGTATATTACGGCCATAAGCGCTCCAAAACCGGTGGCCTGGTGAGTCATGATGTCACTACAGGCTACGGCCCGGAGGAGTTTTTGCACAAAACAGCCCCCAAAGGGCGCTATGATGTCTTTACTAAATATTTTGCCTCCCATCAGCAAAACCTGATTGGCCCGGCCACTATTACGCTCATGATGTACACCAATTGGGGCCGCGAAAGCCAAAAGAGCGAGATTGTGAGTCTCAGGCTGGAAAAGGCCAAGGATAAGGTTATTGTAGGATCGATGACTGTGGAATGACTTCCTCTATTGGCCTGGCCGCCCCGACGCCCCGCTAGGGCTCGATTTTCCAATAGGCACTTGACTAACTCCCCGCCAATTTGCTAGAAGCTCTCCAACAATTAAACCAATAGCCATTTTGGGGCCGGAGGAATTATGACATTACCCGAACGAAAATATCGCGATCGCTATGCGGGCCCTCACCACACAAGTAGTGGAAATTATTGACATCTCGCCCTCTCCATTTTTACAAATGGCGAGGGCATCCAGAAAGCTCCCGGCCTCCTCTTCTACTACAGTAGCTATCTGCAGTGAAAATCAAATCTGAAAATTATCGTACAAGGTCTAGTTCCTGATGCAGCTTTAAGAACAGCGGCTTGTTTTATTAGATTTTGCCTTCTGGTCAAACTCATGTAATTTTTTACTCGCTATATTTAACTGGATGTGTCATATTTATCTGGTTTCAATAGCTATGTGCCCCCAAAAAGGCATAATGAAGAAAGACATATAAATGGCGAAGATTACAGTAAAAGATACGGAAATAACAGTTGCTCGGGTAAACAACGAAGATTATTTGTGCCTTACTGATATGCTAAAAGCTAAAGACGGTGATTTTTTTATTGCCGATTGGCTTAGAAACCGCAATACTCTTGAATATATTGGTATTTGGGAGCGAGTTTATAATCCTGATTTTAATTACGGCGAATTCGCCCTAATTAAAAATCAGTCCGGCCTCAACAGTTTTAAGATAAGTGTGAAAGAATTTGTAGACCGAACGAAAGCAATATCTTTACAGGCAAAAGCCGGGCGATATGGTGGAACCTATGCTCATAAAGACATCGCTTTTGAATTTGCAATGTGGATAAGTCCTGAATTTAAAATCTATATTGTAAAAGAATTTCAGCGTCTAAAAGCCGAAGAACAGGCTAAACTTGGTTGGTCGGCAAAACGTGAATTAACCAAAATAAATTACAGAATTCACACCGATGCGATTAAACAAAAGCTCATTCCACCTGAGCTTACAGCGGCTCAAAAATCTTTTGTCTATGCTAATGAGGCCGATATGCTTAATGTTGCTATGTTTGGGCAAACAGCTAAGGAGTGGCGTGAGGCTAATCCTGAGTTAAGAGGAAATATCCGCGATTACGCCACTATTAATCAACTTATTTGTCTGAGCAACATGGAAAACTTGAATGCCGTTTTTATCGGTGATGGGCTTTCGCAAAGCGAGCGTCTTGAAAAACTAAATAAGATAGCTATTCAACAGATGAAAATATTGGAAAATATAGAGGAAAAAGAAATTTTAACTAACTAAAAATGGTACTATGAGGGCGGTTAGTTCCTAACGCAGCGCACCGAGAAGGTGTACATTTTATCGCTGCTTACTCTGCGGCATGGGCTACTCTCCTTTCCGCCGCACGACTCGGGGACACCCCGAGACCCAGCGCTCCCGGGGCTCAGCAGCCAAAGGTTGCCACGGTCCCCAGCTAAAACTAAGTGTGGGGCTGCTCAGTTGCTCTTAAACTCGGCTGGCTCGTAATAGTTCTTGGGGAGAGTCATTGGCAAAACATGGCCAGATGTGCTATAAATATCGCTTGGAGGTGGAAAGATGCTTTCAGTTTCGGCTTATTATGAAAATGGAGTTTTTGTCCCTCTGGAAGCGCTGGAACTTAAAGAGCGGCAACCGGTAATAGTTACTGTGCTGGATAAAAGTAATTTGGAAAAAGCGCGGCGAGTAAAGGTTCTTGAGGCGCTTAGTGGCATAATTCCGGCGACTATCACCGATGAAGAGGTCAAAGAATGTAGGACTTCCAAATGAAAGTTCTTTTTGATACCAACATTATTATAGATGTGCTAGCCCGCCGTGAAGAAACCTATGAAGCATCTTTTTCGGCTATATCTTTATGTGATGGCCTTACTGTCAAAAGCTGTATAACTTCAAATACAGTAACAGATATTGCTTATATTCTGCACCGTTATGGACACACAAAACAGCAGGTTAAAGCTGAATTAGCTAAACTGTTTTCGATTATTGATATTCTGGCGGTTGATTCTTCGGATTGTACTTTGGCTTTAAGCTCTCCGGTGGAAGATTTTGAAGACGCTGTCCTTGCTGAATGTGCCAAACGCAATGGTGCCGATTATATAATTACACGAAATTCTAAAGATTATTTGCTATCGCCTGTACCTTCGATGTCGCCTTGGGCATTTTGTGAACTTGTGGGTTCGCAGGAAGAAAAGGCGTAGAAAAGGGGTAAATTATCATGTATTTTCCAATGATTCCCCCTCGCCGCATTTGTAAAAATGGGGAAAGTGGGGCAGGGCTGGCTACCCGCCTACGGCGGGCTGCTCAGCTTTAGTCCCTAACGCAGCGCACGGAGAAGGCGGTACCCTTGTGGTTGTTGTACACATTAGCATTGCCATTATCTAAGTACAGGTTGTAGGCGTAGTTGCTATTGTCCTCGTTCTCCGTGGCCGACCAGAAGTAGGCGTAGTTACCGAAATTGAGGTAATTGCCACCGTAGTAGCTGCCGGCGGGCAGGGCGCCAAAGCCATATTTATCGGCACCGCTACCCCAGCTACTAGCCCGCAAGTTCGTAGCACCAGTAGAGTTTTCGCCGCCAGCATAAATAATCAAAGCGCTTAGTTCTGTTTGTGTTGGTAAATGCCAGCCGCTGGGGCACACTTTCTGGGCATCCTCAAAGGTGTATAAGCAGCCATAGTTTTTTATAAAATCAGGATCTTTAGCGGTATTAGCATAGCAGGTTAACTTGCTACCGTCATTGCCGGTAGTGATATCCATATTTTTAGCTGTCCACGTTTGCCCATTTATAGTTACTTCGCTATTTTTATAGGGAACACAGGCAGTATTTTTATAGCAATATTTACTGTCGGGGCAATCATCGTCTATTTGGCATGTTTGCGCACATTCGCCATAAGCAAAAAGGGTGCTTTGGACGCATATAAATCCTTCTAGGCATTCATAATTTTCTGTGCATGAATAAGCAGCCTCGCTCGAAGTGCCATCGATAAATTCCAAACAGCCGCCAGTAGCTAAGAGAGCTAGAATTAAGTGGCTTAAATATATTATTCTTGTTTTCATGCTTGCCTCCTACCAACTGCCACTAATAGTTAAAAGCGCTGTTTGTTTGCCAACAGTAGGTGAAAGAGTGATATTTTTCTTTTTTTTATCTTTTTTGTGCTTTTGGTGGTGGACGCCAAGAGCAATAGCTGTGGCTACAGCGGCCCCGGCAGTGCCAAAAGCTATATATGAGCCTATTTCCAAATGGCGGCCGGTTTTGGCCAGGCGATTGATTCTTATTTGAGAATAGTGTTGAGCAACATCAGAAGTTTTTGTGTTTTCGGCATAATTAACAGCTTTAACCATTAAAATGGCACCAGCGGTTATGCCTAAAGTACCACCTACGCTACCAACAACAACTGAGCTGATAAGATATCTATTTCCTTTAGCTTTTTCTTTGTGTGGGGCCGCATTCTTTTCAGCTCCTTCTTTGGCGAGAGCTTGATCTTTAGCTTTTTCAGCGGCTTCAAGGCGCGCTTGTTCAGCTGCTTCGGCTTTTGCTTTAGCATCGGCTTCCAAACGCGCCTTTTCTTCTGCTTCGCGCTTAGCTTTAGCTTCCGCTTCAGCCTTTTTTTGGGCCTCAGCCTCTAGGCGGGCTTTTTTTTCGGCCTCACGCCTGGCTCTTTCCGCCGCTTCGGCTTTGGCCTTGGCCTCCTTTTGCCCGGCTGTGTAATAAATATCATCACTTGAGCTGCCATACGGGTCGCTACTTCCATATATTCCTTCATCCACATATTGCCCAAAAGCTGGCATAGAAATGGCCATGAGGGCGATAAATGCTGTAAATGCTCTTATTTTCATCATTTACCCCCTTTGCCAAAGAGGCCTAAAAGGCCGCCTTTCTTTTCCCGTGGTTCTTCTGGCTTTTGCTCTTCTTGCTTAGGAGCCACACTTATTGTTTTTTTGTAATTATCGGCGCTTACTTCTTCCCAACTGGCAGCGATGGTTTTGGTGTATTTAATAGCGAGACCAGCCCCATAACGCACAGTGGCGCATTTTTGGCTGTGGTCGCCATTTTCTCTGGAGATGGTTTCGCAAACCTGTGTTTCTTCCATATTCACGTTGATAACCGCGTGGGCACCAATTGCCGCCGCTTTTACCAAAAGATCGTGGTAGAGCATACTAGGGGGAGTATTCATAGAATCATCGATAATCGCCCGCGAAAATACGATATTTACCGGCTCATAATCTTTCATGGGCAGGGTGTTTACATCAAAAGTGTAACCCTTGATAACCTGGCCGTTTTTTTCTTTGGTGTTGATTGTAAAATTGTCATCACTTCTAACTTCTTTATTTTCAAATTTTACATTGAAAGTATTTTTGACTGAACTGCCTGATATTACACTATATTTAAATTCATTGTCACCTGCTGTCATGGTGTTTGTGTAACGAATGGCTAGGGCCGAGCCATATCTAGTGGTAGTACAGTGCTTGGCTTTATCGCCATTAGCATTTAGTTCCATGCAGGCTTTGCTTTCCTCAATGTTGACATTGATAATGGCGTGGGCTTTGGCTTCATGTGCCTTTATCATGAGGCTGTGCCAAGCTTCAAGCGGGGGAGTTTTATCGGTTTCATCCAAAATATCACGAGTAAAAACCAGTTTAACCACTTCAAAATCTTTTACCGGCAATTCGCTTACATCAAAGGCATAACCTTTTAAAGTTGCGCTGGTTTTGCTGAAAGAGCTGCTATTTGGGCTGGTGGCCGGAATACAAGCTGATGATAAAACAGTGAGCATTAATAGAGCAGACAGAGTACAATAATTCTTCATACAAATCTCCTTATGATATCAAAAAATATGCAAAATTATTGAAAAAATTGCGGGTTATGTGTTGAAATGTTTTTAGAAATGTGCTACACTTAAATAAAGCGACTGAACTGAACTGAACTGAACTGAACTGAACTGAACTGAACTGAACTGAACTGAACTGAACTGAACTGAACTGAACTGAACTTCATGTACCTACCCTTAAAAGCTAAACAAAAACAAAGGGAAGTGTAGCACGGTGGGGAAGGGAGCGCAAGATGAAAATGTAGCA
>JAEEGL013353996.1_pt1 | contig 23985 bp, 11 predicted proteins | sample 9134231 | NCBI WGS metagenome assembly JAEEGL01 (sample SAMN16246548, study PRJNA631951) | gut metagenome | biome: gut microbiome; feature: rumen; material: fiber-attached | host: Bos | place: Iran: Karaj | collected 2018-10
ATCCGAGCGCGAGGCCGAACTCGGCAAGCTCGAGAAGCGCATCGACGAGCTGCACATGAGCCGCAAGAACCTTGAGTGGTACATCGATACCCGTCGCTTCGGCAGCTGCCCGCACAGCGGCTTCGGACTGGGCTTCGAGCGGCTGCTCCTCTTCATCACCGGCATGTCCAACATCCGGGATGTCATCCCGTTCCCGAGAACGCCTAAAAACGCCGAGTTTTAATGTTAGTCATAGGAATAGCCGGTGGCTCCGGATCGGGCAAGACCACCGTCGTCAAGGCCATCACCGAGCAGCTCAATGCGAAGCGCGTGGTGGTGATCCCGCAGGACTCCTACTACAAGGATTCCAGCGACCTCTCCGACGAGGAGAAGCGCGCCCACAATTTCGATCACCCCGATGCGATCGACTGGGACCTGCTCTGCGAGCAGCTGCGCGACCTCAAGCACGGCAAGACCATCCAGCAGCCCGTGTATTCCTATATCTCCTGCTCACGCTCCAAGACGGAGACCGTGACCGTGGATCCGGCCGACGTCATCATCATCGAGGGCATCCTGATCTTCACCTGCAAGCGCCTGCGCGACCAGATGGATATCAAGATCTTCGTCGATGCCGACGATGACGACCGCCTGATGCGCGTGATGGCGCGCGACATCACCGAGCGCGGCAAGGACGTGCATTGGGTGATCGAGCGCTATTCGCGTACCGTCAAGCCGATGTACCTCCAGTTCATCGAGCCGAGCAAGCGTTACGCCGACATTATCATTCCGCAGGGAGGACACAACAAGGTGGCCGTGGACATCATCACGGCTACGGTCGAGAAGTCCCTCGCCAAAATCCATTAAGCCCCGTGCGCCGGCTCTCCAGCGAAGACAAGGCAGGCATCTACACCACCGTGATCGTCCATCTCGCGGTGGTGATTGTCTGCCTGCTGGCGGGGTTGGATTATTCCCTCAAACAGGAGAACAGCTTCGTGCTGGATTTCTCCAAGTACGAGGAGATGGAGCGCCTCCAGGAGGAGGTAGAGCGGCTTCAGAAGGAGGCCGAATTCAAGGAGAGCATCAGCCGGAAACTCCAGGAGGACCTGTCTTCTTCCCCGGTGCGCGGCGTGGCCGTGGACCGCGGGGCGTTGAAGGACGACCGCGGCACAGATGCCGAGCAACTCTACAAGGATGCCGCCAGGCTCCAGCAGGAGCTTGCGAGCGGGTATGAGGTGAAGCAGGACGACGTGGCGGATCCGGGGCCCGTCGTGCCCGAGCAGAAAGCCGAGAAGAAGGACGCGCCGGTCTATAGCGGTCCTTCCGTCATCTCGTACTATCTGGAGGGCCGCAAGGCCAGCAAACTGCCGATTCCGGCCTATCGTTGCATGGGGGCCGGACAGGTGACGGTCCTGATCACCGTCAATCCTTCCGGCGCTGTCATCGGCGCCAAAGTCGACGAGTCCGTCTCTTCGAAGGACGGCTGCCTGCGGGCCTTCGCGATCCGCGCCGCCCGGCTCTCCAAATTCTCCGCCAAGGCGGATGCTCCGGCCAAGCAGTCCGGCAACATCGTCTACGAATTCATCGCACAGTAATTATCCCGTTTGCCGCCCAGAGAGGGCTTGCTTAGATTCCCGTTTGCCGTTCGGGAGGGCCTGGCTCGGCTTCCTTCCTCGCTTCCCGCTGCGCGGGAACCGGATCCGTTGCCAACGGATCCTGCTGCGGCTGAGCCTTCGCCAGACCCTCCCCGAACGGCTGCACGATCAGAGGACAGATTGCACTGTGCCTGGCTCTTGGGAATAAATGCCAGGGGCAAAACTGCGTCTCATCGCCCCTGGCAGAGAGGAAATCAAGTCGCCAGGGGCGGAGACAGGTCTGTGCGCCCCTGGGAAGGCCAACAGGCTTGTCGCCCGCAAAGGTGGGAAACAAAGATGCCGTGCTGACAATCTCTGTTGGGGGTAGGTGTTTCCCACAAGACGGATTTCGGCCCGTGGGAAACACGGATGTCCCGCAGGGCTCTTCCGTTGAGTGTCTCTGTTTCCCTATCACGCCATCCACGACCATATTTCGTGTCCGGAAGTGGCTGTGGAGCGAAGCGACCGGGGGAACCCGAGGGGAACTCCCATCGGACATAGCGGTAGCGGCGTCTCCCTTTTTTGTGCCAAGAAGTGGGCACGAAAAAGGGAGAGGCTCCTGGCGCCTCTCCCGAAAAACCAATTATTAACCGTTAGTATCCAGGATATCGTTTAAGGTTAGGACTGCTTGTTTTGTTCAATGCAAAGGTAGTGACACAAGGGGAAACTGCCGTCGAAAATGGTACTGATTCGGTGTAATATCGTCCGAAATCCCAAAAATTAGTGTATTTTTGTACGGAAAATAGTAAACCATGCGTTTATTTCGGATCATACTGCCGTTTCTGCTGATCGCCTCCCTGCAGGTGTCGGCCCAGGCGCCCCACACCTTCTCGCGCTACGGGCGCGAGAACGGATTCACGGGCACGACGGTCGAGGACATGGCCCAGGACAGCCACGGACAGCTGTGGCTGGCCACCTGGGGCGGCCTCTACAGCTTCGACGGCCGCACGTTCCAGAACTACAGGACGAACGACCCGGGCGACCGGGACAACCCGCGCAGCAACCGCTTCGTGGACGTGGACATCGCCGACGGGGACGAGATCCGCGGGGTGTCCTATGACAACCGCCTGTACCGCCTGGACCCGGACGCGCGCGTGCTCGTCCCCGTGGACAGCCGCGGACACGCCATCCAGGAGATTTTCCGCCCCACGGCAGAGGATTGCTTCTACCTGACGCCCGAGAACGAGGTGCTCGACGCCGCCTTCTCCCACTACTGCAGCGTCAGCCGGACCGCCACCGTCCATACGGTCTTGCGCGACTCCGACGGCGGCATCTGGATCCTGACCGACCAGGGCATCTACCGCAGCGGCGCGCAGACGGTCGAAGTCCCGACGTTCTGCGCCGAACTGGTGGACAGCGTGCTCTATATCGGTTCGTCCGCAGGCGAGGTGCTCCGCTACCAGGACCAGCTGCTCACTTCCCTCCCCACGCCGCTCGACGCCGACATCACCTTCCTCGGGAAGGTCCCGGGCAAGCCCGAACTCCTCATCGGCACCGACACGAAGGGCATCCTGATCCACAATCTCGACGACGGGTCGCACAGGCAGCTTCCTCCGGTCAGCACCTCGGACGAGGAGAACGGCTTCACCTGCCGGACGGACCTGCTGGGCAACCTCTGGATCTATTCCTCGCTCGGCAGCCTGTACTGGTACGACCCGGAGGACTACCAGCTGGTCCCCTTCCTCAACAAGAACATGCAGCAAGGCTGGAACTCCGAGACCGGCATCACCTCCTTCCTGGCCGACAAGCAGGGCAACCTCTGGATCGGCTCCACCTGGGGCGGACTCGAGCGCGTGACGTTCCAGGAAGACAACTTCAAGTTCATGTCCATCGACGGGACCGGGCGGATCACGCCCGAGAACAGCGTCCGCGCCCTGGCCCAGGAGCGCTCCGGCTGGATCCTCGCCGCCACGCGCGACGGCCGGCTGCACGCCTACGACGAAACGCTGCGCGAACGGGCGGACTGGTTCACCCGCTCCCCCGGCTATGCCATCACCATCGCCCACGACGGCAAGATCTGGGTCGGGACCAAGGGCGCCGGGCTGATCGAGATCCCGAACCAGGCGGGAGAGGTCTCCCAGGCCGCGACGCGCCAGGTCCATTACCCGAAGGACGAACTCTTCTACGGCCCCAACAGCAACAATATCTACTCGCTGCTCGAAGACGGATCGCAGCGCCTCTGGATCGGCACCTTCGACGAGGGGCTCGCCTACGTCGACCTCAGCCTGCAGGACCGGCTGTTCATCAGCAAGAAGAACCGCCTGAGCTTCCCCACCGCCCAGCGCAACAGGATCCGCTGCCTGGCCCTCGGGCCGGACGGCCGGCTCTACGCCGGCGGCCAGATCGGCCTGTTCGTCTGCGAACAGCCCTCCGGCGAGCCGGAAGACATGCATTTCGAGCGGTTCTCCCAGATCCTCGACTACGATATCCAGCATATCCTGTTCACGCGCGAAGGCGGACTCTACGTCTCGTCGTTCGGTGCGGGACTGCTCCTGCTCGACAGCGCAAACCCCGACAGCGGGTTCAAGTCCTACACCACTAACGACGGCCTGCTGTCCGACTACGTCCTGTCCACCATCGAGGACGATGCCGGCAACCTCTGGATCACGACCCAGGGCGGCCTCAACCGCCTCAACCCCCAGACCGGCAGCCTGATCGGCTTCCCGTACGACCGGATCGGACATCCGATGCGGTTCAACGAAGGCCAGCCCCTCCGCGCCCAGAACGGCGACCTCTATTTCAACACCACGGGCGGCATCCTCTATTTCGACCCGAAGGAGATCTCCAACAGCGACTTCGTCCCCGACCTGGTCATCCAAGCGTTCTACGTCTCCGGCATCCGCCACCGGATCGCGAAGGGCGAGCCCGTACGCATCTCACCCACGGACGGCATCCGCGCGCAATTCGCAGCCGTGGATCTCACCGCGCCCGAGCAGGTACTCTATTCCTACAAGCTGGACGGCCGTGACAAGGAGTGGATCCACCTGGGCCACCAGGCCACGGTCAGCATCCCGCCCCTGAAACCCGGCAAGTACACCCTGCGCATCCGCTCCACCAACGGCAACGGACTCGAAGTGGACAACGAGCGCACCGTCGTCATCCAGGTGCGCAACACCTTCCTGCACTCCGGATGGGCCGCCCTGCTGTTCGTGCTGGCCGCGTTGGCCGTCATGTTCCTGCTGACCCGCACGAAGAAGGACGGGAACGGGGCCGGCGAAGATCCGCTGACCCGGGGACTCCACGGCGACGACCTGCGCTTCGTCGAGGATTTCCGCGCCTTCCTGGAGTCCCGGCTCGACGACGGCTCGCTGGAGGTCCCGCAGATGTGCGAGGCGATGAACGTCAGCCGTTCCGTGCTCTTCGAGAAATGCCGCACCCTGCTGGAGACGACGCCGGCCATCTTCCTGCGCCGCCTGCGGCTCGAGCGGGCCAAGGCCCTGATCCGCGAAGGCGGCCGGACGATGGCCGGAATCTCCTACGCCGTGGGGTTCAACGACCCGCACTATTTCAGCAAGATCTTCAAGCAGGAATTCGGCATGACCCCGACCGAATACCGGGACAGCCAGGCCGCCGCTACGGCAGCCAGTCAGCCTGCAGGACGCGGAACGCCGCGGCAGGCGTGACGCGCCGGGCTTCGCGCGGGCTCAGCTCGCGCGACCACGGCGCCCGGGCGCTGCGATCCGCGCCGCGGCCGGTACAGCGGTATTCCAGGTAGCGGGCCGTCTTCTCGTTGTCGGGATTGTTCCAGTTGTGCCAGCCTGCCGGATCGAGGTCCAGGTCGAATTCACACTCCTTCCAGAGCGTATAGGCCCAGGCCCGCCACGGGCGGCCCAGCCATTCGCCGCGGACGCCCTCGCGGGCCGTCACCCGGCAGCGGTTGAAGACGTAGCCGACGGGGTGGTCCGCCGGGGTGGACGCCGCGGTGAGATACCCCTTGCGCAGGGCATGGATGTGGCAACGCTCGAACCAGCAGGTCGCCGGTCCGAATATGAAATCCACCGTGCCCTCGATGTAGCAATCCTCGAAATACTCGCGTCCGTCGGGATTGCCCGTGTAGACCGTGTCCTGGAAGCCCAGGAAACGGCAGTTACGGAACTGGGCGCGGTCGCCCTCCACATGCAGGGCGACCGCCTGGCCCACGCGGGCGTTGTCCTTGAAATCGGAGAACCAGCCCGGGTTGTTGTGCGTCATCGCATCGTTGACGACGGTCAGGTTCTCACACACGAAGTCCGGCGCGTCCACGCGCAGGGTGTAGGTCAGGAAGGTGCCGATCGTGCCACCGATCTCATCGGGCATGTTGGCATGGTCGTGCCAGAGGATGATGGTGGAGTCCCGGTCCTCGCCGCGCAGCGTGATCTCGGCTTTGTGGCTATGGATCAGGACCTTCTCTTCATAGACGCCCTTCTTGATATAGACGCAGGAGCGCCCCTCGGGCTTGAAGGAGCGCAGGGAATTGACGGCGGCCTGGATGGTCGTGAAATCGCCGCTGCCGTCCTTGGCGACGACGACGGTGGCTACGACGGGCGAGGCGGCATAGGCAGCGGCAGCCCACAGCAGGGCGCACAGGCTGCAAAGGAGTCGGTTCTTCATGAGGCAGATATCATTTGAGGTGTCCAAGGATCCATTCCATGTGGCCGTACTCCGTCTCGTCCGTCGTCCAGTGCTCGTTGATCGGGGTGATCAGGGCGTCCTTGGGGCAGGTCAGCGTGTTCCAGACAGCGTACGAGGTCGTCGGCGTGCAGACATCGTCGTTGTAGCCCCAGGTCATCCGGACGGGGCAGGTGATGTGCCGGGCGAAATTGACGGCATCGAAGTAAGAGAGCGTCCGGACATGCTCCGGCGTCAGGATCTCGCGGCGCATGTGCGGGTAGCCGCCCGTGCGGCCCGGTTCGGCATACGCCGCCATATCGGCCAGGGCCGGGTGGTTGGCCACGCACTGCGTGACGCGCCTGTCCAGTCCGGCGGCCACCAGCGCCAGTCCGCCGCCCTGGCTCCCGCCCTGGACGGCCACGTTGCGGCCGTCCCATTCGGGCAGCGAGGTCAGCAGGTCGATGGCCTTGACCAGGGCCACGTAGACGTGGCGCATGTAGTAGCGCTCCCGGGAGTCGATCCCGTTCTCCAGATAACCGTTGGCCGAGGAATTGAAGGCTTCGGTAATCTCCGCGAAGGTCGCGTCCGGGATGCGCGGGTCGAGTCCGTGGATCTCCATCTCCAGGCGAATGAATCCGTGTTCGGCATAGAACGGCTTGGGACTCTTGATGGTCTTGATACCGGCGCCTGGCGGGCAGAGCACGGCCGGGCAGCTGCCCGGTTTCGCATCCGCCGGGCGGAAGAGGTATGCATAGATGCTCTGGCGCGCATTGACCTTGAGTTTCACCAGGTCGCATTCCACCTTGTCGGAGCAGAGGGACGGATAGCGCTCGCGGGTATAGGAAAGCGGCGTGCGGGCCGCTTCGTCCAGCGTCTGCTGCCAGAAGGCGCTGAAATCCTCCGGCTCCCGGGTGTACGGGACGATCTTCTCCGGTGAGAAGCCGACCTTGACGTGGTGTTTGTAGGTCTTTCCGTCGAGCGTCAGGCTGAGGCGCAGGTCGCGGAATCCGGGCGTCTTGCGCGTACCCATGTCGATGGTGCAGACGCCCCCCTTGAGCGTAGCCGTTCCGGACTTGTCATCCGGAAGCCGGTCGTCGGCGAGGGTATATTCGACAACACCGTCGCGCGGGATGCCATATTTGAGGAACTGCACCCGGACCGAAGCCTTCTCACCGGTCTTGTAGAGCCAGTCGGCGTGGTCGGGGACGGTCACCCAGAAATAATCGGAGCGGTAGGGGTAGTTCTCCGCCCGGAGGACAAAAGTGCACAGCAGTGCACATAGGAAAACAGTCAATTGTCTCATGACGATGGGGTTATGTTATTGGTTTCTTTCTTCTTGGCCGATTCGCGGTATTCCGTAGGAGTCAGACCGGTCTCCTTCTTGAAGACCTTGCTGAAATAGTGTGTGTCATTGAAACCGGTCATATAGGCAATCTGCGCGACGGGATAACCGCCCGACAAAAGGAGTGCCGCAGCACGCTCCAGCCGCATACCGCGCAGGATGTCCATCGGGCTCTTGCCGGTCAGGGACTTGGTTCGCTTGAACAAGGCGGAACGGCTCATGTTCATTGCCTCAGCCATGGTGTCCATGTTGAGGGCGCCGTCGTCGATCCGCTCTCCGAGCAAGGCAAGCAGGTCCGCCACGAGCTTTCGGTCATTGCCCTGGAGGCCCCGAAGGTAGGGATTTTCTTCGGACGCCGGGGCGTCTCCGGCCCCGCGCCTGCGTCGCAGCAGGAAAAACAAGGCAGCAGCGGCAGCCGCAACGGCATAAAGGATGAAGGCGCCTCCGGTCGCGGCGAGCGGAGGAGACACCAGGACCTCGAGGGTACGGACGTTATCCACATTGACACCGTCACCATTGGTCGAACGAAGCTGGATCCGATGCCGGCCCCTTCGCAGGGGGCCGAAGTCGAGCTGGTTCCGGGTGCCGACCTGTGTCCATTCCTGCCCGTCGATGCTATAGGAATAAAGGACCCGGCCCGGAGCGGCCATATCGATGGCGAGATACTGCAGATGGAGCTGTTCTCCGGCCTTGAGCCGGATCAGAGCCCCGGAAGGGTCCCCATATTCCTGCTTGCCGGCACGGCAGGAGACCAGATGCAGCGTGGGGACGTAACTGCTGTTGGACACCTGCTCCGGATTGAAATAGAAAATGCCGGCGTTGGTATTGAAATAGAGGTTGCCGTCAGACCCGGCCAGGATGGCCCCTTCGTTGAAGCGCATAGGGAATCCCAACCGCTCGTAGGAATAGCCGACGATGCTGCCGGTCTCCGGGTCGAACCGGTTGAGCCCGCCTTCGGTTGCAATCCATAGCGTCCCGCTGTGGTCCTCGACAGCTGAAAGGATGAAGTTGGACAAGAATCCGTCTTCGACAGTATACTCCCGGAAGCCGCTGTCCGGATTGAGGCTGTCGAACTCCAGGAAGCCGTTCCCGTAAGAACAGACATAGAGCTTCCCGCCGCGGCTCAGGACAACATCCTGGATATCATAATTCTGGATCCGGGAGAACTGCTGGAAGTGCATTTCCTCGGGCGGAGCGCCGGGATTGTCGCACACGAACAGGCCGATCTGCCCGCCGACATACAGGGCTCCCCCCGCACTCTCCCGGATACAGCGCAGCCGGTTGCGCTCCTCCGTCGGAAAGGTCAACCGGTTCTTCTTGCTGATGAAAAGGCGCTCGGCAGGCAACAGATCCACATAGGACAGGCCGTCATCGAAAGAGCCGATCCAGAGGCGGTGCATGCTGTCCTCAAACAGATAGTAGATTTCTCTGGCGACAGGACCGTAGTATTCCGCAGACGGCAACCAAGTCTCGACGGGGCCTTCCAGACGGCGGCCCGGATTGCGCAGCGTCGCCAGACCTCCGCCACGCAATCCCGCCCAGATGGTACCGGATGAATCCCGGACCATGGAATATGCCGTGTACGCCAACTGGGCCCGGCCCAACGGGTTCAGCCAACTGTCCAGCAGATGCACCCGGCCGTCACGCGTTGCCGCGAGCAGCGTCCCGTCGGCTCCTTCGCAGAGTGCACGCACGCTGCTTTCCGTGGTAACGAGACCGTCCGGGGAGAAGGACTTGAAACGGAACTGGTTCTTCCGGATTATAACCTCCTCGAGCCCGCCTAGATGGGAACTGATCCACAGGTCGCCCTGGCTATCCACCATGACGCATCCGATGCGGCTTTCGTGATCCCAGCCCTGTTGTTTCGCGGTATTGTAGAACGGCACCAACCGGTTGGCTTCCGGATTATACCAATCCAGACCGCCGGCGGCCGAAACGATCCACAAGTTGCCCCGCCCGTCACTGACACACTGGAGTTCGCCGGCGGGATAAGCTACGGGGCCGGCATAGGACACCGGCCGCAGCGACGCGTCATAGAGGTACACGCCCTCGTCGGTACTCCCCAGCAGCAGGTCATCCCGGCCGGGCACCTGCGCGAGCAGGGTAATGCGGTTCTTCAAGCGGCTCGCGCTGTGCTGGACCGAACCATCCCTGAATGAAAGCACAGTCCCGTCGTCACTGCCGAAAAGCATGTCATCCGGACGCTCGAGAGCACAATACACCGGAGCGGGATCGATCAGGTCGGTGTCGCGATACAGGCCGCTGCCGGTCAGGGACCACAGATAGCCCTTCCGGTCTTTATAAAGGGCATTGAGACTTGCGCCTGCCGGGATGTTCCGGATCCGGACGAAACCGGAGGAATCACCACCTTCCCCAAAATCCGGGAAAAAGAAGGAATTGTCCGAAGCAGCGATGCAGATCTCGCCGCCGACAAGCTTGAAAATCCGGCTGAAAGTGACACCCGGGACTTCACTGAGGTGGAGGACCCCCTCGCGCGGCTCCATATAATACAAGGAATTGTCGAATGCCAGCGTCCATATCCGGCCCTCGCCGTCTTCTTCAATCTGGATGAAGCGGTTGCTCCGCGGATTGCCCCGGTCATTGAGCGCCGTTGTCTTGAAATTGTCGAAGCGTTCGCCGTCGAAACGGTACAACCCGCCCCAGGATGCAAGCCACAAACAGCCGGCACGGTCCTGCGCCATGTCCTGAATGGTGCTGCTCGTCAGACCGTTCTCCCGCGTGAAGCTATTGAAGCTATGTTGCGGCTGAGCGCGGAGGGAGAGCACGCTAATTATTAAAAAAATTATTATATGGAGGATATTTCGCATTAAAATTAGGTATCCATCCGCAAAAATACACTAAAAATTTCATAGTACCTAATTTTCCACCTTTTAGAAATAATAATCTACACAGAATTCCACCTTCAATAGTAGTTTTGCAGCAAGACAAAAATGCACCAACCAAAGTCTAACTAAAATTAATTAAGATGAAAATCTTGCACAAAATCCTTGTGGTAATCTGCCTGGCGGGCATCAGCCTCGGCGCTTTCGCCCAGCAGCGGATTACCGGTACGGTCAAGGACACCAACGGTGAACCTGTCATCGGGGCCGGCGTCCTTGTCCAGGGGACAACCATCGGAACGGTGACCGCCACCGACGGCACCTTCTCCCTTTCTGTCCCCGCCAATTCAACCCTCACGGTTTCCAGTATCGGCTATGAAGCCCAGGTCATCCGCCTCAGCGCCGGACAGACCACAGTCGAGGTCATTCTCAAGGATGACACGACGCAGCTGGAAGACGTCGTGGTCATCGGTTATGGTACGGTCAAGAAGGCCGACATGACCGGTTCCGCCTCCTCGCTCACCAGCGACGACTTCCAGATCGGATCGAACCTCACGGCGGAGCAGGTGCTCCGGGGTGCGGTCGCCGGTATCAACATCCAGCAGAATTCCGGTAAACCGGGCGGTTCCTATTCCATCCGCGTCCGTGGCGGCACCTCCATCACCGCTTCCAACGATCCGCTCTACGTGATCGACGGCGTGCCTATCAGCGCCTCCGGCGAAGTCTCCAAGACCCAGATCCGCTACGGTGCCGGTTACGACCTGTTCGACCAGGAAGAGGTGGACCCGCTCTCCGCCCTCAACCCCGAGGACATCGAGTCCATCACCGTCCTCAAGGATGCCTCCGCAACCGCCATCTACGGTTCCCGCGGTGCAAACGGCGTCATCATGATCACGACCAAGAAGGGACGCTCCGGCAAGGCCCAGATCGAGTATTCCGGCAACGTCGCCATCGCCACCGTGGCCAACAAACTCCCGCTCCTGAATGCCAAGGAATACATCGATATCGTCAACAAGCTCGGCGTAGCCCTCGACGACAAGGGAAGCGATACCGACTGGCAGGGCCAGATCTACCGCAACGCATTCTCCCACAATCACCATGTGGCGATCACCGGCGGCAATGAGAAGACCCAGTACCGTGCCTCCATCGGTTACAACAACCAGCAGGGTATCATCAAGAACTCCGGTGTGCAGAACTTCAATAACCGCATCAACATCAACCACACCGAGTTTGACGGCCGCCTGAAACTCGACCTGATCATGGCCTTCAGCCAGCAGAATGCCGACCAGGCACAGACCTCCAACACCGTGGGCAGTGAAATGGGTACCAATATCCTCTACGAGGCCTACGTATTCAACCCCACCTACCCGGTCATCAACCCCGCCACCGGCGACTATTGGGACGTTCCCGCATACCGCGTGAACCCGGTTTCCTACACCACCGAGATCTTCGACCAGCGCAAGAACCAGAAATACTCGGCCAACGCCAGTATCTCCTACAAGATCATCGAGCCCCTGACCATCCAGGTAAACGGCGGTTATGACACCAGCAACACCTCCCGTAACAGCTATGTCTCCAAGGCAAACCTGCTCGGTGACACCACAGGCGGTCTGGTGAACATCAATAAGTTCGCAGACAAGTCCATGCTCTTCGAGTCCTTCCTCAAGTACAACCAGACTTTCGGCAAGCACACCATCGACGCCCTCGCTGGTTATTCCTACCAGTACTTCTTCAACGAAGGCCTCCTCCAGATGGCGCAGGGCTTCCTGTCCGATGAATTCAAATGGTACAACATCGGCGCCGCCAACAGTTTCTACGCGCCCAGCACCTTCACCCAGGACAACAAGCTCATCTCGATGTTCGGCCGTGTGAACTACAACTATGACGACCGCTACCTCCTCACCGCGACCCTCCGCCGCGACGGTTCCAGCCGTTTCGGTGCCAACCACAAGTGGGGCTACTTCCCTTCCGCGGCTTTCGCATGGCGCATCAACCACGAGGACTTCTTCAACGTCGACTGGGTCTCCGACCTGAAATTCCGTGCCACCTGGGGTATCACGGGTAGCCAGGAAATCGGCAACTACCAATCCCTCAACACCCTCAGCGCAAGCAACAGCGCCTATCTCATCGGCGGCAACAAGATCACCATCGTGATGCCTACCCAGTACTCGAACACCGACCTGAAATGGGAAGAGACCTCCCAGGTCGACGTCGGCCTCGACTTCGGTTTCTTCAACGGCCGCCTCGAAGGCAGCTTCGACTGGTACCGCAAGGTCACGTCCGACCTCCTCTACAGCGTGGACATCCCTTCGCCGTCCTATATCACCAAGCAGATCGCCAACGTCGGTTCTGTACGCAACATAGGTATCGAATTCGCCGTCACCGGCTACATGATCGACAACCGCGACGTCACCTGGAGCGCGAACGCCAACCTGAGCCACAACAAGAACATGGTGATCAGCCTGAGCAACGACAAGTATGCAGGTAAGTACCTCATCACCGGCGCCTGCAACGGCCAGGGCCTTTCCGGACAGTATTCCCAGATCATCCAAGAGGGATCCCCGCTCGGAACCTTCTACGGAAAGCGTTTCACCGGCATTGACACGAACGGCATGGAGACCTACGCCAACAACGGCGCCAGCGAAGTCATCGGCTGCGCACAGCCTGACCTCATCTACGGTTTCGGCACGAACTTCCGCTACAAGAGGTTCAGCGCAAGCGCCAACTTCCACGGCACCATCGGCAACGACATCTACAACAACACCGCCAACAACCACGCCTACCTGAGCAATCTCCCGGGACGCAACGTCATGAAGCAAGCTGTCACCAGCGGGGTTGCCTACGGACAGCCGAAGACCTTCTCATCCAGGTGGGTCGAGGACGGCAGCTTCCTGCGCATGGACAACCTGACCCTCGCCTACGAATTCGATGTGAAGGACAGCTTCCTTTCCCGTGCCCAGATCTACTGCACTGCACAGAACCTCTTCGTACTCACCAAGTATTCAGGCCTCGATCCTGAAGTCAATTCCAAGACCACCGGCAACGGTACCGCTCCCATCGGAACCGATTACCTGAGCTATCCCCGGTCCAGGAGCTTCAGCCTCGGTGTAAATCTGACATTTTAATTAAGAGAGCATCATGAAAGACATTAAATACTTTGCACTCGCCCTTGTGCTGCCGTTCATTTTCGCGCCTTCCTGCACGAATCTTGACGAGACTACATACGGTCTTCTCTCCCCGGACACCTACTATCAGAACGAAAGCGAAGCCCTTTCCTCGGTAGTCGGTGTATACAACAGGTTCAACCGTTTCTTCCAGGGCGGCGGCGACAGCTGGCGCAACGGTGTCTACGGCACCGACGAGCTCTTCTGCCCCGGCAAAGCGTCCGGCGGCTGGTATGACGAAGGCGTGGACCAGATCATGACCCACAACTGCAATCCCGACAACGCCCGCCTGAACGGCTCCTGGAACAACATGTTCCAGCTCATCGGCGCGGCCAACACCGTCATCGAGAGCCTCGAGGCATCCCCGAAGGCAGCGGACTATACCAGCCTCATCGCCGAATGCCGCGCCCTCCGCGGATTCGGGTATTGGAAGGCCATGGACCAGTTCGGCAACGTCCCCATCCATACTGCGGCGAAGGTGGATCCCAACGATCTCCCCAAAACAGCCTCACGCAAGGATGTGTTCAAGTTCCTCGTGACCGAATTCACGGATGCTATCGCCGTACTTCCTTCCGTGAACAGCGTCGACAGGACGGCCTACTATCCCCGCATCACCAAGGAAGGCGCCATGTCCATGCTGGCGGAAATCTACCTGAATGCGGAAGTCTATGCCGGCGAGGATCACTACGCCGACTGCCTCAAACTCTGCAACGACATCATCAGCACCGGTGCATTCGCCCTTCAGCCCAAAGTAGGCGACTGCTTCCTCTCCACCAATGAGAACAACCGCGAAGTGCTCGTGGCCTGCGCCGTGGATCCGTTCAAGAGCGTCGACGGCAACCAGTTCATCCTTTATGCGCAGCCCGGTTTCGACCAGCAGCGCTACGGCCTGAGCTTTGCGCCCGCAAACGGCTACATGTTCGACCACACCGCCCTCAACCGTTATGAAGAGGGTGACGAGCGTCTCGAGCTCCTCCAGTACGGTCTCCAGTACAACCTGGACGGAACGCCCCTCTGCGACGCCAGCGGCAAGCAGTACGAGCTCGTGGACATCCACGACATGACCCGCAAGGCCGTGCTGGACGACGAAGGCTACCGCGTGCTGAAATACTCCCCCGTCGGAGCCAGTTTCCAGGGTGCCAACGGCGACAACGACTACGTTGCCGAGCGCTACTCCGATATCCTGCTCATGAAGGCCGAATGCATCTTCCGCCAGAGCGGTGCGACCGCCGAGGCCCTTGCCGCCTTCAACCAGGTCCGTGAGCGCAGCGGCCTCGCCCCCGCAACCACGCTCTCGCTCGCAAGCATCGAGAAGGAAAGGGCCAACGAATTCATCTGGGAAGGCAACAAGCGCCGGCAGGACATGATCCGCTTCGGCTCCTATTTCAACACCACCTGGTGCTACAAGCAGACACTCGAGGATCCCGTCAAGGACGCATGGAAGGGCATCTATCCCATCCCGCGTCCCCAGCTCACCGCAAATCCGAACCTGAAGCAGAATCCGGGTTACGAAAACATGTAAGGGTCACTTAGGTAAAGTCAGACGATGAAAAAGATCTTCTTACTCACCGCCGCCCTGGTGCTGCTGGCAGGTTGTGCCGGGACAAAGGATACGGTCAAGTACCTCGCCGCTGACGGCAGCGGGGACTACACCACCCTGCAGGAAGCCTTTGACGCTGTCCCGGAAAATTATCAGGACGGCAAATGGATCATCAAGGTCAAACCCGGCAAATACTACGGCCAGGCCATTCTTGCCAAGGGCAAGGACCACGTGGTACTGCACGGTGAAGACGCCGCTACGACCGTCATCTGGCATGACGATTTCGCCGGCAGCGACACCAAAGGACCGAAACAGGCGGTTATCATCAATGCCGACGACTTCACGGCCGTGGGTATCACCTTCCTCAACCCCCACCAGAACATCCGGGAAATCCCCGGGGAGAACAAGCACTCCCAGGCCACGGCCCTGATGGTTTCGGGTGACCGGCTGGCATTTTACCATTGCCGCATGGTCGGCAACCAGGACACGTTCTGGGGCCGGGGCGAGGGCCGCGTCTATGTCAAGGATTGCTATGTAGAAGGCAATGTGGACTACATCTACGGGGCTTCCGTGATGGTCTTTGACCGGTGCGAGATCTTCTCCAACCAGCACGACAGCTACATCACGGCAGCCAGCACGATGGAGCACAGCAAGTTCGGCATCACCTTCCTGGACTGCCGCCTGACCGCCAAGGAGCCCGGGCAGCCGGACCATGACGGCGTGCCGTTCGAGAACTTCTACCTGGGCCGCCCGTGGCACAACCGCCCGCATGTGGCATTCATCCGCTGCGAGGAGCCGGGCAGTGTCTATCCCGCCGGCTGGACCTTCATGAACGACGATGCCATCCCCACGTTCTATGAGTACAAGTGCACCGGCCCCGGAGCCGCTCCGGAACGCCTGGCCGCCCGTGAAATGGGCGGCCGGCAGCTGACGGACGACGAGGCAGCCGCATACACCGTGGAGAACATCTTCGCGAAGGGGACCAATCCCGCCTACGAAGAAGACTGGATTCCGGCATCCGACTGGAAATAGGGATCCCCATCCTGTAAAAAAAGGTTGCTGCAGGCAGATTCCTGCAGCAACCTTTTTTTATACAACAGCCCGTTTTACCAGCGGTCCGGGTCGCCGCCCAGGACATTCTCCACGGTGTACTGCGCCGCTTCTGCGGGCGTGAGGGCACGCAGGCCCGCCCACTTGGCGCGGCCGGACATGTCGGCGCGGCGCCCGCGGTTGCCGTATTCGTAGAGGTGCAGGTCCGGGCTCGTGGCGGCATAGGACATGCCCCAGACGGTCGGCCAGCCCAGCGGGTCCATCTCGTCGCAGAGGTCGCTGTCAAGGATGGCCACCTTCGGGTAGTTGTGCCAGGGCCGGCCGATCGCGATGCTGCGGCCGTCGTCGCCCGCCCGCGGGGAGCCGGAGGCGTAGGTGAAGCGGCAGCGGTGGAACACGAAGCCGTAGGGCTGGTCGCGGCGCGTGGAGGGAGCCGTGACCCAGCCGCCGCCCCAGGAGCGGATCTCGCAGTCCTCGAACCAGGCGATGCCGCCGCCGTAGATGTAATCGGTACGGCCGACGACCAGGCAGTTCCTGAAATAAGAGCGCTTGCCGTCCTTCCACAGGTACATCGTGTCCTGGTATCCGGTGATGTCGCAATCCGTCACGTAAAGCCTGTCTCCCAGCTGCGCGATCGCCTGGGCCTGGGCCACGGGCCCGGCCGTATTGGCCAGGGTCAGGTGCTCGATGCGGCAGCCTTCTCCGATGACGGTCAGCGTGGCCGAGGTCCGGAGCAGGACCGGGTCGGCGCTGCGCCATTTCTCCGCCGATTCCGCCGGCAGGCGGACGCCGGCATAGATGTCCGGTCCGTCGTACATGTGGTAGCTCACGACCGTCCCCCTGCGGCTCTCGCCGCGCAGGGTCAGGTTCCGCTTGCTCTCCGGCACGAGGAGTTTCTCCCGGTCATAGACGCCATCCTTGATCAGGATGACCCAGCGGCGCTCCGAGAAGTCGGGCGCCGCGTTGATGGCCGCCTGGAGCGAGGTGTAGTCGCCGCTGCCGTCGGCCGCAACGACCGCATCCGCGCGGTTGGCGGCCGCCGCGTCGCGGCGCACCACGACCACCTGCCCGGGTACGGTCTCGATGTCGTACTCATACGCCTGCGGGGCGGCATAGCCGCGCAGCGGCGCCTGCGCGCTCACCAGCGGCCGGGCGATTTCCTGCGCGCGGAAGAGCGGATTGGGGTTCGTGCCTTTCGCCGGCTTCAGCCCTTCGCCCGAGAGGGCGTCGTAGGAGCGCAGCCGGAGGTTGCCGCCCACGGTCGAGCGCAGCCGCGCCTCGGCGATGCGGCCGTCCTTCCAGACGAGCCGCTCCAGCACGAAGCCGCCGCGGGCGCGCAGGCCCTCCACGCTGCCTTCCCGCAGGGCGTCGGGCAGGGCCGGGAGCAGGTGCACGGCGCCGTCATGGCTCTGCAGCAGCATCTCGGCGATGCCCGCCGTGCAGCCGAAGTTGCCGTCGATCTGGAACGGCGGATGGGCGTCGAACAGGTTGGGATACGTCCCGCCGGCCTGGCCGGACTGCGAGGCCGGATTGACCAGCGTGAGCTGGTCCTTGATCAGCTTGAAGGCATGGTTGCCGTCCAGCATCCGGGCCCACAGGCAGACCTTCCAGCCCATCGACCAGCCCGTGGAGGCGTCGTTCCGCTGGATCAGGGTGTTGCGCACGGCCTCGGTGAGCAGCGGCGTGCGGTACGGGGAGATCTGGTAGCCCGGATAGAACCCCCAGAGGTGCGAGACATGGCGGTGGTGGTCCGTGGGGCTGTCCCAGTCCTCGAACCACTCCTGGAGCTGGCCGTGGCGGCCCACCTGCATCGGCGGGAGCCGGCGGCGCATCGCGTCCAGCGTGTCCGCGAAAGCCGGGTCGCAGCCGAGGATGGCCGCGGCGCGGGCCGTGTTCGTGAAGAGGTCCGTGACCAGCTGGTTGTCCATGGTGATGCCGCCGTAGACGTTGGACGTCATCGGCGCCGGCTTGTTCTCCGGCGAGCAGGACGGGGCCACGACCAGGTAGCCGGTGTTCGGATCCTCCACCAGGAAGTCCACGAAGAACTCGGCGGCGCCCTTCATCAGCGGATAGGCCTCCGCGAGATAGCCTTCGTCCCCGTTGTAGAGATAGCGGTCCCAGAGGTGCTGGCACAGCCAGGCACCGCCCGTGGGCCAGATGCCGCAATAGGCGCGGTCCAGCGCCCCCGTGCAGCGCCACAGGTCGGAATTGTGGTGCAGGACCCAGCCGCGGCAGCCGTACATGCCGCGGGCCGTGGCGGCGCCGCTCACGGTCAGTTCGCGGATCATCCGGATCAGCGGCTCATGCAGTTCGGAGAGGTTGGTCAGCTCGGCCGGCCAGTAGTTCATCTCCGTATTAATGTTGGTGGTGTAATTGCCGCACCAGGGCGCCTTCACCCGGGCATTCCAGATCCCCTGCAGGTTGGCGGCCTGGCCGCCGGGCTGCGAGCAGCTGATCAGCAGGTAGCGGCCGAACTGGAAGTACGTCGCCACCAGCGGGGCGTCCTCGGTCCAGTTGAAGGCCAGTAGCCGGTAATTGACCGGCCGGTTCTCGGAATAGGAGTGCCCCAGGTCCAGCTTCACGCGGTCGAACTGGAGCTTGTAGGCGGCCACATGGGCGGCCAGCGCCTTGTCGTACTTCTTCGAAGCGTTACGCAGGTAGGCCGCGTTGCGCGCCAGCGGGTCGCCGGACACGTCCTTGTAGTTCACGAAATTGGTAGCCAGGGAGATATGGAGCAACACCTCGGTGGCGCCCTCCACGCGCAGCGACCCGTCGGCGGCGCGCACCCGGCCACCCCGGGCCGTAACCCGGGTATCGGTCACGTAGCGGATCGCGCCCGGGATGCCACCCTTGTCGTCGCCCTTGCCCTCCATCCGCAGAATATTCCCGCCCGGGGCGCTCACCCGCCAGTCCTTCATCGGCGAGTCGTAGAAGAGCTCGCAGGAGAGGGCCTTGGGCCGGGAGGCCGTCAGGCGCACGATGATCAGCTGGTCCGCGAAGGACGCAAACGCCTCCTCGACGTATTCCACGCCGTCCACCTTGTAGCTGGTGCGCACGACCGCCCGGTCGATGTCCAGCTCGCGGCGATAATCGGTGACCTTCCCTTCGCGGCCGGCGAAGCGGATCTTAAGCGAGCCGGCCGTCTGGTAGTGCATCTCCTCGCCCACGGGCGAGAGCAGGGTCTCCCCGCCCAGGTCCTGGGCGGCCTGGTACTGGCCGGAGAAGATCAGTTCGCGGATCTTCGGCAGGGCGGCAGGCCCCTTGGGGTTCCAGTTCTCATACGGGCCGCCCGCGGAGATGGTCTCTTCGTTGAGCTGGAGTTCCTCCACCTCGGTGCCGCCATAAACCATGGCACCGATGCGGCCGTTGCCGACCGGCCAGGCTTCTTCCCAGGCGGAGGCCGGCTTGTCGAACCAAAGGATGTTTTTCGGAGTCTGGGCAGGCAGGGCCACCGTGGCCAGCACACCCAGCAGCAAGGTCATCAGTCTTTTCATTATCGAAGCTTGTTTGGGGTTTTCAACAGGTTGAGCAGCAGCTGCTGCCCCACGACATTGGCGTAGTTCTCCTCGCTGAGGTCGTAGGTGCCCATCGCTTCGTTGGCACCGTCGATGTCGAGCTGGGCGGCGAGGGAGGTGGGAGATTCGCCGGTCGAGGAAGGGGTCGTGCCGGACGAAGGAGTTTCTCCCAGGCAGGCGGGGATGTCCAGGGTCGTGAGGAGGACCTGCCCGCGCCCCGCGCGGATGCGGCTGAGCACGGAATAGACTTCCTTCTTGTGGTCGGCCACGGCGGCCGCGAGGATCTCGCCGTTGAACGCGCGCAGGCCGATGCGCCGGCGGACGTAGGTGGCGAAGCACTGGTACTCCCAGTTGAAGACGCAATCCTGCGGCAGGCCCGTCCACACGGCGTCGGCGCGGTTGAAGAAATTGCCGCCGTACCAGGCGGTACCGATCACCTTGCTGCCGCGGTAGTCCATCACCTCCTTGTCGGCGAAATACTCCGCCCAGCGTTCGGGATTGTCCACGACGATGAGCGTATGGCCCTTGTAGACCCACTCCATGATGTCGCTCATGCCGCTGCCCCACTGGTCGGGCTCGAAGTCGCCGACCAGCAGCCAGTCGCCCTTCGGCGTGCCGCTCACGTAAGCCTCCGGCTTGATGCCGAAACGGCCCAGGAAGGCCGCCAGGCGCCCGCTCTTGTCGGCGACGGAGCCGTGGGCGGGGATGCCGTCGGCATCCAGCGCCACGGCGAAGATCTCGTCGGAGCCCTCCAGCACGGTCGTGCCGCGGCGGTCCAGAAGGCGGGCCTCCACGCGGCTGTAGCCGGCCTGGTCCGCCCGGAAGGCGAACCCGTCGGCCAGGCACTCGCCGTAGACCACGCCGCCGCTGACCTTCACCTTGCGCGAGGCGCGCTGGCGCACGGCGCCGTCAGCGTCCTTGAGCAGCACCTCCAGGGTGAAGTCGCCCCTGAGGTTCTTCTCGTTGATGATGAACACGTCCGCCGTGGTCGTGCGCCCCACGGGCAGCACCTTGTGGTTGAGCTTGACGGAGAGCACGAGCGAACGGTTATAGCGGGCGATCAGCTCCGGATCCCCCTTCAGGAAGCGGTAGTTGTCCACCACGCCGGAGTGGTCCTCGAGCTTGAAGCTCTCCCAGCCGTTGACGGCATAGCCGTCCACGATGTTGTTCATCCGGATGTTCTCGATGATGCGGCCCTGGTAGTAGTAGGCCACGTTGCCCATCGCGGTGGTCAGGGCGTCCACGGACGGGAAAGCCTTGTCGAACCCCTTCTCCTTCAAGAACTTGTCATAGGCGTCATACCAGTCCAGGTAGTCCTGCGCCTCCCAGGACCGGGTCTTGCCGCTGCGCAGGATCTCGTCGCGGATGAGCGAGAGGCGCGGCGGCGTGCCGATGGCGCCCTCCTCGCCCCAGTAGATGATCTCGTCGCGGTGCTGCGAGCCGCGCAGGTATTCGTTTTTATTGACGTAGAGCGCGTCATGGTAGACCCCCGGGCCGCCGGCGTGGTGGTTGTCCCACCAGCCGTAGTCGCGGAATTCCATCTCGAAGGGCATCAGGTGCGTCTTGAAGCGGGCGTTGGGCTCGTTCTCGGGGTTCTGCCCGTTGCTGGAGTTGTAGACCAGGATGCGCGTGGGATCGAGCCGGTGGCCCATCGCCATCTGCTCGTAGTCCTGCCGCTGCGGAGCGGCCCCGCGCTCGTTGTGCATGTTGTAGATCACGAGAGAGGGGTGGCTGCGGTCGCGCAGGATCATCCGGCGCAGCTTCTCGTCGCGGTACGCGAAATAGAAGCGGCTCTGCAGGTCGTCATCCGCGAAGCGGTTCGCCGGATACTGGTTGCCGCCCGGCTCCTCCCAATAGAGCAGGCCCAGCTCGTCCGCCCAGTCCAGCACGCGGCGCTGGCCGATGGTGCGGTGGAAGTTGAGCATGTTGAGACCCAGCGCCTTGGCGGACTCGACTTGGCGGCGGGCCAGCTCGTCCGAAGGCATGATGCCGTTCTCCGGCCAGAAACTCCAGGAGATGGACGTACGCGCGACGATGCGCTGGCCGTTCAGGTAGAACTGCCGGTCGCCCGCCACGTCGCGGACCTCGAACCAGCGGAAGCCGAAGCGGCGGGTGTCGCTGTCCTCCCCTACCCGGACCGTCAGGTCGTAGAGGTTGGGATCGTCCACGCTCCAGAGTTTCGCCTTGGGCAGGCGGATGTCGATCGTGCGGACGTTCTCGCCCGGGGCCCACTCGCCGTACCAGGCCTTGCGGTACAGCTCCCGGCCCTCCTTGTCGCAGATGCTCAGCGCGAGCGTCTGCTGCGTGGCGCGGTCGGACTGCACCGTGACCTGCACCGCGATGGCGTGCGGGTCCGGCCGGTTCTGGACGAAAATGTCTGAAATATACGTCTTCGGCGTCGCCGTGAGCCGCACGCTGCCGGTGATGCCGCCGAAACCGTGCGTCGGGTTGGTGCGGTATTCACCCCAGGTGTAGACCTGCGAATCCTTCCAGTTGAAGTTGCCGTTGGGGTCGGTGATGCGCACGCTGATGACGTTGCGCCTGCCGTATTCCAGCGCGTCGGTGACATCGAAGCTGAACGGGGTGCTGTTGACGAGGTCGTAGCCCACCAGCTTGTGGTTCACGAACACCTCCGCCCGGAAGCGGACGGCCTCGAAATCGATGCTCACGCGGCGTCCCTGCCAGTCGGCAGGAACGTCTACCGTCGTCTCGAACCAGCTGACACCCACGTAGTTGCCGGTCACGCCGAAGGTCTCACCGTTCCAGCCCCAGAGGTATTCCTCCACCGTGGCGGGCAGCTGGACGCCGCGCACCTGCGGGCGCTCCAGCAGGGACCATCCGCCGCTCGGGACGCGCACCGGCAAGGTACTCACGTCCACGGGCGGGAGGTGCAGTTCTTCGTTCTCCCAGGACGCGTCGAAGTCCAGGGTGATGTTCCAGCCGTTCTTCGACAGGTCAAGGGTTTCACGCCCGGCGGGCGCAGCCGCCAGCGCGGACAGGCTGAGGAGCATAAGCCCCAGCAGGAAAGAAATTCTTCTCATGGCAGGAAACTATTGCGCCCAGCCGGGCATCACGGCATTCCAGGTGTAGCGCGCGGCTTCGGCAGGGGTCAGCCGGTGCGCCCAGCCCACGCGGCCGGCGGTGCCGGCGCCGGGGCCGTAGCAGTCATATTCAGCGTAGTACGCCGTCTTCTCCTTGGAGGGGTCGTTCCAGTTATGCCAGCCTTCCGGACGGATGTGGGAGCCCAGCTCGCAGTGCAGGAAGACGGTCTGTGCGTAGGGCCTCCAGGGGCGGCCCAGGTAGACCTTCTCCACGCCCGGGTCGGCCGTGAGGCGGCAGTCCTTGAAGACATAGCCGAAGGGCTGGTCTTCGACCGTGGAGGCCGCCGTGACGTAGGATTCGGCCTTGGAGCGGATCTCGCAGCGCTCGAACCAGGCCCGGCTGCTGCCGAAGATGAAGTCGGTCGTGCCTTCGATGTAGCAGTCGAAGAAGGCGTTGCGGATGTGGCCGCCGTCCTCGGTGTATTTGCCGAAGGTGTAGAGGGTGTCCTGGTTGCCGAGGAAGCGGCAGCGGCGCGCGGTGAAACGGTCGCCGTTCGTGAAGAGGGCGACCGCCTGGCCCACGCGGCCGGCGTCGTTCTCGACCGTCAGGTCCTCCAGGGTGACGCCCTCCGCATGTACGAAGAGCGTGGCGCTGCCGGAAGTGCCGATGGTGCTGGCGGCGTAGCCGGGCCAGGGCTGCGGGGCGGCGTTGCCGTAGACGATGACGGTATTCATGGCGTCCAGGCCCTTCAGGAGCAGGTGGCGCTTGTTCCAGGGGATGATCACCCGCTCACGGTAGATGCCGGGCTTGATGAGGATCCGGTACTGCCCGCCATGCAGGGCGTCGGGGGCCGCGTCGATGGCTTCCTGCACCGTCAGGTAGTCGCCGCGGCCCTGCTGGTCCACGACGGCGTCCCAGCGCACCAGGTGCTTTGCGATCTCCGGCAGCTTGACGCGGATGGAGTCGCAGACTATATCGCAGTTGCGGCGGGCGCCCAGCGGCGTGGAGTGCGTGTTGTCCTGGATACCTTGCGGCTTGGCGGGACAGACGCCCGGCTCGATCCACATGAAATAGGGACGCGAAGCCAGGTCGCCCGCTTCCTTGAGCCACTTGATGGTGGCCTGCTCCATGTCGATCAGGGGCGTGCCGGTCTGCTTCGCCACGGCGCGCATCGAGGCCGGGTATTCCCCGTGCGTGGTCTCGTCGAGGACGTTATTGTAGAAATGGCGGCGCGCCACCGGGGTCAGCAGGACCGGCGTGGCGCCCAGCTCGCGGGCGGTGTTGATGAAGAG
>JAEEGL017225927.1_pt1 | contig 23985 bp, 19 predicted proteins | sample 9134231 | NCBI WGS metagenome assembly JAEEGL01 (sample SAMN16246548, study PRJNA631951) | gut metagenome | biome: gut microbiome; feature: rumen; material: fiber-attached | host: Bos | place: Iran: Karaj | collected 2018-10
ATTACTGACGAAAACACTAAATCAAATATCCGTAAAAATATCCGTTCATCTGCATAAAAATGGTATTTTTTAACGATTTTCAGTCGTTTTCAGAAAAATAAATAATCCCTTATAAATCTCGGAAAGCCTTGATATATAAGGGATTTGAGTGGTCCGAGTGACTGGCTTCGAACCAGCGGCCTCGTGGTCCCAAACCACGCGCGCTACCAACTGCGCCACACCCGGAAATATTAATATGTGAGTAATCCTTGAAAACCCGGAATTATGAGCTCGCGCACTCCGTCAGAAACATTGGTCGCCTTGCTCGCTGTTTCGCTTCGCAATTCTCCCTGTTTCTTCCTCTCTGTTTTATGTTGATATCCTTATTAGACTGAGATTAATGAGTACGCGCACTCCGGTTGCAATATAGTCGCACTGCCCGCTTCGTCGTCACAAGTTACGCATCACTCGTACCCGCGCCCTGAAAAATCTGTTTGCGCGAGTTCTCGTTCGCTCCACTGCTCCTCCTCTCCCCAAAAAGTCTTACCGGACTTTTTGAGGTCCCCGGTTTTTGCATTGCTCCTTATTGCGCCCAGCCTCTCCGGTTCGCTTCATCCGCCACCGGCGGCGCTCACCTCCGAGTTCCACCTGCGCCACACCCGGAAATTACAATAATGCGCTTTTTGATTATACTTATCTTTCACACGAAGGTCAACTGTTTTGTTGACCTTCGTGCATTTTTGTTCCTTAAAGAGTTACGCCGTTGCCTCTTTTTCTTTGGCGGCTTTTTTGGCTTCCTTCTTTGCCTTCTTCTCTGCTTTCTTCGCGAGTTTCGCCTTTTTCTCTTCTTCCCTGAGTTTCTTCGCTTCGGGGTCGCCTATATCCACAAGGTAGAATATCGCGGTCCACACGGCTATTCCGAGGAAGAGAACAAACAGCCATATATGCATGCCGGCGAGCGTGAGGTAAATCACAACGGCGGAACTCGCCACCGAGCCGAGAAGGCTCACGAGCACGCCTTCGCCGAGGATTGAGTCCACAACATAGTCAACCACATTGATTTCGCCGGAAAGGATGTCATAGGCAATCGAGTTGAACGCGCGGATGAACACTATCGCAAGCGCAACGCCGATTATGCCCGTAATCAGCATGGGCAGACGTTTGCCGGAAATGCAGGAGTAGATAATCACAAACAGCGCGAGCGCGAGCATCAGCACAAACGAGCCGACTATCAGCCCGAGCCTCACGTTCATCACATTGAATTCATCGGGCCAGAGGAAAACCTTGCTTGTGTTGATTTTCATCATAACGGAAAGCGGATCTTTGCCGGTGAAAAACATAATGAATCTCTTGATTGAAAATGTTTCCGCAACGGCTATGCCGGTGGATTCGCCCTTGGAAAGTTCTGTGAAAAACTCGTCAAGGCTTGAGTTTGTGCCGATTGTAATCTTTACAAAGTTTGCGAAAAAAGCCGCCACAAACACGCCTGCCGCCATCATGGCGTTGATGATTCTGTAAACTGTTTTCATGCTTTACCTTCTTTCCTTATTTCCAGCTGCTGTTGAGCGCTACCGTCCTGTTGAAAACAAGTTTGCCGGGGCGTGAATCTTTATCCACGCAGAAGTAGCCCTGCCTCATAAACTGGAAGGTGTCGCCCTCTTTGGAATCCGCTATGCCTTCTTCAACAAGGCATCCACTGAGGATTTCGAGGGATTCGGGGTTTATGTCATCAAGGAAGTTGCCTGTTTCCGAGCCGGGATTTTCGGCGTTGAACAGGCGGTCATACTGCCTCACCTCGCAGGGAACGGCGGCGGCGCTCACCCAGTGAAGAGTACCCCTCACCTTTCTGCCGTCGGGCGAGTTGCCGCCTTTTGAGGCGGGGTCATATGTGCAGTGAAGGCAGGTGACATTGCCGTTTTCATCGGTTTCATAACTCCGGCAGGTGATGAAATACGCGCCTTTGAGGCGGACTTCGTTACCGGGGAAGAGCCTGAAGTATTTTTTGACGGGCTCTGCCATAAAGTCATCCTGCTCCACATATATCTCTCTTGAGAAAGTGACGTTTCTTGTGCCGAGTTCGGGCATGTCGGGGTTAATGTCAACGGCAATCTGCTCGCTCTCGCCTTCGGGGTAATTGTCAATTATAACTTTAAGCGGGCGGAGCACTGCCATGGCTCTCGGCGCGCTGACATTGAGTTCATCCCTCACGCACGCTTCAAGCAGGCCGTAATCGACCACGCTGTAGGCCTTTGAAACGCCGATTTTATTGATGAATTCTTTGATTGCGCCCGCGGGGTAGCCCCTTCTTCTCATGCCGCAGAGGGTAACCATTCTCGGGTCATCCCAGCCGCTGACAACGCCGCTGTTTACCATATCAAGGCACTTGCGCTTGCTGGTGACACAGTAGTTTATGTTGAGGCGGGCAAACTCAATCTGCCTGGGCGGCTCTTCAAAGCCGATTTCTTTGATAAACCAGTCGTAAAGCGGACGGTGGTTTTCAAACTCAAGCGAGCACAGAGAGTAGGTGACGCCCTCTCTCGCGTCGGAAAGCGGATGTGCAAAATCGTACATCGGATATACGCACCATTTGTCGCCCGTCTGGTGATGGCTCACGTGAGCGATTCTGTAGATGACGGGGTCGCGCATATTGATATTGGGCGAACTCATATCTATCTTTGCCCTGAGCGTCTTTTCGCCGTCGGCAAATTCGCCTGCGGTCATACGGGCAAAGAGGTCAAGGTTTTCCTCAATGCTTCTGTCACGGTATGGGCTGTTTTTGCCGGGCTCGGTAAGAGTGCCCCTGTATTCCCTGATTTCATCGGCTGAAAGGTCGCAGACATAAGCCTTGCCCTTTTTTATGAGTTTAATCGCGCACTCATAGATGAAATCGAAGTAGCCGGAGGCGTAAAGACATTTATCCCATTTGAAGCCGAGCCACTCGATATCCTCCTTGATGGCATCAACATATTCCACATCCTCTTTGGAGGGGTTGGTGTCGTCAAGGCGCAGATTGCAGGTACCGCCGTATTTTTCGGCAGTCTGGAAGTCGATGCATATCGCCTTTGCGTGGCCTATATGCAGATATCCGTTGGGCTCGGGCGGAAATCTCGTCTGCACGCGGGAGTTAACCCCTGCGGCGAGGTCCTCATCGATAAAATCGTGTATGAAATTGGAAACGCTGTTTAATTCTTCCATCGGGTATCAATCCTTTCGGTTATTTCCAGGTTTCTGCCGCGGCACTGAGCCTTGCTTTTACCTCATCCTCCCCGAGCAGCTGCATAATGCAGTAAAGGTCGGGAGTGTTGCGGCGCGAGGTGAGCGCGATCCTGATGACGGTTGAAACATCGCCCACGTGGCCCTTGAAGGCACCGGGATTCTGCTTGTATTCCTTCACGTTGGGGGTAAAGCCGAGCGGCTCGCACAAATCCTTGATGTGGGCAAACCAGGCGTCCTTGTCATCGGCGGGCGAATACGCCTTTGCGTAGGCGCATACTATATCGTAAGCGTCCTGCTTTGAAATGTTTTCGGGCAGGGTGAAATCCGCTTTGTAAAACTCGTTGAAGAAGTAGGAAACATAGTCCTTCACTTCGCTCCACTTTGCTATATCCTTGCGGGGCTTTGGATTTTCTCTGTCAATGTTGAGAATGTTTCTGCTCTTTGCGGGGTCTGCGCTGAAAACATCATAAAACTCTTTGTCATACACACTCGCCCACTCGGCAATTCTCTCATAAACGGTGTCCGCCGTCATAACGGAAATGACGTTTTTGCTCACATCGTTGAGTTTCACGAGGTCAAAGAGACAGCCGCTTGAACTCATCTTTTTGAGGTTGAAGGGGTAATCCATTGCAGGCACCGAGGGATTTGCCCTGCGCCAGTCCTCAAAACCTGAGCTGAGAAGGGTAAGCAGGTATTCGGTAAGGCTCTCTTTCGGGAAGCCCTCTTCAACGAAATAACTCACTGCCGCTTCCGGGTCCTTGCGCTTTGAGAGTTTACGCTTGTCGCCCGTTTCATCGTCAAACTTCATAACCTGTGGCGTGTGCGCGTATTTTGGCACTCTGTAGCCGCAGGCTTTGAAAAGAGCGATGTGTTTCGGCACGGAGGAAATCCATTCCTCGCCTCTTACCACATGGGTGGTGCGCATAAAGTGGTCATCACAACAGTGCGCGAAGTGATAGGTCGGGATGCCGTCCGATTTGAGAAGCACCTCGTCGATGATATTTTCGGGCATTTCGATTTTGCCCCTTATCATATCTTCAAAGAAAATGCGCTTGTCGGGGCTGCCGTCCGAGCGGAAGCGGAGCACCCAGCTTTTTCCTTCGTTTATATTCCGCTCAATCTCTTCATAGGAGAGGTCGCGGCACTTTGCCCATTTGCCGAAGTAGCCTCTGATATCGGCGCCTTCCGCCTCCTGCTGCTCGCGGATTGAATCGAGGTCTTCCGAGGAACAGAAGCAGGGATATGCAAGACCCTGCTCAACAAGCGATTTCGCGACCGTCTGATAAATCTCAACTCTTTGGCTCTGCGTGTATGGGCCGTAACTGCCCGTCTCTGTGCCGAAGCCGGTGACGCCCTCGTCAAACTCAACGCCGAAGGCTTTCATACCGTCTGTGATGCCGGAAACGCCGTCTTCTATTTCACGCTTTTTATCGGTATCTTCAATCCTGAGATATGATATGCCGCCTGAAACTTTGGCGGTGAGCACATCCACAAGGGCGCCGAAAAGACCGCCTATGTGAAGGTAACCCGTTGGGGAAGGGGCGAAACGGGTCACCCTCGCGCCCTCGGGCAGGTTTCTCTCGGGATAGAGTTTCTCGTAGTAATCCGGGGTTTTGTCAATACCGGGGAAAAGCAGGTTTGCGAGTTTTATGTTATCCATCGGGATGCAAACTCCTTTGTTGAGCATAATTATAGTTATTTTAATAAATTTTATCGTAAATATCAAGTGTATAGGTTGAAAAAGTGTGAAAAATACGTGAACAATCGGCCGGGACAAAACTTTTCTTTACAAATTCCTCTTATTAAGTTATAATTATAAGACGATTGAAAAACACGATACTTGCTTCGGCAATTACACGGATACGGAGACTTTTATGGTACAGTTTGAAGAATTAAGACTTTCACTGCTTGAAAACACCGAGAAGCTCAAACAGCTCGGCGAGGCGCTCGGCATAGAGGCCACAGTAAAGGAAATAGAGGACCTTGAAGCGCAGACCGCTCAGGAGGGTTTCTGGAATGACCTTGAGCAGTCGCAGAAAGTTCAGCAGAAAATCAGCCGCCTCAAAAGCAAGGTCGGCTCTTATGACGCGCTCAAAAGCAGTTTTGACGACACGCTCGTGCTCATAGAACTCTGCGACGAAGAGGGCGACCTTGATATGCTTGACGAGTGCAAGCAGGGCGTTGAGGCCTTTGTGAGCAAACTTGAGGATATGACGCTGAGCACCCTGCTCTCGGGCGAATATGACAACAGCAATGCCATTCTCACCTTCCACGCGGGCGCGGGCGGCACCGAAGCGCAGGACTGGAACCAGATGCTTGTGCGTATGTATCAGCACTGGGGCGAGAAAAAGGGCTTCAATGTGCAGATGCTCGACTTCCTTGACGGCGATGAGGCGGGCCTCAAATCCGCCGTGCTCCTGGTTGAGGGCGAAAACGCCTACGGCTACCTCAAGGGTGAAATGGGCGTTCACCGCCTTGTAAGAATTTCGCCGTTTGACTCCTCGGGCAGAAGGCACACCTCGTTTGCCTCGCTCGAAGTTATGCCCGAAATTGACGACAATGTTGAGGTTGAAATCAGCCCCGACGACCTTAAGATAGACTATTACCGTTCCTCCGGCGCGGGCGGGCAGAAGGTTAACAAAACCTCCTCTGCCGTAAGAATCACACACATCCCCACGGGCATTGTGTGCGCCTGCCAGGTGGAGAGGAGCCAGCATCAGAACAGAGAAGTGGCAATGAAGATGCTCAAATCGAAACTCATCGAAATCAAAGAGAGAGAGCATCTTGACAAGATAGACGATATCAAGGGCGAGCAGAGAGAAATTGCCTGGGGCAGTCAGATCCGCTCCTATGTCTTTATGCCCTACACGCTTGCGAAAGACCACCGTACCGGCTTTGAAATGGGCAACATTCAGGCCGTTATGGACGGCGATATAGACGGTTTCATAAATGCATATCTTAAAATGGAGTCCCTTAAAGGGCAACAGGAATAAAGGTGTAATATGAACAGGAAAATCATACCCGCCGCGCTCGCGGTCATTGCCGCCGCCTCTCTCATCTTCTGTGTAAGAGCGGTTGTTACAAAAGGCAGGCAGACCATAAACACGGCGGAAATAAGCGAAAATACTCAGACGGACGACACGAGCGTTGTTACCGTGACGGATGTTTCGCAGTCGCTTACGGAAGAATCTTCGCTCACGGAAAGCGCAACCGACTCCGCAGTGCCCGTAACCATGCCGGGCCCCGCATCGGTTACCGTTTCCACACGGCTTGACACAACTTCGTCCCGGCCGTCAACCTCGAAGGCTCCCGCCTCGCCGGTAACTTCCACGACTGCGGCAAAGCCCTCGTCAACGGCTGCCCCCAAAACAACTTCGACAACAGCCGCCTCAACGAAGGCGACTTCCGATTACCCCTACGCCTACGCGGGCTTCAATCCCCGGCCTGCCGACCTCAATGTGGCCGACTGGAGACTGATTCTCGTAAACAGGGATTATATTCTGCCCGAAGGCTACGAGCCGCCCGAACTTGTTCACTCGGTAAAAGGTGATTCCGACAGCAAACTGCTCGATTCGAGAGTTGCGCCCTATTATAACGAAATGTACCTCGCCGCGCAGAAGGACGGCATAGACCTCTACACCGTGTCGGGTTACAGAAGTTACGAGAGGCAGAAAACCAACTTTGAAAACAAGATAAGCACATACAGAAGCAACGGAATGAGCAAGGTTGAGGCCACGCAGAAGGCGGCAACCATCATCCTTCCGCCCGGCACAAGCGAACACAACCTCGGCTTTGCCATGGATATCTGCTCGCTCGAGCAGAGTTTTGAAAACTCCAAAGCCTTCAAGTGGCTCAACGAGCACGCGGCGGATTACGGCTTTATCCTGCGCTACCCGAAAAACAAGCAGGATATCACCAAAATCATATATGAGCCCTGGCACTGGAGATATGTTGGTGTTGAACACGCAAAGGCCATCAAAGCCGCAGGCGTGTGCCTTGAGGAATATCTGAGGAAAGCATAAACCGAAAGGAGAATAAAAGTGAGACCTGAAAACTGTGTAAAAAACTATCAGTCCGACCGCAGAATGTACGCCAATTATGTGGCGAGAAACATCAAGAAAGTCTGCAAGGAAGTCGGACCCAGAGCCTCCGGCTCCGAAAAAGAGCTTGAGGCGCAGGAGTGGCTCGCAAATGACCTGCGCACAAGCTGTGATGATGTGAAAATAGACGAGTTTTCACTCGCCCCCCACGCGTTTATGTCCTGGGTGCAGATAGCGGTGTTTGCCGGTGTTGCCGGTGCTGTGCTGCTGTTTCTGACAAGATTTTTTTCGGCGCTTACGCTCATTTTCACGGCTGTTGCAACCGCGCTTCTGCTGATTGCGATTTTCTTTGTAATCACCGAGTTCCTTTTCTACAAGGAGCCGATAGATTTGTTTATGCCCAAGAAAAAGTCACACAATGTGGTGGCTGTCAGAAAGCCCTCCGGCGAAGTGAAAAGAAGAATTATTTTCGCAGGCCACGCCGACTCCGCTCCCGAGTGGAGATTTACCTACTGGGGCGGCCCGAAACTCCTGCTCCCGATGATTATTCTCGGCCTCGCGGGGCTTCTGTTTACAACCGTAATCAATGTTATGGCTCTTGTGCAGACTCTCAGGGGCGTTGATATCACGGCGGGCACTCTCTTCCCCGTGCTTTCGATAATCAATGTTTGCATGATACCCGTTTTTCTGTTTGAACTTCTGTTTTACAGCCACAAGCATCCCGTTGAAGGCGCAAACGACAACCTTTCAGGCTGCCTGTGCTCAATGGCAGTGCCGAGATTTATGCAGGATAATGACATCCGCTTTGAAAACACCGAGATTATGGTGGTACTCACCGGCTCGGAGGAATCCGGCCTCAGAGGCGCGAAAGCCTTTGTGAAAGAGTATGCGAAAGACCTCGCGGACGCCGAAACCGCATTTATCGCGATAGACACCGTAAGAGATTTTGACTTTATGGCGGTTTACCACAAGGATATGACCGGCACAGTGAAAAACGACGCCGATGTTTCAAAACTTCTTCAGGACGGCGCCGCTCTCGCGGGCTACGACCTGCCGCTCAAAACTCTCTCTTTCGGCTCGTCCGACGCCGCCGCAATCACAAAGGGCGGCATGAAGGCAGCCTGCTTTGCCGCTATGGACCCCGCCCCCGCGCGCTATTATCACACACGCCTTGACACGGCGGATAATATCGACCTCAAAACCATTGAGGCGGGCGTAGGCATAATGCTTGAAACCGCATTTCTCTTTGATGAAAAGGGATTTGAAAAATAAACCGCAACCCGAATTAAACTGTAAAAGGAGTAACCGAAATGAGCCGTAAACTGATTGCTTTGACAGCCGTTTTACTTACTTTTGCTCTGCTCTTCGGCTTTGCCGGATGCAGCCTTATTCCCGAGGGCGAAGAGGAAACCACCACAACCGTAAATGTGAAAACTCCCCTGCCCACCGATGTTACCTCGTCAAAAGACGAAAACGGTAATATCATCACGGATACCGATTATTCGCCCGAAGCCCTCGCGAAAAACACCGCGACTGTTTTTGAATACTTCAACAAGGTGATAAATGAGGTCAAGGGCAAAAAGGCGGCGCTTAATTACTCTACCCGCCCCGATATCGGTCAGTGCGAGGATGAGGAAGGCAACAGAATCCCCTACTGTGAAAACGAATATATCGCTGCTGCAATCACCGGACTTAAAAGCAAAATGGTGAAAGGCGGCTCAACCTCAATCCCCTACGGTCAGGAATACAACAGAGAGGTTCCTATTAAAGACACTCTCTTTGTTTCAAAACTTGATGCGAAGGACATTGAAAGCGCAACCTGCGTTGACGACGGAGCGGTCAGAACAATTACGGTAAATCTCAAAAACCCTGTTGAGAAATCCACTCTCAACAAGGCTTTCGATCAGGAAAATATGGATACTGTTTTAAGCGAGTTCCGTAAAGCGGAAAAATACTTAAAAGTTGACGAGCCCGAAATCACATACGACGACTGCTCGATTATTATTACCGTAAACATTGAAACCGATGAGGTGACACAGATAAGATATGAAAAATCGGCGGATGTCAGCACAAAGGTGACGGGAACCGGAACTCTTGAAAGCATAGGAGAGCAGACGGTGCGCTTTATGTTTTACTCCACGACAACCTATAACCTTGATTATACAGACCCCGATGCTACCGCAATAGCCGAAAGTTAAAACAGAAACAAAAAAAGCCGCCCCCCGGGCGGCTTTTTTTATTATTCAAATGCTTTTTCCGCCGTGCGGCAGATTTCTTCGATTTCGTCTCTTTTCTTTATCACCGCAAGCCACTCCTCCGGTATATCCTCATATCCGTAGTAAAGGCCTGCGAGTCCGCCGCAGATTGCGCCGACGGTATCGGTATCCTCGCCGAGATTCACTGCCGTGAGAAGTGCGTCGCGCAGGGTGTTTGTCTTTATCAGGCACCATACTGCCGCCTCGAGTGAATGGACCACGTAGCCGCTGCTTCTTATGTCAGGCGCATCTGTATTTATAAACTCATAGAGGTTGCTGAGTCTTCCGTAAAAAGAGAGGTCCTGAAGATTTCCGATGTCTTTTTTGTAGAAGACAAAACCCTCGTCAAGACCTTTCTGCAGGCGGTCAATGAGAGTGCCGTCGCCGTTTGCGATGCTCCTCGCGGCGAAGTAATAAAGGCCGCAGGCTATCTTTGAGCGCAGGTGCGCGTGAGTCAGGGCGGATACGGTGTGTACGGCTGCTACCGCTTCGCTGTCCGTCATTTCTCCCCTTCTCTGCATCTCTATGCAGTAGAGGCAGGCGGGCATAATGCGCATAAGCGAGCCGTTGCCGTTGTTTCTTTCATGGTTGCCGCCGCAGGAGGCGATATCCGCGCCTTTCATATAGTTTTCTATCGCCTCGCTCGTGCCGAAACCTATATCGAAAGAGTAACCATAGGGCGTGTATTCGCCGTCTGAATACCAGCGGACAAATCTTTTCATAATATCTTCGGGGTCAAGGCTTTCAGTCTGCGCAATGCTGTAAAGGGCGGCGAGAGTCAGACTGCTGTCGTCGGTCCACGAGCCCTCCGGCAGGCCGAAAGTGCCGTAGCCTCTCATGCCCGTCACGGGATTCGCGGCGATTTCCTCCCTGCTCATAAACTGCACGGGGCAGCCGAGCGCGTCGCCCGTAACAACACCCGCAATTGCGTCAAGCCACATCATATTATTTGCTCCCTTTTTTCTTTTCTTTATGCGCCCTTATGGGCTCAAAGAATTTGTCTTCGTCAAACGCCGCGTTCATTTCCTTCACGCTTCCGGCTTTTCTCGCGCAGCAGACCATATCGCTCATAACCCTGAAGTTGAGGGCTGTGCCTTCGCTGTCCTGCTCATAGGTTACGGCTCTTTCCGGGCGGATGCCTATGCGCCCCGCCTCCTTCACGGCGTCGATGTTTGCGCCGATGAAGATGAATTCCCAGCCGTACTTTTCCTTCTGGCGCTCAATCATCCTTTTCACCTTGTCGGCGGAGTAGCGTCTGCTCGCGTTTTCCATGCCGTCGGTGGTGATGAAGAATATCGTCTTTTCGGGCACATCGTCATTGCGGGCGTACTTGTGTACATTGCCTATGTGGTGAATCGCTCCGCCAACGGCGTCAAGCAGCGCGGTGCAGCCGCGCACATAATACTGCGTGTCGGTCATAGGCTCCACTTTGCCGATATCAACTCTGTCGTAAATCACTTCGCTCAGGTCGTCGAAAAGCACCACGGAGACGAGCGCTTCGCCTTCCTCTTTCTTCTGCTTTTCAATCATACTGTTGAAGCCGCCGATGGTGTCTGCCTCAAGCCCGCTCATTGAGCCGCTGCGGTCGAGTATCATCACGAGTTCTGTAAGTCCTTTTTTCATCTGTGAATCCTCCTTTGATTTCAGGGGTATCCCCTGTTGTTGTCAAAAGATTATCACAGATTTCCGCCGGAAAGGTCGCTTTCCGCGCGACATTTTATGAGCCGAGCGTTTCCTCGCCGTATTTGAAGAGAAGAAGGTTTATATCGAATATATTATATATCTTGTTTTCTATGCAGTATTCGATTATCAGGTCAAAGTTACTGCTCTGCGAAAGGGTGAAACCCGCGCTCTTAAGAAGATCAAGCGTTTCGTCAAGGCTGAGTTCCATCGCCACAGCGAGGGCGACAGCCGTTTTCCTTTTCGGCTTGTAGTTGGGCGTGCATCTGATTTTTGAAAAAAGTTTGCGGTCGATATTCGCCCTCTTATACACCTGCGTGTCGGAAAGTCCTTTTTCATCTATATAGCGCATAAGGCGGTCGGGAAAAGTTTCCCCCGCTTTTTTTATGAAATCGTCAATGCTTTCTTCCGTGGGAGTTGCCAAAGAGAAAAGCGGCTTTTTTCCGGCAACAGCCGCTTTCTTTTCCGGTCTGTCGATAATTGACGGCTTTTTCAGACCTTTCGGCTTCTCCGGCTCCGGACCGATGCCTGCGCAGATAAGATAATCTTCGTCATCGGGCGCGTTGCGGCGGTTGAGAGAGTAATTGTGCAGTTGTCTCTTTTCACTTACATAACTGTCGTCAATAAACTCGGGCACTCCGAGCCTGTCGCTTATGAAACTCTCAACCGATTTAAGCAGTTCCTCCGAAACGCGGAATGCCGTTTGGTCAAACACGGCTATAGTGACTTCCATCTCGTTTTCGCTCAGGAAAGCGGAAATGGTGTCAACCGCTATTCTCAGCGCCTTATCCTTCGGGAAGCCGTAAACTCCCGTTGAAATCAGAGGGAAGGCAACGCTTTTGCATCCGAGGTCAAGCGCGGTGTCAAGCGAGTTGCGGTAGCAGGCGGCGAGCGTTTCAAATTCGCCGTTCTCCCCGTCTTTCCACACGGGGCCTACGGTGTGAATGATGAAATCGGCATTAAGGCCGAAGGCGGCAGTGACTTTCGCTTCGCCCGGTTTTATCTCTCCGATTTTTCTGCGCTCGGCAAGGAGCAAATTCTCCCCTGCCGCTTCATATATCGCCGCGTCCGCGCCGCCGCCGATTACGGGCTTCGGGTTTGCGGAATTTACAATCGCGTCGGCTTTCACTTTTGTTATATCGTTTCTTACTATGTTAAGCATATTTTCTCCTTTCGGCTGAAGTTTACGTACTTATATATTATATCATATCATCATTTATATTTACAAGGTCGCTTTCCGCACGACATTTTATCGAAAAAACTGTTGACAATGAATTTCCCGTGTGATATGATACGCTTCCTTTCCCTCAAAGCGCCCCCCTTGAGAAAATATCAAAAAATCCGTTTTCCCATCGGTATGCCCGGGGAAACGGAGTGATAGAATATCCGTGCATCGAAAAAACAAACAACCAACAAGGAGGAATTATTTATGACATTAACATCCGCACAGGCGGCGAAACTGCTCAAAAAACTTAATGCCATTCTTGCCGACATCCGCCGCACAGAAGATAAGTCAAGTACTTTCCTCGCGGCGCTCGGAGAAGATGTTGAGAGCGTAAGGCCCGAGTACAGTTACGAGGACACCCGCAAAAACGAAGACGCGGTCAAAGAGGCCATCCGCAAGGTGAAGCACGCGATAAACGTGTTTAATACCACCACCGTTATTCCCGAATTCAATATGACGGTTGACGAGATGCTGGTCTATATCCCCCAGCTGACCGACAAACTCGCCGCCCTGGCTTCGCTCAAAGGCCGCCTGCCAAAAGAAAGGCAGAGCACTTACGGCGTAAGTTCTTCAAACTTAATTGACTACCGCTATACCAACTATGATGTTGAGAAAGCCGCGGCGGACTACGCCGAAACGGCGGACATTCTTTCGAGCGCGCAGCTTGCCCTCGACAAAGTAAACACAACCTGCACCATGGAAATTGACATTGATATCTGAGTAATTTCCCCGGCGGCGCATCTTAACTTTGATCAATCTGATTTTGCAGAGTTAAGGTTTATTGTGAAAGATAATTTGTTATTCTTTTTTCGTTATAGGTTAAAGAAAAATGTTCAGTGTATTAAATCCTCTTTCATAATTAAAGGTGTGCTGCCGAAAACTTTACCCGCGCGGCCGAAGTACCGGGTTTCAGGCCGCGTATTTTTATTTACAGAAACAGAAAACCGTTTTTTGAAATTATGAGGTGACAGTATGAATCCGAACGACATCAAAGACGCTCATTTCTACTCAAGCAACAACAGGCCCGCCCTTGAAAAGGGCGAAAAATGCGGCTGTTTCAACTGCCTTGAGATTTTTGACTCCTCCCTGATAACCCGTTATTACACCGCCGATACCCGTATTGACCGCCTGGGCACGGCAATCTGCCCCTACTGCGGTATCGATTCCGTGATAGGCGAAAGTTCCGGCTACCCCATTACTCCCGACTTTCTCAAAGAGATGCAGAGATACTGGTTCGGCGTTGATTGACCCTCCCCGGCGCTTGAAAAATCATTCTCCGTGTGATAACATAATCCCGAATAATCAAGGGAGGAAACGAAAAATGAAAACTTTTGACCGCAGACTGCCGGTGACGCTTTGCGTACTGCTGATTATCGCTCTGCTCGGCGGGCTGTGCCTGCCTTCGTTTGCCGCAGGCGGCTTTGCCTACACTCACAATCCGCTCGAAAATCCTTCCGCCGCGGCGGACATTGTCGCGGACGAAAACGCCGTTTACGGCTACCGCCCCGGTGAAAACGGAAGCCTGAGTATGTACGCCTCCGCGGACTGGTCCGACCCGGCAATTGTTGAAAGCGGACGCGCGGACAGAATAAAATATCACAAGAGCATTGAATCGATGTACACTATGCTCCGCGATATGCAGAAGCAGGGCAAAAGCACAGAGGAAATTGCCCGCGCCGTGAGCACAAGGAGAAACGAAATCCGCCTTGAGGCCTATGCCGACAATCCCGAAGGGCTTGCCGAATTAAAGGCGAGAAACCTTGCGACATACGGGCACGAAGAAGGCCCTCTGCCCGATGAACTCTATGAAAAATACGGCTCGTGGGAAACGGTTATAAAGAAGGCTTTCAACACAAACGCGGGGATGGATGCCTGCCTCGGGCTGTATGATAATTATTATTTCCTCTATGCCGCGCAGGGCGATGTGCCCGCGGACATAAGTGTCTCTCTGCCCGCCGGTGCGGTGTGCCGCGTGAAAAAGACTGTTACTCTGAATCCCGTGACACAGGCGGACTGTGCATACACGGTTTCATTTACCTCCTCCGACCCGGATATTGCGCAGGTTTCCGAAAACGGCACGGTAACCGGAATTGCCCCGGGAGAAGCGGAGATATTCTGCGTGGTGACCGACCCGGGCGGCTATACCCACACCGCAGGACCCTGCAAGGTCACGGTGAAATACACATTCCTGCAGTGGATAATAATGACCTTCCTTTTCGGGAAATACTGGTACAAATAAATTCTGTTAAAAAATGAACGCCTGTCAGCGGACAGGCGTTTTTTGTATGCAATTAAAAATCAGAAGAATTTCCACCTTGTGAGCAGGTATCCGGGTATAACCACGATGATGAAAAACGCCCACGAAATCAGGGTGAATGTCCTGATGAATTTCATACCGTTGCCGGGGTATTCGCGCACATAGATGCGGTAGTTGATTACCGAGGCAAGCGAGCCGATAAGTGAGCAGAGGCCTGCGGTGTCCGCGCCGTAAATGAGCCCCGCGAAATCCTTTGTGAAGGGGTAGAGCACTATTGAGGCGGGCACATTTGAGATAATCTGGCTGAGCCCTATCGCCCACCAGTATTCGCGCCCCGCGACCGACCTGCTCAGAAACTCCGAGATTTTTTCGTTGCCCGCGATTGACGATGAAAAGATGAAGAAGCAGAGAAATGTGAGTATCAGCACATAGTCAACCCGCAGAAAAATCTTTCTGTCCGCTATAAAGATTGCCGCAACCACGGCAATCAGCGCCGCCCACCAGAGAGATGTGCGGGTGACGATTACTGCCATAACGAGCACAAACAGCAGGATGTATGTGACCCTCTGCGGTTTTCTTTCGCTGAGCCACCCCTCGCTTTTATGGGTGAATATAATCTTTTCTTTCACGTCTTTGCGGCAGAGCGCCAGCACAAAAATCACAAGCAGCACAGCACTCATAACGCACAGCGGCGACATGTGAAGCACAAAATTCGCAAAATCAGTCTGCTTTGCCTGACCGTAAAGGAAAAGATTCTGCGGCGAGCCGAAGGGCAGCAGCAGGGAGCCGCGTATTGCCGCGATGTTTTCCATTGAGATTACGGGCAGAATGTATTCCTCTTTTTCGCCGCTTCTGAAAAGCAGAATGGTAAGCGGCACAAAGATAATAAGCGACACATCGTTTGTGACAAACATCGAGGTGAAAAACACGCCGAAAATGAGAAAGAGCGAGAGCGCGGCAACCGTGCCGAGCCGTGAGGCGAGGTTTTCAACCGGTCGAAGCACGCGCTCCTTCTTGAAGCCCTCGAGCACGCAGAGCATCATCAGCAGAGTGCCCAGGGTACGCCAGTCTATCCCCGCAAGAAAATCCTTCCCCGGAGGCGTGATGATAAGCCCCGCGACCGCCGCAGGGAGCGACACCGTGAGCATCATTTCTTTTTTTACAATACCGAGTGCTTTTTTCATACCGCTTGTAAAGTCTGCCTTTCCGTTTTACACGCAGGTTATTATAATACCGTGAAAAGTATTTTTCAATATAAAAAACACGGCCGCCGGTTATTTCTTCGGCAGCCGCGTCTGTATATATAAAATTCTCTTTTCCGCGTTTTACAGGGCGAAACCCGTTATTTGTTTTCGGTCACATACTCCCTGAGTATCATCTGCTTTACAAGCAACAGTTCTCTGGTCATATCTTCGCTGTTCGCTTGGAAAATCAGACCCTGCGCGTATCTGACCGCGACGGCGAGCATAATGTGGCTTGTGGCGGCAAACATTCTGTCTTCGGACATATCCGTGCGAAGAGTGCCGTCTTTTTTACCCTTTTCATACATCATATGAAAAAGACCGACTATATTGCCCAGAGCCGCAATATAAGGCGCGAGCTGCTCCTGGGTAGCGCCCTCGTGCTGAACGAAAATATTGAAATTCTGGTTGAAGCACAGAAGGTCCTTATGGTTATGGTAGAGGTCGATGTAAAAATCAAGGTAAAAAGAGAGTTCCTCCGCGGCGGTCATCTTTTCAACCGCATTTTCCGTGCGATTCGCGTCGATTACTTTCGCATAATCTTCCCACTGACGGGTGCCTATGGCAAGCACAAGCGAAAGTTTGGTTTTGAAGTAGCGGTAAAGCGTGGCTATGCCCAAGCCGCAGGCGTCAGCGACATCCTGCATCGCAACGGATTCTATACCCCTCTCGGAAAAGAGGCGGAATCCCTCTTCAAGCATCTTTTCGCGGCGCTGAGCCATCTCTCTTTCGTCTTTTTCAGCGTTTCTCACTGTAATCCCTCCGTAATATGATAATCGGATGTCTATGGAATACTTTTATCATAATAAATATGGTATCACTGTAACAGACCGTTGTCAAGTTTTTATTATGCAGTATTGTGCAGGGCTTTTTCTCTTGAAATATGCGCGCGTGTATGATAATATTACTATGAATATTCAAAAATATCCCAAGAAACGGCGAAAAATGAGAAATTTGTATTTTGTACAGATAAATGACATATACGAGAGCGGCAGAAAGAATACCTACATTCCCTATGCCGCCGGCTGTATTGAAGCGTACTGCCTGAAAAACCCCGTTATCAGACAGGCTTTCCGCTTCGGTAAGATTACCTATTGCCGTGATGACATTTCCGCCATCGTCTCCCGCTTTGACAATCCCTTCCTTGTGCTGTTTTCCTGCTCGGTGTGGAATACCAATTTCAACCTCGCCCTTGCGCGTGAAATAAAGCGCGTTTACCCGGATTGCCTCATTTCGCTCGGCGGACACCACGTTTCGTCAAGCACAAAATATCTGGAAGATTACGATTTTGTTGATATCATCACCCACCGCTCGGGCGAAGAGCCCACGGAGGGAATGCTCGAGTGTTTCGCTCTGGGCAAACCGCTTGACGGCGTGCCCAACCTCTCTTTCAGAAACGAAAACGGCGAAATAATCACAACCCCCTCCGCTCCGCAGACGGGCATCGACTACCCCTCGCCCTACCTTGAGGGAATATTTGATGACATCCTTGAAGATGACATCGATTTTTCCGTACTGTTTGAAACAAACAGGGGCTGCCCGAATTCCTGTGCCTTCTGCGACTGGGGCGCTCTCAAAACAAAGGTCCGCCTGTTTCCGCTCGAAAAGGTGTTTGCCGAAATCGACTGGATTGCGGAGCACAAGATTGATTTCATCTACTGCGCAGACGCAAATTTCTGCCTGTTTTCAAGAGATGAAAAGATAGTCGATTACATAATAGAGAAAAACAGACAGACGGGCTACCCGAAGTTTTTCCACGTGAATTTCACAAAAAACAAACTCGATTTCGTGTTTGAAATAAGCACCCGTATGGTGCGCTGCGGCCTCTCAAAAGCGCAGACAATTTCATTTCAGTCAATGAATCCCGAAGTGCTCAAAAACATCGGCAGAGAAAATATGTCCGCCGAACATTTTCGCTCGCTTATGACAAGGTTTGAGGAAAACGGCATTTCCACTTACTGTGAGTTAATACTCGGGCTCCCGGGCGAAACATACGACAGTTTCTGCGACGGCATCTGCTCGCTGATTGAAAACGGACAGCACTTCGCGATAAATGTGTATCCCTGCGAAATTCTGCCGAATTCCGAAATGGGGCAGAAATACTACCGCGACAAATATGAAATTAAGAGTACTTTCGTGCCCTTCCGCCTTATGCACTCAACCTACACCCCGCGTGAGGACGAGATAACCGAATACGCCGAATACGCGACCTCGACTTATTCCATGACTCCGGAGGACTGGGCAAACGCCCTGCTCTTCGCCTGCTGCATACAGGGTATGCATAACCTCGGTCTGCTCAGGGCGGCGGCGATATTCTGCCGGCTCGAATATGATATGCCCTACAGGGAGTTTTATGAAATGATTACCGGCTTCGGCTTTGCACAGCCCGAATCAGACATCGGCTCGCTCATAAAGCGCATACACTCGCTGTGCACAGGCGTTATCGAAAGCAAAAATGCCTTCGTTGTGACAAGCGAGGGCACGGATAACATTCTCTGGGGCTTTGACGAACTTGTGTTCATTGAGGCGTACCCGAAATTCAAAGAAATACTTGCCGAAGTAAAGGCACTCATCGAGGAAAAATACGGAAAATCGGAAAAACTCGATGCCGTTATGAAATATCAGGCTGATATAATCAAGAAAATCAACACGCCGGTTGTGGAAATAACTGCGGCTTACGATTTCCCGTCATATTTCTCGGGCGCATATCTCGGAAAGCCCGTGCCGCTCGAAAAGAAAGATGTTCACCTTGTAATTCACGATGAAAACAGCGTACCGACCTTTGCCGCTCTCGCGAGGGAGACGGTGTGGTACGGCAGAAACAGGCGCGAGCCGGACTACACGAGCGGCTACTACAAAATCGAAACTTAATCCCTTTAACAAAAACGCAGAAAGGAGGGCGAAAATGAAAAACGTATATTTTGTTCAGGTGGATGTTTCCGCTACTTACGGTCAGCAGAATGCCTACCTGCCTTATACTGCCGGCATACTTGCCGCGGCGGCTTTTGAGAGCGAAACCGTGAAAAAGTATTTTGAATTCAAAGGCTTCGTTTTCCTCAGGGACGACCCGCACGAAGTTGCCGCAAAAATGGATAACCCCGCCATAGTCGCCTTCTCCTGCTACTGCTGGAATACCGAATACAACAAACGCCTCGCCGAAGAAATCAAAAAACTTCACCCCTCCTGCCTCATAGTTTTCGGCGGACACAATGTGCCCGATAACTTTGATATGCTGGAAAGTTTTCCGTATGTTGATATACTCTGCCACGGCGAAGGCGAAAACACCGTCAGGTGCCTGTTTGAGGCGGTTACCGAAGGCACGGGCTTTGAAAATGTGCCCAATATTTCATTCAGAGGCAAAGACGGTTTCGTAAGGACGGAATCCGTCTGCCAGCGAAACCTCGATTTCCCCTCGCCGTATCTGAGCGGAATGTTTGACAGACTCGTTGAGGAAAACCCCGATATAATCTTCAACGCCATTCTCGAAACAAGCAGGGGCTGCCCGAATCAGTGCGCCTACTGCGACTGGGGTCTGCTCAAATCAAAGGTGCGCCTTTTCCCGCTTGAGAGAGTCAAGGGAGAAATCAAATGGATGTCCGACCACAAGGTCGCCTTCGTCTGGGGTGCCGACGCAAACTTCGGTCTTTTCAGCAGAGACCTTGAAATAGCGGACGCTCTCGTTGAGGCCAAAGAGAAAACGGGCTACCCCGAGAGAATGAGGGTAAACTACGCAAAGAATAAATTCGACAATGTTTTTGCGATAATCAGAAAATTCAAAGAATGTGATTTTGACAGAGTCGGCGCGACGCTCTCTTTCCAGAGCCTTTCGCCCGAAGTGCTTCATAACATCGGCAGGACTAACAACGACACCGAGTTTTATAAAAAACTGCTGACAAAATACAACAAAGAGAATATGAAAACCTATTCCGAGCTCATACTCGGAATGCCGGGCGAAACTTACGAGAGTTTCATTCACGGCATCGGCACAATTCTCGATATAGGCCAGCACTTTGTGTTTGATGTTTACAGCTGTGTGCTTCTGCCGAATTCCGCGATGGGTCAGAAGGACTATGTTGAAAAGCACGGCATAAAGACAGTGAGGTCCGAAATTGTCCGCCTTCATTTCAGAAACGAGGCCTACTCCATACCCGAATACAACGACATTATTGTGGAAACCAACACAATGAGCAGGGATATGTGGATTAAGTCCACCGTATTTCAGTATCTTGCAAGGGCATTCCACGGCAACGGTCTTCTGCGCGCATTCGCGATTTACCTGCGCTACAATAAAGACGTGCCCTATGAAAGATTCTATGACGGTATGCTGACTTACTTTGAGGAAAATCCCGACCTCTTCGTTTCGGGTCTCTATAACGGAGTGAAAACCCACGCGAAAGAATTTGCCGACGGCAAAATCGTGCGCAAACTGCTGTTTGAGCCCTGCGGCGATGTGGTGTGGGACGATCACGAATACTGCGTGCTGAACGCGCTGAACAACTTTGACACGTTTTATGACGAGATGACTCCCTACCTTGCTTCATACGGCATAGACGAAACCGTTTTCCGCGACCTGCTCGCCTATCAGAAGGGCATAATGCGCCGCCCCTGCTCTCACGAGTGCACGGCGCAGATGGATTATGATGTTCACACCTTCCTCACCGACGCTTATGTGAACAACATTCACCCGCTTGAAGCAAAGAAACACACCCTCGTTATGAGGGATTCGGACCCTGTTGACGACTGGCAGACCTTCGGCAAAAAAGTTATATGGTACGGCCGTATGGGCTGGGCGTCATACAAAGACGATGTTGAAATAAAAACAAAGGAGTAAAACTCCCGGAGAAGCCATGAAGAAAAATGTTTATACGGTGCAGGTGGATTTTTCGCACGGAAATGATCTTTTCCTGCCCTATGCATCGGGCACACTGATTGCATACGCAAAATCGGATAAACAGATTGACAGCGAATTCGAGTTTAAGCAGACTTTTTTCAGAAGAGAAAAAACGGACGATCTGCTTGCCCGGATAGAGTCTCCTTTTCTCGTCGGCTTCTCGAATTATATCTGGAACTCGGAATACAACAAAGTGCTCGCAAAAAAAATCAAAGAGAAATACCCGGTGTGCCACATCCTTTTCGGCGGCCACAACATTTCTTCGGATGCTTCTCTGCTCGAAAACGAGCCCTATGTTGACTTTATGATTATAGGAGAGGGCGAAGAAGTTTTTGCCCGCCTTCTGCTTACCCTTTCGCACGGCGGAGATTTTGACGATATACCCAACCTCGTTTACAGGCGGGGCGGCAAAGCGGTTGTAACCCGCAGGGAAAAGTTTGACTGCGCGGATTATCCCTCGCCCTACCTTACAGGCGTTTTTGATTCCGTGCTTGAGGAAAATCCCGGCATAAATCTCTTTCCGATTATGGAAACCGCGCGCGGCTGCCCCTACACCTGCGCCTACTGCGATGACGGCGCGGCATTCTGCAAGATGCGCAGGTTTCCGGACGAGAGAATTTACGGCGAACTGAAATGGCTCGCCGAGCATAAGATATACGGTCTCGGCCTTGCCGACTCAAACTTCGGTATGTTCAAAAGGGACGAGGAATACACCGATGAACTTGTGCGCCTTAAAGAAACTTACGGTTATCCGCGCATTTTCCAGGTTGCGTTTGCAAAGGAAAGCAACGACCGCGTTTTCAGCATAAACAAAAAACTGAACGACGCGGGTATGAGCAAGGGCGCCACCCTCTCGTTTCAGTCGATGAATCCCGAAGTGCAGAAAAACATTCTGCGCAGCAACATCTCCGTTGACTCTTTCAAAACGCTCCTTCAGAAGTACAACTCCGCAGGCGTGCCGACCTACACCGAACTGATTCTCGGTCTGCCCGGAGAGACCTTTGAGTCTTTTGTTGACGGCGTTGACACCCTGCTTGACGCAGGTCAGCACAGCGCTATTTACACTCACAACTGCGAGTGGCTCCCGCTCTCGGGTATGGGCGACCCGGAGTATAACAAAAGGTTCGGCATCCGCAAGGTGCGCGTGCCGATAAATCAGCCTCACCGCACTATGGAGGAAGAAGAAGTGCCCGAATACTCTCATATCGTGGTGCGCACAAACTCCATGAGCGAAGAAAACTGGATAAGGATGAATCTGTATTCCGTAACCATACAGGCGTTTCATCATCACGGCTTCCTTATGTGCTTCGCCCTTTATCTTCACTTTGCGCTCGGGCTTAAATACTCCGATTTTTATCTCGGCGTGCTTAAATTCTTTGAAGATAACCCCTCCTCTGCGGGCGGAAAAACCGTCGGCGCAATCAGGCAGAGGCTCGAAGATGTGACAAACGAAAAAGCGGGGCTCGTGTTTGAAGACAGGCGCTTCGGCGATGTCGGCTGGCCCGAGGAGGAATATGCCGCGCTCTGCTGTATGTATGAATCAGATGCGTTTTATGAACAAACACGCCCCTTCCTCGCCGGTTTCTTTGATGACGCGGATTTGTTTGAAGAACTTTACCGCTACCAGAAATGGTGCCTCAAGACTCCGTTTGAAGAAAAAGGCACGCTTGACTGCGCCTTTGATTTCAAAGAATATTTTTCGCGCCTTGTTGCGGGAGATACAGCCGCGCGCCTTGAAAAGAAACCAGTTTCTTATAAGATTACAAAGCCGCTTGAAATAAAAGACTGGGAAGAATACGCGAGAAAGATAATCTGGTACGGCAGAAAAACGGTCAGAAAAATCTATCTTGAAGAAATAGAGACGGCGGAAAAATAATCGCCTTTTCCCTCACAAAAAATCCCGGTTTTTTCTTGATTTGAAGCAATAAATATTCTATAATATAAACCGTAATTTTTATACTCTGCGCGACCGTATGCGGCGGCGCAAAAGAACGGAGGAAACAAATATGGACAGCAATGTAAGACCCGAAAGTATGGTCAGAATCACCACCCCCGAACTCGCTCAGGCTTTTATAGACGAGCAGATAGCGGCAGTCAAGGCGCAGGTAGGCGACAAGCGCGTGCTTCTCGCTCTCTCCGGCGGAGTTGACTCTTCCGTTGTGGCGGCTCTTCTTATCAAAGCCATCGGCAAACAGCTTGTATGCGTTCACGTAAATCACGGCCTTCTGCGCAAGGGCGAGCCCGAGCAGGTTGTTGACGTTTTCCGCAATCAGATGGATGCAAACCTCATCTACATTGACGCTGTTGACCGTTTCCTTGACAAACTCGCAGGCGTTGCCGAGCCCGAAAAGAAGCGCAAGATTATCGGCGAAGAGTTTATCAGAGTGTTTGAGGAGGAAGCCAGAAAACTTGACGGCATCGAATTTCTCGCTCAGGGCACAATTTACCCCGACATTCTCGAATCAGGCCCCGTAAAGGCTCACCATAACGTAGGCGGCCTTCCCGATGACATTCACTTTGAAGGTCTTGTGGAGCCCGTTAAACTTCTCTTTAAAGACGAAGTCAGAGTAGTCGGCAAGCAGCTCGGTCTGCCCGACAATATGGTTTACCGTCAGCCCTTCCCCGGCCCCGGCCTCGGAGTGCGCTGCACCGGCGCCATCACCCGCGAAAGACTTGAACTCGTGCGCGAGTCCGACGCTATCCTTCGCGACGAATTTGCGAAGAACGGCCTTGAAGGCAAAGTATGGCAGTATTTCACCGTTGTGCCCGACCTCAAATCCGTCGGCGTTAAAGACGGCGTAAGATGCTTTGAAAATCCCGTTATCATCCGCGCGGTCAACACCCGCGACGCGATGACCGCCACCGTTGAGCCCCTTGACTGGAATCTGCTCTTCAAAATCACCAACCGCATCCTTGCCGAGGTTGACGGCGTAAACCGCGTACTTTACGACGTAACTCCCAAACCCACCGGCACAATCGAGTGGGAATAATATCCTGATAACCGCCGCCCGGAGCCGAAGGGCGGAGGGTCATAAAACAGTAATGCCTCAAAGAGCGACATTTGCACATCTTATGCAGGGTTTCCTCCTCGGAATAAAGTCAAGTATTCCTCGTCGTCAAAACCTGCAAATATGCACAAATTTCATCTCTTTGAGGTGCAAAGCAGTTTTCCCGTGAAAAATAAGCCGCAGAACAAGGAAG
>JAEEGL016003608.1_pt1 | contig 23983 bp, 22 predicted proteins | sample 9134231 | NCBI WGS metagenome assembly JAEEGL01 (sample SAMN16246548, study PRJNA631951) | gut metagenome | biome: gut microbiome; feature: rumen; material: fiber-attached | host: Bos | place: Iran: Karaj | collected 2018-10
CTTTTCTTTTTGAAAACAAGCACTTTGTCACCTTTCAGGTGTTGGAGAACGGTAGCGGTTACGTTTGCACCGGAAACGGTCGGTGTACCCACTTTGACATCACCGTCATTATCCACTAACATTACGCGGTCAAATGTGACTTGCGCACCTTCTTCAGCCTTGAGGCGCTGAACATAGACTCTGTGGTCTTTTTCAACCTTGAATTGTTGCCCGGCTATTTCTACAATTGCGTACATTTTGGTATAATTTTTGTTTGTAAATTTTTGGGCGGCAAAAATATAATTTTTTTTGACACCACAATTTTTAAATGCAATTTTTTTTCAACTTTTCCGTTATGAAACGGTTTTATAAACTAACATCAATGAAAAATACATTAAATATGAAAGCAATGAACAATTCTAAAATGCTGTTAATCGCCATTTTATCCATTTTCGTCTGCATAAACAGCGGATGTTCGCAACCTGAAAAGCGTGTTGCAAAATATGTCGATTTGACAGAGGCTGCCGAATCCTCCGTTAATGCCGTGGTCTATATCAAGACCGAATTTACGCAAAAAAACTCCATGTGGGACGACTTTTTCGGCGGCACGATATGGGAACATTTTTTCGGTTCCGCCCCGAGCACGTATCCCGTGCAAGCTGCCGGCTCGGGCGTGATCATCTCCTCCGACGGCTACATCGTAACCAACAACCATGTTGTGGAAGATGCTGAAAAAGTGACCATCACGCTAAACGACAAGCGCGAGTACGAGGGCGAAATCATTGGCACTGACCCCGCCTCCGATCTGGCACTCATCAAAATCAACGAAAGCCGCCTGCCCTATCTCAAATTCGCCAACTCAGACTCTGTGCGCATCGGCGAATGGGTGCTGGCCATCGGCAACCCCATGGGGCTGAACTCCACGGTTACAGCCGGTATCATCAGCGCCAAGGCCCGCCAGCTCAACACTGGTCGCAACACCATGTCCGATGAGGTCTATCTCCAAACTGACGCTGCTGTCAACTCCGGCAACTCGGGTGGCGCATTGGTGAACGCTTCCGGTCAATTAGTCGGCATCAACACGGCCATCGCCTCCGGCAATGGCTACTACACTGGCTACTCCTTCGCCATCCCCTCCAACATCGTACAGAAAATCTGTCACGACCTGAAACACTATGGCACTACCCAGCAGGCTTACCTCGGCGTTTCCATCATGGAGTTGAATGCCACTAATGCAAAAGAGCTGAACCTCAGCGATGTGAACGGCATCTATGTAGCGGAAGTCTCCGACAATGGCGCCGCTGCACAGAATGGATTCCAAGAAGGCGATGTCATCACCCACATTGACGACACCCCTGTCAACAGCCTCGCCGAAGTGCGTGGAGTCCTCAAGACAAAGTCTCCCGGCGATAAAGTAACGGTCGTTTTGGTCAGAAACAAAGAAAATTTGACCAAAAATGTAACTTTATTGAATAGTAAAGGTACAACAGAAAAGGTTGAAAAATAAATGGTTATTGGTTATAGGTTATAGGTTATTGAAGCTTGTTTATTGTTTATGGTTTAATAGTTAATAGTTAATAGCAAACTGCCAAAGTCATAAAAGTTATTCCATGAGCAGACCCTGTTCGGGGAAGAGCCCGGTAGAAATAGTTGAAAAGTCATTATAAATGAGACAATTAAAAATATCAAAATCCATCACCAACCGCGATTCTGCATCGCTGGAACGGTTTTTATCCGACATCAGCAAGGTGCAGATGATCGGTGCTGATGAAGAGGTGGAACTGGCACGTAAAATCAAAGCGGGAGATGAAGATGCTCTCAATAAGCTGGTTACCACAAACTTACGTTTTGTCGTATCCGTAGCCAAGCAGTACCAGAATCAAGGTATCGGGCTGCAAGACCTCATTAACGAGGGCAACTTGGGACTTATCAAAGCCGCGCAACGTTTCGACGAGACGCGCGGCTTCAAATTCATCTCATACGCGGTGTGGTGGATCCGACAAGCCATCCTGCAAGCTATCGCCGACCAGTCGCGTATTGTGAGACTGCCCCTGAACCAAGTCGGCGTTATCAACAAAATCAAAAAGGAAACTGCTCGTTTGGAACAGACGCTCAATCGTCTGCCCACTACGGAGGAAATCGCCAATGCCATGGACATGCCCGTCTATAAGGTGGCGGAAATCATGAAGATGAACAACCACCCGCAGTCCATTGACTCTCCGATAGCGCCCAACGAGGAAACCCGTTTCGTGGATGTCTTTGTCCATGACAACGACGAGAACACGGACACCACACTTATGAAAGAGTCCCTCTCCTCGGAAATCAACGATTTGTTGAAGACCCTTCCCGACAAAGAAGCAGACGTCCTTCGCCTTTTCTTCGGCATCGGCACCTCGCACGAACACACGCTGGATGAAATCGGCGACAAGCTGGATCTCTCCCGCGAGCGCGTGCGACAAATCAAGGAACGCGCCCTGAAAAGGCTGCGTCAAAGTGCGAAAAACAAAAACTTAAAGAGCTATCTGTAATTTTAACTTGAATTATTTGAGTAGATAAGATTTACATTTTCAAGGATGTTCTCAGTGAACAGTGATCAGGATAAAGTGAAGCGAGCTAACACATATATAACATTGTTTTTTTTGTGTGCGTTGTGTGCGACTTTGATGTCCTGTAAGCCGAAAGCATTGCCGGAACCAAAGCCTATGGGCTATTTCCGTATTGATTTGCCGCAGCATCAATACCGGATGATGGACACCTCCCTGCCTTTTCGCTTTGAGCAGTCAGTGTTCGCCCAGACTTCAATAGAGCAGCAAAAGAGCAACATCCTTTGGATGACCGTGTTCTATCCAGATCTGAAAGCATCGTTCCGATTCACCTGTTTTCAAGTAAATAATGCTGACAGTCTGCGCAACCTGATAATCTCCGAAGACAAAATGGTGAAGTTTCACTATCAGAAAGCGGATGATGTACAATATTCCGTCATTCGGGACCCTGAATCAAACCTTTGGGGGCAGACTTACGAGATTTTTGGCAAGGAGGTGGCTACACCGCTTCAGTTCTGGCTTACCGACAGCACGCACCATTTTGTCCGTGCCACCCTTTACTTTGATGACACACCCAACAATGACTCCTTACAACCTGTAATACAATATCTTAAAGAAGATGCCCTGCATCTCATCAACACTTTCGAATGGGATTTGTGAATTCTTCCTTTAAAATTGTAGAATTCGTCTTTGTGCAACTTTTTTGGAGAAGATTCACTTGGGATGTATATTGTTTTTATGTACATTTGCCCGTTTTTTCCTGTTGAAGAGAAGCGTTTTGTATCGTATTGATTATTAAACAAATAAAATGGATTTGAAAATGAAAAAAAAGCTTTATACAGCGCTTTGCATTGTGATGGTCGCAGTGGCGGCTGTTGTTCTGATTTGCGCCACTTCTGGCGATGATATTATGACCAAGAAGAATGGCGGTTACATCGTGAACACCACCAAACTGGGAACTGAAGTGATTGGTTACAACGGCCCCACCCCGTTGAACATCTACATCAAAGGGGACAAAATTGAGAAAATTGAGGCGCTACCCAATGATGAGACCCCGCGTTTCTTCGAAATGGTGAAGGCCGGTCTGCTCAACAAATGGAACGGCATGACCGTGAAACAGGCCGCCACCGCTAAAGTGGATGCCGTGACCGGCGCCACCTATTCTTCCAACGCTGTAAAAGAGAATGTGCGACTCGGCGTGGAATACTATCAGAAACACAAAAAATAATTTAGGGCCAAGGAATTAATTAATAGGTGTTAGGTGTTAAGTATTAGGTATTAGGCGAAAATTGGTATTATGCGAAATTTGTTGTATAAGTGTTTGGGTGTTCTTGCGATGCTGCTGGTTATGGCAGTAGAGGCTGTTTTTGCCCAAGATGCTGACACTATCCGTATGATGCAGTACAATCTAATGTATTACACGAACAGTTCTGGCGTCTCGGATTGCAATAGTTTGAGTAACAATCTGGACACGAAAGACGCCAACATCAAGACCATTTTCCAATATGTGAAACCTACCGTGTTTTGTGTCTGCGAGTTGGGATCACAAAACCAGTACGCCGACCGTTTGCTCAACAACGCCATCAACACCGACGGGATCAACTACTATCGTCGTGGCCCGCTCACCAACCAGTCGGGAGGGACCATCGCCAACATGATTTACTATGATTCGCGCAAGCTGACTTTGTACAGGTCTAATAATATAACAACCTCGTACAGAGATATTAACGGCTACACTTTTTATTATAATGCAAATGATTTGGGTGTAGGCGACACCATCTTCACGACATTTTGGATTGCACATTTGAAAGCGGGTAGTAATTCCTCGAATGAAGAAGCCCGCTCGGTACAGGTACAAAAGCTGATGAGTCGCATCGCAAACTCTGGATTGCCCGGCAACTACACGCTTTCAGGCGATTTCAATATCTACAGCAGCGATGAGCCCGCTTACCAAACGCTCACCGAATATCCAAACAGCCTTTACCGTTTTTATGACCCCGTAAACAGTCCTGGTTATTGGCACAATAATCCGCAGTTTTCCTCGCTGCACACGCAATCCACGCACACGCAAGAGGCCGATTGTTTTTCTGACGGCGGTTTAGACGACCGTTTCGACATCATTTTAGTGTCGCCATACATTTACTATGGTAGCGACCGCATTCATATCGTGGAAGGGTCGTATCATGCTTTAGGTCAAGACGGGGCGCGTTTCAACGGAACCATCCTTTCCCCCGTCAATAACTCCATTCCTTCCAATGTGGCCCATGCCCTCTTCCAACAGTCTGATCATCTGCCGGTTATTATGGACATGACCATCGATGCTCATGTTGGCGTTCCCGTTTATAAACCTGATTTTCAAATAAAAGTAGCCAATCCTGTGCGGGAAACGCTGTTCGTCGAACTTCAAAATGACAAAGCAGACGATTATGACATCAGCGTCTATGCCGCAGATGGAAGCTTGGTGATGAACCGTCATGAACATCTGGATACCGGCTTACACCGTTTGACGTATTCCTTCGATTTTCGGAAAGGTATCTATTTAGTGACATTCACGAATAAATCAGGTCAAAAAACAATAAAAAAGCTGATTCATTTTTAATATACTTTGCCAAAAAACATCCAAAAAAAGAAAACTGAATAAAAAAAGTATATCTTTGCACCCTCATTTTTCATCACGAACAATAAACAAAACCATTATGAGTGAAATTGTTGTAAACCGTTATTCTGACGAAGATTTGGAAGAGTTCAAAATCTTAATAGAAAAGAAAATCGAAGAAGCAAAAAAGAACTTGGAAGTCTATCAAGAAGCCTATAGCGGTGTCGGAAACGACACCAAAGACACCGCGCCGACTTTCAAAAGCCTGGAAGAAGGCAATCAGGTACTCTCAAAAGAGGAAAACGGTCGTCTGATGTCACGTTTGGTGAAATATATCTCAAATTTGGAGGCCGCATTGGTGCGTATTGAGAACAAGACATACGGTGTGGACCGCATCACGGGCAAACTTATCCCCAAAGAACGGCTGAGAATTGTTCCTCATGCCACATTGGACATCGACACCAAATTACAGGAAAAGAAAAAATAGGCCTAACGCATCGCCGAAACTTTTTCATATCCGGGCATTCGATGAATCCTTTACTGAAAATTGAAGATTTGTCACTTGAATTCCGGCGTGACACTCAATGGAATCCCATTTTGCATCATATCAACCTTTCCCTCAATGAAGGAGAGGTTTTGGGTATTGTAGGCGAATCGGGGTCGGGTAAGTCGGTCACGGCACTTTCCGTCATGCAACTGCTGAACCCCAAAACCGCACGTTATCCTTCCGGAAAAATCCTTTTTCGCGCAGATAGTGATGACAAAAAACCTCCTTTGGATATTCTGAATGCATCCGAATCTACCATGCAAGCACTCAGAGGAAACCAAATAGGCATGATTTTCCAGGAACCGATGACCTCGCTCAATCCGGTCATCCGCTGCGGTGAACAGATTTCCGAACAGATTATCTTGCACAAACATGTCAGCAAAAAAGAAGCAAAAGAGCAGGTAATAAACCTGTTCAAAGAAGTAATGTTGCCAAGACCCGCCCAGATTTTCGACTCTTATCCGCACGAACTCTCCGGCGGTCAGAAACAACGGATCATGATTGCCATGGCCATGAGCTGCAACCCGAAACTGCTCATCGCCGACGAACCTACCACCGCCTTGGATGTCACCATCCAGAAAAACATCCTCGAACTCATCCGCAGTCTGCAACAAAAGCACGGCATGAGCGTGCTGTTCATCACCCACGACTTAGGAGTGATGGCGGAAGTCGCCGACCGCACCATTGTGATGTATAAGGGCGACATAGTTGAGGAAAACACTGTTCAGAATATCTTTCTGAATCCACAGAATCCTTATACGAAGCAACTTATCGCCTGTCGCCCCTCTATGAACCAACGACTGAGAACGCTACCGCAAGTGTCCGACTTCGCAGGAACCAACGACAATGCCGTTCAAGACATCATCACCAAACTGACTGTCAAGCCTGAAGATCGGAGAACCGCACACGAAAAGCTCTATTCGGGCGATAAGATTGTTACTATCAATAACTTAAATAAAGTTTACAAATTACGGAAACGCAAACTTTTTGAGAAACAACAGTACCTTCACGCACTCAAAGACATCAACATTGACATTTATGAAGGCGAGACTTTAGGCCTCGTCGGCGAGTCAGGATGCGGTAAAACCACTTTAGGTCGCACACTGCTGCGCCTGATAGAGCCGTCTTCTGGGGAAATTTGTTTCTATGGCAAGAATCTCGTCCGTCTTCCCGCTTCCGAACTCAGAAAGATTCGCAAAGACCTGCAAATCATCCTGCAAGACCCATATTCATCGCTTAACCAGCGTCTTACTATTGGAGAAGCGCTCATGGAACCCATGCGCGTTCACGGCATCTTGCATAACGATAAGGAAAGGAAAAAACGGGTCATAGAGTTGCTTGAGCGTATAAGTCTCAATGAATCACACTTTTATCGTTATCCACACGAATTTTCCGGTGGCCAGCGGCAGCGTATCTCCATCGCGCGTGCCCTCACCGTCAACCCCAAATTCATCATCTGTGACGAATCCGTCTCCGCCCTCGATGTTTCTGTACAAGCCCAAGTACTGAACCTCCTCAACGAACTCAAGTCTGAATACCAGTTTACTTACATATTCATCTCCCATGACCTGTCTGTCGTGAAATTCATGGCAGACCGCATCGCCGTCATGCAGCAGGGCTCCATCGTGGAAATTGGCGAGGCAGACGCACTCTGCACACATCCGCAAACCGACTACACTCGCAAACTAATCAACGCTATCCCGAAAGGAATTGTTTCTTGATTATACTATTGACTGTTTTCAATTCACTAATCACAATCCACTAATCACAAAACAATGAACAAAACCACAACCATTCTTAAAACCATCATTCGTATCGGCATCGGCGTATTTTTCATTGCGTCCGCCATTTTGAAACTGTTATCGTTAGACCACTTTGAGCTATACATCTACAGTTTCAATTTGGTCGGTTTCACGCTGAGCAGTTTTGCGGCACGCGTCATCATTGCTGCCGAAATTTTAGTGGGCATCCTGTTGATTGCCAAAATCAAATACAAGGAAGCGTGGTGGTTGACAATGTTGATGCTGATCGGTTTTTCCTTTCTACTCATATATGTTATTCTCTTCCGCGATGACAGCAACTGTCACTGTATGGGAGACTTGGTTGAGATTAAGCCATCCCTGTCGCTCATCAAGAATCTCGTGGCCATCGCGCTGATGCTGTTCATTCGCAAGGAGGAAGATTACCGTTTCAAGGGGCGCATTGCCGTGCTTGTTGGTGCTTTTATTGCTGCCATAGTGCCTCCTTTCGTCCTCTTCCCGATGGACAATATTTACAATATGTTTTCTAAAACCGACAATCTCAACTACAACGAAACCGAATTAAACGCTCTGATGGCCGACTCCGTTATGCAGGGGGTCAGTTTTGATGAAGGCAACTATATTGTGGGAGTTGTTTCCTCCGGCTGCGAATTTTGTCACACGGGCTGCCTGAAAATGTCCGAGATTGTGGACAACAACCAGTTGGACACCAGTCGGGTGGTCTATCTGATTTGGGGTGATAGCACCTCAATATGCCAATTCCGGGCGGAAACCAAGTCAGAGTCATTCCGTTTCATCCAAATTTCCCCCATTCAGGCCGTTCATGTCGTCAACGGCCAGTTCCCGACTTTCCTACTTATGCGCGACGGTGAAGTGCAGAGCACCGCCAACTTGCGCCATCTTACAGAAAAAGCAGTTACTACCCACCTTCAATAATTTTTTTGTATTTTCGCCGTTCTTAACCAAATTAATATGTCGTTATCAATAAAAAAGAAACAGGAAATCTACGATTACTATTCGGAAAACGGTTTTCAACATTCTACGGAACAGATAGTGAAGAAATTGAACATCTGCCATAAAACTTTTTTCAACCGTTATGGTTCAAAATCCAACTCCATAGAGATTGCTTGGAATTATTGGCAAGACCTGTGCAGAGAGAAATGGACCCGTATTTTGGAGAATTGCAACCATTGCATTGAGGAATTGCTCATTATCATCTATAACATCTACAAGACGAAGGAACAGAATGTCCATTATTACGAATTCACGCGGGACAGTCGCAAATACCGTGAAATAAACTCTTATTTCTTCTCAATCATTTATTCTATTTTGGAAAAAGGGAAAAAATGTTTCCATGTGCAAGAGAATCTGAACACTACGGCCTACACTTCTTTTCTGCTCAACAACCTGTTCCTCATTGAGGCGGAAACAGATTCAGATAAACGTCGCGATGTGTTCAAGTTTGTGCTGAATCCTGCTTTGACAGAACGCGGCTTTGAGCTGTTTATGGAGACACCTTTTGTCTGATTTGGAACGACTCTCTTTTTCACATTGGTTTATTAAACTTTTTCACTGTACAACAGTTGTGTTCTTTCAACTGAAATGTGTATTTTTGCCGTCAATTTTTGAACGATGAAAAAAGCAGTTTTACTTTTGGGGATATTGTTTGTCATGATAGCAGGACGGGCCAGTTATCTGCTGATTCCCATGGATTTGGCGCAGAGCAACCATCTGAAAGCTTACGGAATAGCCTATTTTGCCGTTGCTCATCAAATAGACATGAGCTGGCTGCTGAACTATCGGGGCGGCAGTTTCATGTGTCCGTATAACGGAGGTGTGGAAAACGAGTGTCTGGTGCGCGGGGTCTCTTACGAGGTCATCGCCGACCTGCAAGCCACACAAATCCTCAACGAAATCGCAGTAGTTGAGAATAACATGAACGAAATCCGGCTGACCAAGGAACCGAAAATCGCGGTTTATTCTCCCAAAAACAAACTGCCGTGGGACGATGCCGTCACCCTTGTGCTAACCTACGCTGAAATCCCCTACACCGTGATTTATGACGAAGAAGTCATCAAAGGCGAACTGCCCAAATACGACTGGTTGCACCTCCACCACGAGGATTTCACCGGCCAATACGGAAAATTCTGGGCCAATTACCGCAACGCCAAATGGTATCAGGATGATGTGCGGGAAAACGAGGAACGGGCTGCACAGCTTGGATTTACGAAAGTGTCGCAGATGAAACTTGCTGTGGCCAAAGGCATTCGAGACTTTGTAGCGGGCGGCGGTTACCTTTTTGCCATGTGCTCCGGTCCCGACAGCTATGACATCGCCCTCGCCGCTGAAGGCGTTGACATTTGCGAAACCATGTTCGACGGCGACCCGATGGATCCTCAAGCCCAAAGCAAGCTCAACTATGACAACTGCTTTGCTTTCACCAACTTCAAAATCGAAACCAACCCTTACGTCTATGAAGTCTCCGACATCGACGTGAACCCTTCGCAGCACATCCAAAACAAATCCCACGACTATTTCACCCTTTTTGAATTTTCCGCCAAATGGGATCCTGTTCCTACAATGCTGTGCCAGAATCACTTGCAAGTTATTCCCGGATTCATGGGACAAACCACGGCATTCCGCAAAGAACTCATCAAACCTACCGTGACCATTATGGGCGAATGTGCTTATTTTAACGAAGCAAGGTATATTCATGGGGAATACGGCAAAGGCACCTGGACTTTTTACTCTGGCCACGATCCTGAAGATTACCAGCATCTTGTCAACGATGCCCCCACCGACCTCAACCTCTTTCCCAACTCTGCCGGCTACCGTCTGATTCTCAACAACGTACTCTTCCCCGCCGCCAAAAAGCAACAGCAGAAGACGTAGTGATGCGATGAAAAGCGATGAGACGATGAACGACGCAACGCTGGCGTGTTTTACTAAATTTCAGGCATCATGTTATATATAAGGTCAACGACTTTGGGACCGGTTTTTGCGGCAGCGGCCAGAACCTCTTCATGAGAGGCCTTTTCCACCTTGCCCACAACGCCGAGGTCGGTGATAACCGACAGTGCAAAAATCTCTAAACCAAGATAATGTGCCATGATGGCTTCCGGCACGGTGGACATACCCACCGTATCTGCACCCATAATGTGGAACATCTTGTACTCCGAAGGAGTCTCGAAACAAGGACCTGTGACCCCTATGTAAACACCCTCTTGAAGGAAAATATTCAATTTTTCCCCAGTTTGGTGAGCCAATTTCAACAATCGGTGGGAATAGACCTCGCTCATGTTCGGGAAACGAGGACCAAGTGTGTCATCGTTAGGACCCAACAGCGGATTAGTGCCGAACAGGTTGATATGGTCACGTATGAGCATGATGTCGCCAACCTTGAACGTGGGATTCATGCCGCCCGCCGCGTTAGAAAGAATGACCGTCTTCACTCCGAGACCAGGCAAAATCTGCTGCGGAAATGTCACCACACTCATCGGATAGCCCTCATAATAGTGAAAGCGCCCGTTGAAGACAACCACGTCCACCCCGTTCAGCTTTCCGAAAATCATCGTGCCTTTGTGCCCTTGCACCGTGGAAATCGGAAAATTGGGGATTTCCTTGTACGGGATTTCATCCACGATGTCAATCTTTTGGGTTAAGCCGCCAAGCCCGGAGCCCAACACGATGGCGATTTTAGGGTTTATGGTCTTACGGTTGTTCAAATACTCAACCGTTTGCGCAATTTTCTTTCTTTTTTCCTCGAACATGGTCTGTCAAAATTTTATTAAACCTATCTTTCTGTGTGTCAGTCAAAAACTCCACTTCCACACGTATCACAAAAACGGGTAGCAAAGATACAATATTTCTAATATGCTCTGATTGCAAACGCATCCAATCTTTTTCCGTGGTGACCAGTACACATTGATTACCAATATTGTCAAAGTGTTGGTCGTAAATGCTTTGCATTTCCTTTTCTGTATAGATATGGTGATCTTGGAAGGAGTAATGTTTCACCACATTTAATTTTTCTGTTGTTGTAGAAACGCAAAATTTTGCTTCTCTGCAGAGATGATTAAAGAATGGTTCGGGGTTTGCTATGCCGGTCAACACGATAATATCGTGTATAGACTGAAGATTTATTTTCTGCGCCGCTGAAGTGACCGGAACAGGTTGTTCATAGCGGAACTGCGTAAAAAAGAGCTGCTGTCGTGGTAAAAGTCGCAGTTTGTGCCGCCACACAGATTCGTCTGTGTTAACATTATTTGGCACTTTTGTCACGACAACAACATCCGCGAACCGGGCGGCACGTGGAAACTCGCGCAATTTTCCTGCGGGCATCGGCATGTCAGGCCGGAACGGACGGTCATATTCCGTTAGTAGGATATGGAAACTCGGCCGAAAGCTCAAATGCTGATAGGCATCGTCCAACACAACCACTTCCGTATCAGGATTTTCCGAAAGAAGCCTGCGGACACCTTCTGCACGGTCGCCATCCACTGCCAGAGGAATGTCTGGATGCCGCAAATGGGTCATAAACGGCTCATCACCGAACATCTCCGCATTCTGATTTTGAGAATCTGTCTGTAAAACAGAATGATAGCCTTTGGATTTCCTACCATAGCCGCGACTTAAAGCCGCCACATGGAATTCACGCTTTAGCAAATCTATAACATATTGGGTATGAGGTGTTTTCCCTGTTCCCCCAACGGCTAAATTACCGATATCAATTGCAGGGATTGGCGATTCCACGCTACGCAATATACCTTTCCGATACAGAAATCTCCGTATCGCGGCCACACATCCGAACAGCAAGGAAAAGGGTGTCAGTAGCAGTCCTAAAATGAGCTTAAACGGCATGTTCTGATGCTTCGTGGTGTTTCGCCGCCTCCCGCTCTTCGCGACGTTTGCGCATCGCTTCCTCTACCTCGTTCTCGTAGGCCTCGTAACGGGAGATAATCTTGGTCACCAAATGATGTCGCACTACATCTTTGTTATCCATATAGATGAAATCAATGCCCTTCACACCGCGCAGGATTCGGTCTGCGAGAATCAATCCTGATTGCTGGTGTTTGGGCAGATCAATTTGCGTTATATCGCCGGTAATGAAGAACTTGGCGTTTTTGCCCATACGCGTCAGGAACATCTTCAGCTGCGATGAGGTGGCATTCTGCGCCTCATCGAGAATCACGTAGGCGTTGTCGAGGGTGCGGCCGCGCATGAAGGCCAGTGGCGCAATCTCTATCACCTTGTCTTCCATCAGGGTCATTAGTTTCTGCATGGGCATCATGTCCCAAAGGGCATCGTACAGCGGTTGGAGGTAAGGGTCGAGTTTGTCGCGGAGGTCGCCAGGGAGGAATCCGAGGTTTTCGCCGGCTTCAACCGCTGGACGGGTCAGAATGATTCGCTTTATCTGTTTGTTTTTCAATGCTTTGACCGCTAAAGCCACCGCCGTATATGTTTTACCCGTTCCCGCCGGACCGACCACGAAGACCATGTCGTTCTTTTCGGCACTTTCTACCAGCCGTTTTTGGTTCGGAGTAATAGCTTTGATAACTTTCCCTTCCCTGCCATGTACTATTACATTGCTGTCCACAGAGTTAAGTGCATAAAAGCTGTCATCTTCCGATGCAGTAATGTTGATGATGTCCGTTTCGGTCAGCTTTCCGAACTGTTCAATATGCCGTTCCAACATGGACACACGTTCCCCAAAGGCTTGCATCTCCTCATCGGAACCCGATACTTTCAGCTCGTTTCCTCGCACGATGATTTTCAATTTTGGGAAAATATGGGAGAGAAGAACCACATTGTTGTTCTGCGGTCCGAATAATTCGACGGCAATGTCAGGGTTCACATCAATAATCTTATCCATTGGCGTTTTATTCTATAACAAGGTAATTTAAAGGGTTTATCGGAAAACCATTGTACCACAGTTCAAAATGGAGGTGATGGTTTTTTCTGTCTGATGAACTGGTGTTGCCCGCTTTTGCAATCGGCATACCGCTTTTCACGCGTGCGCCAACCGTTTTCAGCAAAGCAGCGTTGTGTTTGTATATGGAAATCATATTACCAGGGTGTTGCACAATTATCGTGTATCCATCCATGGAGGTGAAATCGGCCGCAATCACAACGCCGTCAGCCACACATGAAACCGTTTTGTTGTCAGCGGTGACGATATCAATGCCGTAGTGGTTTTGGGAGGCATCAAAAAGACGTGTCACCGCGCCCATCGCTGGCGGGTAGATGGAGATGTTGGTGATTTTGGCTTGTTCGATATTCGGGACACTGGTGTTGGTGGATGTGTTGCTTTCGGATGTTCTGCCCAAAATCAGTCGGGCATCTTCCAAAATCTCATTTACATGACTTGAACGCGACTTGTCTCGCTCCACAGGATGCACATTCGGTGTGGCTTGAACGTCATCATCCTCATACACAACCCCATCGTTGCCTTCCAATATGTTCGAGAAAGATTCCATGTACTGTTGGTTCATAGCATAACGTTTCTCCAGGGAATCCACTCGGGCGGCTGTCTGCTTGTATAACTTGTAATCTTTCTGGTTCGTATATCCGGGAATGTAAACCCGTAGGGGGGTCAGAGCAATCAGGATGGTGGTCAGCACAATGATGACAAAAGCAGCCAGAATGGATACCACCACTACCTTTTTGATGGTGATGTTTCGAATCAGGAAACTCTGCTCGTGCGTGTCCTCGTTGGAGAAAACAAGCCTGTATCGTGTCTTCCATTCGCTCACGATAATGTTCCATCCCTTTTTTATCTTCTCTAATTTACTCATTACTGCTTAAACTTCGCGTTTTTGCGGCGCAAAAGTAGCAAAAAATGTGACTGGCTCGGTTTTTTTATTTCTTTGTATATCAGCTGATTGCCAATTATTAAAATAAAAATGCCGAAAAGTATTTGATTTTAGTGGATATTGATAAAGAAATATTCGTATTTTTGCTGCCCGAAAAAATCACTAAAGTCAAGAATTATGAACGAAAGAGACAACAATGTAAGTTTTTTCAGATTTGAGGATTTAAGGATTTACGCTAAAGCCATGGACTATATTGTCTGGTTGTACCAGCAATTGCCCACAGGTGAACCGACGGCAAATCAAAAAATCATCCAAAGGTCGTTTATGAGATCCGCCCAAGATATTGCATTAAACACGGCAGAAGGGTCATCGCGTAACCGGACGCAATTCCTGTATTACTTGAAAATGGCGAAGAGCTCTGTCAGGGAATGTGTCGTACACACGGAAATCGCCTCCAGAATCGGCATTTTGTCTGATGAGGCCAAAGAGCACTCCCGTAACGAATTGATGGAGTTGACTAAAATGATTGGTTCGCTCATCGCTTCCCTTCAGCGTTCCTCTTTAGGCATGCCTCATTCCGGCAGACCGATGGAAGAGTCTGACGACCTTAATATCCCGGAATCTGATGATTTCGATGAGATGATTTAATTTTCTGTAACCGATGAATTTAACATGCTATTGTTAGCATTTCACATAAAGGGATATCTTGTCAGATATTCCTTTTTTAGTTTTTATACAAAATGAAATTTGCTAAAATTCTAATCCTGCTACTTCTTTTCCCCAGTCTTATTACTTCGAAAACGTTGACAAAAGACAGGATAACCACGTTAGGAGTACGTGCGTTTCACCAAAAGGCACAAGCCATTTGTCCTGAGGCTTGCTCTTACTCTCTAAAAAATTGCCAATATCTGAAAAGCGAAGGTATTATAGATTTAGCGGTTTTACATTTCGACTCCGGTTTTCTGATATTTTCAGCGGAGGATGCCGTATTTCCAGTGCTGGCTTACAGTTTCACCGATGACATTGACTTGGACAACCTTGCGCCAGGCGCAAGCATGCTGTTGTCGCAATATCGGCAGGAAATCGCTATAGCCCGGCGTGCCGGTGCAGTCCCCAGCGAACGGGTGAGAAACGCTTGGGATGAACTTCTCCACCCATCCAAAAACGTTGTCACCGAGGCCATCGTAGCCCCGTTGCTTCACTCCAAATGGAATCAAAGCAGATACTACAACGATTTGTGTCCACAAGACGAAAACGCATTGAACGGCTATGACGGGAAAGTTCCCAACGGTTGTGTTGCAGTGGCCATGTCACAAATTATGTATTATTACCGTTACCCGGAATCCGGTACTGGCAGCCACACCAATTACACCGATTACGGCTACTTTTATGTGAATTTTGCCCAGCAGCATTACAATTATGATGCCATGTGCGACGATCTTTCCTTCTACAACAATGAGGTAGCAAAATTGATTTTCCACTGTGGCACTGCCGTTAATATGATGTATGGTTCTAACGGGTCAGGAGCCTATTCCCATGAGGTACCTGAAGCCATGTCCACTTATTTCAGATACAACACCGATTCGTATTACACATCCAAACAATACTATTCTGATTCTTCTTGGTGTAGCATGCTCAAGACAGATCTTGAAGCACGCCGTCCGATTTACTATTCTGGCTATTCTGAAGAGGGTGGCCACGCTTTCGTCTGTGACGGTTACAACAGCGACAACTATTTCCATTTTAATTTCGGGTGGGGCGGTTCCAGCAACGGCTACTACGTGACACAAAGCACGGACATCGACAACAATGAGGTAGGTGGTTATGGGTTTGGACAATCAGCTATCTTCAATCTGCACCCTTTGGATAACGCTTACCCAACCTATTGCAATGACCGCCTTCTCACTGCCTCCAATGGATCCTTGGAGGATGGCAGCGGTAACAAAGACTATCAAAATAATAGTTATTGTACCTATATCATCGCTGACAAGCTACAATATACTGCCTCTGTCACGTTGAAACATTTCTCTACCCAGGGGGAGCATGATTTCCTCCGTTTTTGGAATGGGCATCCCTCCCAAGATAGTCTTCTGTTGGAACTTTCTGGCGAAATAACCAACAATCCTACCCATACGTTCAACACCGACAGTCTTTATATTACCTTTGAAACGGATGATTCTGTCACGGCGGAAGGTTGGTATCTGACATTCGAATCATTGCGCGATGGCATTGGTTGCGGCACTCATGTGTTCCACAACGAAACTTCAGGTGTCATCTCAGATAGAAGCGAGGACGACAATTACCGAAATAACCAGAGTTGTTCCTGGGTGTTCCGCTTTACCGACCAAACAACTGTTATTTTCGACTTTGAGGAATTGGATATCAGCCCTGAAGACCATTTGGATTTCTATGATATCAGTACGACGCCTCATTCGCTAATTGCGCGTTATACGGGAAATACGCTCCCTGGGCCGCTGGTTTACAACAACAACAGGATCAGAATCGGTTTTGTTGCGGACAATTATCTCAATGCAGGCGGATTCAAAATTAATTGGGCAGTTGAAGGAGCTGGAATTGACGACTTGAACATTCCCGCGACCTTGTATCCTAATCCCGCATCTGAAATAGTGCATCTCACATTCCCCCATCCGTTGGATCAATGCGAAGTCACCATCCGCAACATTGTTGGAGAGACTATCTTTTCCCATGCATACGACAATGTAAGCAATCTGAGCATTCCTGTGGACGATTTGCCAAACGGAATGTATCTGTTTTCCGTAAACAGCGAAAAAGCAATATGGCATAAAAAATTTATTGTGAAACATTAAACGAAACAGGCTGCAGGGGGTCTTATAGGCATCTTTTAATCAAACAAAAACTTAAAGCAATGAAAAAGTTAATGATGTTGATGAGTATCTTCCTGATGACTGGTTTAGTGTCCATGGAAGCTGTGGCACAAACGCCCAACTCATCCAGAAAAAATGCCAACAACAGAACCGCTGTAACGGCTACTAAACAAAGCTCTTCCTCCGCATCAACTCAAGCTGCCCGGCAGTATCAAAAAGGTGACGCCCATCTGAACAAAGCAAACAGCAACTACCAGAGGGCACAACAAAACATAGGTCGCACTCCTTCCACTCAAGGTCGTCCGACCACCTCTACAGCAAGACCCTCTACTTCCACTACGACCACCCGTCCGACTACCACGACCACTCGTCCGACAACGGCAAGACCTGCTAACACATCAGCGACCAGCCGCACTGTGAGTCCTACAACGGTCACCAAGCCTGCCACCACCACGAGTCGTCCTGCGACCACCAGTCCTGCAGCGACGAATGCAACGGCAAAACAGAACGTAAATACAGCAACAGAGGCTCGGCAGAATGCGAAGCCTAATGTGACGGCCAATACCACAATGAAGCCTAACACCGCAGCAAACGCCACAGCTACTGCTAACACCTCTGTAAAGCGCGGCTATACGGCACAAGGTCAGGCACAGCCCCAGCCGGTGAGTGGTCCCCGTACAGAAGGCGGTGGTAATGCAAGCAATGGCAACAAGCCCGCACCCGGAGGCCATCCCGAAGGCCACGGCCCGCATCCCGGCCACGGAGTGCCTCACACCCCATACGTACACCCGAACCACCACAACTATCATGGATACATGCATGTTCCTCACCATATCAGACCGGTTTACTACCATGGCACTCCCTACTACTTCTACAACAGCGTATATTGTCGCTACATCAACGGTCGTTTCGTGATCTGTCGCCCGCCCCTCGGAGCTATCATCGCCTACTCTCTCTTCCACACCTGGAGTCCTGTGATTGTAGTCTATAAAAACGTGAATTATTACTATGACGACGGCACTTTCTACCTTCCCTACAACAATAATTACCAAGTTGTAGCCCCTCCCATCGGTGCAAGAGTGGCGGAACTGCCCAGCAACTACGAAGAAATTATTCTGGACAACACCCTCTATTATAAAGTGGATAACGTTTATTATAAGGCAGTTGTGGTCAGCGGATACATTTGGTACGAAGTGGTTTTTGTGAGTTAAAAGATTTTTTTTCAAAAAAGAATGCGCGGTAAGAAAAAAAGTGTATTTTTGCCGCGCATTTGCATTTGCCCTGTTGTGTAATGGTAGCACCGCAGATTCTGGTTCTGTTTGTATGGGTTCGAATCCTATCGGGGCAACAAAAAAACCGAATTCAATTGCTGGATTCGGTTTTTTTTTGCATTTTTGCCGCGGAAATATTTAATCGGCTTTTGGTTAGAGTCTTTTGCAAAAGCTAAAAGTTAAAAATGTAAAACCAATATGTAGAAATATGTTAGTACTAGGCATTGCCGGCGGATCCGGCTCCGGAAAAACATCAGTGGTGCAGAAAATCGTCAACCAGTTCCCTAAACATCACGTAAGCGTGCTGTCGCAGGACGCATATTATCGCGACAATGGCGATCTCACGCAGGAGGAAAAGGAGCAGATCAACTTTGACCATCCCTCCTCTATCGAATTTCCATTGCTTGTTGACCATATCAATAGGTTGAAAAAGGGGGAGACCATCCCTATGCCAACATATTCTTATGTAACCTGCGCACGTGGGGAGGAGACTATCCCTGTTCGTCCCGCCGAAGTGCTGATTGTGGAGGGCATTCTCATTTTTACGAACCCAGAGCTATGCGACACCTTGGATATCAAGGTGTTTGTCGATACCGATGCCGATGAACGTCTCATCCGCATCATCAGCCGCGATGTCATCGAACGTGGTCGTGGACTTGACAAATCCATTCGCCACTACCGCAACTTTGTGAAACCGATGCATGAGCTTTTTATCGAACCAACCAAACGCCTCGCCGACATCATCATCCCCGTGGGAGGCCAAAACAATATCGGCATTGATATTCTGACCGCCAAGATTCGGGAGACGCTGAAGCGAAGTGGAAATGAAAAAAAGTGAGAAGATGAAAAAAGATAATGAGATGAGGAGACGAGGGGATGAAATGGGAATGTAACTTTTTGTGGAAAAGTTTTGTAAAAAACAGTATTTTTGTACCATTGTTTTGAAAATTAAGACAAATATGAAAAATAAGTTTTTATCAATTCTGTTATTGCTTGTCATCCAGATAGTTATTTTTAACATAAATACTGTTTCAGCTCAAAAGCTGAAACCTGCAGATGTGCCTGCGGATGTGGTTCAAGCGTTGGAGGAACAATATTCCTATGTGAAAGTGACTGGCTGGTTGAAGGAAGGACAGACTTACATCGCCAGTATCAAAGATGGTGCCACCAACGGAAAGGTTTATCTCTCCGCTGCCGGCGAATGGATACGCACGCTCTTCAATGTCCCCACCAACGAATTGCCCTCATCCATCACAGATTATGTGAAGGTGAATTTCCCAGACTACCTCATCAGTGTGAGTGCATTGGAGGAGAAGGAGGACGAAAGCACCCACTATTATTTGGAAGTGAAGGAGGACGCTGTTGGTGCCAAGCCGTCCGTTCTGACTTTTGCCAGCACAGGACAGAATAAGTTACTCAACCGTGAGGACCCTGAAGGATTCAAGGATCCCACGGTGAAACAGCCCGACAAGATTGATCAGGCCAAGGCCGCCGCTGCTGAGAGACAGGCCGCCAAGGAAGAGGCCGCAAAACGAGAGGCTGCTGAAAAAGCCGCCGCCGAGAAAGCGGCCAAGGAGGCTGCAAAGAATACTCCGAAAACCACCGCTCCAGCCGCAAAACCAACCACCACAACCGCCAACAAGCCTGCCACATCTCCAACAAAGCCTGAGCAACCCCAGAAAGAATCCAAGCCTAAAAAGGAGAAGCCTGAACCAGTTGTAAAAGACGAACATGGCAATGTTGCTATCAAAGCCAATACTGTCCCGGAAATAGTCTCCAAAGCGTTGGTTAAAAAGGTGTTACATCCCGCCGAACTCAACTGGTTTCTGGTGGACAGCATGTATATCGCCCGTTGCTTGAACCAAGGCAAGAAAACGGCTGTCTATATCACGCCTAACGGTATATGGGAGAAAACCCTCACCGTCATGCCGGAAGAATCCGTTTCCGGACTTATGGCCAAACACCTTAACGATTTCTATCCCGGCTGGAGGTTCAAGAATGCTGTGAAGGAGCAAAGAGCGGACAAAGACGACAAGATGATGGTGGAATTCTATGAGAAAGCCAACTACAAGGCCAAATTGGTTACCACTATCTTCTTCGACAAAGCCGGCAAACTGATTCGTACCATCGATCCGGATTACGAATTGGGTGGCGGTGCCAAGGAAAGCGAAGAGGACGACGCCCTCAACAAATACTATGAAAAAATGAATATGGAGCTGGACAATGACGATGCTGCAAGTGTTCCCGAGAACGTTAAGGCCGCTTTCAAACTGAAATACCCGAAAGTGACCAATGTAGAGTGGAAAGAGGGTAACTACATGGAATATCAGGCCATTTTCTATACCACACGCGGCAAAGAGATCTGCGTTTTCAACAACTACGGTGAAATCGTGGAAACTTGGGTGATGGGAAAAAACGACAATCTCTCCGCCACTATTCAGGATTATCTCAAAAAAGAATATAAGAACTACAAACTGAAGGAATTCTATTCTGTGAAACGTATCGCCGACAAACTCAACGCCTACAAGGTCATTATTGTCGATAAGAAGACACAGGAGGAGCAGGAACTTTGGTTCAATTTGTCCGGAAAGCCGATTGAATATTAGGACGTAAGACTTTAGCTTTAACTTAAAAAACAAAAGATAATGAAATACCTCGAAATCAAACTAAATATAATCCCAGCAGATCCATGGAAGGAGATTTACACTTCGCTGATGGCGGAATGTGGATGCGACAGTTTCATGGACGGGGATAGCGAAAACGAGTTGTTGTGTTATATTCCCGAAAAAGACTATCAGGAAGATGTCTTCAAGGATTTGTTGGAAACACCGCAGTTCCCGGAGGTGAAGATTTCATACACCATTGCGCCGATGGAGGACAAGGATTGGAATGCCGCGTGGGAGTCCAACTACGAACCTGTATTGATTGATGACAAATGCTACATTCGTGCCCCTTTCCATCCTGCACGGCCGGATGCAGAATACGAAATCGTGATAGAGCCGAAGATGTCGTTTGGCACGGCGCACCACGCCACCACTGCGCAGATGGTTTCGTATTTGTTGGAAACCGATGTGCGCGGCAAAGCGGTACTCGACATGGGAGCTGGCACCGGTGTGTTAGCCATCCTTGCCACTCTGAAAGGTGCAAATCCTGTAACAGCCATTGACAATGACGAGTGGGCTTACCGCAATGGGGTAGAAAATGCCAAGCATAACCGTTGCGAACACCTGAAAGTCCTATTGGGAGATGCCACGCTGCTCGGTGACGAAAACTACGACATCATCTTGGCCAATATCAACCGAAATATTCTGCTGCAGGATATTCCCCAATATGTGAAATGCATGAACGATGGAGCGTTGCTGTTCTTAAGCGGATTCTATGAGGAAGACTTGCCCGCCCTGCACTATTGTTGTGCCCAAAACGGTCTGAAATATATGGATCACAAGACGAAAGACAAATGGGTGGCGGCAATGTTTGAAAAAATTTCTTGCAAAGGTGTTTGAGTATAATGTTCTTCAAAAAGGACATTCTTCAAAATGACAGTCCATGGTGTTGATGGACATAGTCACACAAAAGTATCTAAACAAAAAAGTTGCGGAGTAGGTTTCTGATGGTTGTGTTTTACTCAATGATGTTGATTATGGGACTGCTCAGATCTTCAATGAATTTGAAAGTGAAGTCTAATAGAACAAGTGCTGCTTCGACTTGTCTTTCCATCCTGCCTCGCTTTTATACTCGGTGAAATAGACTTTGACATCCGCTTCAGAGCTGTATTCTGTAAAATAGATTTTCTTCTTCGCCTCACTCTTGTATTGAGTGAAATACCAGATACCTTTGTTGTCTGTGGCTTCCGAACTGTATTTGGTCTTATAGACGATAATGTCCGCTTCGGAGCGGTATTCAGTCACATATACCTTCACATCGGCCTCGGACTTGTAGTTTGTGGAGTAGATCTTCTGCGCTCGAAGATCGCAGATTCCCAACAACAGGAAAAGCAACAAGATAAATGTTCTCTTTTTCATATATGTATAGTTTTGATGAATGACAGATAACAATTTGACGGCAAAGATACGTTTTTTTTAGTTAGCAGTTAGCAGTTGGTAGTTAGTGGTTATTGGATAAAAAAAGCGCCTACAGAATTCTGCGGGCGCCGTTTTGATGGTATGTACGGATAACGCTTATGCAGCAGTTGCGTCGCGGTGGAACACCAACGGGAAGTTGATGGTGGTGTCTTCGTCCTCGGCGTTGGCGAATTGCAGGTTGATGGTGATGGTGTCGTCATCGTCATTGTAGGTGAAGACGATTTGATAGTCAATAGGGTTGCCGTTCTCGTCGTTGCCTACAGCCGTCAGAGTGCCGGTGTGGGTGGAACCGTCATAAACGTATGCGAGGTTCATTTGTTCGATTTCCTCGTTAGTGTATTCGCCGGCCAACTCAGCCACGTTGATCACAGTAATGTTGTCGCCAAAGGTGATATGGGCGTACTCGTTGTCGAAATTGATGTGGAACGTCATATTGGATTCAAAACCTTCGGGAAATTCGCAACCGTAGTCGCTGAGGTTCATGCCGGTCATGGCTTGGAGCAGGTCTTCGAGGGCGAGGTTGGCGGTCCAGTCGGTGCCGATGAGGTCGGAAGTGACGGCCACTCGTGGAGTGTTGGCAGGATTTTCACCATTTCCAGAGATGCCAGGGATGATTTCTTCTTTCTGACAGGAAGCCATGCAAAGGGTGATGGCGATGAATGCGATTGCAAAAATGTTTTTCTTCATACTTTTTAATTTTTACTTTGATTGATTATTTGAATAAATTTGATTGTTTCTGTTGTAAGAACGCATCAAGAGAATGAAAAACTACATCGGCAAAAAAAATTTTTTTCGAATTGCAAAGGATGAAGAGAACCGCCCGTTTCTGTGTCATCGCGGGCAGTGTTCGTACTCAGGAGCAAAAAACTGCTAACTCTTAACTGCTAACTCTTAACTGCTAACTCTTAACTGCTAACTGCTAACTATTATTTCCCTCCAAAATCATCATAATGCACCATTTCCTTCGTGACGCCCAAGCTGTCGAGCATCTTCAGAACAGCCTGCAGCATCATGGGCGGACCGCAGATGTAGTATTCGATGTCCTCAGGGGCGGGGTGGTTCTTCAGGTACTGATCGTAAATCACGTCGTGGATGAAACCCGTGGGACCGGTCCAGTGGTCTTCGGGTAGCGCATCGGAGAGGGCGACGTGGAACTCAAAGTTGTCGTGTTCCGCCGCGAGCCGCTCGAACTCGTCCATGTAGAAGAGTTCCTTGCGCGAGCGGCCGCCGTACCAGAAGGTGGTCTTCCGGTGGGTATGTTTCACTTTGAACTGGTCGAAGATGTGGGAGCGCATGGGGGCCATGCCTGCGCCGCCGCCGATGAACATCATCTCGCGGTCGGTCTCCTCCACGAAAAAGTCGCCGTAAGGACCTGACACAAAGACTTTGTCGCCCGGCTTCAGACTGTAGATGTAGGAGGAGGCCACGCCCGGGTTCACCTTCTCCATCCGACCTTTCTTGCGGTTGAAGGGTGGGGTGGCGATGCGCACGTTGAGCATCACGATGCCGTTCTCCGCCGGGTAGTTGGCCATCGAATAGGCGCGCAC
>JAEEGL014499903.1_pt1 | contig 23981 bp, 19 predicted proteins | sample 9134231 | NCBI WGS metagenome assembly JAEEGL01 (sample SAMN16246548, study PRJNA631951) | gut metagenome | biome: gut microbiome; feature: rumen; material: fiber-attached | host: Bos | place: Iran: Karaj | collected 2018-10
CAGAAGGACGTGCACATCAAGAACCTCACCGAGCTGGTGGATATGCTCGAGGCCGAGGGGCTGCGCGACAAGGTGATCCTCATCTGCGGCGGTCCGCGTATCAGCCACGAGCTGGCCAAGGAGCTCGGATACGACGCCGGCTTCGGCCCCAACACCTACGCCGACGACGAGGCCTCCTACATCGCCCAGGAGATGGTGGCCCGCGGTTGGAAATAAGCAATCAAACAATCAAACAATATTTAACATGGAAAAAGAACAGATTAAACCTTTTATCGCCAAGCGTGCGGCCCAGGAGCTGCATGACGGTGATGTCGTCAACCTCGGTATCGGTCTTCCGACCCTGATTCCAAACTACCTCCCCGCAGGTGTAAAGGTTGTTCTCCAGTCCGAGAACGGTATGATTGGCATGGGTCCTACCCCCGAAGAGGGTAAGGAAGATCCTTGGTTCATCAATGCCGGCGGCGGTTTCGTCACCCCCATTGAGGGCGCCAGCACCTTCGACAGCGCCACCTCGTTCGGCATCATCCGCGGCGGCCATGTGGACGTGAGCGTCCTCGGTGCCATGCAGGTGGATGAGGAAGGCGACCTGGCCAACTGGATGATCCCCGGCAAAAAGACTCCCGGCATGGGTGGCGCCATGGACCTCCTGGTGGGTGCCAAGAAAGTCATCCTCGCCATGGAGCATACCGCCAAGGGCAATCCCAAGATTCTCAAGAAATGCACCCTGCCGCTGACCGCCAAGGGTCAGGTGAACATGATCATCACCGAGATGGGCGTCATGGAAATCACACCCAAGGGCATCGTGCTGACCGAGATCAACCCCGAGTTCACCGTCGAGCAGGTGCAGGCTGCCACCGAGGCAACCCTTATCATCAGCCCCGACCTTAAGAAAATGAATGCCTGAATGCTTGATTGTCTGAATGCTTGAGTGATAAATACACTCAAACAATCAAGCAATCAAACAATCAAACAATAGACTTTATGAAGAAGACAATTCTTGCTGTTGTAGCGCTGCTGTGCCTCTGCGGCACAGCAGCCGCCCAGCGGCACATGGAGTACAAATGGCGCGGCTTCTATGCCGTTGTCGACGGAGCCTATGTGATGAACCTCAACCGCTCGGTTGACCAAAGCGGTTTCTCCGACACAGTCAGCGGTCCATGGATGGGCGTCTCGGCGGGCTTCCAGTTCCGCAAGGAAGCCGGTGTCGGCGCGGGCTTTGCCTACCTATACGACCCTAACGGAGCATACACCCAGCTGCCTGTATTCGTGGAGCTGCGCAGCCATCTCTTGCGTTCGCGCCTGACGCCTTACTTCGCTGTACAAGGTGGCTATGCGTTGCCTGTCGGATCCAGCAGCCCCACCGCGAAGATAACCACTGGCGGCCTCTATTTCGGTGCTGAATTCGGCGGTCGTTACGCCATCGAGCGTGGCTTTGCCATAGGTTTACGTGCCGGTTACAAGTTCATCAACATGGCCGAGGTTACCCGCTATGAGGCTTCCGGCATCTTCGCCAAGGCCGACCCCAACTCGCTCCATTTGGTCAACGTAGGTCTTAGCCTATACTTCTGATAGTTATGCGCCGCTTCTTTCCAGTTTTCCTGCTCTGTTGTCTTGCCGTCCTCCAGACGGTGGCACAGTCTGGTCCCGTTATGCCGAGAGCCAATGTCGTCGCCTATGACGACGAAGACGCCATAGCACGTCTCGACTACCGCTCCTCGCCTTATTACCGAGAACTTGCTGGCAGCTGGAAGCAGCACAGCACCGACAGCTCGCTGACATACACCCGTCAGCTGGATGTCGCTAAAACATGGCGCGACTATATGGTCTACCTCAATGTCCGTTGTGGACGTGCATGCCGCATATACCTCAACGGCAAGGAGGTGGGCTTTGGAGACGACTCGCGCCATTGGAACGAGTTCCTCCTCACTCCGTACCTGAAATACGGGAAACCGAACACCCTTGTCGTCGAGGCACTCAAGGCGCCGCGCGGCGCTATGCTTGAGGACAGCTCTATTGCTGTGGGACTCAACGGCGAGCCATACCTCGTCTTCAAGAACGACCCCTGCGTGGCCGACATGACCGTGACGGCCGACTACGAACCGGCGTCGGGTATGGGCACCCTCACCCTCGGCGCAAGCATCTTCAACAGTCAGCGCAAGGGTCAGTATTACCTCGAAGTGGAGGTATGGGATCCGCAAGGCCGCCAGCTCGACCGCATGGGGCGATGGGTGGTCTTCGACAAACGTAGCGAGGAAACCGTGGAAATCAGCCGCACATGGGGTGGGGTGGAGGTATGGACAGCCGAGACACCGGTGCTTTACACCGCTGTCGTCCGTCTGCGCAACGAGAAGATGGAAGAGGAAGAGGTCGTCGGTGCACACTTTGGTTTCCGCCGTGTCGAAATCAAGGACGGCCTGCTGCTTGTCAACGGACGGACTGTAACTCTCCGCGGCGTCACCTACGGCATCGAACATACTGAAGGCTACGCCTCGCGGCAGCAGATGCTGCGCGATGTCACAGCCATGAAACAGAACAACGTCAATGCTGTCCGTACGTCACGCTATTCGCCCATGGATTCATATTTCTATGAGCTTTGCGACCAGCATGGCCTCTACGTCATCGCCGATGCCAACCTCATGCCGCTCTCCTCGCAGCGCCATGCCGTGGCTACCGACAAGGACTTCATGCCGCTCTTCGAACAACGTGTGCAGAACCTCTACGGACGTTACAAGAACCACACATCCATCGTCGCATGGTCACTGGGCAACAGCAGCGACAACGGCGTCTGCATGACAGCCGCCTACCGCCGTCTTAAGGGACTTGAGAAGAACCGCCCTGTTCTCTTTGCCGGCGCAGGATATTCTGAAAATACCGATATTGTCGCACCCCTGCGGCCCACTGTCTCCACCCTGCGGCAGACAATGGAAAAGAAAGGCGACCGTCCGGTGGTAGTCCTCTCATGCGGCACCGACGCCGCATCGGCCGGACAGGTAGATCAACTATGGCAGCTCGTCACTTCACAACGAGGCCTGCAGGGCCTTTTCGTCGACAGCTGGCCGCTCGAACAGGTGCTTGCCTCGGAAGTGAAGCACCTCTTCAGCCCGTTCTCTATACGTGTGTCGAAAATAACGCAGGATGAGGGCGAGTTTATTGTCACCAACAACAACGATTTTGCATCCTTCGCGGCCTTCTCGCTCGAATACACCATCTACACCAACCTGCGGCATAATATCATTTCGGGCGACCTGCCCGTCGCTGCACAGGGCGGCGAGAGCGACAAAGTCAGCATGCGTATTCCGCAACTCGACCTTGCCGCCGGCGAGGAACTGTTTATCAAATTCAATGTGAACCGGCGTGCCACTAAGGGCCGCAAGTCATCGGCGGTGGGCTCTATGGTCTTCCAGCTGCCGCAGAAAAGTGCAGCCCCGCAAATGTTGACCCTCAGCGACTCAATCCGCATCGACGATATCGACAGCCTTCTGGCGAACAGCGTGCATCTGCAGTTTGCCGGCATGCCGCAGTGGAAAAGCGAAGTGGTGGCCACCTCGCGCCGCTGCACCGACGCCACCTCGCTCAGCGTCGACGCCATGCTGCGCTACCATGCTGTCTCGGGCGCTGTGATGTACGACGTACGCCAGACAACCACATGGTTCAGCAACGGCGACATATTGATATCGTATAAACTTTCGCCTACCGACCAGGTCCGCGGCAACATGCAGCCTGAAATAGTCGTCCCTATTCCCGGTTGGGCCGACAGCATTCAGTGGTTCGGTCTCGACCGCGAAGTGCTCTTCTCCAACAGCACTTCGGGTATACTCGGCGTATACACTAAGGCATTGAGTACCCCAGAATCAAATCGAACATCAGTCACACAAACAATAAAGCACGCGCGTTGGTGTGCCGCCACGTCGATGGAAAACGGACTTTTTGCCCGTCTGCTCGACATGAATTCCACCATGCGCTTCTCGAAGCAGTCCGTCACACTTGTGCCTGAAGGCGACGGACGCGAATTCAGGCTGCTCCTCAAAGGCTATTCCCGTGCCGGAACCGGCATCGAGCCGGCCGACTTCATGGCTGTGAAATACCCATCGACTACGTCAGCCATACTTGAACCGCCCGTCATCACGGCCTCTTCGCCTCGTTTCTCGCAGCCCCTTACAGTCACCATCACTGCTGCAAAACAACCAATTGAACAGGAAATCCGCTACACTATCGACGGCACTGAGCCGACGGCCGAGTCGCCGCTTTATACTGCCCCCTTTGTCATCACCGCTACCACGGTGGTCAAAGCCCGCTCGTTCCCCGTGCCTCCGAAGCCAGAACCCAGGCAGGTACGCAAAAAGACGGCCAAGCAGCCACTCAAGCAATCAGGCAATCAGGCAATCAAGCAATCACTGGCTCCTTCATTCACCGCCACACGCCGTTTCAACTACGACTACGTAGTACGCACAGCTTTCTCGCGTAAACCGAACACACCCTATAATCTCGGTGTCGACACCATCCTCTTCGATGGACAGCGTGGCACCGCCGACGACCTCTCGCGCCGATGGCTGGGCTTTTCCGGCGCCCCTGTCGTCACCACCGTTGAACTTGCCAAACTCCTGAAGGCCGATGCAGTGGTGTTGCGCTATGCCCACACGCCCGATCTGTGGGCCTTCGCACCCCGGAGCGTCACCGTCGCTTTCTCGGCCGACGGCAACAGATACACCGATTCGGTAACTGTCGAGCTGCCCTTCGACCCCGCCGATGCCGAACAGCGTTCCTCGCAGGTGGTGGAACTCAGTGTCCCTGGACCCGACAGCCCTGCGGCATTCATTCGTATCACACCCGCCACAGTTGAACGTATTCCCGCATGGCACCGCGCCAAGGGACTCAAACCGTGGCTGCTCATGGATGAAATCGAAATCATTGAGAAATAGACGATGAAACATAGAAATACCTCTTCTCTTTTTTCACCGCTTGCTTTTATAGTAGCCGTGCTGCTGATGTCCTCCTGCGACGTCGAGTTCTCGCCTAATGCCTCCTGGAAGGAGGTGCCGGTGGTCTACTGCCTCCTCGATCAGGACGACGACACCTCGTGGGTAAGAGTCGAGAAATGCTACCTCTCCGACGGCGACATCTACAGCCCTGCCCGGATATCCGACTCCATCAACTATCCCGAAGGGTCCATCCAAGTATCGCTCATCGTCTTCGACACGCTGGGCAACCGCATCGACAGCATCCCATTCAGCTACACCACCCGCAACCATTTCGCCGGCAACTTCGCCAATGAAGAACAGCCACTCTATTACTCTGTCGCCCCGCTCGACAGCACCCGCCGATACCAACTGCGCGTGCGCCACACCTCCGACGGAGAACTCATCGCCATGTCGGCCGACACCATCCCCCTGATTTGCCAGGTCAAGTCCACGATTATAAGAAAACCGTCTGTCACTTATATGCCCGACGGCACCCCGCGCGGCCAGTTTGCCTTCTATGACCCTCACAGCACCTGCAGCATCGAGTGGGATACCCTCCGTTTCGGCCGCCGCTACCAGCCCGTAGTGCGCTTCTACTACTCTGTCGACGGCGATACCTCGTATGTAGACCTCCATGCTCCATACACCGTGTCGAAAGGCACCACACCTACACTCTCCGTCAAATACAGCCGCTATGCCTTCTTGGCCGACCTCAAGTCCAAACTCCAGAACGACCCCAGCACAAAGAAATACCTCAAAATGGTCGACTTATACCTCACCGTCAGCTCGGAAGACTATAACGCCTATGTCTCGTCACTCAACGCCGGCACTTCTATCTCGCAGGGGCGGGAACCCTATACCAATATTGAGGGCGGTCTCGGCGTCTTCGCTTCCCGCCGTACCCACCTCTACAAGTGGATGCCTGCCGATTCGTCCAACAAGGCCGAAGGCCTCTACACCCACCTCCGCGACCTCGGAGTGGGTATAGAATAAGTCATTCTTAAGGATACTTCTTGATATCTTTAATTTTGCAGCCGCCGTCAACTACGGTGTGTGGATTCTACCTGGTCTCTGTGTTCAGAGCCGCCGGGGAGAGAATCTTCCTGGTCGTAATGAATCCTCTGTACCATTAACCGCATGTCGGTAAGGTCGTCGGATAGGTTTTATTGGTACAAATATAAAAAAATACTTGTATATCAAATAAAATGTGTATCTTTGCATTTTAGCATGAAAAATAAATAGATTAACAATCAATAAATTAACCAATCAGATGAACATTACAAGAGAGAATTTAAGCGATCTCGAACTCCGTATCAAGGTTGATATTGAGGAAAACGACTACCAGGAGACTGTAACCAAACAGCTGAAAGACTATCAGAAAAAGGCCAATGTTCCCGGCTTCCGCAAAGGTATGGCTCCCATGGGCCTTATCCAGCGCATGTACAAGGCCGCCATCGTCGGCGATGCCGTACAGAATACGCTCAACACCAGCCTTTTCAAATATATTGACGACGAGAAACTGCACATCCTTGGCATGCCTATGAGCGATGACGAGAAGACCGGCGAGGTCGACTTTGCCAAGCAGACCGCTTTCACTTTCTACTTCAATGTCGCTGTGGCTCCTGAATTCGACATCGACTGGAGCAAGATCGATGTGAAATACAACCAGATTAAGGTCACCGCCAAAGAGGTCGAGGCCGAAATCGCCAATGTCACCAACCGCTACGGCAAGTTCGAAACCCCCGAGACTGTCGGCAAAGGCGACATCATGTACGGCAAGCTTGTCGAGCTCGACAAGAAAGGCAACGTGAAAGAAGGCGGTGTCTCCACCTTTGTGAGCCTCAATCTCATCAATCTCAAGGACGAGGAGCTGCTGCCCCTGTTCGAAGGCAAGAAGGCCGAGGACAAGATTGTCTTCAACCTCTACAAGGCATTCCCTGTGGCCGACATCGAGCGCGCCCTGCATATCGAAAACGCCGACGTCAAGAAGTTCAAGAGTGATGTCGAGCTGACCCTCAGCGGCATCTCCCGCATCATCCCCCACGAGCTTGACAAAGAGCTCTTCGAGATGGCTCTTCCCGGCCAGAAGATCAAAGATGCCGACGCTTTCAGCAAGGCGATGAAGAAAGAAATCGAGAAGGCCAACGCCGAGCAGAGCGACTACCTCTTCGTCAACCAGGTCCGCACCGCGCTTGTCGACAACTTCGACAAACCCCTGCCCGAGAACTTCCTCAAGAAGTGGTTCGCTTCCCGTGGCGAGAAAGACATGACCATGGAGACGATTGAGGCCGACTGGACCGAGAAATACGTTCCCTCGCTGAAGTGGGAGCTCATCGAGTCGAAACTCGAGGAGATCAAGCCCGTTGAGCCTACGAGCAACCAGATTGTCGACTACATCAAGGATATCCTCCGTCGCGGCGACAAACCCGCCGAAGGTGAGACCAAAGAGCAGACCGAGCAGCGCCTCGAACAGGCCGCCCGCAGCATTGCCGCCGACCGCAAGAACATCCAGCAGGTCGTCGACCGTCTCTACGCCTCCAACCTTGCAACCCTCTTCAAAGAGCAGCTTAAGCCCGAGACCGAGAAAGTCTCCGCCAAGGAATTCGCTGAGCGCGCCCAGGCGAAATAAATGCCGCAAGGAAGACGAGTGGCATCTAACAGATAAAGCATAATCCAATACAGCATAATATGGCAATCATGCAACGGATAATAAAGGCAACAGTGGTGGCGGCCGTGGCTGTCATCATAGGTCTTGCTCCTGCCACCCTCAAGGCCCAGGAGAATGCCGCCTATGCCGACAACACATTCTTCCTGTCGGTCGGAGTCGGCGGCACCTACAACATGCCGGGCAAGAGCTTTGGGTTGCCCTCCGGTGGCATCTATCTGTCGCGCTGGCTGATGAAGCCGTTGGCATTCCGTGTCGCCGCCGAGATGGTGAGCGGCCCCGCAATCACCACGAGCGACGGCGGTACATCCACCGCCATGACTTTCCTCGGCAGCGCCCAGTTTATGTGGGATATCAATGCCACCTTCTGCCACGTCTATAACAAGACATTCCTATACCCGATCCCGTTCTATCCGATGGTAGGTTTGGGTGCTGCACTCACTTTCGACGTCGGCGATAATTATGCGGCAGACTTCCAGGCCATGCTTGGCGCCCACGTGCCTGTGCGACTTGGACCGAAGTGGGACTTCTTCTTGGAATACAAGTGCTTCTTCCTGCCTGAGAGCTATATAGAAGGCTACACAACCAGCTACATGCACACTGCCACCGTCGGTCTCACCCGCCGTTGGTCAGACAACCCCTACCATCGTCGCACAGGCTTTGAAAGCCGCAACACAGCCGAGGACTGGTTCACCGGTTTCGGTGTCGGAGCACTCTTTAACTCGTATGAGTTCGAGTATGTCTTCTCTCCCGGTTCCAAGCTGTGGAACATCACCGGCGACATGATGGTGGGTCGCAATTACAGCAACATCTGGACCATCCGCTTCGAGCTTTCCGGATTCTTCGGTCGTCACCGTGCCCACATGGCTCAGGTGGCTGTGCTCGATGAGAACAACGTTCCCGTGGCCGATGAAAACGGCAATATCCTGTACAATGATGTCATGCAGGAGGGAAGCCTTTATCTCTTCAATTCGCTGCATACCGACTTTATGATCAACCTCTCGCACCTCGGTGATTTCCGTCGCGGCAGGAAGTGGAATTTCCTGCCCTATTTGGGTGCCGGTCCTGTATGGCGTTACAAGGATCCCCGATTCGGCCTCGGTGCTGACCTGGGTCTCATGTGCCGCCGTTACATCGACAACATGGGCGACGTATTCTTTGATGCCAAGTACATCATGGTTCCGCCCCGTGTCGCCGGCGGCGCCGGTCCTTCGGGCAGCATCCTCGGCGTGGGTTACTTGATGTTCACCGTCGGCTATATCAGCAACTGGGGCCACTCGACCACCCGCTACCGTATGCCTGTGAACAGCTGCGTGGATTAATACTACCTTTAACAAACAATGACCATGAAGAAAATCATCATATCATTGCTTCTGCTTGTCACCTTTGCCGGTGCAAATGCCCAGATTGGCACAAACTTCGGCGCCAATATGTTCATGTCCATGGGCGGCGGTGTCAGCTGGTGGAACAACAATGCTGACGGTCCCAAAGGACCTGGCTTCTCCGGCGGCATAGGTGTCGGCAAGTGGATCCTCAGCCCCCTTGCGGCCCGCATCACCCTGGACTTCCAGGTGACGCCAAGCGCACAGCTGGAGGGTTATCGTTCCAGCTTTGCCCATGCTACCGCTGAGTTCTTGTGGGATTTTAACTCCACCTTCTCACACATCAGGGATTGGCGCCTCAACTTCTACCCCCTGCTCGGTCTTGGTGTCTCCTATATGGGAGGTACCACCGATGGACACGGACATACGTTGCGCGGGGCTGACCATGCCATACACACGCTACTTGGTTTTAATATGCCGTTCCGCCTCGGCATGGGATGGGATGTCTTCCTTGAAGGCAAGGTCTACTTCCTGCCGGAGAACTACGATGCCGGCGGCGAATTCCCCCGCATGTGGAGCCTTACCGCAGGTTTTACACACAACTTCACTGAGTCGCCCTACGGCCGCCGTACCGAGCACGAGTCGCGCAGCACTGAAGAGGACTGGTTTATCGGCTTTGGCATTGGCCCCAATTATTCGTCGTTCGACCTCTTCACCAACCGCCATCACGGTGGGTTTTCAATGCTGGGTGTGGCCCCCGAGCTTATGTTCGGTCGTAACTTCAGCAATTTCTGGACAATCCGTTTCGAGGTTACAGGTCTCTCCGCGCACGAATCATTCGACACGGTGACGCAAGAGCCCCGCAACAACTATTCGTTCAGCATGTTTCATGCCGATGTCATGCTAAACCTCAGCCATCTTATCGACTTCAAGCGTGGCGTGCGCTGGAACTTCATGCCCTACCTCGGTGCAGGTCCCGTATGGCGCTATGACGAGCCTAAGTTCGACATGGCTGCCGACTGGGGACTCTTCATCCGTCGTTATATAAATCATCATGGCGACATATACATTGACCTGAAGTATATCATGGTACCTCCGCGTATAGGAGGTGGTACCGGTCCTTCCGGCAGCATCTACAGCGTGGGTATTCCGTCGATCACCTTCGGCTATATCTACAACTTCGGACATTCCAGCACACGCTACCGTATGCCGTACAACTGTGCCGACTAACCAACGGCTTGAATGAAAAAAGAATGAGGTGTCCTAAAGACACCTCATTCTTTTTTATATCTCGCAGCTCAGCGGACTGGTCAGTTCGCAGCCGCGGTTGCGTGCCAGCCAGAGTTGTGCATAGCTGCAGGTGGCCTCAACACGGCCACCGCGATGCTCTATCTCCTCCACAGCCCGCCGCACCAGCTCCGAGGCGATGCCCTGTCCGCGCAGACGGTCGTCGACATACGTGTGGTTGATGACATACACGCCGTCACGCTCGGGGAATGTCACTTCTCCTACCTCTTCGCCGTTCTCCACGGCAGCAATGCGGTTCTTATAGGTGATGTATTCCATTAAAGTGAAAAGTGAAAGTTGAAATCTTAACTCTTAATCATTAACTCATAATTTGTTAAGCTTATCCAGGACGATTTTTTCCATGATATAGTAGGTGTCGGGTTTGGGGTGGCAGCCGTCGTCGCTGAGCGATTTAGGTAGGCCTCCTTGTTTGTCGGTGAGGGCGGAGTGGTAATCCACATAGGCGATGCTGTTGGCTTCGGCATAGGCCTGCAGGCGCTTGTTGATGCCTACAATGGTCTGTGCGGCCTCCTTGATGTCGGGGTTCCACACAAACGAGGCGCAGGGCGGGATGGAACTGATGAGCGGCACGATGTCGTTGGCACGCGCCAGCTGGCACATGGCCACCACGTTCTCCACCACCTTGTCTGGCTCCACCCAGTAGGCGTTGTGCGCCACGTCGTTGGTGCCGGCCATGATGACCACCGCCTTGGGGTGCAGGTTGACGACGTCGGCCGTGAAGCGTGCCAGCATCTGGGTCGACGTCTGACCGCCGATGCCCCTGCCGCAGTAGTTGTGCTGCTTGAAGAACTCAGGGTGGTAGAGTGCCCAATATTCGGTGATGGAGTTCCCCATGAACACCACCTCCGGGAATTCGCCACTGGCGATGATGCGTTCGTTGTCGGCCCTGTAGCGGCCGAAGCCACACCAATCCTCTTGTGCGAAGCCTGAAAAAGACATGATTGTAAAAAGTATTATAAGCGTTGTTTTCTTCATGAAACGGTATTTTACGATGCAAATATACAACTTTTTTGGAATCAACTCCAAAAAAGTTATGACTTTTTAGGAATTGATTCCAGAAAAGTCATGTTTTTTGATGCTAAATTACATCCACAGGACGCCTTTTCCATTGTTGTTCAAAATTTTTGAACATGCAAAAAATTTGAACAAAATTTGCTGTAAAAAATAAGAAATAAATAAACTACGCAAAAAAAAATACAACTATTGCCTCAAATCATCATCTATGGCCGAATATGGGACAATAAAGTTTATTGTTTAATCTCGGAATAATTTCACATTTTGTGGTACACATTTTGCGAAATCACATTTTTTTATTTCAAATTTCACTTACACATTTACACATTGGCTCCACATGGTCGCCGGTCTAAGTTCACGCATTCACTTATATAAATGTTTAGGTTTATATCGCATTCAAATATCGATAAATCTCCTCGATGATATGTATTATTTATTGTAAACTTTATTGTGAAAACCTTGCTATAAGTTTTGCATTGTAAGCTAAATTGTAAGTCTTATTGCAGGATTTATTATGTATACTTTATTGTAAAGTTAAATGTAAAGTGGTGGAGATTATCCAGTATCCGTTTTTACGGGAACCATTACGTTTAATAATTGCCAAACCGGTTAAATGTGGTAAACGGAACACGACAACCGATTGATATCATCTGTCCTCATTTTGCCCTTTCGATAAGAGATAACAAGAGGGTGGACTAATCATACTTTGTACAAACGTTTAATGCAATTGGGCAATTCAATTAAAGCGTCGTTGATAATACCTGGATAATTATCTTCTCTATGTTTATAATAAACATTACCTACTGGGTCGGAATATCCAATCAGAGAGTAGTTCCAAAGCATTGAAATAATCTCCGTTCCCTTTTTTTTGAAAATGCGTAAACCATCCATGTATTTGGCCAACTCGGAGTGATTCGTTTTTTTACCATTTCTAATATCATTAGCAATATGTTGGAAAATATAGTCATAAATGGCGTTTTTTTCTTTATCATTACCATTGAAATACAATGATAATTCACTTAGGATTTCCGTCTTAAGTTTATAACAAAAGTGTGATAGAACTTTATCAATATCATTGTCTGACAATGGGTATTTATAGGCATCATCACCTATGGTGTTTAATAGTAATACGAAATCCCTGGGTTTATATAATGTAAAATCCAAAATATATTTGAAAGATGATTTAGGACTTCCAACATTCTCAGCAATAAGATAATCCCATGGAGTTGTCTTTTGGGGTATTGTGATTCCTTTCTTTTCAAAAGCAATTCTAATCCTTTGGTTCACAAGTTTTTTTAATGGAACATCATCCTCGTTGATTTTATTTAGATTGTGAACATACCAATTAATCTCGATTTTATGACTTTCTATTATTTTTGCTGAGTCATTGTACTTTGGAGCCAAATATGAAATCATATCATCTCTTAAAAAAAGTAAAATTTTCACATTGGGTGGAAAAGTATTATTTAAAGACGACACTGTACGTATTAGATTCATTAACTTTTTGCAATGATCTTCATTCGATAATTCAAAATCCACGTCCAAATCATCAAACAGAATAAAAAACTCTTTGTTTTCTAAATCTTGATACTTCAAAGCGGTTTGTAAGATTTCTTTTAACGGCGTTAGAATATTAACAAATGGCGGATTTGTCAACGTCTTTGCAGTTCCAAAATGGTGTTGGAATTTTTCTGTTAACATTGATATATCAAGAAGTCCTTTTTTTGTCTCTAATATTTCCACCATCTGTTTCTGATCAATATCAACAGAGCCTGTGTTTTTTGATAGAAATTTTGAAAGTTTACTAATTGCCTGCGAATATTTCGCACTTCCACATTTTACCAACAATTTTGTAAGATAGAGAAGAATAAGCCACTCATACACCAAAGATTCCCCTTCTTTGGAATTAGTCAATTGAATTATTTGTTCAATTGTAACAGTTGATACAGGTATAGTATGAGCGAATGAATCATCAGCTTTTTCGCACTCATTTTCGATGAATTGAGCGATTGCTGATTTTCCTGTTCCTTTTCTACCAACAATTAGAAATTTGTTGTTTGCAATCTCGTCTAAGATTCCAAGATAATCTGTAAAATATGGATTTGTCCGATGACCTCCTGCCTGAATACATTCTCCCTCTGCTTGAGGAGTGCCGAAAAACAAACCTTTTGTGGTTTTTTCACCGTTATTACTTTTGGCATTGGTTAATATACTCATACTTATAATAGTTGTTTAATAAGATATCCATAATGAGTTTTTCCACTCGTTCATCTTCAATATGGGCACAAAGCTATTCTTGCTCGAATCCCACAAGGTATCTACATATCTGCCAGTCGGAATCAAGCAATTCCGTATCAATGGCCAATACGACTTTCCCACGTGCCTTCTCCCACACTCCGGAAATAAGTGAGACAAGTCTCATATATTCCGAATCGTCAGTTTGCATAACATCTGCCAATGTTATCGTCAAATCTTTTGCCATATCCTGTTTCAACTCTTTTGCAATAATACTCAAGTTATTTCACATCCCAGCCTGTTAACGTTATAGATAAAGTTATCGTTGTAGTTAAATAATCTCTCACAATTGGTGTGGTACCAGTAGATGTTCCCTTGTTCCCTAAAATCATATCTTTTTTCTTTTCAAGATAATATCAACTTCTGCTGGTTTTGAGGACTTGTTCCCATAAAGGATGGTTTGCGATTTTGAGTTTTTTCTCAATTTGCTCATCCGTTTAGAAATATCATAATCGGGGAAATTTTTTTTCAATACCTTTAATGTGGCATCTAACGTGAATTCCCTTGCGTCAGTTCTTACATAAATTATCGCATTATCACTCATTAGTTCTTTGCATTTTGAAAAGACGGTATTAAGAAGTTCTTGATATTCATTATGTTTTCCAAACCGACCTTTATACTTTTCTTTTGAATACGTAAGCTTTTCATTTCCGCCAAGAAGCCATAACCTTAACCATTGGTCTGCATGATAATCTGTAATGGCACAATATGGTGGCGAAGTAAATAGTAAAGAGACTTTTTCTTTGTTTTCTTCGAGCAAATTCGACACTTTATTAATTTCCCGTGTGCTATCACCTAATAGAATTGAATTTTCCCCTACAATTGGTACTCCCTTTCTATATCTCCAATTAATTCGCCCCAGCATGTATTCATATGGATTTATTTGAGGCGGTTGCTCCATTCCATTCTTTTTCCACCAGGCCATTGAATAATCCATGCCCATCGATTTGGTAATTCCCATTTGATTTGATAAAGATTGCCCCTTTTTCCCATGCAGATATACGAGAATAAAAGCCATTAATGTTGCGTCTACTTGATTGTTTCTCCAATCAAGATTTTTTCTTGCGGACAATAAAAAAATTAGAACCTCATCACAAAAACAAAAATGATAAAAATCAGGCATGCTACTGGCTCTTTTCTTGAAATAAAACCTCTTTTTGTAAATATCATTGAGTCTTGAAACAACATCTTCTTTTTTTGCTGGATGTAGTTTTGCATACCCAAATAGCCAACCAACAGGATTGATTTCGATTCCTATACTCTTTCGATTTAAAACACTTCCTGCATATATACTGGTGAACCTACCGGCAAAAGGATCCAAAACGACATCTCCTTTTTTAGAATACCTTTTTATTACATTAAAGGCAAATGAGAGTGGAAACATTGCATAATAGGGGCCAAAGTGAGCCCAAATAGATTCCGCAGTGTTTTTGTTTGAATCTTTAGCAGCCATTGTCTTTGTTCTGTCTTATAATATCATTTGCGATACTTTCAAATAACCTTCTTCCCAAATTGAGAGGGATTGCAGCTTCCGCATGTGCTGAAATAAGAGGCGCAACAGAGTTCGGATATCTGCTCGATGCAACATGGTCCAATAATTCCATAACATCAGCAAGTCTTGTGTACTGGTTTGGATGTGCCGTCCTTAAATCAAATTGATTATCTGTGTAACACACATCAACAGGAACTAACAATTGCCCGGATTTTGCCTTGTAAAAGAATTTTCTTCCAAAATAAGTATCTTGACCAAATGGTTTGACGCTATCGGAATATATTATATTTTTTTTGATATATTCATCGGTTAATAGAAATGCATTTTGAATGGGAAATTTGCCAGGGACACCGTTAGAATCGGTATCAATTGTGACAAAGTGATTAAAGAATGACCCCGTCTTTTCCAGGCCAATAATCATTAAATCTGTGCCATTGATTTCTTTTTGCTTTTCATTAATTCTTTTTAGTTCTTTCTTTATTGCATTAGCCAGCCAAGAAGCTGTGCTGAAAACTGCCAAGGGACCATCCATCACAAATGCTACTCTCCTTAATGTAGCCAACCAGTTATTACTCTCAAACGACCTTAATATATGTATCAGCCATAATTTTTCAATGGCTGACATTATTTGTCCATACATTTCTCCACAGGACGCACTTGGATTCATTAATTCATGCAGCCTAAGTGCATCAGTAGAATAAAGTGGTTTGTGGGTCTGCGGGCATTCGTAAATGCCGAAACCATATGTCATCTCATTTTCATTTCCTTCAATTGGACTCATTGGATGTCGTCCTTCTGGAGAGTCGTCAAGTTTTATCTTTAATAATGCCTCATAAGTATCGAGTAGAGTTTCGCCATCTTCAAAAACATGGCAATTATTCATCTCTTCAAACAATACTTTTCTTAGAGAGGATTTTGCGTCGGCTTCATTGCCCACAATAATATTGCACCCAGGAAATACGGCTTCGAAGGAAGAAGTTTTTTCCGTTTCTCGAAATTTTTTCGGATCAATAAACTCATTTTTCTCAAGTTCCTTTGCTTTTTTTAGGTCTAATAATACTGAAGCAACCGTAACATAGCCACATTCTGCACAAGGGTAGCCATTCAATACAGGTGCGGCTTGGTAACTACCATCAATAGCAAGTACCAAATCTGGTTGTTGGCCAGATTGCGAAAGATTAGCTTTCGCTATTAAAGTGTCATGAGTAATGGAATCAACGCTAGGACTGATTTCCTTTATATGTAAATCTCTTAAGCGCTCATTGATTCTTTGACTTTCAATAATTCTCCTCAATGGCTCATATGAGGCAAATTCACCTTCAAAACTCATATTTATATTTCAAATTTATCTACTTGAACAGGAATTACAAACGGATTACTTAGTGTTTTAATTCGCAAGAAGCCTTTATCTTGAGCTCTGCGGATTGAGGGCTCAAAATCTTTAAAATCATAATATTTGCACAACTCTTTTGTTTCATCAGTGTTATTTAAGTGGGCAATGAACCAGTTTGATGTATTTCTTAAGATGTTTTTTTGAATACTACTAACTTCTTGGGTAGCATATACCATTCCTATTTTATATTTTGCACCCTCTTTTGCAGTTCTTACCCAAATATCAGACAAATCCAAATCATTACCCGCAGGCAAAATGTTATGCGCTTCTTCTATGTAAATTAGAACTTCCGGAATATTCGACACACCTTTTATAAATAGTTTTTGGTTCTCTGTGAATATCCTATTCATAATGCGTTTGGCTGATGACTTGTTCACCTCAGGATCTCCACTTGATTGATCCACAATTACTAATTTTCCTTTGCTCAATTGTTCGTAAATGTCAGCAGCAAAATCAGATGACGTATTTGGACTATGTAATTCTTTTGCGCGACCTACTTTCTTTGGTCCATTGGGATATTGGAATATTCCTAATAAATTTTTTAAATTCGAATCTGCCCAAGGCTCTCCGGAGTTACTTGAAGCAATATACCTATTCTCAAAGGATCTATAATCGTTTTCTGTTCTTATAAATTTCTCAAGACTCTCAAATGCATTTGCCAACTTACTAAGAGATGGATTGTCTTCTGTTAATATTGATGCTGCTGATGAATATTCTGCCGCTGATGTAGATTGGCTATTACTCAATGTATCTAGTAATCCTTTATTGAATAAGTTCTTTGTGCTTATATGGAGATTGCTGGGGACAGGAAAACCCGCTCTAGCCAAAATCGCTCGATATACTAAAACCAAACGTTTATATCTTGTTAATGCACCCCTGTCGTTTTCATCTGGTTTTTCAAAAACAACTTGGCAAAAGGCTTTAACGTAGTTTGTTGTATCGTCTTCTAAAATACGGTCGATAATATCTTTTCCTATCTGAAGATTGTCGTCCATATAGAAATTAAGCAACATGAGTTTGCGGTCTGCATCATTAGGATGTGTGGTTATGCCGTATGTTACTACTTCATCGTCTTTCTTCGCTCCTCCATTTAATTTATATACGTTTTTCAGCGCATTATTATTGTCTTGGACGTTTTCATTTGCATATTCTCCGTTGGGATCAAAAATAAGTTGTCCAATTCTTAGCGGTTTCTCTTCGGAAGTTGCTGGTATACGTAATTCATATACGGATTTAGCAATAATCTTTGTTGTGTTCGATTTGCCAGTTCTCGTCATGCCGAATAAGGCGGATTTTTGACTAAGTAAATCCGATGGATAAATATACACAGGTACATCATCTACATGCTGAAATCTGCGGTTTGTCGACGCATATCTGACGTTGCCAAGCTTTACCTTCTTTACATTGTTATATTTTTCTTTTTGTTCTTGAATATTAACGGGATCGCAATAGTTTATTATTTCTTTCAGTGCAGACGCATTGGGTTTATAAACTTTTAAACCTCGATTAGGGTAATAGTTTGAGATATCACTTCCGAATCTTAATGAAAGGGGTGCCTCTGAATTATTAGGATTATCATCAAGAAAGAATGTGCCGATTATTCGACATTGAACACCAGCATAATCAAATAAGTTTTTTGTTCGGGCATCCATAGCTGACACATCCCATTGTTTGTCATCTTCTCCACTTACACGTTGGGCTGTTTCAACACGAATTCGTTCCGCTTCAATATCTTGTGGCAGCAGGGTGCTGTCCATTACTCTTAACAATATTATGGAGGAATCTTCTTTTGTGAAATCTATTCCCTGTTCACCATTGGGATTAATCCTAGTAGCAATAAGAAAACTTAAGCTAGCAATTCCGCCAACCTTTTGTCTATAAAAGTTATGTATGATAACTTTTGCAGTTTCATAGTTGATAGAATACAATTCACCAACATATTGATCAGGTTGGATTAATCTTTTGAACCAGTCAGAAGCTTCTTTTGTTTTACCTGAAATAATGCTATCAAAAAGTCCTGCTTCAATATTACTCATAATTATTTGTTTTAAATTGATTAATACTTTTGTTTGTTTGGAATAACGCCACGTACACCACCCTTAGGATTGGGTACATCCCCTTTGTATCTGGGTATAATATGCATATGACAGTGGAATACTGATTGCCCTGCGGCTACTCCAATGTTAATACCAATATTGTAACCATCTGGTTTGAATCGTTCATCTATCTTGCGCATCACATATTCCCTTATTTCATCCATATCATAACGCTCTTGACGACTTAGGTCTCGATATGACGCGACATGTCTTTTGGGTATTATGAGCGCATGACCGGGAGAAACAGGATAACCATCGTAAAAAGCCACGCAAGTTGTAGTTTCGCAAATGATTTCAACACGGCGAGAGAGTTTACAGAATGGGCATTTCTCACCCTCAACGCGAGGCAGTTTGTTGAAGTGGTTATATTGGTACAGTTCGAAACTTGCATTTGATACAAGACTTTTATATGGCAACTTGACATTATATTGGTATGTGTATTGTTTGTGAATAGCGTGTAGGCGAAAACCCTCTTCGGTCAAATCGCGGCGAACAGCGAAATATGCTGTTCCTTTTGGCAAGAGCAAATTGGCGACATTCATCAGCACTTCCGCTTGTGCGTATGGTTCAAGTACGTTCAGTACATAGTTGCATATGATTGTGTCGTATTTACCAGTGGGGAAATCGGGGCGATAATAGTAGTCATAGCCAGAGATATTATAGCCTTGTTTCTTTAGTTCATCCGTGTCAAATCCAAATCCACAGCCAAAATCAAGAATCTTACCCTTCAGCAAGTCATGTTGCATAAGGTATCGTGTCGGCACAGAAAGGTCAGTCCGCTTGATAGCAGTCAAATACGGATGATTTATTTTCTCTGGCTCTATGTGCGTCAACCTTTCCATAGTTCGAATCCCATGTTTTGTGCAATTTGGCTCATTGGGTTGAAGGTTCGGGCAAAACAATTCCGTAGTGTTGTATTATCCATCTGAATCAACTCTTGCGGTGTGCATCCAAGAGTGATGTAGTCCTCTAGTATTTCTTGCCTGCGGTAGTTCTCGTTGATACAAATACTAACAGCATTTTGTTGTGTGGTTGCAAGCTTCAGTAAGTATCTGTCAAGGTCAGGCAAACGGTCGCTCTTTGATGAGTTTATGCTGCCGTCGGCAGGAACAAGGTTCCACAGTAGATTGTGTGAAACGAAACACCATGGGATAAAATGGTCAAGGTCGTAATTGCCAACCACGATTGGCTTGTTGGTATAGATACATCTTTGATTTTTGGAATGTTCGAGTACGAAATCCCAATAATTACGCTGCTGAGTCAAAGTTTGTCGGCTTTCGACTTTTATTAGTTTGCTGGCAATATTTGGCACATTAGGATTGCGTACTTGTAGGAATGCTGAGAGATTCCAGTATGCGTAGTCCTTTAATATGACGTAATTCTCTTTTAGATATGGAAGCCAACGAGAGTTCAATTCAACCCAAATTGTATCTTCGTCTTTAGTAAGTTTATAGAGGCAATTGTTTTCAAGAGATTGTGAGCGACGCATAATCTCTTTTGTGTCGGCTATATCAATCCATGGACGCATGAACCAATAGGGTACGTTCTTAGGAAGAAAACCAAGTGTTTGTTTGACTTGTGTGTCATTTTTGTGTGAGTGCAACCACTTGCGTAACTCGTTAAGGTTAATGTTCATTGGTAATTGATGCACTTCTTGAAGTGAGATGATCGCATCGCGAAGCGAATCACTTCTCCCGAATGAAAGATGGAAATAACTTACCGGATACCATGCATTGACAGTCATCTCGACCATGATATCCCATATATTCATTCGAGTCATATTGCGTTTAACATACAGGTCGAGAATCCCCATAAACCAATAGAACTTATATGTCGCTGATGTGTTTTTGAAAATGTGCGTCAACGGCTCTATTGGTAATGTTTTCGATTGGGGCAGTGTATCCATATTTTGTTTCTGTTATTTGAGAAATGAAGTCAGCAAAAAGAAGGATCATAGAACTCACGAAGAAGGATCGAAGAAGGGATACCACCGAAGGGTCGCCGAAAGATCATCGAAGGATTACCCATAAAAAGGGCTGCGCTATCTTTGCCACTAGAGATGCCTAATATGTGCCGTACGTTCCTTTTCAAGGCACCATTCTGCGGCTCGGCATAGTAAGCAAACTTCCTCTGTTCTCGTTCTTGCGAATGGGTCATTTTCTATCCTCCTTTTCATTGAATTCTGCGACCCATTCACGCAGTTTATTTTGCAGCAATGTCTTGTCGGGCAGGTACAACGTGTATTGCTGAGCGTAGATATTGGCATCTTCTGGCAGGGTCAATTCGACCAGAGAATTGTTGGCCGTCTCGCACATCAATATGCCTATCGTGGGCTTCTCAAAGTCTTGTTTAACATACCGGTCGTAATAGTTTACATACATCTGCATCTGTCCAAGGTCCTGGTGCGTGAGATCGCCAGTTTTGAGGTCAATCAGGACATAGCATTGCAGGAGACGATTGTAAAACACCAAATCGACATAGAAGTTTCGTTCCTCGAAGGTGAAGCGTTTCTGCCTGGCCTCGAACAGGAAACCTTTTCCCAGTTCCAACAGGAACTGCTGCATACGACCAATGATGGCGTTCTCCAGCTTGGACTCCGTATAGGCAGCATCGGGTTTGAGACCGAGGAATTCCAATGTGATGGGATTCTTGATGATGTCTGATGGCTTTTCGATGGTTTGCCCTTCTCGGGCCAGACGCATCACTTCGTCCTTGTCGCGGCTCAATGCCAACCGTTCATAGAGGCTGCTACCCACCTGACGCTTCAGTTGTTTGACAGACCACTGTTGCTGTGTCGCCTCAATCTCATAGAAACTGCGGGATTCTTTATTCTCAATTCGCATCAGGATTAGGTAGTGCGACCATGTGAGTGTGAAACGGGGCGTCTGAATTGTGGCAACGTCGTTGCCCCAATTTGTAGGTTCTTCTCTTTCAGGCAATCTTGTTGTCTCTTTCGATTGGGGCAATATCGTTCCAATTGCAGTACTAGTGTAAGCCTGATAGAAAAAACGGCATCGTTTTAGTGTGTCGTAGCTCCAATCATTGCCATAATGTTCCATCAGCCGTGCAGAGAGTTTTTTCAACACCTGTTGGCCATATGTAGCGCGTTCGCCCCGCTGCTCATCCTCAAAGATATAGCGTCCCACCTCAAAGCGAGTCCTAACCTCCGCCACATTGACAGCATTGACTGCAAATCGCCGCGATTGTTCTATTAATTCGGATATTCTTTTGAAAAGAGTATCTGTTCTATTGTCTAATGTGGTTAGGTCGTTCATCATTTCATTTTCTTGTTTGATATGGACAGAAGGGTGCAGATGTCAAGGATTCGTGGCCAGAAAAGCTGTATTTTACCATTATTTTTTTTATTAATTTGACTGCAAAGATACGAAGATTATTTCAATTGGCAAAATAATGTTTCGCGCGTGCGAGAAAATGTTATAAATGGAGGGGGCCGAGGTAACGGCTGACTTGGTGCTCGACTTGTTGCCGACTTGTTGATGACTTGGTGACGACTTGTTATTTTTTTGTAGAATGGAATAGAACAGGCGGCGAAGAAAGCGTAAAGAAGGTATAAAGAATGCAGGAATGCGTTAATAAATGCGTTAACGTGTGAATGTGTGAATGCGTTAGTGGGAATGCGTTTATGAATGCGTGAATGTGGAAATGCGTGAATGTGGAATGTGACGATTCTTTTTTTAGAATAGTTCACCATTCCAGAGCATCTTCAAGAAGTCTAGAATGTAAATGAGCTCGGTGTCGCCGGAACGGCGTGTGATGGGGTCGAGCGACACGAGGATAAGTCGGCAATCAGGATGTTCCTCATAAGGGAACCTGGGTAAGTGTATTCCTGATTTTTATGCAAAAAACGGGAGTATGGTAATGATTTTTGATGTTAATAATTGAAGATGTAAGATGTATTTCTATTTGATTTTTAGTCTTTTAAATGACATAATTACATTATTTCTATAAATTCAACGCTGTAAAAGTACACTTTTCCTATAAAACGGGCAAATAAAAAATCCACTTTTCCTATGAAATATGGTTCATGACGGCCGATAACGGCCGCCAGAGGGAATGAGAGAGAACGGGGGAAGGTGATAATCGAATATGTTTTGTATATCCTTTGTATATGTTTTGTATATGCTTCGTATATGCTATCTATATGCTTTGTATATGGTGAAGATATGGTGGAGATATGGTGGAGATATGTGGGTGATTAGGGCGGCCGATAACGGCCGCCAGAGGGAGGTGAGAATAAGGGAATGGTTAACGGTTTATGGTTTGCTCATCAAGCTTGCAGGCCGTAACCAGAGGTCAGGCAAGATGCTGGAATTAATGCGTGAATGCGTGAATGTGTGAATGCGTGAGTGAATGTATGAATGCGTTTATTTATGCGCTAATGTGTGAATGCGTTTAATCAAAAGTCATCTAATAAAATGCAAGCGGCCCGCAGCGAATGCTGCGGGCCGCTTTGTGGTGGATGGCTCTTTGCGACGTTACTTGATCTCGATGCCGCCGAAGTTGCAGCGCCCTTTGAGGTGGAGGGTCTTGAGGCCGTCGGAGGGCTGGGTGCAGCAGTCGCAGTCGACGCCGGCGAAGGCGGTGTCGATGCCGTTGTTGACGCAGACGCCCTTGGGGACACGTATCTCCATGCCGCCGAAGCTGCAGTCAACGCTGATGACGGCACCGTCCACGATGTCGGCGCCACGCAGGTCGAGGCCCACGAAGCCGAAGCTGACATGCACGTCGGCGCCCTCGAAGGACTGGCCGTCGTAACTGTATTCCTGCTTGCCGAAGGTGACGTCGATCTTGTGCTGCTTGCCTCCGTCGAGGACGACGGGCGTGGACGACTCGCCGGTGTGGCAGTGGCCGCAGCTGCGCTTGTCGTTGAAGAACAGCAGCGCGACGCCCCACACAACGGCGACGAGGCAGAGCATATACTTCCATATGTCGTTCCAGGGGATGATGCCGCGTGCGGCGAGGAGCAGCAGTATACCGATGCCGAAGCCGATGACGGCGCCGGCCTTGTGGCGGTCGCTGAAGATATTGACGAAACAAGGAATGATGACAAAGAGTGCCCACCAGCCTTCGAGGCTGATGTTGATGACGTCGAGGAGTTCGAGGGCCCACACGATGCCGAAGGCCACGAGGGCGATGCCGCCGATGATTTTGCTGGTGCGTTTCATGAGTTCTCTTTTTATAAGACGAGGAGCAGACCGTGAGAGCTGCTCCTCGCTTGGATTGTTTTGCTGAAATATTTTATTTCTGCATGGTCCTCAGGCGCTCCGTCAGCATGGGGACGATCTTGTGGAGGTCGCCCACGATTCCGAGGTCGGCAACCTGGAAGATGGGTGCGAACTTGTCCTTGTTGATGGCGATGATGAGTTCGCTCTCCTCCATGCCGGCGAGGTGCTGGATGGCGCCGCTGATGCCGCAAG
>JAEEGL015088839.1_pt1 | contig 23981 bp, 18 predicted proteins | sample 9134231 | NCBI WGS metagenome assembly JAEEGL01 (sample SAMN16246548, study PRJNA631951) | gut metagenome | biome: gut microbiome; feature: rumen; material: fiber-attached | host: Bos | place: Iran: Karaj | collected 2018-10
CTCAGCGATGATGAGTGGCAAGCCTTTGGTGCAAAGGATTGAGATGTGCGTACCCCGCAAAGCAGGCGACAAACCCATGCCTATGATTGTCTATTTGACCCCGGAAGCCAGCCAATTTTGGTATCAGTTCACCTCAAAAGCTAAAGACCATCACGCCGCACTTTACTTGGATGGTGTCGAAATTCAGGACTGGCTGATCCAGTGCGGAATCGAGAACGGCTGCTTCTTCATCGTGAAGGAATGGTCGTCGAAGGAGGAGTTGGGGGCGTTCTGCGAGCGATTGATTCGGCAATAGTCAGTTAACAAGCAAAAAGGAAGGCTTTGAGGCCTTCCTTTTTGCTTGTATGGATACAATCGCGTCTCGCAGTTGCCTATCTATTAGTATTTGTAGAAACCTTCGCCGGTTTTTCTGCCGAGCAGACCGGCGCGGACCATCTTGCGCAACAGCGGATGCGGACGGTATTTCGGATCGCCGAATTCGTTGTAGAGCACTTCCATGATGGCCAAGTTGACATCGTTGCCAATAAGGTCGGCCAAAGCCAAAGGACCCATCGGATGGTTGGCACCTAACATCATGCACTTGTCAATATCTTCGGCAGTGGCGATGCCGTCGGCCAAGATGCCTACAGCTTCGTTGATCATGGGGATTAAGATACGGTTGACCACAAAGCCGGGAGCTTCGTTGACCAACACGGGTGTCTTGCCGATAGAGGTAGCTAAGTCAACGATTTGCTTGCAAACGTCCTCTGAAGTCACCTGACCTTTGATCACTTCTACCAGTGCCATACGGTCAGCAGGGTTGAAGAAGTGCATGCCAATGAACTGGGTCGGACGGCTGGTGCAGGCAGCGATTTCAGTGATAGACAGTGAGGATGAGTTGGTAGCGAAGATAGCTTCGGGTTTGCAGATCTTGTCGAGTTCCATGAACACGTCTTTCTTGAGCTGCATTTCCTCAACAGCGGCTTCGATGACCAAGTCAGCGTCAGCGAAAGTGGCATAGTCGGTGGTGGTGCTGATGTTGGCCATGATGGCATCCATAGCGTCCTGGGCGATTTTGCCTTTTTCCACTAACTTGGCATAAGATTTTGAGATAGAACCCATTGCCTTGTCCAAAGAAGCCTGGGTTCTGCTTTTCATCACGACCGGCATTTTAGCGGCAAAAGCTTTCACGATGCCCTTTGCCATGGTTCCGGTTCCAATAACGTAAATTTTCATGTTGTTGTTATTTTTAATGGTTGTTGAATTGTTTGTCGTTTATACGGTTATGCGGTAAGACGCTCACTTCGTTCGCTCGGGAAGTCGCTCGCTTTGCGAGCTCGAAAATAATGTTTTTTCGTATTACCGAGTACACGTTAGTGTACGTCTCCCCGTCTTCCCGAATGCACGTAGTACATGTCTTCTCATCTATTCATTTTTAAACTCCGCTTGTCTCTTATTCAAAAACGCACTCATGCCTTCTTTCTGGTCCTGGGTGGCGAAGCACTGGCCGAACATCTTGTTCTCGAAAGCGATGGCGGCATCGGCATCCAGGTCGTATTCGGCATTGATGCACTGTTTGGCATATTTGACGGCGATGGGAGCCATAGCGCACATCTTCTGGGCCATCGTTACTGCGGCAGTCATCAGTTCTTCCTTCGGATAAACCGCATTGACCAGTCCGATACGCAGGGCCTCGTCGGCACGGATAGCTTTGCCGGTGTAAATCATCTCTTTGGCATAGCCCATGCCCACCAGTTTGGCGAGGCGGTAAGTGCCCGAGAAGCCTGGAATGATACCTAATCCCACTTCTGGCTGGCCGAATTTGGCGTTGTCGGAGCAGATGCGGATGTCGCAGGCCATAGCCAACTCGCAGCCGCCACCCAAGGCAAAGCCATTGACGGCAGCGATGACGGGGATGTCCAAAGTTTCGATTTTGCGGAATACCTGGGCGCCCAAGCGACCGAAAGTCTCGCCTTCGGCAGCGTTGAGATTAGCCATCTCGGAGATGTCGGCACCCGCCACAAACGATTTCTCGCCGTCACCGGTGATAATCAGTACACGGATGTCTTTATTGATATTGTCGATAAAATCGCTCAGCTCTTTCAAGATGGCAGAGTTGAGGGCATTCAGGGATTTCGGAGCGGAGATGGTTAAGGTGCAAATTCCGCCTTCGTTATTGATTTTCAGAAAATTATAATCCATAGTGATGAGATTTGAGTTATCAATCTGCAAAGATACGAAATATTTTAATGTGCTAATGAGTTAATGTGCTAATGTGCCAATTATTTTTGGGGATAATTCATCCATTCCTGCCGTTCACCCTCGTCCATCTGTTCGATGGCGTAGCGCAGGGTAGTGCGGGGCATCTCGTGAGCGTGCAGTTGCAGGAACTCGCGCAGCATGTCCATGCTGATACGTTTGCCCATCTCGCGCAGCATCCAGCCGACCGCCTTCTGCATCAGGTCATGCGGATGATGCAGGTGGATTTCCGCATAACGCAGGCACCACCAATAGTCACCCTGCTGTATGGTTTTCCATGTGCAGACCATGCTCATGCGCTGTTTCCAAAGGCAGGGACTGGCGGCTAATTCGTCCATCACTTGCACCTTGTAGTCCTCGTGCATGTCCAGTTCATCGTTGCCGTACATTGCCCGATAGTTCTTTTGTGTTTCTTTATGGTCATCGTGCAAATCCAGCTCGTTGCCACCGAGAAAAGTGGGGAGTAATAGCCAGCTCCCCAGTATTTTATGGGTAGATAAATCCACTAAATCCCAATTGTTGGCCCGTTCGGCGTATCGCAAATATAGCTTGAGAATCTCATCCCGTTGGCGTGCCGCTTCTGCGTTGTTAGCCAAGCGTTTCGTGGCTAACTTCTCGAATTTCGCCACAAGGATCAGCAGACCGCAGAGCCGCACCTCATGCCACTTAGACATGAGTAACTCGGGCACCTCGCTGAGCGGAAAATCCTTTGCGGCGACCTTTACCACTTCACGGGTTTGTGGCACCTTCAGTCCAAGGAACTCGTCGCCCTCGCCGTACTGTCCCGGTCCCGTCTTGAAGAAGCGCATCAGCACAGTTCGCTGCTTCTCATTGCGGAGGGATTCCATGTAGGATATGATGTCGGAGGCGGTGGGGTGAGGGTTCATAACCTGTTGTTTCATGAAATATTTGACTCTGTTTTAAACACAACAAATATACTATTAGTTTATTGAGTTTTTACCTTTCTTTTTTGTAAATAATCTCTTTATTTGTTTTTGTTTTTTTCAATTTAAAATTAGGGGGAAGCTTTTGATTGTCGTAATTAATGGTAGGACTTATAAAAACAAGTTCGTTTCCTTTTTTTGTTTTTGCGGCCGTATGAAACATATCATACTCTATCATTTGACATCCAGAATATAGTCTTTTTATTTCAGGAGCGTTATCATAAGAAACAATCCAATAAACATCTTGAAGTTGTTTGACTTTTTCACTTACAACTTGATGACTCGTTTTTTTATAATAATTCATGTACAAAGAATGACCTTCATAATAATAAGGAGGATCGAAATAAAAAAGCGTATTGCCTTGATTGTCATTATCACCTAAAACATTATCAACCAAGTTTAACGCATCAACATTATATAAACTTATCTTTTCTCTATAATCAGCTATCCTTTTTATTCGTTTAATCAGATCCTCTTTGTTAAAACGGCAATCTAATTTATACTTTCCCGTTTGTTCATACCCTCCTATAGCTCCTCCTTTTATTATTCCAGACCGATTGGTTCTATTCAAAAAGAATGTCGAAAAACCAAGTTTGATCAAATCCACATCATCCTTATTCATTTGGATTTCCCTTTGGTTTCTCCATTCATCAATAGTAACAGGGACCTTCTTTATCAAATCACATAAATCGTCTGTGTGGTTTAATACAGAATGCCAAAATGCATATATAGAACGATCATTATCATTAATTGTCACACGATTTACAAACCCTTCAAATAACAAAAACAAAGCAACGGCTGCACCTCCAGAATATGGCTCGACATAATGTTCCGTTATTCCATTATCTACACACACTTTCGCAATGAAAGGTGCCAGACGATTTTTACCCCCAGGGTATCTTAGCGGTGAATATGTCATCCTTCAATATGAATATTATTGCTCAAGTAGTTAAATAGCGGTTCAAGTTCCGTCCATGCCTTCTTATTGCTTTCAATATCAGCAAAAAACTTAAGGTTATGTACACTCAAATCCAAAGAGTTTTTTATTAATTCTATTTGCTGTTTAACAACTTTATAGGTTTGGTTATCCAAATCATTTGCAAGTTTTGTAGTTAACACAAAATCCAACATTGGTTTTAATGATGCAGACGAGTAATCCGCCTTTTCGTGGTTGAATTTTAAAACATTCATAATCTCGTCTTCCGAAATAGGCTCTTGCAAATTATGTTTACCTTTCAGATATTCGATTAGTGTTTTCACTTTTGCTTGACTATTCTTTTTCGCACCTTGCCCCTCTTTTTTCAAAAAATCATCCATCAAATGATTTTGGTCAATGAAATAATAAAGAGATTGTTCCAAATACGTTCTTAACAATACAGAAAAAGCATAATTTTTATCTTTTGTAAGACCTTTTAGTTCTGCAAACAAAGTATCCAGTTTTTCATTATCAAAGAAAACATCTTTGTCTCGTGGTATTACATAGTTGTCAAGTGACGACTTTCTGTTCTTTCTTCTCTTAGTAATTTTGTTTTTTGCTGCTTCTAAATCTTGCCTGTCAACTTCACTGCTTCTTGTGTTGTTTTCATCAAGACCAACGGTCATATCTACATCGGGAGATTTTTCCAAATCTTTTATTAAAGATTCGATATCCTCAGTCGTATTGTATTGTCTCGAAAAGCTTTCGGAATGCAATAATTCTTTAAATACTACCATAACTCTTTTCTCAAATTCTTCTTCGGGCAGTTTGATAGTAATATCGCCATTATCATTATTAAATCTAATACCGAGGAAGAGTTTTGCCCCATCAACATTACAAAAACGTTCCAAGTTAGTGAGATTAAAATTGTCTGTGTTAATATGAATGCTTTCTTTCTCTAAGATAGATTGTCCTTCCTTAAAAAGATTATAAATCTTGATTGTTTTCAATACATTCCCTCGAGTTTCGTTCAAAACATCACAGATGTCATCGACAGAAAGTCCATCTTTCCAATACATGTCGGAAACAAAAGAATATTGATTCCCTGTCTCCCATCTTTTTACTGCATCCCCTTTGTGTCTTTCGTATATGATGGGATTCGCTTGCAATCTATTAGGGGCAATGTGACATCTTATTTTATAGTCATCAATTGGAATCTTATTTTCAACGATGTTTCTTAACAACACGTTTGCTTTTGCTGTGGAAAGGAATTTTTTAGGATTTTGAAGCAGCTTCAAAGACGCAACACGCCTGTTTCCTTCAAGGACCACTTTTTTGTCGTTTTCAATACAAATAATGGGTTCTTCTCCCACAAAATAACCTTCTTCGGAAATCTTTTTCGCCAACTCATAAATTTTCTCATTCTCTATGAGCAATTTCATTATTTGAGTCTGATTCAAATTTGCGTTAGAGTACCTAATACGAGGGTTGTTCACATCCAATTGCAATGTGCTAACCTTGTATTCAAAACTTTCCCAGGATGAGTAATCTATATACATATTATTTTTATTTTACAATTTATCTCTTAATAATCCTTTTCGATCTTTTAATATATCTAACAAATTGTTCGAAGCCGCTACACCATGTCTTTCACAAATAGTTTTATATGCTTCATATAAAGATTCAAATCCTTCGTTTATTTGCGTCTCTCCTGCTTCACTAATCTCTTTAAGTACTTTACACTTTGAATAATAAGATATACGCTTTATTAAACCATATTCAAGCAATAAAAGCTTTTCCTCTCTAAGCCTTAATCTTATCGTGTGGATACTCCCTCCCGGTATTGTTATTTGAAAGGACAAATCCTTGTTACACTCAATTGCTTTTGACCTATTGATTTTATTTAGTTCCTCCAACGCCTTCATACATGCTTTTATCTCATTGCGATAAAAAGGCGATGTAATATCATTATGTGCCGTTGAATTCAAAAACAAATCTTTATATGATTTTAAATTCTTAAATGGTGTAAAATCAATATCCTCATGTATACAGAAATCCTCCAACGATAATATTTGTTCGTCCAAGTTTTTCTCAACGGATAGACCCGTTTGTGAATCTGGCTTGGTTCGTAATGAGTCTGGCAACAATTCTTTTAGACATCGTTCACATAATTGACGTAACAACATACCACATCTAAAATAATCATGCCTTGAATACGCCTCATGAATATTGTCTATCCTACTTTTTGTCTCTGGATTAAATTCCGGTGATATTGGATTCTCCCAATCATTTAAATAAAGTCCACCAAATATCCATTTGCCATTGTTATATTGTGTTTCTATAATTCGTTTGAACGTATGATAGAAAAGTCTATCATGGGTGAACAGGCAAATTTGGTAATTCCTAATTGACACATTAAGCAAATAGTTAATTACTTTCATTCGATTACTCATATCAAGACTTATCAGCATATCGTCAAGTGCCATAAACCCTGTTTCGCCTTCACTAAAGTGATTGAGACATGCAAATCTAACAGACAAGGCGATGGCTGTCAATTTAGCTTCGTTAAAATAGGTCTGAGGTTTATATATTTCTTGCCCATTTTCTTTAATAAGAATGCCAATTTTGGGCTCGTATAATCCTTTCTGGATTTTTTTACCAAATCTTTCATTCCCGTAAAACAAGAAATAAGGGAGATGCTTCTCATTTTCAGTTGCCTCATCAGGGTAAAAACATAAAGCTATTTCTAATTCAGCCTCGTCAATATTCTTAAAATTGGAATTATATATTGATGATATTGTTTTATTAGCATCATTTATTAAAGAGTACAAACCATCATTAAAGTCGTTAATCGAGTTCAAATATGCTTTGTTTGACAAGGCTGGATTAGATTTGCTTTGTTCGAATATGTCATCATATTTTGTTGCAAGAAAATAATCTTTTCCTGCGGGCAAATAGAAAGGAAGGATGTCTTTAAAAAAGACACTCCACAAATTAACATCTTCCGAATTCCTAGCAGCGTGGAAACGTGAAATATAGGAATGATTGATAAAAACCGCATTCTTATTCATCATTCTAATTTCACTATCATTTGCACCATTTTCAGATTGCAAACCACCTCTATCTAATTTCCACACATTCCCATTGTCAAGAGTTATCTTAATGTATGGTTGGAATACATTTTTCTTGACATCTTCGGAACGATATATATTTACCAAATTTTCATCACTTACGAAACTATCTTCTCCTGTTGAACTATCTTCAATTGTTTTGAAATATTTTGCACCTTTATCGTCTTTAAATACACTTTGTAACAAAGCATGCAAAGCGTAGTATATGGAAGACTTACCGCTTCCATTTTCACCATACATCAACAGATTTTTGTCCCCCAATTCCAAAGAAAAGTAATTCGGAAACGCCTTAAATCCTTCTATCTCAATTTTTGATATTGTTGCCATAAAACTATAATAATGCGATGGTCCTTAATATTTCAGATTTAGATAAAGAAAGCGATTTTATTGATTCGATAACACCTGTTTTGTCAATTGCAGAATATAACGGCCACACTGAATCCAAATCTATGGAGTATGATAGATTCTTCAAATAGATTAATAACCGTGATAACATAGAGATACCAACGTTTGACATCTCATCAGGGAAATACAATTCATAAACACATCCATCAATAATGTACCCAAATTCATTTGCCAGATAATCATTTGTTACCAAATTACTGGCACGTTGATTACTGCTTTTCAACAATATAATGATATCAACCAATCTCGCTATCAATTCTTGCGTTTCACTATCTGGAACCGCGATAGGTATCTGCATCAAAGGCTCTTTATCCAACTGAAAGTTTGCTCCTTGCATCTTACCTTTGTTTTTCAACCAAAATTCAACTAACTTGGAGTTTAGAAGACCTGTTAGGTATTTCATGTTAACCCTGTTTGTTTTTATAACATAAAACGTTGCAGACATATAATGCTCTCCATCAGCATATGCAAATAATGGCCTGCCTGCACACTTACGCAAGGCAACGATTTTTTCTCCTTTAAAAAATGATTCAACTCGAGATCTGTGAAGACCATATGGTTTGTTATCGGATGTAATGACGTTCTGATACTTATCCAAATGCATTTTCAAATGAGGATAATTGTCCATGCTATTAGGATTTTTAAAAGAGGAAGTCGTATAAATGATTCGCAAATCAGTACTTCCTAAATAGTATCTATAAACATTATCCGAAGAATTATAATATGGCTTTATAAATTGTAATTCCTTTTCAGTAAGGTCAAGATTGTCAACTTCAAAATTATAAAGTCCAAAAATACTTTCGCCTATTTTTAAATCATACTCTTCTGCAAGTTTCTTGTTTGCAAAATCAAAATGCGGATGTATACCATTAGTTAATTCTTTGTCTTGTAGGAATATCTTGTTTTCCAAATTTTCAATTTGCCCAATAATATCAGCACTTTTACTGAAAGTTATATTCCTATCAATAAAGTTAGCACGTCGAATGGTTGGAGAAAAGTATTCAGCTTCTTTGGCTGTTTTTGAGAGAATTGCAGCAGCATCTTTTTCTGTTGCCTTATATGCTGTCAATCTCCGGTAATCAAAAGAATAATCGTCAGTAATACGGTCTTTTTGGAATAACATTATCATAGTTTGAATACTTGCGCTTTCAAACATCATCACGGCTCCAAAATCGACGATATTACAAATACGTGTTTCTTTTATAACTTTGTTTCGCAATTTACTTGCGCCAAAACTTGTCACCCAATTATTTGTTGCAATAAAGCACAACACCCCCTGATCATTTAACAAGTCCAAACCATTGCAAGCAAAAAGATACCATATATCCATTTTACCCTTGTAATAAGGAGAATCTTTGTATGGCTCAAAGTAGGTTTTGGACATGCGACCTTCCTTTATATACGGTGGATTGGCTATCACTATGTCAAAACCAATAAAGTTACCTTCACTATCAAGCAATTGAGGATACTCGAAACGCCATTCAAAAGAATTCTCATACTTCTTATTGTTCAAAATATCATATTCCTTCTCTTTTAATCTCATGAGATTGCTCTTTGCCGTTGAATATCCAACTGGATCCTCACAGGCTTTGGATATGCCAAATAAAGTCTCCGCCTCATATTCATTAACTTTACTCTCTGCTTGTTGGCGTTTCTTTATATCACCCTTTGCCAACGTCGCTTTGAAACAATTCTTAACTTCATTTATTCGAGTTCTTAATACTGCTTTGTTTTCATGTTCCTCCGTGTAATCCAATACAAGTTCTCTATAACTTTCTAAAGTAAATTTGTCCCATTTCTTATTTTCATTATGTGCTTTTTCTTTCTCTCGTCTATTGTATTCTTCGAAGACAGCTTCAATAGGAGCTGTTAAAGGGAATCGGCAAATTTGGGAGTTACCACAAGTAATCTTGTAATCCAAGTTGGGTAATGGTTGCGGTTCTTCAGCATCCACAACTAACGCCAACCAAAAACGTAACCGTGCAATGTCAACGGCACCTTGTTCAATATCAACGCCAAAAATGTTGTTCTGAATAATGTTGCGTTTAACTTGCGTCGAATCAAAACTTCCATGCGGATTGGCATGAGAGTGTAAATGATGCATGGCGTGGAATAAAACATATAATATTCCCATGGGAAAAGCTCCAGAACCAATAGCAGGATCACAGATTTTCACATTTTCAAGTAACTGCACAAGCCGACATGCAACATTCTTATCTTGTAAAATGGGGTCAACCAAGCCTTTGTTTATTAGCTTTTCAATTGGTTCAGAATACTCATCTCCGAATTCGTGTGTCTTCAAATACTGAATGATGCTTTGACAGCACATGTACTGCACAATCTCCTTTGGCGTGTAAAATGCACCCTTGTCCTTGTTGTCCTCCAACAGGTTTTCAAAGATATGCCCGAGCATTTCGGGGTCAACGCCCACTTCGGCATCGTCGGGATCGTTTTCGTCAATAGTGAAGTTATACATGCCAAAGAACTCCATCAGTTCCTTAAAATAGGCGTATGGGAAATCAATGTCTTTTTTATCCAAGTCATCCTTGTCGAAGAGTCCACCATTGAGGTATGGAATCTTGATGTTGTCGCCTAAAATCGGGTCGGCAATGTCATCAGACCGATTCTCGTTCAGTGTGTTGAAGAAAAGCACTTCCAATACATCGCTTAACAATCGGTCGTTGCCCTTGTAATTTTGAATGAGGTTGTACAGATAGTTTTTGTCGCCGCCTTCCCAGTCGTTACGGTCGGCAGGCACCCCCATCCAGCCTTTCTTTTGCAGGAATTGGAGAAAGACCAATCGTCCCAACAGCTTTTTCACATAATCGCGGTTGTCTTTCGACTCTTTGCCAATCAAATCGAGAAACTTGAAATATTGCTCCTTGTATCCCTTGAAGAAATCCTTGTTCAAACGCTCCACAGAGAAAGCCTCCTTGACATCATCTAAAAACACCGAGCCGTATTTCTTCTTGTTAATCAGTTCCAGTAGACGGTTGGCAGCCGTGGTACACGGTTCGTTTGCCCCTAACAGGAAAGTATAACGTTTGGGAGCTGTGGCTTTTGTTTCGAAACTTCCGTCATCGTTGAGTGAGGTCTGTTTGGAAACGAATGTCAGACGGTAATCGGCTTGGTTTTCAGAATAATAGAAGACCAGCGCGCCATGGATGATATCTTGGTCAACATACTTGATGGCAATATCCCGCAGACCTTTCCTATTGCGGGCAATCTGGATATTGTCGGCCACTTCGAATATGAACAAGCCCAACGAACGCCCATCGTCAAGACGAATCACGCCCACCTGTCCACCGTTTTTCACTAAATCGGCATCAATCTGAATGGGCTTCGAAAGATAGTCTATCTTCAGGAACATGCTTTCGAGTATGGGTTTCCATACCTCAAAATCGAATTTCGACGACAGTATCTGCTTTAATTCTGACTGGTTCATATTGTACACTATTTATTTCCGTTTTGCTTTTTAAGGGCTTCTTTCAATTCTACTCCTTTAGGTGTAAGGCGGTATTTTTGATTTGGATGATTTGGAACATCTGGATGTATCATTTCCACCAACTTTTCCTGCATAGCTGGTATGATAAAATGCTTTTTAAAGTACCAATGAGACTTGTACACTTGCTTGTACACTAACTTGTACACTTGTAAGATTTCCCTGACAGACATTTCTCTTTCTTCCAATATGATAATCAACGATTTAACTTGTACACTAACTTGTACACTTGCATGGCCACTTGCATGGTGAACATTGTCAGCTTGTACACTAATAGGAAAAGTAATCCTAATAAAGTTATCTGTAAACTTAAAACAATTCTTCCCGTAAGCATTAAGAATACGAGGAATACCAGAACCTAACGACTCCACCAGTTCCACATCACGGTAAATGCGCATCAGTTCCTTGTTGCGCGGAATGGATATGCCATTGAAAAACTCCTCCCGACTCATCGATTCAGGCAGACGGCCGGCAGATGTGATTTCAAGTCTGTCAGGAAAGATCTCAAACTTTGGCGGCACCTCAAAGGAATAGTCATTATGCACTATGGCATTGATAACGGCTTCACGCAATGCAACCTTATTCCATAATGGAGTTTCAATACGTTCAACAGGAGTGATGGTTGCCGCTGTTTTGTTTTCTATCTCCAGTTTTGCTAAAACACTTTTGGTGGATTTGATGAGCGAGCAATATCCATATTCGTTATTTTCTATCAAATCGCATCTGTCAAGACTTGAATATTTGGCGACTTTTATTGAATTGCCATTTTCATCTGCCAAAAGGTACGCAACATAATTATATCTTCCATCTTCGGTAAGCAGCTCCAAACTACGTGCAAAATTGTCGTTAAGCCGTTTTCCGTGTTCATCGTAATAAATTCGGAGCTGTTCGAATGTCAAATCTTGCCTGTTAGACACAATCCTTCCGATAGAATTGCGTGTTCGCATGGCAAACAATCGGTCAATCATTTCTTGGGGCATTTGTTCGGAAGAAGTGCCAACTCTAATATATGCACCTTTTGAGGTCATGCCGTATTTTGCCTTGAAATAGGGCTTTTCAATGCCACTGGCCACAGTTATCTTCACAACACTTCGTCCATCCTTTTTTTTCTCTACAATATCAAACAATCCCATTGCCGATGGAGATATGTTGTTTTTGATACGGTCCTTTAGTTTTAACATGCAGTCATCAACATCGTCAACCCCAACTGTATGCCCATTCTTATCAATACCAATATAGATAAAGCCTCCTTCTTTGTAATTTAAAAAGGCGATTACTTCTTTCTCTATATCCAACTCTGGAGTAAGAGTAGTTTTGTTTTCTATACGGGTTGTCTCGTTCATCTAGTTTGTGTTTTATGAGTTAAAACTTTCCGAGATGATGATCTCAGGATTGACTTCCTTATTCTTTGTGAGAATCTTGTTAGAGGATGATTTCGTGTCGCTCAAATCAACCGTGTCTAAAGGATAGGCTGTAATAATTGTCACTAATTTTCCCAAAAGCACAGCGGGTTTGACAGGGGTTTTCTTGGTTGATGATTTCAACTTGTTCACATCTCTCTGCAACTGTTGGAATTTTCCTGTCGTGATGGCTCGCTTGGCTTTTTGAATCAGTTCTCTTTCCTCATCAGTAATATTGGGAATACTCAGAAAACCGTCTAAGTAAGCAATAGCCTTTTTTTCATTAGGGCCTTGCGCTACATTCACTTTGCTTGTTGTTGCTTTTGCGTCCTCTTCTTGCGCCGCAAAGACTTCTATTGCTTTTGCCACCTGCTGATGGTGCAAGTCATGAAGCGGAATGGACTTTTCATTGATACTTGCTTCAAACAATTTCACGGCCTCCAGAAAAGTCAAATCCTCGTAAGTATTATCCTCACGGATGAAAGTGAAAGCATCGCGTCGATTGTTGCGGATAAATGTCAACGTGCTATGCCGTTTGACCTTGTCTTTCCGACCGGTACGCGCACGCAACGGCAATTTGGCAATCGCTCTGATTAGGTCAGGATCATCTTCCTTGAGTTTGCGTAACCACATCAGATAACGAAGTTTTTCATCGCGTTCTTCGTCAACATCTTTGTCGAAAAGGCCAAAAGTTTCCGGAGTTTCATCTGTGGAATAGATCTGGCTGTCCTCGCCCAAAGCGGCGTGGAAGGCAAAGAGTTTCATTTTAGCCTTTTTCTCCAATTCAATGTCATTGTTGACTTTAGCGGTGGGAAAGAAATTGAAAATATAAATCTTATTGGCCGTGCTACCAATACGGTTGACACGCCCAATACGCTGCATCAATCTCGTTGAGTTCCAAGGCGTATCGTAGTTGACAATAATATTTGACCTGTGAAGATTAACTCCTTCAGCAAGCACTTCTGTAGAAATGATGATGTCGTAATCGTTTTTCTTCTCACCTTCGTAATTGGCATCAAAATTTTCACGCAACACCGGCATCAACTCATTGCGATTGGAACTTTGAACGGCCAGCAAACGGTTGTAACCCTCTTTCTTCAAGGCATCCGAAAGATATTTGGTCGTTTCCTTGCTTTCTGAAAACACCAAAAGTTTACCCTCGTTGTTTATGGACCTATCGAACAATCTGTTTCTCAAATAATCCAGGAAAATATCCAATTTGGGATCATAATCTATTTTGTCCCAAGCCGCAACAAGTTCTTTCAACATCGCATCGTCCTGTTCCAATCCTTCCTTGAACCCAGGCAAAAAGTCATTTGGAGTGCATATCTCGATGGTCGGGTCGGCATAGATGGCTTCGTTAATCAGTTTTATCAACTCCTCTTCCTTGCCGTTGCTGAGCAATTCGTTGACTTTCAGATTTGGAGCAATATAAATTGTTCCTTTCTCAAACATGTCCAACATCACTTTGTTGGCTTGATAATACCTGTTAAGCGATTGCTTGAAGGCAAAGAAACTGCTGTCAATGCGCTTGACTAACAAGGTTTTCATAATCCCCGCCAACTCATCTGAAATCCTATCCGCGTTCTTGTATTTTTTCTTTTTGTCAGGATTCAAATACTTGATGGCTTGGTATCGGAAATATTTCAATCCCGTTTCTTTTCCTTTCAGATAAACAAGTGTTTTGTCGTAGAGCTTCTCTAACGTAGCATCAAGTTGATAATAAATCTTCTCTGGCGATTGAACATCAGGAAAAACGACGCCTTGTTCAAGCAAATCCTTCCTGTATGCTTCGTTTTCCATCAAGTCGGTTCGTGTACGGCGAACGGTCAAAGGTTCAACTACTTTTACGCGTATTTTCTCGTATATGGCCTTGATTTTCTTTGAAATCAACTCCATATCTTTTTCCTTCTTCAGTTTACTGTATTTCTCAATCTGTTCACGAAAGAAACGTTGCAAGTTATTTTCTTCCAAGGTGCTATCCTTGGAATCCTGAAACAGATAGACCAGATTGGCGATGTCTTCAGGACGATTGTTCAGAGGTGTTGCCGACACAAGAATCACTTTCTTTTCATGGTATCTTCCGTCAGGATATTGTTGCCGTGTCCTCGTTTTACAAATCTTCTGGAGTTCGTTATACATGCTTGCCGTGTCGGACCTGAATTTATGGGCTTCATCCACGATGACCAAGTCATAAAGGCTTGCATCTTTGATCTTGTGCAGGCTGCCGTTGGTGACAATCTTAAAATTGTCAATTTTGAAAGTAGTCAGTGTTTCTTCCCAGTTCTCTTCCAAAGCAGGAGGCACAATCACCAATGTGTGCGAACGATAGGTTGGGAAACCGTTGGAAAAGAAGAACTTTTTCGCAATTAATGCCGCCACTACCGTTTTCCCCAAACCAACCACATCGGATAAGAAAAAGCCATTATGTTTCATCATTTTGGCATAGCCATCATTGACAGCATCCACTTGATAGGACAACTTTTTGTAGCCTTTTGGCAAATCCGAAACCGAATTGGGGTCAAAATCAATGCTCTTGCCGAAGTATTCCAGCAAAAACTTCAAATAAATCTGGTATGGAGTAAAATCAGGGTTCAAATAAGATTCCTGCTTTATTTTCTCAACATGGGTCAAATCTATTTCCACCGATTCCTCCCAAAGTCGTTCAAAGGTTTCCGTAGCATATTGGATGTCGTCATCATAACGCAACTCCACATTGAACTCAAAATTCTTTTCCAATCCGGCTTCAGTCAGATTGCTAGAACCTGTAATAACAGAACCGTATCCATGAGGGTGATAAACTTCTTCCCTGAAAATGTAAATCTTAGCATGAATGTTTTGCTTGGGATGTATGCGCATCTCAATTCGACGAGTCATGATATCCTCAATAAATTGATACATGCCGTCTTCCACTTCTTTATCGTATTTTGCTTCTTGGATGTTTTTCTTAATTTCCTTGAAAAACTCATCCTGAGATTGTTCTGCATTCGGATTGAACATCAGGCCTTGTTGATTGGCCTGATAGGTTAGTTTATCCACATTGATGCCCACTAAGAATCGAATTTTTGGGGTCTGTTGGATGAATTTTCTGATTCGAAAATACCCAGAAGCGCGAAAATAACCGACAAGCGCATCAAAAAAATGCACTTTCCTGTATTTGAAAACACCTTCTATTTTTTCAAGAAGTGTGTTTTGATTTTCGTTTGTAAAGAAGTTTGTTCCCATATCATTCATTATTGTGCAACAATCCATCTTTCCCCTTTGTCACCATAAAATCACAATCTGCGAGATGGAAGGAATATCATCTCACGGCAGTTGTGTTATCTCTATACATAGCCCTGTCTCAAGGGGCCTAATCAATCTGCAAATATACGAAATCTTTGTCGGATTTCAGGTTCTCAAAACTATATTTTGACAAATTGTTTTCAAAAAATAGATGTTGATATACGAAAATACAACCTACTGTCAAACAGTAATTTGTATTCTTGTTTGGGAACTTGGCGAAATTTTATTTGGGAACTTGGCCGATTTTTACTTGGGAACTTGGCGAAAAATCGTTCGGCGAGTTGGCGGATTTTTGTTCGGCGAGTTGGCGGGTGGGGCTCCTCTTATTTCAGCAATTTCATAAGCTGGCTTTCTGAGGCCTCTGGAAGAAAGTTGCGGAAATGTGTGAACATCCGCTCCAAAGACTCTTCTGGGGTATGTGGGCATCGGCAAATGTCTTTGCCATAGAGCTGTTCTGGTGTGGTTAGCAGCGACCAGCCCCAACCGTATTCATGGCCATGCTTGTCCCTGGGATAAACGAAATCTTCGGTGACGATGCGGCAGGACATCTGTAATCGTGTGACATAGCTGTCGAAACGGCTGCGCATTTTCGGTCCCATGAGACCGCAAGCAGCACGCAACTCACGGGCAATCAGACTGCCATGTTCCTGCAAAGTTAGCAGGATAGCCTCCTCAACGCTGCCTTCCTCAGGAGCAGGATGCCGACTGCGGCGATAATTGCAGAAATCCGGCCACCACTCACGGCTGATGAAACCTGCCTTGTTTGCAAAAAACTTGCCGTACATGCAATCACCGTCAAGGACAATCGGACCCTTCCACTTCCATAGCGGCCAGTCCCATCCTCCGTCGGAAAAGGTCACATAACGGCAGTCTTCGCTCACGATTTCCTCCGCCGAGTAACCCCAGATGCCGCTATCTAATAGCGGCAGAAATCCAATTTGCTGAATCAGCTCCGTTAGTTGCGCTATATTATATATTTCAGGGAATTTCATGCTATTTTATGCCAGCATCTCCTGAACGTCCTTTTCGAAGTCGGCGGGTTCGGCGGTGGGCGGGAAACGTTTCACGGTAGCGCCGTCACGGGAAATGAGGAACTTGGTGAAATTCCACTTGATGTCGCTCTCTTTCTCAACACTCTTGCTGATAGTCTTGAACAGTGCCGCCGAGGCTTTGGCCTTCAGCCCCTTGTATTCCTCGGTGGGAGCTTGCGACTTCAAATACTCGTATATGGGGTGCGCTTCTTTGCCGTTTACGTCAATTTTTTTCATCAGCGGGAAGGTGACACCATGGTTGAGGCGGCAGAATTCGGCAATCTCCTCGTCAGAGCCGGGTTCTTGGTGTGCGAACTGGTCGCAGGGGAAACCGAGAATGACCAAACCCTGGTCTTTGTATTTCTGGTATAGCGCTTCTAAACCATCATATTGCGGAGTGAAACCGCACTTGGAGGCGGTGTTGACAATCAGTAAAACATTGCCGCTGTACTGCGACATTTCCACTTCTGTGCCCTTGTTGTTCAGGACTTTGAAATCATAAATTGTGGCCATATTCTTTTAAGGTTAAATTTTTTCGATGCAAAGATATAAAAAATTTTTGAAGTCTATTTGTACTGTTTATCTGCTTGATGAACACGGTCTCATATCATCTTTTGATATGCCAGCCGCTCGTCGCCGTTAGCCAGAAGGATGATGCCACAATACTGGAATCCGTGTTTCATGATGTTGTGCTGCATGATGTGGTTGTCGCGGTGCGTGTCGATGCGGATGTTGCTTTCCCTCTCAAAGCAAAACTCCATGATACTTTGGAAGATACCATGCACATCGGGAAAGCTGGCAATGCGGTGGATAACGTGGTAGGGTAGTGTGTCGTCAATCCACTCGCCCTCGTAAATTTTGGAGTAAGTAGGCTCCGGGGAGGACAAAAAGGCGAAATAGGCCACGATTTGTCCGTTGTCTTCTACCACATAACCGCCGCCTTTTCCCATGTCCGACTGCACGACCTCCAGCGAAGGATAGCCGTTGATCCATTGGTTCAGGTTCCCGGACTTAACCATGATGGCTTTGCCTGCCGCGAAGACCTCCATAACCCTCTCCGTATCTGAGGGCAATGACACTTTTCTGATGATGCGATGTTCCATTGTTCTTGTATAATCAGTTGGCAAAGATACAGAAAATTCGATTAATCTTTGATTCAGTAGAAAATGTTTGTCAAGTCGTCAGAAAGTTGTTCGATGAATTGACGAAAATATTTACAAACCTTGTTCCAGTTCCAGCAGGTATTTCTTCCTTTCCAGGCCTCCTGCATAGCCTGTGAGTGATCCGTTGGCACCAATGACACGATGGCATGGAATGATGAGGCTGACGGGATTGTGCCCCACGGCACCGCCAACGGCTTGTGCGGACATGCTCTTTGTTGGCTGGGACATGTTCTTTAACGTCGCATCTTGTGGTGACGTGTCATGTAATAATGAGTCCGGTGATGTTGTACTATGAAGAGACGCACCATGTGTGGACGCGCGTTGTATCGTTGCACCGTGTATTGCTGTGCCTTGTAGAGACGCATCATGGCACATCCCTGCATATTGTCTGGCGATTTCTCCGTATGTCATTGTTTTTCCGTAGGGTATGGCAAGAAGCAATTCCCATATCTTTTGTTGGAAAAGCGTGCCTTGTGGGGCTAGTGGCGGGATGAAATCAGGGCATTCCCCGGCAAAATATATATCAAGCCATTTCTGTGTCTGTTCAAAAACAGGCAAATCAGAATCTTCAGAAGTTCTATTTCTATATGTGGCAGGAAAGTGCTTCTGTCCGTCGAACCATAGTCCCGTAAGTGCATGGCCATCGCTGGCAAGGGTGATACCGCCGAGGGGCGAGTTGGAATGTGCGGTATATGTCATTGTGGACTCTTTTGTTCGATGGTGAGTTTTCACTGACTATCTCATATACTCGTATGCTCCGATATCGGGGATAGTTACACGTGGGTTGCCGTCGAGGTCATAGTTCACACCGGTGTCCCTCTTGCCGCGGTTGATGGCGTATGAAAGAACCCCAAGATGGTAGTCGTTGCGGCTGGTACTTACAAACTCCGGATCTCCATGATGGCAGTTGATGAAGTGCTCGTTGTTTAGGCTTGACTTCGTCAGACAGTTCTCAAAGGTATAATTGAATGGAACTTGGGTGTTTTCACCGATATAGATTTCCTCGTTGGAATTGAGGTTGCCATATACAATGCAGTTGACAAAAGACGCCTGCGTTTCCATCGGGATTTTGTACAAATCGGTCGTATTGCTGAGATACAGGGCCGGATTTTGGCGGGCTGGAGTAGTGCTGAAATAGTTGCCCACCGTCACATGCTTGAAGTTGTATTCGCCGGCTTCCAATTGCAGACTGCAGCTGCCGTTGTTGCCAATGACACAATTGGTGGCCTCGATATTGGAGTAACGCGACAAAATACCGCTGTTGTATGTGTTTTTAATGATGGTGTTAGTGATGACATTGCGGTTGAGGGTAACCGTAATGTCGTTGAATCCACCCCAAGGCTCAATTTGCAGTCCTACGTATGAATTGGAGATGATGGCGTAGTCGATGGTATTTTCCTCGTTGCCTTCGAGAATCCAAATACGATCCCACTGGTTGTAATCCCCATCGTATTGCGGTTCCAGTCGGTCACCTCTGAAGATGACCGGCTGTTCACGGGTGCCGTTGACATGGATGTTGCCATAACGCCATACTAACAGTCCGCTGCCTTTGTGGAAATAGATGCGAGTGCCCGGGTCGATGTTGAGTGTCCCCAAAGAATCTACAACAGCCCAGCCGCCCATCACCACGTAGGGTTTGTCGTTGTGCCAGGTGATGTTCTCGTGCTCATGTGCAATGACTTTCAAGCCCGAAGATGCGTCCGCCACAATGAAATGTGCATCCTGGCCAAAGGCGGTCATGCGTACTCTCTGTTCTACCTTGCCGTGCTCGAACATAATGGAATCGCAAACCAAAAAAGGCTGGTTCTGATTACCCGGGTTGATGGTGACTTTGGCGAAGACAAAGATGCTGTCTTTGGCGGGTATCAGCACATCACGCTGTATGTTGCCTGCCACTCCGTTGACATTGATGCTGTATGGTGAGTTGTTCCCTCCACCAAGATAGATGTCCACCTTCAAATCTTGTTCCGATGGATTATATACCGTGAAACTACGGGTGGTGGAACCCAAACTGGTGAAAACCGTGTCAAAGGTGATGGAGGTGGTGGAAAACCGCAACTTTACATTATCGTCAAATACTGGCTTGCGACAAGCACTGCCACAGAGGGCGATGAGAAAAATTGTTGTATATATCAGAACTTTCTTCATGAAAAAGCGTTTTTCAATGATGATATTGAATTGTTGATTTTTTTTTACTTTGAATCTTGAATTCTGAATTCTGAATTCTGAATTTTGAATTTTGAATTTTGAATTTAAATCCCTGACCCCTGACCCCTGATCACTGATCACTGATCACTGTCTCCTGTATCTTATTCATAACGTACTTTTTCCAAAAATAGTGCATGGGCGGGGGCGGAATCACCAGCTTTGCAGCGGTCTTTCTGCTCGATGATATCCTGAAAATCCTGCACCGAGATTTTGCCTTTGCCCACCAACAACAGCGTTCCGACGATGGCACGCACCATATTTCTCAAAAAACGGTTGGCGGTAATCGTGAAGACCAACTGGCCATCACACTGCTCCCATTGGGCGTGTGTCACATGGCAACGCATGTTGTTGACTTGTGTGTGAACTTTTGAGAAGCTGGTGAAATCCTCATTCTTCAGTAACAGCTGTGCCGCCTCATTCATCTTGTCCATATCCAATTTCTCAAAAATGCGGTGCGTGTATGGAAAATTGAAAGCATCCTTGCGGATGTTGACATAGTAACGGTAGGTGCGGTTGATGGCGTCAAAACGGGCATGGGCGTCATCGGCCACGGGCTCAATGGCGTAAATGACAATCTCCTTCGGTAAGAAACTGTTGAGCTTGTTGACCAGCTTCAAGCGTTGTTCTTCGTTTAGTTCTTCTGAAAAGTCAAAATGGGCTACAAAATCGCGGGCGTGAACCCCTGTGTCGGTGCGGCCGCAGCCTGTGATGGCAATACGCTCACGCTGTCCGTCATCAGAGGGTTGCTGGAGTAACAACGTCAATGCTTTTTCGATAACTTCCTGTACACTGATATTTTTCGGTTGTATTTGCCAACCGAAAAAAGGTGTTCCATTGAAAGCTAAACGCATGAAGTAACGCATGGACTATCGCAGGTTTTTCAGTTTCTCAACCACCAAGGGTCTATCTTCTTTATAGGTAACTCCAAACCATTGTGAATCAGTAACTAACACTTTGATAGTTGCGGTTCCGCTGGTGAGGAAATGGTTGGCTACCGTGGGAATCTGGAATTCGGACTTGGGATTGTCGTTGTTTTTCTGCAAGAAATCTTTGAACATATCATTCAGACAATCAAAGAAATACGGAGTGAATCCCCAGAAGTTCATGGATACCACAGTGTCTTCCGCCAGCTCGGTCACAGTGCCGTTGTCATCCACATTGCGGATGCCTTCGGCGGTGCGACTGATCTTGGTCATTTCGGTGACGGAGGTCAGCTCGTTCCGCTCGTTGGTGCGGCATACGCCACGCGACACGGAGCCGTGTTCCGACAGAGTGTTGGGCAGCAGATAGCCCACCATGGCAAACTGCGGCTTGTCTCCTTCTTGAGGTCTTTGCAGAAAGTCGGCCATTACCTTGAAACTGTTTTTGCCGTAAAAGTCATCGGCATTGATGACAGTAAACGGCTCGTGGATAGCGTCTTTGGCTACCAGAATGGCATGTGCGGTGCCGTAGGGCTTTACACGTTCAGGGTTGACTGTGAAGCCTTCAGGGATGGCATCCAACTCTTGGAAAACATAGCTGGTGTCGATTTTGTCGGCATATTTGCTGAGGATGAATTTTTTGAAATCTTCTTCCATGCTTCTGCGGATGACAAATACCACGCGACCATAGCCGGCATCAATGGCATCCTGTACGGAATAATCCATGATGGTTTCACCGTTCGGACCGAGGTGGTCTAACTGTTTCAGTCCGCCGTAGCGACTGCCCATTCCGGCAGCAAGTATCAGTAATGTAGGTTTCATGAATTTTATAGTTTGATGTTTTTTGCTTTTCTTTTATCGGGTATGGATTCTTATTAAGATTTGCAAATTTACATGAAATTCCTGAATTATACACAGACAAATGAATTTTTTTGTAAGCTGAAGCCCCTGTTAATATAAACTGTCCAATCTTTTTTTTGCGTATTTTTGCATTCTTAAAAGAACAATTGATTTTTTTACGATGCTATTTTCTCTTTGTCATCTCGTAACAAAACTCAAAAAAAACATTAATCCATAATTTTTATGCAAGAAATAATCTCCTTCCTCGACCAGCTGATGCGCAACAACAACCGTGATTGGTTCAATGCGCACAAAGACGAATACAAATATGTGCAAGGAAAATTCAATGAATTTGCCCTTGAACTGATGGATGCGGTAGCGGCTTTCGACTCCGATGTTTATGGTTTGGAGTTAAAGGATTGTACCTACAGAATTTATCGCGATATCCGTTTCTCTTCAGATAAAAGACCTTATAAAAATCATTTTGGTTGTTTTATCTGCAAGGGTGGCAAGAAATCCGGCAATGGCGGCTATTATTTTCATGTTGAGCCTTCCGAGGCGGATTATATTGGAGGGAACCTATTGGCAGCAGGCATGTATGCGCCTACGAAGGAGCTGTTGGAACACATCCGTCATGAAATCATTTATGATGGTGACAAACTGGACAAGGCTGTGAAGAAAGCCAAGCATTGGAGTTTCTCGGAGGACAGCTTTTTGCGTCGTGTACCTAATGGTTTGCCTAAGGATTCCGCATATTCCGATTATCTGCGCCTGAAAGACTATACTCTCATGCAGGCTCTGCCCGATGATATTTTGTTTGGTGATCAGGACACATTATTGGCCCATGTGGTGAAGCAATTCAAGCTGGTGAAGGACTTCAACCACTGGTTGAATGAGGCGGCGGAGGTGCTCTAATAATGCACAATCAGCTCCAATATCAGTCTGTCTTCATTGCCTTCAAAGTCGTTGTGGAAGAAGTTCTTCTCGTAGTTGAGGCGGATGCCGGCACGACAGGGTCTCTCAAGAAACATCATGGTGAAACCGGCGGTGATACGCTGGCGGGTAGGTTCGATAGTGTATTCGCCGTTCTCGTTTAACTTTCCGTTGCAGTTGGGCGATATGGCATCATAACGCAGGGCCAAGGCCACATTGTCCAGCCATATTTTGTTGATTTTAAAGGTATAGTAGGCAAAGCATTGCAGGGCATGTGTCGGGGCAAAGTCCCAGTTATCGTACCATTTGTATATGTATTCGGCGTCCAGATGCAAGCCTTTGATGTTGTAGGTGAGGCCTGCATCGAGATTGTGCATCCTCAGGGCCTCGGGTTTTACAGCGGCATAGTTCAGCGACAGCTCAAAACCTTTGAAGAAATTGAAGGTGCCTCGGGCTACATAGTTCAACGCTTTCTGGAAATGCATTTGCTTGTCGAAACCACCGCTGTTGAATATACCGGCTTTGATTTCAAAAGGCACTACTTTGTCCCATTTGTATGATACCACACCGCCTACATCACTCCAAGCGGTGATTTTTTGTGTCAGGAATGATTTGTCAGAAAAGTAATACATGTATGGTGACAGCAGGTTTTCGTTGCTAAAGGGCATCTTGTCGAAGCCGATTAGGAACGATAATCCTTTTACTGGCGTGAACTTGGCGAAAATGGCCACAGGAGAGAATTTGCCGCCGTAGGTCAAATCCACCAGTGCCATGTATGAAAACATGGGGTGTACGTTACCATACACTCCGATGCGGGTGTGGCGTAATTCAAAATGGTGTGTGTATAGTTCTGTGTTGAACTCATAACGTCCCAATACTGTAGCGGTGAAATGCGGAATAAGGTCCCTTTTGTTGAACTTTTTAACTTTGGTGGTGTCGGCGGCAGTGGGGGACAATTGTGCGATGCTGTCATTGGGTTGGGCATATAGCATTGTGAAACAACATGAAAATAATACTATAAGCTGTAGTAGTCGGTTCATAGTGATGCTCATTTTTCATTTTGGC
>JAEEGL014025196.1_pt1 | contig 23980 bp, 19 predicted proteins | sample 9134231 | NCBI WGS metagenome assembly JAEEGL01 (sample SAMN16246548, study PRJNA631951) | gut metagenome | biome: gut microbiome; feature: rumen; material: fiber-attached | host: Bos | place: Iran: Karaj | collected 2018-10
TAGAAAAGATTCTTATAAACATTTCTCGTATTGCTTCCGAAACGAAGGATGATATTGTAACCGGTAATCTCATAAGTGTAGATACAATCAAGCTCTTCCTGCATATAAACAAGCAGTTCGAAATCTTCATTAAGTCTTCCCTCGTTGAAGGAAAATCTCTTCATGAAATCAGCCTTTATCATCTTGGTACAAAATGAAGAATCACCCAAATGAAGTAACAGTTCTCTTAAATATTCTTCTGATGTTTCTTTGACTATTTTATTGCTTGATTTTAAAGGTCCTTCGGTTAAATTGCCTTCTTCATCCCTGCAGACTGCCATACATTGCGCGATGACTGCATCGGGATATTGATCAAATACTTTCGATAAGTTTTCAACTATATCTTCTTCGTAATAATCATCCGAATCGCAAAAGCAAATGTACTCTCCTTTTGCTTCTTTTATGCCTACATTTCTTGCACTCGATGAACCGCCGTTTTCCTTGGTGAAAACCCTTACTCTTTTATCAAACGCTTCGTATTCCTTGCATATCATGTAAGAATCGTCTTTTGATCCGTCATCGACTAAAATTACTTCAAGATTGGAATACGTCTGCTTAAGGATGGCATCCACACATCTTTTCAAATATGCTTTTGAGTTGTAAACCGGCACAATTACCGATACAAGTGCGTTCATTTTATCTCCGTGTTTTTAGATTCGAAATGCAATCATTCGGAATATTTATCAACACCGATTAGGTGTTTATACATCTTTCGCTCGTGAATAACTCTTGCTTCACTCACGGGTCCCGTACGATACGGTTCAACGCGTCCGTTTAAAATCTGATTGCAAAGATTGTAAAGACGGTTGGCTGCCTCTTTATGATTCCATTCGTTCTCTATTGTCTCGTACGCATTTTCTCCAAGCGAGAGTCTCCACTTCTGATCCTTCGAGAGCTCTTCCACCAAAGATGCCATTTTATCAAAATCTTTGGACGGGAAAATGAGTCCGTTTTGTCTGTGTTTAATGAGGGTGGGCACAGCACCTGCCGCATGTGATGCAACTATGGCACAGCCTGCATTCATTGCTTCGTTTAGAACCGCTCCCCAGCCTTCTTTATAGTCGCTGGTAAAAAGGAATATATCGCTTTGGTTCATATATTCGCGAACTTCTTCGGGAGACTTGCTTCCGACCATTTTGATACTGTCCTTTAAATCGGACTTATCAATTCGCGATTCAATATCTTCACGCATGTCTCCGTCACCGATAACGGTGATTTCGAATGCTATGTTTTTCGATTTTAAAACCTGCGCGAGTCTTATAACGCTTTCGGGATGCTTCCAGTCTATGAGTCTTCCGGCCCAGAGAATCTGAAGGCTTTCATGGCTTCTTCTGTCATCCCTTCTTTGCTTTCTCTCATCATCTGTATACTCGATGAATTCAGGGAAATATCCCCATTTGAAACGCTTGCCTTTATAAGCTCTTATTATGTTAAAATCATCAGCCACATATGCGCCGGCGCAAAGAAGATATACCTTTGAATCCGAATGACGTGTGTGATCGTGATATTTCTTCTTAAGTCCTCTCGGTGAAATCCACTTCCACTGACCTTCCTTGTAAAGGCGTTCCGAATATCTGACTATGGGCTTGCCTTCATCCAATCTGTCCGATATATAGGACTCATCATCGCATCCGCCGAATATAACCACGTCAGATTCAGCAATGAGCTTCTTGCATAATTCTTCGTTCTCGTAGTATTTCTTCAGATACGGAAGGCTGTCAAAGTCACCGCCCCAACCCATTTTGATTCTCTCTTCCTCCATGGGTTCGGTCTGTATGAATGTATAATCATCTTTAAGCTTCGCATATAATTCGTTGCTTACAGGTATCTGATGATGATTTATATAATTTGATACAAAAGTTAATTTCATATTTACTCGTTTTTCATTATGCTTTCGTATATTTGCAAAAGTCGTTTGTAATTGGTCTCACCGTCGTGAGTTACTCTCGCATGCTTCGATGCTTTTTCACACATCGCACGCTGCGCATCAGTACCGTTTAATTCAAAGCATTTATCGATTGCATCAAAAAGTTTGTCTTCATCCAAAGAAGGATATATAAATCCTTCATCTTCACTAAGAAGATTTCTGACACCGCCTACATCGCTTGTAATCACGGGCATCGAAAGAAGCATTGCTTCGCCAACCGAATTGGGTGAATTCTCCATCATTGAAGGAGAGATAAAAGCGTTGCTCTTAAGGTATCTCTCTTTCATCTGACTCGCATTAAGGCTTCCGAGGAACACAACGTTTTCTTCAAGATGACCTTCTTTGATGAGGCTTAAAATATATTTTCCGTACGTACCGATAAGAATCTTTTTCTTAAGTGAATCTTCACCGGTAATCTTATTGCCTGCTACATATAACTTAACGTCGGGATACTTTTCCTTTACTTTGGGAAGTGCACGAAGCAATACATGAAGCCCCTTAATCGGGTAGTCACCCTGGCTCGCAAAAAGCGAATGCTTCTCACATTTTTCGTATTCCCATTTGCCATCATAAAAGACGCTTCTTAGTGTCTCATTCATGAAATAATATCTGGCATCGGGATTGTATTCGCTTGTGTATTTTTTATCCCAGTCCGTTCTTCCGGTAACATTCTTCGTTAACTTAATCGCTTCGATTTCATTCTCTCCGCGAAGTTCGAAATTTCTTTTTTGTTCTTTAAGATTATCTTTTTTAAGTTTGTCTCTTAAAGTAGTCGACTCGATGATTTCTTCGGGTAATCCGTCAAAATAATGCTTCGCGTAAACACTACAAAGTCCCTGGATTCCGATTAAAATTCTCGAAGGTTTATTAAATGCTTTGCACATCGCAAGCGTGTGTGGATACTCCGTTCCGAAAATGTGTATGATATCCGGATTAAAGGATCCGAGAACGCCTTGAAAATCTTTCTCAAGATGATAATCATACTCCCATGCCATCTGGACATCATCACAATAACCATAGGATTTTACTTCGTATTCGTCCTTGTTATGAAATCCGGAATGTTTGTAATCAGTGTTAAAAAACACACTTAATTCAATTCCGTTTTCCTTATCGGCAATAAGCTTCTCCGATAAACCGGTAAGCCATCCCTCTTTGTTCGGAACATCTATATCAATATTTTTTGCAATAACCGGAATACACTGATTGGTTACCCACAGTACTTTCATATATGTTTACCGTTTAGTGATATACTTTCTTCTTAATCGAATTATAGGCACCCGCAAAAATGCTCTTTTGCGCTATCCATGTTCGAAGAGGCTGAAGCGTAAGTCTCATTATGTTTCTGTAATGATTGGCCTTCTTCTCGCCCATATATTTAACAACGATTTCTCTGTGTTCCTTCTTGTCTCTCTCCCTGTTTTCCTTCGATTCGGAATAACCTCCGCCCTCGTAGGAAGCAACAGTGATGCCAAGGTATTTGGGCCTTATGTTTTTCTCGAAGAAACATCTTAAAAAGAAATCATAATCCGCACGAATCTTATAAGCTGTATCAAGTGCATCATCATCCCATAATGTTCTGTCGAAAAAACATGATTGATGATTGGGCATGTGACGATAGCAAATCGACTCCGTTATTTCACCGGGCTGCGTAATCGTCTCTTTCGCACTGACAAAATACGCATCACCGTAATAGATTCTCGCGCCGTCATTATCTTTGATAAACGCGGATGTTTTCTTTAATACGTCTTTATCGTAAAACTCATCTCCGCAGTTCATGAATATTACATATTCGCCCGACGCTTTCTCAACTGCTTTATTCATCGCATCATAGATGCCGGAATCCTTTTCGGAGAAAACTTTTATCTTCTCATCCTTTGGAATAAGTTCCAAAGATCCGTCTGTTGAAAGCCCGTCTTTAACGATGATTTCGTAATCGTCAAAATCTTCGGACAAAATGTTTTCCAATGTGTTTTTTAATTTATCTCCGGCATTAAAACATACCGTTATAACGCTGAAACGCATTTTATTTCTCACTTAATTTATTGTGTTGATTTTGCATCCTTGTTTTAAACATATTCAGAATACTGTATGACCTAAATATGTTTTAGTTTATAATCCAGCAAAAATACGGCAAAAGTCTCGTTCCGTTATACTGGCTTGAGTGAAGGAAATATACGTAATACGCAAATCCAACTACGATAATTCCGACCTTTAAAACTATCCTCATCCACTTTTTCGGTATCGCATTGATAAGTGTCGGAACAAGAATAATCTGGAAAATGTTAAAGTAATATCCGACTCTTGATACCACGGGAAGGAATGAACAGCAAACATAAATAATCGTCGCAAAAATATTCATGTTAAAGTAAAATCTGTTCTTCTCGTTATCCTTAATTACCTTCTTGTAAAAGATAATCGCAAGGATGAGTACAAGCACGCATCTTGCTATATTGATGTAACTTACGTCTCCCGTATCGTAAATCGTGTTCTCGTATTGCGGGTAAACCAAAAATACAAGTCTTCTGTATACGTTCGGAAGGAAGAGGAAGCTCGCACTTACAAGCGTTACGCCTGCTATCGACCAGGGTTTCCATTTGATGAGTCCCAAAGGATATGCGACAAGCACCAAAAGTATCGATATATGGAACGTGGAAGCAAGCAAAACAAGCAGAGCAAACTTCCAGAATTCTCTTTTGAAAATATATTTTACCGAATAAAACGCAACCGAAAATGCAAGGTAACTTCTGATGGAATTAAAGCTTGATGCATAATATCCAAGAAGCATAAACATTGCGAATGATACGGCGAAATCTTCGCTTAAATTTTCCAACCCTTTCATGAAGAAAAGGATGGTGGCAAACGCAACGATTGCAAAAATGATGATGTATTGTTTGCCGTCATATCCGAAAAGATGTTGAACAATCTTTACAAGGATATTGAATCCGACTTCGGTGGCAACCGACTTGTCTCTGTTTTGAGCAAGGAGACTGAAGATTGAAGTATAACTCCAGTAATCTCCGCCCACGGCAATTCTCGTCGCCGAAACACCGAAGAGGAAGAAGAAAATCATCGCATATATTATCTTGTTTTTAAGCACCCCTCTTGTGAATACAGGTTCTTCGAAAAAGCTTTTCTCGCTCTTTTCAACCTCTCTGTCCACAAGGAATGCCAAAGCGAGCGTAATCGCCGCAAGGACTAAATATACTGCCATCAGCTTTCCTTTTTCATTATCGCAAAGCCTTCCTTGATGCCGTCTTTCATAAGCTTGTTGGCTTCGCTTCTTTTAATCTTGCCCGTAAACATTTCCTTCTTAACAAGAATGAAACGCAATCTCCAAATCCATGCATTCTTTCCGTAAAGGAAAGCGAAGAGCACACCTCTGTCAAAGAAAAATTTCTCGGTGTAGCCTTCAAACCATGTCGATTGTCTGGGTATTTCTTCGGCTATAAATACCGGGGAAGCATACATCGCAATTCCCGATTTATATGCATCCATCAAGAAGAGTGAATCTTCTCCGTTACTGTATTTTGCACCGCCTCCGAAAAGTTCGGAATAGCGGACTTTTTTATTTATCAAAACATCTCTTCTTACCGCAATGCTGTAAGCGGGATATCTTCCGATACCCATACGTGAAAGTTTCTTGAATGAATCGTTCTCGTATGTTCGTCTTTCTTCGCAAACCTTGACGTTAAACATAATCATGTCTGCTTCGGGATGCGATTCAAATTCTTTTATAATCTTTTCATCGAAACCTTCTTCGTAAACAATGTCATCATCGGAGAAAAGAATAATGTCTCCGAATGAATTGTCTATGCATAGATTCCTGCTTTTTCCAACGCCTCTTTCAGGAGATTTGACTAAAACAATTTTTCGGTCATTTTCATCAATCTCTTCCCTTCCGACTTCATCGCATTGATTGACGATTACGGCATCGGTTTTAAAATTCATTTTTTCGATTAACTTATCCGTGTCAGCTTTCAGAGCCGATATCAGAAGCGTTACGCGCATTGTAAATATCCTCTCTCAATTTCCTTGTGGAACTGCTGAACGATGAGAAAACATATCTCTTAATAAGTGATGCATTAACATCATATAAAATCGCACCGACAACATTTGCTTCCTGAAGTCTTAAAATATCAAGCGCTCTCTCGATTAGTTTGCCGTTATGATCTCCTGATTTGATAAGAAGAATTACTGCATCACACTTCGCTGCTTCCGAAGCTATCTGAGGATCGTTGTTAACTGATCCCGGCGCGAAAAGTTCGTAGTCTGGGCTTGAGAAATATGCGTCCTCTTTCTTTATGTTTGCACGGTCTATATTGTAAATTTCATTCTCTCTTTGCTCTTTGATTATGCTGTTTAAAAGGTTTACTACATAATCTGTATTCTCTGAAAGCGATGTTCCGACAACGGCAATCTTTTTATAACCCTTGGTGATTTTCAAGAAGTTAACCTGAAGCCACAAGCGATAGAATTCAATCTTCTTGTTGGGCTTTCTCTTCATGTCGCCAAGGTATGAATCTTCGGAATTAAGACAGTACTTTCTCATGCTGTCCGTTGTGATTCCGAGTGTAGGAATTCCGTAACGGATTTCTGTTGTTGAAGGTATGTAAATCGAATCATCCCATACGTAGTAAAGAGCTACCAAAAGTGCAGCCACAACAGCGCCTACAATCGCACCTGTTAAAGTCATAGCCCATGTACGGTCTTCGAAACCTACAACAGGAGCCATGTTGGCTGTCTTAATGATCATCGCATCATCTATTTCCTTAAGTTCGGGAGCAAACTTGCTTACTGCGATTGCATATTTATTCGCAAGAAGTTTTGCTTCCGCAGCACTAGTTGACTGACAGGTAACAACAACGATTCTGTTATCGGTAAGAAGCGTTGCGCTGACTTTCTCCATGACTTCTTCGAGTTCAAGTCTTCTTCCGATTTCATCGGCTGCATACTCCGCGATAATGTCGTTGTAAATCAGCGATTCCCAGGTTTGTTTGTTGATATAGATATTGTCGATTTCGACATCATCCGTATATCTTAAATAAACATGTGCTTCAGCTTTGTATTCAGGTCTTAACGCAAGAACGTGTTTAACAAGATAATATGATCCGCCGAAAATCGTCGCACCAAGGCAGATTCCGTAAATAATGAATCTTAATCGTCTTATCGAGACCAGAACCAGCATTCTGAAGTCAACCGGTTCTTTACTATACGGTACTTTCATCATCTTCCTCCTCGGGTTTTAAAGCAGTTATCTGATTCTCGGCGACTCCTTCGGTTGCATCGGGAGTCAAAAGTACTTTCAGTGTCAAAAGCATGAGCTTGATATCAAGCCATGTTGTATATCCTTCGATATATGCCAAATCAAGTTTCAATTTGTCATAAGGAGTTGTGTTGTATTTGCCGTAAACCTGCGCATATCCGGCAAGACCTGCTTTTACCTTTGTTCTGAAAGCAAACTCAGGCATTGTTTCGATGTACTGCGCAATGATTTCGGGTCTTTCGGGTCTGGGTCCTACGAAGGACATGTCACCCTTTATGATGTTAAAAAGCTGAGGAAGTTCATCGATTCTTACAGCTCTTATAATCTTTCCGATCCATGTAATACGTGAGTCGTTCTTGGAAGCAAGTCTCGCCTTACCGTCAGCTTCGGCATTAACTTTCATCGAACGGAATTTGATAATCTTGAATTCCTTGTTGTCTCTTGTAAGTCTTACCTGCTTGTAAAATACGGGACCGCCGTCAGTTATCTTAATTAAGATTGCCGTAATAAGCATTATCGGTGAGGTAAGTATCACAAGGATAAAAGCACATATAAGATCGATTACTCTCTTGATGCAGCGCTGCTCAAAAGTTAAAGGATATTCTCTTGTCAAAAGAACAGGCGTATCAAAGAAATGCAAAACATCCGCACCCTGAACGATAACGTCGGAAATCTTGGGCATCATGTAAACTCTAATTGATTTGCTGTAGCAGAATTTAAGAATGTTGTTTCTTAAATGCTGGGGAATATCCCATACGACAACACCCTGATAACGGTTGGGAATCTCTTTCATAATGGCTTCTTCGCCTTCTGAAATATTCATAATCTTAACGATTTCGAATCTGTCTTTTCTTGTTTTGAATTTCTCAACGATCTCATCAACGGGACGCTCTCCGCAGATCAAAAGCAAATCTCTCGGTGCAAATACCGACCTGTAAATGAGGTTTGATAGATACGACCATCCGAGTGCAAACGCCAGCTGAATACCCGCAAGAATCAAAACGTATTTAGGATTAATCGCGGTTGCGTTCATAAGACAGATTGTCGCATAACCTATAAGATTGGCGGCAGCTAATGAAAACGCATTGGATAAGAATATTTCAAAACTTCGCAAATATCCGACTTTTCCTGCGCCGTAAACCACCAAAAAACCGGCTAATATCACAGCATAGATGGCGATAACGAGTGCATCACCTTTTTGCCAGAAATTAACCTTAACCATTTTCTTGTAGAAAAAGAGCCATATGAAGGCATAACCCGCAACATCCAAAATGTACTCGAGTGTTACGAGCTGTAATACAAGAATTCTTTTTATTGAATCCAACTTACCCATTTATTTCTTTTATCTCCAGTCCAGTCTAAATTCTTCTGATAACCGCTCTTGCAGCCCAATGCATGAAATACCACGCGCTCTTAATAAAGGACAGTTGCTCCCATTTTCTGTATAAATACCAGATACGTCTTATTGCTTCAAATTTGTTCGAAGACAAAGACTTTGACGGTCTTCTGTATATAACCAGATTTTCATCAAGGCCGTATGCCAGATAACCTTTTCTTAAAACTTTCCACCAAAGCGCCGTATCCTCGCTTTTAATCTCAGGCATGTGAAGTTCTTCTTTATCAACCAGCTTCGTATCGAACATCACCGTCGATGTGAAAATGGTTGTATTCTTCATCGCCTGCGTGTGATTGATGCTCTCCGGAACTTTGACAATCTTTCCTGTCGGTTTTGCTTCATCGTCACCGAATTCGTATCCGGTAAAAACGAATGCCGCATTCTTGGACTTAAGGAAATTAAGTTCCTTTTCAAGTTTCTCGATTCTCCAAAGATCATCCGCATCAAGAAACGCGATGTATCTTCCGCTTGAAGCATCAATTCCGGCATTTCTCGCCCTTGCTGCAGAAGCGCTCTCGTGTAAATCTATTACTTTTATTCTCGAATCAAGTTCGGAAAGTCTATTTAGTTTTTCTACCGAATCATCCGTTGAACCGTTCTCGACGAGGATAAGTTCCCAGTTGTCTACACTCTGAGCAAGGACGCTCTCCACGGTTTCTTCGATGAATGCTCCCGCATTATGAACCGGTATGATTATACTGATTATGTCTTCCATAAACCTTTATTCTTTTCTCTTGTAACAAAAGTATCCGTCTTTTTCGTAAATGCATTCGTAGTAATACTCTATCGTGACTCCGTATTCAGCCATCAGATATCCGTAGCTTTGTTCTATCCAGTCTTCTCTCGAATGCGAAAAACGGGGGATGAAAATGTATTTCGCATCACTTCCGTAGTAATTGTTGTGAAGTACGAAATTAAGTCCCATTCCTTCGGGCATTGCAAGAATTGCCCTCGGTTCCATCGTGTATAAAAGTATCGTATTGTCCCAAGGGTCGCTCGAATCGTCCATGTTGATGACGTACTTCATCTCATCGGCCCATTCTTTTACAGCCACTCTTTCTTCTCTCGTGTAATATCTTTCATTTCCCTGGAAAGTTCTGAGGTTAACAGGGAGGAATAAAAGTCCTGTTGCATTGCAGACGATAATCGCCCACGCAAGATATTTATCCTTCGTCATCATGAGAAGATAGATTGAAAAGATTACGGAAATCTCAGTTCCTCTCGTAAACGTATCCGGAACGATGGTATAAAGCGTCATGTATGCGAAGAAGAAAATCGCAACACTGTATGCAACAATAATCGAAATCGCACGGTCTTCTTTGTCGATGTTCTTCGAGAAGATCGTAATGATTGAACTTACAATAAGCAAAAGTGCAATCATCACATGGAATATATAAAGTCCGTTGGTTTTAACATAAAATCTTAAATCCAAAAGACCTTTTGCACCGTCAATAATCATTCCCGCGAAACTCTTAATCGCCAAGAGTATATGTCCTTCGCTGATAAATGCCAAAAGACTTTCGGTTTTTCCGATTGCATAGTTACTCGAAATTAAGTGAAGTATCGCATAACTTACTACTGCAATTCCCGCTGTTGCAATTACAGAAACCACAAGCTTTACCCAGAGTTTCTTTTTCTTTAAAAGCGCAAACACGTAGATGGGAATGCAGAAAGCAAAAAACGTATATACCTGAACCGCATACACGATGACAATGGGTGTCAGCGCATATTTAATCCATTTGGGACAATTGTCAAAGAGCATTTTATAAAGCAATCCGGCAATCAAAATCGCCAATGCGTATCTAAACATCTCGGACATGTTGGTGTTAAGGTAGAGTATGAAAACAATACTTGAAACCTGCGCCAAAATGAGTTTGATAAGATTGCTTTTCTTAGGTTTTGTCAAAAACAAAAACGCTGCATTTGCACCCATGACATAAATCATGTTGCAAACATAAACGAATGAATATCCCACAGGAAAGATAATCGCAGGGATGAGATACGGGAAAAGTATCGCCGGACTCCATGCCGATCCTGTTCCGAAGAGTGCATGGTTCGCATCAAATCCCCAATACCCTTTCGGAGTGAAAAACTTCGAATAAGTTTGGATTAATTTGATGTATACCGCCTCATCGTTCCATTTGACACCCGGAAGCGCCACAAACCCCTGGGAAATCCACTTGGGAATCATGATGAGTAACGAAAGAAGCAAAGGCATGATAATAAAGCCTATTTTCAATGCCAATTCGGTTTTGTCACATTCCTTTTGTTTTCTTTTTTGAACGCGTTTTTGCATCTTTACACTATCAACCCATGATATCATTTCATAATTAAGAGCATTATATCACAAAACACGCCCTCATACCACTAAATTATACATTTTGCCACGTTTTTGTCATACTTCGCGAAATTTAAAAACCAAGGTTTCAAAGCCTATTTTTTCACCGGGCGATATTATCCTTGCTCCAATAGACTTTTTAATCAAAAAATGCTAATATAATTCGGACAGATATTCTAAGACTTTTATTCTTTGAAGGGATGTTTGAAATATGTACAAATTACTTATTACAGGCGGAAACGGCCAGCTCGGTCGCGCCATCAACAATCTTTACGCCAAAAGAGATGACATTGAATGTATCAATACAGACGTTGCGGATCTCGATATCACCAATCTTGATGCAGTACTCGCATATGTCGAGAAATGTAAGCCCTATGCAATCGTTAACTGTGCGGCACATACAGCCGTTGACCTTTGCGAAGATCAGGAAGATTTAGCTTACAAAATCAATGCAATCGGTCCGAGAAACTTAAGTATTGCTGCAGAAAAATACAACTGCAAAATGATGCAAATCAGTACCGATTACGTATTCGCAGGCGATGCAACAACTCCTTACACAGAGTTCGATACTCCTGCTCCTCAGGGCGTTTACGGAAGAACCAAACTTGCAGGTGAAAACTTCGTAAAAGAATTTTCAAGCAAGTATTTCATCATCCGTACAGCATGGCTTTACGGTGACGGAAAGAACTTCGTTAAAACAATGCTTAAGCTTGCCGAAGACAGAAACGAAATCGGCGTTGTATGCGATCAGGTCGGAAGCCCCACAAGTACTGTAGAACTTGCAAAAGCAATGGATGCTCTTCTTTTCACAGAGAACTACGGAGTATTCCACGGAACTTGCGAAGGTGTTTGCTCATGGGCTGATTTTGCAGAAGAAATCTTCAAAATCGCAGGCAAGGATGTTAAAGTTAACCATTTAACAAGTGATCAGTATCCTGCAAAAGCAAAGCGTCCCGCTTACTCGGTTTTGGAAAATTATATGTTCAAACTTACAACAGATTTCATGTTTGCGGATTGGCATGATGCATTAAACGTTTATATGGATTGGTTGAAGAATCAGGAGAACTAATAACACAAAAAAGATTGGTCCGAAAACCAATCTTTTTTTATGCCATCTGAAAATAATAATCTGTCACTTGATAAAAAAATTGAGCATGCCGACTTCAAGAACAACTTCAGCAAGTGCTATTACCGCAAGTAAGATTGCAACAACTACACCGACCTTTATGAGAGTTCCGCCTTTATGACTTTGCACAAGCTGTCTGTGTTTTCCCGTTGAAAAAACAATTCCCATTATTGAAAACGCCATAGTTATATATGCCATTATTGATGCGGGACCGAGAACATAACTTCCCATAAGCAAAATAGATGGGGTAACGCCGATAAATCCGTTCCTTCTTAACATCGTTATTCCGAAAATCAACTCCATAATTACAAGAAATATCGACACGATAAGAAGTGCAATACTCATCGTCTTTATCCACTTCTTCATGTTTTCTGTCTGCATTGATGAATAATCAGCCATCTTTACTGCTACATCTTTTACTTCACTGTTCATATTAATATCTTTCCTTTCGCCATCTATGATGTCGCGGACATCCACATCATACATCTCGGCGATATCAACGATTAAGGAAATATCAGGCATATATGCACCTGTCTCCCATCTGGATATAGTACGTCCGGATACTCCGAGTTTGTCTGCGACCTGTTCCTGCGTAAGATTATTCTCTTTACGCAATTCTTTCAAAAAACTTCCGATTTTTTTCTGGTCCATTTTTTCCTCCTTTCACGTCTCAAGTTAACCTAAAACCCGAGGCATGAACACGACACAAACAGCGAATTCCCGGAAAAGACAAAATTGTCTACCGTGAAAAATATATTTTACCCTAAAGAAAGATACCAAAAAACGATTCCCCTGAATGGTTCAAAAGAGCCAAAAGAGAATCGTCCCTGAATGGTTATTGTTATAAAAACTTTTATCGAATAATTACGAGGCAGTAAAGGAATGCAAATGCAATTCCGAGAAGTGCTCCGCAAAGTACCTGGAAAGGAGTATGTCCTACGAACTCTTTGAGCTTGTCGTCATTTGAAAGTTCGGAACCGTTGTTCTTGAAAAGTTCAATGAATTCGTTAAGAACCTTTGCCTGGTTACCTGTCTCTCTTCTAACACCCGTGGCATCGTACATTACAACGATTGCGAGGAGTCCTGCTATAGCAACATAATACGATCCGACACCTTCATTGATAATCAAAGATGTTGTCATCGCACAAACCGCAGCAGAATGGCAGCTTGGCATTCCGCCTGAGCCTATGAGTCTTTCCGCAACGAATTTTTTAGTCATTTTTAAATGGATAATTGTTTTGATAATCTGTGCCAAAGCCCAGCTTAAAGCCGCAGACATAAGAACCTCGTTGTGAACAAGGTCATATAAAAATGTTTTCATTACTTTTGAAATCCTTTATTCAACGGACGGCATATTGTAAGAGTTGCCGTACGTAGTAGCTCCGAGATTGATTACCCCGGATTCGTTATAAATTGCATATCCGTCAGCGGTATTGTTAATGCTTCCGCCTGTAAGTGTAAGCACCGAACCGCTTCTGTTATTGTATAAAACAGGATGGAAAGAATCGCCGCATCCCGTGATATTGCCGCTTACAATCTCCATCTCTCCGGAATTGACAACTGTCATTACGGATGAAGAAGAATGAGAAATATCGGAATCTTTAACAGTCAAAACACTGCTTCCGTTCTCGGAATTCCAAACTGCAACTGATTCTGTATCATTGGTAACGGTAACTCCCTGAAGGGTTAAATTGCCATAGTTAACAATACTCTTCGAGTACTCTCCGTTCACCGAATTGGTAATGGTTCCGGCGCCGTAAATAGTCATTGTACCGTTATTGATAATGGTATCCTGACCTGCACCGTCAATGGTAAAACCATTCATTTCAATGCTGATATCCGATTCGGGAGCGGTATTTCCGCCGCCTGTAACATCTTTTGTAAGATATATTCTCTTTGATTCGGATCCGATATAGTTGAATGCATCCTGAAGTGTATCAAATCCGATTCCGTCTACGGTAATGGGCTTATCCTGCTTCTCGAAATAAACGTTAACCGTTACTTTGCCGTCGGCATTGGTTGTTTCAAGAGACCATGTGGCTACATCCCAAACGATAGTAGCATCTTTGCTGTTACTCTCAATCGAAACAGCCTTGTAAAAGTTCTTGTCGGGAGCAGAATCCTGTTCCTTGCCGTCTACAACATATTTAATTTTGGGTTCTCCCGGATCTTTGGGTTCACATCCGGCGAAACACATGGACGCTGCAAGAATCGCGGAGAACAAAATATATTTAAATCTCTTCATAAATTTCCTGATTTTGTTTAAAAATCTAACCGATTTTCCGTGTTTTCCAATACTTTTTACTCCGAAATTATACAATTATGTGAACTGATTGTCAATTTATAGGCTAAATTAATACCCCTGCAAAAGGCTTCGTTTCCCGTTTATTTTGTTGCTTGTTCATAATTAATTAAAATTTGTTTACACTTTACTTAAATTTTCGACAAATGCTTTTCACAATTTCCCTTTAAGATGAGTATCGTAAAACCAGCACAAAACATAAAAAACATTTTTTCATTTTCTTCTTCCATAAAAACACTCATACAAATCAAACGGTTTGTATGAGTATTTTTTTCGCCTTTTTTATTTGCAATACCAAATTACAGTTTAATTAATATTTATAAATGAGTTTTCTTTTTATCTCGTTATCATTAACCATGATATGGCATTTGCCGTTAACCATCCTGATATTATCATCAAGCGCATAGGTATCAACACCTGTTGAATTGTGAAGATTAACCTTCGTATTAACATCATTAAAGAACGCCTTGGTGTCGTTCGATTTGCCGCCGAAAGCAATCGCGAATTCACCCGCACTTTCTATACGAAGCGAAACTATTGCGCTAGTAAAATCGGTACTTCCGTTTAATGCTCCAATGCATGTTGAATCCGTACTTCCGACTGTCAATTCGACAAACGAATCCAATATATCGATTTTAGCCTCTTCTCCGTAAAGCGAACCGAGAACGGCTATGTGATTGCCTGTTAAATTGTATCTTAAATAACACTTGTGAATCCTGATATCGGTTTTGCCATCAAGCGATCCGGTTCCGACACCATCGTTGACAGAGAATTCGATTTCCAAACCGCAATTGCGTATCAAAATTTCATCATTGCCGGAAATGGAACCGATTCCAATACAACGATCACCATTAGATTTAAGATCAAAGGAACCGGAATTAATGCATATCTTACCGCCCTCACCGGATCCGATGAGTACACCCTTAACTCCTCTTCCGTTAATCGAAAGTTTGCCTGACTGAGCGAATACGATTTCACCATGACGTGATATCATATCGTTTCCGATACCGTAATACTCTTGAGTATTCGCTATGATCGTAAGATTGCCGCCGCCTTCAAGCGTGAACTTGGAAGATTCGGGGATTCTTATACCCGAACCCTTTAACGTATTTTCACCTTCTATGATGAATACAACATTACATTGTTCTCCGATATTTATGCACGGTCTGTCCTGAATATTGGAAAAATAAACATTTTCCAGAGTGATTCTTCCGGTGTATCCCGGCTCAACTCTGACACTGATATCCGTCTTCATTGAGGGTGTGCCGATAATTGTAATATCCTTATAGACCATCTCGCCCTGGCCTATTACGATATCGGTAATTTCTTCCTTAACCAGCGAGAGCAAATATACTCTGTTGGTCTTTCCCGCAATATATGTCTTTTTGAATTTACCATCCTGTTTTTCCTGATGATAAACCTGAATTTCTTCGATTAAATTCTCGTCGATTTTTTTAAGGAATCCGGGAGCGGGCTTGGCAGTATAATATCCCTGAATCAAATCCGCACCAAGATGAATAACCATTCTAAGTTCTTCTGCAGTCTCGACACCTTCCGCCAAAGCCTTGATGCTGTTGTCATGACAGAATTCGATTATCTCGCGAACGAAATGCTGCTTCTGAGTCTTAGTATGAATTTCGCTGAGTAACGAACGGTCAATCTTAACATAATCAGGCATGTAACTGATAAGGTTACTGATATTCGAATAACCCGTTCCATAATCGTCTATTGCGATTTCAATGTTCAATTTTCTATAGAATTCTTTGACCATCTGAAGCTGTTCTTCACCATATTCTGCCTCTTCGGTCATCTCCACAACAATCGCATCCGCTTTATCGGCAAGTCTGTTTCTAATGTCTTCGTTGATGTTTATTTTCACACCGGGAATACTGTTGATAAAAATCTTAGCCTTGCCGTATTCATCACTTTTTTCGATGATATCAAGAACGTTCGTGAAAGTAGCTCTCTCAACATCCTCAAGTCTTCCCATCATGGAAGCATATTTGATAATTGTAAGAGGTGATACTCTTCGCTCTGTGGTAGAACGCATCAAAGCCTCGTATGAATATACCTCTCCTGTTACCGCATTAACAATCGGCTGGAAATAATATTCCAAAAGATTCTCATCCAAAACCTTCTTAACGGTTTCGTAATCTTTCTTTTCTTCCTCGTTTAGTTTCTCATATGCGACAGCATTATTCTCGAACTTAACGTTTTTGATCTTGTCAATCTTATCCTTCAAATCGACTATCATCATGTTTCTTCGAAGTGCTTCAAAGCCTCTTGAAACCGTGCCGATCCATCTTCTGTATTTATCGGTATATGTGCCGGGATTGTCTACGAAACTTACTACCGCATATCCGAGATTTTTGTCCTCGTAAAAAATGGGGCTAAAGAAATATGATGTCGGATTATTACGTTTTTCAAACAAATCAGGCAACATTAATTCTGTCTTGAAACACTCGCTGATTCCCGCAATTTCAGACATACGTTTGTCGTTATATCTAATGGCATGAATCATCCGCTCGGGATAACCTTCTTTGGCCGAAAATCCTTTTTCAAGACGTGATAAATTCTCGATATCTTCAACCAGGCAAAGATTGAAAGTATCCACACCTTTGATCTGATAAACATACGAATAAACCGCTCTGATATAATCTTCAAGGTTTGATTGAAGCATCAGATTTTCAAACATTGTATTGTTAACGGAATCATATCCTTCCGTCGAAATTTCGGTATCCCATTCAGTTCTCTTAAGACTGAAGGATGGCATCGAAGGATCACAACATCCGCAGCTTTCTCCAAGCATAAGTTTGGAAGGAACGAAAAACTCGGACGGCTCTATTCCGTCTTTTTTATCCAATATCCAGTCAACCGAATATTTGCCAAGTTCGGTAGCGGGAGTCAGATAGGATGTAATGGATTTCGGACTCATCTGACCTTCCATGGATGAATCGGAACCCACAACAATAACATCTTCAGGCACACGTATTCCCTTGGCTTCGAGGGCCTTGCAAACACCGATGGCCATCTGGTCGTTCGCACATATAATCGCTTCGGGTAAACCATGCGAATCGGATGAGAGAACATCTACGCATCTCTCACCGCTCTTATACCAGAAGTCACCCTCAACGATTCTGTAATCAGGCACTTCAAAGCCGTGTTCTTTCATCTCATCCAAGAAACCGGCCTGTCTTTCCTGGGAGTGTCTGTGCCACTTCTTACCGCTAAGGAAACATATATCGCTGACGTGATGTTCTTCAATCAAATGCTCAGTCAACATTCTTACAGACTGATATCCGTCTACGCATTCACTGGGGAAATATTCACTGGTAGAATCTATTACCAAAACGGGGCCGTCAAATGTAGCATGAATTCTCTCTTCAAGTTCCGATGCAGCACCCGGTGTTTGAATTGTATCTTTAAGAATAACTATTCCATCGAAATATTTAGGATTGGCAAGTTTAAGAATAACAGAATCACCAAGTTCTCTCTCGGGAGTATCCTGGTATTTTCTGAACATGGAAAAAACGCAGACGTCCAAGCTTCTTTCAAATGCGCGCTTGGTAAAGCCCGTAATGAATCGGCTCTGATAATACTCGTCTGCCTGTCCAACAAATAATGCAAGCCTGTCTTTTGTATACTCCATAGTTGCTAACCCTTCTTTTGACACACCTGCAGCGTTTTCCCTCTTTAACGCATGCACCAATATAAGATACTGCTCCTATAAATATATATATCGGACGTCAATGTATATTAATTTAGTCAAATTTGTATACTAAATTTTTTTCTGCGTTCAGTTCTTTAGTTAAAACAAAAAAGTTCCCGAAAATTCTATCGGGAACCCTTGTTAAAAAAAATCTTATTTGTCTCGTTTTTCTTTCAAGTAATCCATCATTCTGTTGCTGATCATTTCATCTTCGGGCATGGCAAACAATTCTTCTTCGCTAATCCACTTATAATTGATGGTTTCGCCTTCCTGCAAAATGATGCTGTCTTTGGCACAATCCGTCTCACAGTAGAATTCGACGTATACGGCGTGCGTATTGTCTCTGACCAAACGTTTAATTTCGGTCAATTCCTTTGCCTTTATTCCGGTTTCTTCCCTTAACTCTCTCATGGCCGCTTCCAAAGGATTCTCGCCTTTTAGCGCCGAACCGCCTGCCGTCGCTTCCCAAGCCATGGGATACGATTTTCTCGGATCCCTTTGCATTATTAAATAAGTGCCATCAGTATGTCTTACCAGAATGTCGACTACCATATGATACACGCCCTTTGGAATCGAAGGCTCTTCGCCGCGAATCAAAGTCATACCGTCTATTATTTCAAAATTTGAATTATATGCGTCCCAAATTTCCACGTGGTATCTCCTGTATTTTAATCTCCCGTATTTTATCGCCTTTAATTTACATTTTTCTGTAGAATTTATATTACACTATGAATTTAACAATTCACCCAAAGTTGTCTCGCCCCAGCTGTAATTATTTAAATAGCTTCCTTTGAAAAGCTGTGAATACTCTTCTTTTCCTGATAAATAATCGTAAAGGTCGCAATTTACTTTCTCGACTACTATTCTTCTCTTTCCGTCTTCTGTCTCAATGATATCGGATATGCCGTATTCTTCGAGCGTATTCTTAAGTCGAAGCGCAACTTTCCTGTATCTTGAGAATGTCAAAGTATTGGCAGGTTCATCTTCCCAAAGATATGAGATGGCTTCTTCGGATGAAACGAATCCACCTTTTCTGTCTACCAGAATGGCGAGCAATTCTTTGGATTTTTTTATCTTAAAAGCAATCGGTTTGTTATCCACGAACACATCGAAGTATCCGAAGGTTCGAATCGATACGTTGTGATTGTCTTTTTTCTCTTTTTTATTATTCTCATTTTCATCATCAACCGAATAAAGAACTACATACATCGGTGATTTGGAATATATGTCTTTTTGAGTACATACCGCTCTGATTCTTTTGGTCGTCTCAGCCTTGTAATCAAAGTATGTGAATTCGCCTTCGCCGTTATTTAAGAAATTGAGGAAGTCTTCATTGGTTGCTTCACTCTTTGATACGAAGTCCTTCCAGTGAGTGTATTTCTCGGTCAAAGGAAGCCATTCCTCGTTGGTATATCCGAAGAATTCGCATACGTTTTCACTTGCGTAAAGAGGCTTAACGTTTTCGTCCGGAGTTACTTCGAATGCTGCAAGTCCGTCGGAGAATTTCATGACAAAATCCTTCATATTTTCTTTTAAACGAAGAGTCTCGTTCTTAAGATCTTCCACTTCTACGGAATCATGAATTCGTCTGCAGCAATAATACCCTTCGGATTCGCTTATCTTAATAAAAACTCCGCCATATTCTCTAAAGACATGGTCTGATGCTAATGCCTTATATGTAATCTGCGGTGGCTTTGCTCCCGGCTCATAAAACTTATTGTTTCTAAAATCCGCAAAGAAAGAACTGACAGTATTTCTGTCGTTCTCATCCACCGAATCCATGATCCATTTATCGAGCGCTTCATCAAGCGGCATCGGGATATTTTCTATTTGTTTAAAAATTGAAAAATTGTTGCAGTAAAGACACTTAACCGTATTGTTTACGGTATTGAATTCGAAGATTTTATCATAGACTTCGCTTAAAGCTTTTAGATAACTTTTGTGCTCTCCGAATTCTTGAATATCCGCAAGATAAGAAGAGACAATAAGCTTACCGTCCTCGGATTTTATCGCAGTTAAAGTATCCGATACATAGATAACATTATTGTCTTTTTTGACAAGATGATATTTACCGCAAGCGCTCTTACCGCCACGGACTTTTTCAATCAAAGATGAATATATATTTAAATCTTCGGGATGAATTATTTTGGAATACAAATCAACGCTTTCATCAAGAAGTTCATCTTCTTTGTACCCGGTCATGTCGCAAAAATTTTTGCTCACAAAACACAGATGTTCGGTATCGTCGAAGATATATTGATGAAAGCCGTTAACAGATAAATTAAGAATGTCTTCGGCTCTCTTGGGTGTGTTGTTCATCTTTTATCCTTAAGCATTAACTCTGAAGTAACAATATCAATGTAAATTTTAACAAAGATATCCGTTCTTTTCAACTTTCATGCTCAATTATATTAAAATTCCTACCCTCTGAGAGCCGGTTTTATGATTTTTCCGCTGATGGTTTTGGGCATTTCTTTGACGAATTCTATGCAACGAATCCACTTGTATTCAGCAAGTTTCCTGTTGCAATATTCCCTGATGTCCGTCTCAAGTTTGCCCGACGGTGTGTATCCGTTTTCGAGAACAATTACGGCTTTAATTGCCTGTCCCCTTAATCTATCGGGAACCCCTATTACACTGCATTCTTCCACGGCAGGATGATTGATCAAAACATTCTCCACCTCGTAAGGACCTACGCGAAATCCGCTGGTTTTAATAATATCATCGAAGCGGCCGTGGAAGTAAAAGACTCCTTTTTCATCGACGTATGCTTCGTCACCTGTGTGATATACGCCGTCTCTCCAGACATGTTTATAGCGTTCCTCATCGTCAAGATACGCACTGAAGATTCCGAATTTAAAATCTTTATTTTTCGGAACGATTACGATTTCTCCAATTTCACCCGGAGCAGGTTTCTTTCCTTCCTTGTTTCTTAGTTCGATATTGTACAAAGGAGAGGGGATTCCCAGTGAGCCTTCATTTGCATCTCTTCCTTTAAAGTTAGCAATTAGCAGTGTGGTCTCGGTTTGTCCGTAACCTTCGCACAGGGTTAAACCTGTTTGCTCGAAGAATTTACGAAACACATCGGAAGATAGCATCTCTCCGGCTGTAGAGGCATGCTTAAGTGAAGGCATTTCGGGAATCCCTTTACGAACGAGATAACGATAAACTGTAGGTGGTGCGCAAAAGGATGTGACTTGATATTTGTTTATGATATTGGTAAGCTGCCTGGGTTCGAAATTGTCGAAATCATAAACCATTACGGCCGAGCCTGTAAGCCATTGACCGTATAATTTGCCCCATGAGGCTTTAGCCCATCCTGTTTCCGCTCTTGCAAGATGTAACCCGTTATCTTCGGTTTGCTGCCAATATCGGGCAGTTATTATGTGTGCCAAAGGATAAGTATAATCGTGTATAACTCCCTTTGGATAGCCGGTAGTTCCTGATGTGAAATACATTAGCATCGGATCGTGCGCATCGGTCGAAATTCTCTCAAGCTTATCATTCGCATCTTCCATCTGCCTGGTCAGATTATCAAAGCCTTCTACGTCTTTTTGAACGCACCAAAGTTTGACATTCAAATTTGTTTTTGAAACAGCTTCTTTAATCCTCTCCGGTATTTCATTTTGTGAGGTGCATATTATTGCATCAATATGCGCCGTGTTGATTCTGTATACATAGTCGTTTACAGTCAGCATATGTGTCGCGGGAATCGCGAGTGCGCCGATTTTATGAAGTGCAATAACGGCAAACCAGTATTCGTAATGACGTTTTAAAACGAGCATTACTCTCGAGCCTTTTTTGATTCCCTGTGACAAAAATACATTTGCCATTTTGTTACTGTATTTTTTTATATCCGAAAAAGTAAATATATGTTCTTCTCCCTCGACGTTGCACCATACGAGTGCACGTTTGTCGGGAGCATTTTTTGCAGTTAAATCTACTACGTCGTAACCGAAATTGAAATTGTCAGGGTAGTTAAATTGTATGTCTGATAAAGCACCGTTTTCGTCGGTAGTCTCAAAGCAATAAAGTTCACTGATGCTCATTTATTTCGTCTCCGTTAACGCGAATGAAAATTCTGCCGACATACATAACTTTCCGTTTACCGAAGCACTTCCCTTGCCGAAATAAAAGGGACCTTTAGAACGTGTTATTTCGGATTGAAGTTCTATCGTGTCTCCAGGTTTTACAGGGTTTCTAAACTTCACATTGTTTAATCCCGTATATACCGGAATGCATCCTTCGGTTATCTTATCCTGCATGAGAACGCATGCATTCTGTGCCATCATTTCGCAAAGAATCACTCCCGGTACAATCGGGTTTCCGGGGAAGTGTCCGTCAAGAAAAAATTCATCTCCGCGAACGTGATAATGACCGAATGCTACTCCTTCTCTTTCTTCACAGTCTTCGATAAGAAGCATGGAATTTCTGTGCGGCAGTATATTCTTAATTTCTTCCTGATTCATTCTTATACCTTTCTGAATGCAAGACATGCATTGTGTCCGCCAAATCCAAGTGAATTTGAAAGTGCCAAAGTGATGTCTGCTTTAACTGCTTTGTTAGGTACGTAATTTAAGTCGCACTTTTCATCCTGCTCAAGTAAGTTAATTGTAGGAGGAATGATGCCTTCGTTTAATGCCATAATACATGCCATCGCTTCAATTGCACCTGCTGCTCCGAGCATATGTCCCGTCATTGATTTGGTTGAGCTTATAAGTGCATCCTTTGCCTTTTCTTCACCAAGTGCAAGCTTGATTGCAAGAGTTTCCAATGTATCATTCATCGGAGTTCCTGTTCCGTGAGCGTTAATATATACCTTATCATTCTCGCAATAATCTGCTTCATTCATCGCTTCCTTCATAGCCTTCGAGCCGCCTCTGGCTTCAGGATGAGGAGCGGTTATATGATATGCATCGCAGGTTGAACCGTATCCGCAGATTTCTCCGTAGATTTTCGCACCACGGTTATCTGCATGTTCGTCTTCTTCAAGTACGAGTGAAACTCCACCTTCACCGATTACGAAACCTTTTCTTCTTTTATCGAAAGGAAGTGATGCCGCATTGGGATCTTCTGATGTTGAGAGTGCCTGCATGTTAACGAATCCTGCAATTGCAAGATCGCATACAGCTGCTTCTGTTCCGCCTGTAATAACAGCGTCCGAATATCCGTGACGAATAAGTCTCATTGCTTCACCGATTGCATTGGAGCCTGATGCACAAGCTGTAACAACCGGCATTGCACTGCCGCGACAATCATGCTTAATTGCAATCATTCCGGATGCCATGTTGGATATCATCATGGGTACAAAAAGAGGTGATACTCTTCTCGGACCTTTCTCCAAAAATTTGGAATGTTCTGTCTCGAATGTTGTGATTCCACCGATACCCGTTCCGAAGATTACGCTGAATCTTTCGGGATCGACATTGCCTTTGATATTACTTTCCTTAACTGCCTGCTCTGCAGCGCATACTGCAAGCTGTGTGAATCTGTCGGTACGAAGAACTTCGTTAACCTCAAGATATTCTGCAGGATCAAAATTCTTAACTTCCGCAGCCAGTTTGGATTTTAAATTTTCTGTATTAAAACTTGTTATGGGAGCTATTCCGTTTTTGCCGTTTTTAAGTCCTTCCCATGTATCGTTTACATTATTGCCGACAGGTGTAATCGCACCCATGCCGGTTACTACTACTCTTCTTAAATTTTCCATATTATTCTCTTTCTTTTACATTGCTATTCCGCCGTCAACTTTGATAACATCTCCCGTCACATACGAAGAGAATACGAGATATTCGATAGCATTCGCAACATCTTCAACACTTCCCTTTATTCTTAAAGGTTTACGCTCAAGAATGGGATTGTCTGTTTGATCCTATGTCA
>JAEEGL010634976.1_pt1 | contig 23978 bp, 21 predicted proteins | sample 9134231 | NCBI WGS metagenome assembly JAEEGL01 (sample SAMN16246548, study PRJNA631951) | gut metagenome | biome: gut microbiome; feature: rumen; material: fiber-attached | host: Bos | place: Iran: Karaj | collected 2018-10
GGATTGGATGAACAATGAGAACGAGAAGGCGAACCCTGATGCTCGTAAAACTGACGATAAGAAAGAAGAGAATACTACTGCTGAGGCTTCTGATAATAAGGCTGCCGAATCTGCGGAAGATAAAGAATCTGATTCTGCAGAAAAAGGTGCAGATGATAAGAGTGGTGAAACTGGTAGCGAAGAGAGAGATAAGGAAGCAATTCTTGGAGAAGTGGCAGCCAAAGCTCGTGCATGGAAAGAAGAAGGCCAGGGTAAAAAGAAGAGCGAGAGTGTAGAAAAAGTTGATACTACTGCTTCTAAGGATGAGTCTGGCGAAAAGAAAGAAGGGAAAGAAACATTTAAGTCTAGGATTGGACGCGTCCTTGGTTCGATACAAGAATATGCAAGATCTTTCTATGATAAAAAAGATAAGACTACTGAGGATAAAAAATTTATCGATACGCTAGGGGAAGATTATAAAGATTTGAAGGAAAAATCTAAAGATAAGGAAGATGTTGCTGACGTATATAGGGGTATGTTCTTGGGTCGTTTGACTAGAATTGCTGATGCTTTGCAGTTTTCTATTAATAATATCTATGAAAGCATGAAGAAGATGGATCCTAAATCTGATGAATTTAATGAGGGTAATAAAAAATTCTCAGGTTTGCTCGATGAGAAGGATGAAATCGATGCGGTTATAGAAGAAAAACAACGTCAAGAGAAAGAAAAAGCTCATAAGAAGGAAATAGAAGCTATAGCCGATGATGCTATTAAAAGAAAAGAGGAAGAAGATTCAGAATCTTTGGATGAAAAGGAATTGGAGGCCGAAAGAGAGACGAATCCTGAGTTAGATGTTGAATTAGATAGAATCGATGATTTGAGAGATATGCTACAAGAAGCCTATATGGATGGAGGAATGAGTCCGGCTGCTTTGAGAAAAATTAGAGATAGGGCTATGAAAGTTGCAAGAGAATTCCAGCGAAAATATAGGGGCGAGCTAGCTGAGGGTGGCAATGGCGACACGATGGTTCCAGTTTGGCTTTATCCAGCAATTGCTGATATCGAAAGTATTAGTGAAAGAATTGATAACGGGCAATTCATCTAAACAATAGCTAAACACTGAAAATTAAACGAGCATCTGAAATGGGTGCTCGTTTTTGTTTGAATATATTTGTGTGTCTAGCGATAATATTTGAGAGATGCAATAGGATCTTTGCGCGCGGCTTTGATGGCCGGGTAAATACCAAATATTACACCTAAGGAAACCGTTGTAATAAGGACTACTAGAATAATATCTAATGATATATAGAGCGTAAATGAAGTAAAGAAACTGACAATCAACATTATTAGGTATCCTAAAGCAAAACCTAAGATGCCACCGAATAGACTCAAGATGAGAGATTCGAAGAGGAATTGTAACAGTATATTACTGGAAGTTGCGCCTACGGCCTTACGGATACCAATTTCGCGCGTGCGTTCAGAAACAGATACAAGCATGATGTTCATAACGCCGATCCCACCAACAATAAGTGAAATACCAGCAATAATTGATAACATGATAGATACTAACGAAAGGGAAGGGTTAGAGGTGATATTGCTGATTTTATCACCAGTTAGTACGGTAAAGGTTTTAGCGCCGTGCTTATTTTTCGTTAAGATGGCTTCTACCTCATTTGATACAGCTTTGACGTCGTTAGCGTTTTTAGCTTTTAAATCAATCTGTTGAATTTGAGGATTATCGAAAGTTTTCGTAAACTCGATGTTTACTAAGATAGAAGAATCAAAATTAACGTTGTTGTAGTTGATGTAATCGTTACGTTCTTCAAGAACGCCGACTATGATAAAACGTTGTCCATTATAGACAAAAGTTTTTGCAACGGCGTTTTCTGTTCCGTATAATTCTTGTGCGGCGGCATAACCAATGACGGCTGAGTTTGGTTGATGTGTTTCATCAAAGAATTGGCCCGTTTGGATAGGCAAATTGACGATACTATTGATGTCTGTAGTTGTCGCTATGATTGAAACTGTACTTGATGGTTGATTGGCAATTTCTACGTTAGTTTTTGTGACTGATATTGGAGCAACTTTATCAACGGCCTTAATAGTTTTAAGAGCCTCAACGTCTTCTAGAGTTAAATTTGATTTTGTATATTTATCGCTCGTGGCAAGATCTTCGATGATACTATTAGGATTGCTGGTTTTAATTTCATTAGTTGGACGGATTACTACCAAATTTGATCCGCTTTGTTCTACCTGTCCGTTTATAAGATTATTAATATTACCTGCGAATGCGAAGATTAATACGATAGCCGCAACGCCGATGGCGATACCGAGCGCAGTGAGGAAAGTACGCGTACGATTGCGGCGAAGGCTATTAGATGCAAGTTTAATATGGTCACGAATAAGGAGAGACATTATTTATCTCCTTTCTTTTTGCGTGTTTTTTTAGTTTTCTTTGATTTTGCTTTTGTTGTTTTGGATTTCTTTTCTTCCAATTTAGTTTCTTGATTGGAGGCATCCTTGATGGCAATTTTTGTTTCACGGAGCGAATGCCCAGGTGCCTTAATTTCGCGGACGACCGGTATTGATGCGGGTTCGTCTTGATTGGTGGTTGTATTTTCTTCTTTCGTTTCTTCTTGGGCTTTTGCTGGTTCTTCTTGTGGTTCTTCTTCTGGCTCAGTTTCTGTAATTGTAACTTTATCTTTTTGGCGTTCTGGTTTAATTTCTTCTGGCTGTATTGCTGTCACACTCTCTTCTTTTGGTTTGCGATTGATACGAACCGAAACGAGGCCATTATATCCTGTTTTGATGTCTGTATCGATTTCTCCATCCAACATGTTAATAACGCGAGTGGCGTAAACGGTAAGATTTGGATTATGAGTAACCATGATGATAGTATTTCCTAGAGAATGAATATTACGGAGTTCTTCCATGACGATTTGAGATGAACGTGAATCGAGATTTCCTGTGGGCTCGTCCGCTAAGATGATCGATGGGGATGCTACGAGACTGCGTGCGATAGCGACGCGTTGTTGTTGGCCACCAGAGAGTTGATACGGCATGTAGTATTCGCGAGATTGGAGATGAAAATGATCTAAAATATTATCGGCCATTTTAAGACGGCGGGTTTTATTAAAGCCAGAATATATGAGAGGGAGAGAGACATTTTCAATAACGGGTATATTAGGAATAAGATTAAAACCTTGGAAAATGAAACCGATTTGACGAGCGCGAAAGTGTGCTTTTTTGCGAGCGCTGATGCGCGCGACGGATTTATCAGCAAGAATATATTCACCAGAAGTTGGTTTATCTAAAAGGCCGATGATGTTTAAAAGCGTAGTTTTACCACATCCGGACGGTCCCATTATCATGATGAACTCACCTCTTTTAACTGTGAGGTCGAAGTTTTTTAGGGCGTAATATTCTGAGTCGCCAAAACCATAGCGCTTGCTGATATTATTAAGCTGAATTACAGTCTCCGTAAACTCTTTTGGCATACTGTATATATTGTACAATAGGAATGATTTTTTGTGGGCGGTGAAGTATAGATGGCTTTGTGTTAAAATGTAGGTAGTTCTATTTGGAGAGGTGTCCGAGTGGTTGAAGGAGCACGCTTGGAAAGCGTGTATACGGTTTGCGCCGTATCTGGGGTTCGAATCCCCATCTCTCCGCCAATTTAACGGCCGAGTGCCGTTTTTTGATTTTTGAGATAGGTGATTTCATGTAGTTATTATGTTTATGCTAGAATATCTGTATGTTAAATGGACTTATTAGTTTGGTATTAGGGGCGAGCGTTGCGGGAGCGGAGATGGATTTACAGAAGGTAGCAGATAAAATCGAGAAGCCTACTTTTAGCCAAATAACAACAAATAAATCCAGTGATACCTCTAAAGATAATAAAAGAGTCGTAACCTATGATGTCGCAGTTAGGGGTAAAGTTAATGGTGGGCTAGACAATTTTAAAAAAGTAGTGGCGGAGACTCTTAATGATGAAAGGGGATGGAAACGCGCGGGGGTGGAATTTAAATATGTGGAAACGGGTGGACGCTTGCATATGATTTTAGCTGAGCCGAGTATTATTGGCGCGTTAGGTGGTTGTTCCAGCCAGCTTAGCTGCACAGTAAAGCCTTCAGTTTATATTAACGACGATCGTTATATGGATGCGAGCGAGAGTTATCGAGCATTGGGGATAAGTGTGGATAATTATAGAACTATGGTGATTAATCACGAGGTAGGGCATTGGCTGGGGCACGATCATATTATTGCTTGCGAAACGTCTACTGGTTTAGCGCCAATTATGTTGCAACAGTCGACGGGGTTGAGGGGGTGTAGTCCAAATTATTGGCCTTTATCAAGTGAACTTTGGGTGAAGTTTTAAGATAAAAAATAACTATTTTTAGGTTATAATAAAATCATGAGACGCCAGAGTGAGAGGAAAAAGTTTTTGATACGTATCGGGGGGATATTTTTTGTAACGATTTTAATATCTTTAATAATGTTTTTAATATTAAGGATTGATTATGGAGAGGTAAAAAAGAATACCGAAGCTATGTTGGAGATTGAGGATGAGGCAAAAAACTTATTAAAGATGGACACAATTAAAAAAGACGATTTGGTAAAAATTGAACAAGGATTATCTTCTATAGGTGTGCTGGAGAGCGGAAATGAAAAGATAGAGAAAAGTAAGGCTGCAAAAAAGGATTATATCGTAAAAGAATATTCCGAAAAGATTTCAAAGAAGACAGTTGCATGGGTAGAGCTTAAAAAGATTGGGCAGGTATTATTGCAAATTGCTCAAGAAAACAAAGAAAGTGATCTGGGTGCTGTAATTTCTGAATTAGAAAAATCTGATAATAAACAATTAAAAAATATGGGTAAAGAGCTAAACGCTTATCAGAAACATGTGAATGATTTCAAGAATAAATATGGTGACGGAAAAGCAAAAGATTATGCGGAAATGCAGAAGGAGTATGGTGCAATTATGGCAGAGGGTGAGGCTATAAAAGATAAATATGAAAAACTAGATTATAAGAAGTATGTTGGATTAGATGAAAAAGAAATGTTAAGCATCTTTGATGACTTGAATGGACTAAAAAAGTATATTGAGGAGAGATAATGCGTAAAAGGGTAGTATTGGTTTATAATCCACACAGTTCGCATTATAAGAAGATTGAAAAAAAAGTTTTGAGACCAGCGGAAGAACTTAATAATTTTCAGTTATATGAGTTTGAGGTAGAGAAAGTTGCAATTGAAAAAAATATTAAAGCCCTAGCTGATACCTTGATGGATGGGGATTTGGTAGTTGTGGCAGGTGGTGATGGTACGGCAACAATGGCTTTAAATGCTATCTTTTCTTCTAATAAAAATAGAATATGTTTTGGCGTGCTTGGCTTTGGTAATTTTAATGACGTAGCTGCTTCGATAGGTAACAATGATTTTGAGGAACTCATAAATATGTACGGTGCAGATGAAGTGCGTGAAGTGTGGCCACTAGAATGTCATCTTGACGGCAAATTATGGCGTTATGGAATGGGATATTTTACTACTGGCATGATGGCAGAATCTTGTGCTACTTTTGAAACACCTAATGTCAGAAGACGATTAAAATCAAATGGAAGACATGTTTGGTATTCGGCATGGAAATTATTTGGTTGGTGGAGAAAAAATCGAAATAAAGATTTTTTGCCGCAAGAATTTGAAGTAAATCAAGAGAAAGTGAGAAAAAGGTCTGATGTCTTGGTTTTAAATGGGCAACGAATGGCTCACTTCATCAAGGGTGGTGCGTATTTTGCTAAGCCTAATGAGATGAAGTGGTTTAGCGGAAACATGAGAAGCTTTTGGGGGATTATGTCTTTTATGTTAAGGAGTATGACTATAGGTATGCCTGGTGGTTATAGTAAAGGTGTTTCTATAGAGTTTGCAGAAAGAACAAAGATTACTATTCAGGGAGAAGGTGAAACGCTTGAAACAGAAGTTGAGAAAGTGGATATAGTAAAAAGTCGGAAATCTGTTATGGTAACAGGTTGGGGTATTGAGGGAAAATAGATGGAAGAAACTAGAGCAGAAAATAAATTAGCGATTGCGGTTAAAAACTTCAAGTTTTCTTTTAAGGGTAAAATAGTTTTAGATATAGGTGCATCTACGGGCGGTTTTACTGATCTTGCTTTAAAACAGGGAGCTGAGAAAGTTGTTGCTGTTGAAAAGGGGACTGCACAAATGAGAGATATCTTAAGGGTGAACCCAAAAGTTGAATTGCATGAGAAGACTGATATTTTTAAGTTTAGGACAGGCGATAGGTACGATGTTGTATTAGCGGATGTGAGTTTTGTGAGTTTGCGTAAGATATTAAATTACGTAAAGGGTTGGAGCGAAGAGTTTTTAGTGCTTTTAAAACCACAGTTTGAAACAGAAAAGAGTAAATTAGAGAAGGGTATTATAAAGAATAATAAAATCAGAAGAGAGATAATTAAAGATTTTGAGGTTTGGTTAAAAAATAACAACTTTGTAATTGTTCAAAAGCAAGATAGTCAGGTCGCTGGCAGATATGGAAATGTTGAAAGAATTTATTGGCTAAAGTATAACAATTAAATTATTGTTTGTGCTCTTGATTTTCTTCTTTATTGGTTTTTGAGAGACGCCAAATAACAAATATAATAAGTGCAAGACCGAGTATGGCGAGAAGTAAATACTGGAGATCTTTCAAGTAGTAAATAAGAGCCAGAATTGTACCAATAGCAGCCGTAACCATAACCCATTTAACATGAATTAAGTATCCGATGATTAAGAATATAATTTGTTCAATGAGGAAAACACTTGCGTAGATAGGATCGTTTGTCGTTATAGCAATAAGGCCAACCATTGCAGAAATTAAAAACAGTGTAATGAAAGACAGTATAAAACGAAGACGATTGGAAATTGGCTTTTTTGATTCATATACCATGCTTGCACATAGGACTGCTATGGCGGGAATGTGCCAGACTACGATGCTAACGAGAGCAGAATCGTCGATAAAATGTTCTAAGATTAATCTTAACAATAGCATGGCTGATACGGCCGCAACGTAAATAGAGATTTCGTAGAGTTTTGGTTTGCGGATAGTATAGAATAAACCTGCTAAACAGGCAGCCGCCATAAGCCAGCCGAGCCAGTGTACCCTCTCGTCTAGATTACTTGTGCTTATTATCATGAAAACTGAACTGAAAGTATTAATGAGGCAGGCTTGACTGATAATTTCTTGATGGTTTCCTTTGAAAATTTTTATACAATAAGGTACAGCCATAGAAGTGAATGATGCCAAGACAAGATAAATGACAAAAATAAGAACATTAGATACGTCAGATTCTATTTCTAACCCTGAGATGATGGTAAGTGGTATGGACAGAAGGCAAAGATTCATGAGATAGGTCCAAGCAAGACCTTTATTGAGTCTTCTGGATAAGTATGACAAAGTTGCGATTACTCCAAGGATAAATGAGAAAATAATTAATTTTTGTGATCCTGACAAAGATAAGAATAAGAGGATAGATCCAACGATAGGAAGTACACCTAATATAGAAAGAACTAGTTGTGCGTCAGAATTTTTGCGTGAAGCTGCGCTAAGATCGGCGACGCTAAGGAAGGTTTGGAAGGTAAAGGTAATCAGCCAGACAACGCCAAAGATAATAGGTTTGATATTGGATGCAATTTCAATGTCTCCTCTTACGAGTATTTCGAGGGTAGCGGTGATGATAGTAGCATGCGCGATAAAACGGAGGAAGAGTTCGTTTGAATAGGATTTATCAAGTAAGTACGTAAGTAGGTATTGGCCTGTAGCTAATAGAGAGATAATTGTGAACATATAAGGTGAGGATTCTGGTATTGTGAGTAGGCTAGAAATTAATACGATAGGTGTGAGATACTTTCCTGTTGTAAGGAAGCAGTTTCTGTAATATTTGGGTATTTTTTTGCGGAGAGTGAGGTAGATTACTGAAGTTGCACAAGAGACAATGATTGGCGTGATAAAGAACCAGATCATAGGTAGCGTAAGAGAGTTGACAGCGGAAAAAGCAAAAGATAAGAAGAAAGCAAAAGAACAGAAGGCGACAATTTGGCTTTCTAGCATAACTGCTGCAGTGATGTAAATGATTGTGCCGAAAATGCTTACAATGAGCCAAGATGATGCGTCGGGGATTGTTGTATATTCGTCCAAGAGAGGTATCCAGAACGGAACAATAGCAAGAGCTGTCCCTACAAGAGCTTTAGCGGCGGGGATTAGGTGTTTTTGAGTTTTGAACAGGAAAAGACCCAGTATATATAAAAACATAGTAATAATCATGACTATGATTGGTTTTATAAGGTCTGATTCACTACTAAAGGTAAAAATTGCTACAGAAGCAATTATTAAGAAGCTGCCAACTAATAATAAAATATTGAGTCCCATATTAGGGTTGGGTTTGCGTGAAGATTTTGATGTAACGCTATAGTAAGATTGATCTTGAGAATCGAGTAGAAGTTCTTGCTGATTTTTTGATTGCACGACATGTTGATAAGGATATTGTTTAGATGATCCAGATAAATTTGAACTATCGATTTGGTTCTTCTTACTTGAACTTTTAACAATTAAAATTACAATGATTGCGATAATAATTGGTATGAAGAGATGACTTAAAGTCGAAGCTATCAAGCCAAAAATACCCCATAGAACGTTGTCGTAATAGTATGAATACATGAGTCTATTTTATAACATAAGTATTTTAAAGAGAAGAATAAGATAATGAAACTATGGTAGAATTTAATATAGTAAAGATGCGGAGGTAGAGATGGCGGATACAATCGAGATGACAGAGGTGAGTAAAGAAGATGAACCATTAAAGGTTAGTGATTTTGTGCATTTACATAATCATACACATTATTCTCTTTTGGATGGGCTGACTAAAGTAGATGAGTTGATTAACTTTGTGAAAGAGAAGGGGATGGAAGCAGTTGCCGTCACTGACCATGGAACAATGTCAGGTTTAGTAGATTTATATACTACGGCTACTGACGCTGGAATAAAACCAATTTTAGGTTTGGAAGCTTATGTGGCAGCGAGAAATTTAGAAGACAAAGATCCGTCATACGATAAAGAGCGTTTTCATATTACGCTTTTAGCGATGGACAATAAAGGTTTTGAAAATCTTTCTAGACTGATGACGATCGCAGAGGAAAAAGGTAAATATTATAAACCACGTATTGACCATAAAGTGATGGAAGAATATAACGAAGGCTTAATTTGTCTTTCTGGATGTGCTGGTAGTGAAATATCAATGGCGATACGTTCCGGCGATAATGAGAGGGCGCGTGAATTAGTTAAATGGTATTCGACAGTTTTTAAAGATCGTTTTTATTTAGAGATGCAGGATCATGGCCATCCTGAATCTTCGACACATTGGGATGAACAAAATAAGGTTAACAATGAGTTGATGAAAATTGCTGATGAAACTGGGTTGCCCCTGGTTGTGACTTGTGACGCACACTATTTGCATCATGAGGACCAAGATGCACATGAAGTACTGTTATGTATTGGAACAGGTAGTAATGTTTCTGACGAAAAGAGAATGACCTTAAAGGATTTTGAGTTACATGTGATTCCGCCGGAGGAAATTATTAAACGTTGGAGTAAAACTTGTCCAGAGGCGGTCAGGAATACGAAACGTATTGCGGAAAGATGTAATGTGAAATTGGAATTGGGAAGAATTTTGATTCCTAAATTTCCTTTGCCAGATGGTGAAGATGAGAAATCTTATTTGGATAAATTAGTTTTTAGGGGCTTAGCGGAGCGTTATGGTGTAATGACGCGTGAACAAGCAAATAAAGCTGAAATTAAGGAAATCCGCAAGTTATTGCCTAAAGAGGTACTTGAGCGAATTGATTATGAATTACAAACCGTCGATACGATGGGATATAACGGGTACTTTTTGATCGTACAAGATTTTATTATGTGGGGAAAGAACCAAGGTATTGTTTATGGACCGGGGCGTGGTTCGGCGGCGGGGTCGTTGTTGGCTTATGCATTACGTATTACAGATTTAAATCCATTGGAATATGATTTGTTGTTTGAGCGTTTTTTGAATCCTGATCGCATTTCAATGCCTGATATTGACACAGACATTCAAGATACTCGTCGTGATGAGGTAATTGAATATTGTACTAATAAATATGGTGAGGCGAGAGTAGCAAATATTGCAACTTTTGGTAAGATGATGGCGAAAAACGCTGTGCGTGATGTGGCAAGAGTGCTTGAAGTGCCTTTCGCGGAGGCGGACCGTTTGGCGAAAATGGTGCCTGACCCGGTAATGGGAAAGCACGTAAAGTTAAAAGATGCGATTGTAAATGAACCAGATTTAAAACACGAATACGAAACAAATCCAACTTCAAAAGAAGTAATAGATTTTGCAATGCGTCTAGAGGGGACTATTAGAAACCATGGCGTACATGCTTGTGGTGTGGTAATTGCGCCGGATGATTTAGTGAAATTCTTGCCGCTTGAAGTCTCAGCAAAAGGTCCGGTCGCGACGCAATTTCCGATGACGCAAGTAGAGGATCTAGGCTTATTGAAAATGGACTTTTTGGGCCTTTCTAACCTTTCAGTAATCCAAATGGCCTTACGTATCATTCGTAAAGTTTATGGCGATGATATCAATATTAGTGATCTTGCTTTGGATGATGAGAAAACCTATGAATTATTCCAAAGAGGTGAAACAACGGGGGTATTCCAATTTGAATCTGCTGGTATGAAACGTTATCTAAAAGAGTTACATCCGACGACATTTGATGACTTGATTGCGATGGTAGCTTTGTATCGTCCTGGTCCAATGCAGTTTATTGATACTTTTATTAAGCGTAAGCATGGAGAAGAACCTGTAACTTATCTGCATCCTGGTTTGGAAAATTCTCTTAAGTCTACTTATGGCGTTTTAATTTATCAGGAACAATTTATGCAGGCCTCTAAGGAGTGGTGCGGTTTTACTGGGGGGCAGGCTGATACTTTACGTAAGGCTGTCGGTAAGAAAAAAATTAAATTGATGGAAAAAGTAAAACCAGATTTTATAGAAGGTGCACAAAAGGTTGGTGGAGCAACTAAAGAGCAGGCAGAAAAATTTTGGGATCAATTATTAGACTTCGCAAATTATTGTTTCAATAAGAGCCATGCGGCGTGTTATGCGATGGTGGCGTATTGGACAGCTTACCTTAAAGCGCATTATCCAGATGCTTTTATGGCAGCATTAATGACCGCGGATATGCGTTGGACGGATCGTCTAGCAATAGAGATGACAGAATGTAAGAAGATGGGTATTAAGGTATTAGGCCCAGACATTAACGAATCGTATGCTGATTTTGCGACGGTTGGAAAAACTAATACGATTCGTTTTGGCTTAGCGGCGGTTAAGAATATGGGGAAGAGCTTAGTAGAAGAGGAAGTAATTGCTGAAAGAGATAAGAATGGTAAATTTAAATCTGTCTGTGATTTTGCAAAAAGAGTAAGTTCAACGAAATTCAATAAGAAATCTTGGGAGTCAGCAATAAAAACAGGTGCCTTTGATCAGTTTGCGGACAGATCAGACTTATTATTTAATTTGGAAGCGATTCAAGCGTATGGCGCAAAGGTTCAGGCCGATAAAGCTAATGGACAAACAGATTTGTTTGGGGCTTTAGGAGCTGCAGGTGAAGTACCCGAGGTGGAAATTAAGCCAGCTCCAACGAAGTATTCCGATAAAGAGCAACTTTTGTGGGAGCGAGATTTGATGGGTTTGTATATATCAGCGCATCCATTAGATAAATATGATACTTATTTTAACGAGCAAACAGTTTCGTCTACAGATATAAAGCCAGAGTTGGATGGAGCTAGCGTGACGGTTGGCGGCATCATCATGGATATTAGGGCAATTACGACGAAAAAAGGTGACAAGATGGCATTCGTGAAAATTGAAGATAAAGCGGATGAGATGGAAATAATAGTTTTTCCGAAGGTTTTTGCGGAGTGCGCTGCAAAATTAGAAGTAGATAACGTAATCAAAGTAAAGGGTACTGTCAACGGTACGGATATGAACGGTAATAAAATTGATGAAGTGAAAATTAATGCTGAAGAGGTTGTTTTAATTACGGATGAAGAGCTGGAGAATTATAAATCTACGGGCGAAAAGATGAAAGCCCCAACGAAGGGTGTTGCAAAAAAAGGTAGGAAATTTAAAAATTCTACAATAAGTGCTGATATGGTAGCTGCTAGTGCAAAAAAGACTACTGTAGATAGTAATGTGGTGGTTGGAGACGCAAAACCAGTTAATGATTTAAAGCTATATATCCAAATTGAGGATCCTGGCGATAATTTAAAATTAACTCAAATGAGAGATCTTTGTATTAAAAAACCTGGATTATCGCAAGTAATACTGGTGTTTATGGACGGTGCGGAAAAAACCGCGATGCGTATGCCATTTAGATGTGAATTGGAGGATGATTTATTAGCTGGTCTGAAAAATATTTTTGGGGAAGAACATATAAAAACTGCTTAACTTAAAGACCTTGTTTTGTTTTGGAAAAGTTATTATAAATATTATCGTTGATTTTGGGATGGCCAATTTTGTTTGCAGCTTTGACTATCTCGCTAATGTCATCTGTTATTTTGTAGATATTTCGTTCTTGGGCAGTCGCAGTTTTAAAGTTTTTTACCATGCGACTTTTGATCCAAGAGTCAAAAGGTTTCCAGAAAGATTTGCCTACTAAAAACATAGGCATTTGAGGCATTTTTCCAGTCTTCATAAGGGTAATAATTTCGGAAAATTCATCTAGAGTACCAAATCCGCCAGGAAAGAATACGAAGACTTTAGATGAAAAAGTAAGCATTACTTTCCGAGCAAAGAAATAATTAAAATCTATGACATCCGTTAAATAATCATTAGGGTCTTCATCGCCAAGTTTAATACATAATCCAATGGTGCGGCCACCAGCTTCGTAAGCGCCTTTATTGGCGGCTTCCATTATGGCTGGACCGCCACCAGTAATGACTGGATGACCATGATAAGCGAGTTCGGCTCCAAGATTTTCGGCTAGTTTATACCATTTACTGTTTGATTGAATGCGCGCTGAACCAAAAATTGTTACGCCTTGAGGGTAAGTACGAACTTTGCTAAGACCATTTTCTAGATCTTTTGCATAACGTAGGGATCTTTCGACGTCTGCGGGGTCGAAGTTTTCTTCTTGTATGGTCTCAATCCAATTATTTATTAAATCGAGAGTTTCAGTGTCAATTTTCTTCTTAGGCATTAGCGTCTCCTGATATTAGATTTAAAAGGTCGAAGTATGATTTGCTAGAATCGGGTGCGCGCGAGATGGCAGATCCTACATTGATGGTATTGACGTTACTTTTGGCAATATTTGTAATGTTTGAAGCATTGACGCCGCCATCCCAACCGATAGTGAGAAAAGGATTAATCTTTTTTAGTTGGGGGATTTTTTGTAGTAAGTTGAGATCAGCCTCTCCTCCATAGTGGCCAAGATGACCAGAGAAGAGCATGACGTGATCGAGAGATTTAAGCAAAGTTTTTATATTTATAAGACTGGTTGATTTTTCAATTGCTAGACCAACCTTAATGTTGTGACCAAGTTTTAACATAGTGACAATATTTTGTAAATTTGTTTTTGCTTCCTCGGTGATAGGAGTGTCGTTTGTGAGATGGAATATTACTAAGTTTGGATTAATATTTACGATATCGTCGTAATATTTTTCCGGACGATTGGTCATAAGATGAACATCGAAATTGAACCCGGTAAGGGTAGTGAGACTTTTTAGGGATAGAGTACTAGTTGTACTCGGAAGGCTACTGTCGAGGAAATCAAAATGGATACGATCAGTGAAAGTGTGATAGTTTTGAGTTAATTCACGGAATACGTTTGGATTATTAGTCAATAATGTGGGGAGGATTTCGATTGACGAAGTATTTTGTTTGATAGTTGGGGTTAAATCGATATCTAATTTATAATTGCGGCGTAGATATTTTTCATCTGTTAGCGTGGCAGTGCGGAAGAAAATATCAATGATATCTTGGTATTCTTTTTGTGTATCAGGATCATCTGCAGCTAGGCATAGAAAATTGGCATCGTTATGAGTGCGAGCGATTTGAGCATCGCTGACATTGAGACAACGTACAGCCCTGATACCTTTAAAACGGTTAGCTTGCATGGTCATGCCATGTGCAGTGCCACAAATTAAGATACCGAATTTTCTTACATCATCATGGTTGAAGTAGGCTTGAATGGCACGATGGGCAAAATCATTGTAGTCGTCTTTGTCGTTTTGGCCGTCACAGCCGACATCTATGGTATTAATGTTTTGAGCTTGTAAATAAGAAAGAATGCGTTGTTTTAGTTTATATCCACGGTGGTCGGAGCCGATAAAGACGATCATTTAGAATCCTTTGCTGTAGGTCTCATTTTTGCCGCATCTACAGAAAGTTCTACGAGCCGGTTTGAATATCCCCATTCGTTGTCATACCATGCAACAACTTTAATGAGGTTGCCGTCTACTACGTTTGTTAATGGGAGATCTACTATACTAGAATGTGCATTGCCGATATAATCTGAGCTTACTAATTCATTGTCGGTGGCAATTAGAATGCCTTCATAAAAAGCTTCTTCGCTAGCTTGTCTAAAGATATTATTGATTTCTTCGATTGAGGTTTTTCGTTTAGTTAAAGCAACGAGGTCGCAAAGGGAGACTGTAGGGGTAGGAACGCGGATAGATAAGCCGTCAAATTTGTTTGTTAAACTTGGAATTGTGAGAGCCGTAGTTTTGCTTGCACCTGTGGTGGAAGGAATGATGTTTTCTGTAGCAGCGCGTGATAGGCGAAAACTTTTACTGGGGCTATCGGATAGAGATTGGCTTGGCGTGTAAGAATGAACAGTAGTCATCATGGCTTTTTCAATACCAATTTTATCTTCTAGAATTCGCATAACTGGCGCGATACAATTAGTAGTACAAGAGGCACAACTGATAATTTTGTCATCTTCAGCTAGTTCGTAATCATTGGCTCCAAGAACGATAGTTTTTGCGCCTTCGCCTTTGGCGGGGGCTGAAATGACGACTTTTTTTGCGCCAGCTTTTAAGTGAGTTTTGGCTTTTGTTGGGTCAGTGAATGCTCCTGTACATTCTAAAACAACATCAACATCGAGATTTTTCCATGGAAGATTTGTAGGGTCGCTTTCATTAAAAAAACGGATGAGTTTACCGTCGATGATGATATTTTCTTTATCAAAATCAACCTCATGATCGTAAATACCATAAATAGTGTCGTATTTGACAAGATGGGAGAAGAATTCTGGCGTACCACTGCGATTGTTGATGGCGACTATTTCTGTATCGCGACGATCTAGGGCAATTTTAAAAGCGCAACGTCCGATTCTTCCGAAACCGTTGATTGCAATTTTTACCATTTATTCCACTCCTTTCGATGATGTCTTTTTGTTTTTAGTGTTTATGCTTATGTTTATGTTTATTATAGCATATTACCGTATGTTATCTTTGTAAGCCTTATAGTGTCGTATGATACAATTAAGCAAGAAAAACAGAAAGGAGTATTAATGGCAGATTTTAACAAAATTCTGACACCTGGGGATTATGAAGAGGGGATAATTAATGTAGTTATCGAGATTCCAACCGGAAGTAACCATAAAATCGAATGGGATCGTGAGAACGCTTGTTTTATGTTAGATAGAATTGAACCTATGGCGTTTGCTAAACCATGTAACTATGGTTTTATTCCGCAGACTCTAGATGAAGACGGCGATGAACTTGATGTTTTGATGATTACCGATCAACCTTTGACGACCGGTATCTATACTGAAGCTAAGATTCTTGGTGTAATGAAGTTTGAAGATGATGGAGAGGTAGATGATAAAATCATTGCAGTTGCGGCGGACGATCGTAATAACGGTGATATGTATAAAACTTTGGAAGATTTACCAAAACGTACAATTGAACAAATTGAATTTCACTTTAATCACTATAAGGATTTAAAGAAACCAGGTACGACACACGTAAAGGGATTCTTTGGTGTAGATGAGGCAAAGACTGTAATTAAAGATGCAATAGAGCGTTGGAATAAGAAGTAGTTTCTGCCTATAAATGAAGCGTCTATAATATTAGGCGCTTTATTTTTTTGCCATTTCATGTTATGATTTATGACATTCGCTTTAAAAAAGAGTACTTTGTTAGGAAGGTTTGGGATTTTTGAAAGAAAGAGGTGTTTTCTATGATAAAAGAACATGAAGTTATATGCGTAGATACAAAGTTTGTTAGGCTTTGTGAAATTATACCCAGGAGTGAATTAGCAAGAATGAAAATTGCGCATAATGGACACGAAAGAGAAGTTAATGAGAAAGATTTACCAAAAGACTTAATGGGACGATTGGTAGCTGTCGCTTATAGTGACAAGCTTATTACCCTGAATCATTGGAGTTTTGGTAATCCTTCCGAAGAGCATCCAAGTAATTATTATCTTAAAGCTGAGTATTTATCAAGGAAAGATGAACCCGATTCAAGGTTTTATCTAGTTAATCCAAAAACAGCAGAAGTTATTGCTTAACCTTCCTGCAATTGTGGGACCGATGGTAATGTCGGTCCTTTTTTCTTACATCTGATATACTGGAATTGATGAGACTTTATAATACATTAACGCGTAGAATCGAAAATTTTAAAGCAATAGATAACGATGAGGTGCGAATATATACTTGTGGGCCAACGGTTTATTCTAGGTCGCATATCGGTAATCTAGCAGCTTATGTTTACTGGGATTTGCTAATAAGGACGATGCGCTTGGAAGGTTATAAAATCGATAGGGTAATGAATATAACAGATGTTGGACATTTAACATCTGATGGCGATACTGGTGAGGACAAGTTGGTAAAAGGGGCTAGATTGACTGGTAAGACAGTGTGGGAAGTGGCAGACTATTATACGAAGTTGTTTTTGGATGACATGAAGAGATTGAACTGGGTAAAACCAGAGACGATTGTTAAGGCGACTGATTGTATTAATGAGGATATAGAGTTGGTAAAAATCTTGATCGATAAGGGTTTTACATATGAGACAGGCGATGGAATATACTTTGACACTTCAAAATTTTCAAAATATGCAAACTTTGCTCGATTAGATTTAGAAAATTTACAGGCAGGAGCAAGAGTTAAATTTAATACTGAAAAAAGAAATGTTAGTGATTTTGCTGTATGGAAATGGGTGAAGCCAGGTGAGGATCATGCCATGAAATGGCGTTTTCTGGATAGAGATGGATATCCGGGCTGGCATTTGGAGTGTGCAACGATTATTCATATTACCTTAGGGCAGCCAATTGACATACATACTGGTGGTATCGACCACATACCCGTGCATCATACAAATGAAATAGCCGAAGCAGAGGCTGCATATGACGAGCCATTGGCTAATTATTGGTTGCATTGTAACCATGTAATGAGTGAAGGTAGGAAGATATCTAAATCGCTTGGGAATGGTTATTCTTTGGATGACTTAGAAAAGAAAGGCTACACAGGGTTAGATTATAAGATGTGGGCTTTGCAAGGGAACTATCAGGCGGAGAGAAATTTCTCATTTGATGACTTAAAAGCTGCGGCAATAAGGTTAAAGAATTATAAAAATTGGGCAGTTTTACGCTATCAGATAAAAGTGGCAGATAAGACTGGTTTGGAAGAATTAAAAAAGAGAATGATGGATCATTTGACGAATAATTTAAATTCAGCTGGTGCTTTGGCGGAATTAGACAAAGCGATAGATGTTTTAGTGCCGGACGATAATTTTGTACGTTTCTTGGATGAGGCTTTTGGTTTAAATTTAAGTGCGATTAATGATATTAATAATGAAACTAAAGCGAAGATTACTGCTCGTAATGAAGCGAAAAATAATAAGAATTATGAAACGGCAGATAAAATAAGAGACGAACTTTTAGCGAACGGAATTAAGCTTGAGGATAGAGCAGATAAAGTACTCTGGCAATTAGTATAATAAATATTGCCCTTGTAAGAGGTAATATTTTATTTCATATGATGATTATTTAGTTTTTAATTCTTTAGCATTTACTGATGCGATGTATTCTTCGAGAAAGATTTGGATACAGCCTGCTATTGGTATAGCAACTATAGCGCCAATTATACCTAACATATACATACCTACGGTGACTGCGATTAATACGACAAGGGCTGGTAATTTGGTACTTTTACTTTGGACTTTAGGTGATATAAGGTTACCTTCGAATTGAAGGTAGACAATGATAAATACTATAAAGATGATTGCGGCAGGGAGTGAGCTAAACGCCATTAATACTGCTACTAAGACGCAGCAGAAGACTGGGCCGAAGACCGGAATCATGTTGCCTAACCCAGTAATGAATGCAAATGGGAGAGTGAGACCGGAGTCAAACTTGAATATCAAACTAAGAATAAATATAGCTATACCAGTGATTACTGCATCAATTAAACATACGGTTAGCACGCCAGAGACATATTTAGAAACCATATCTGCCATACGTGCGACGATTCTTCTTGTGTTGGTGATGCGGCGGTTGTTTTTGAAATTGCTCCAAAATTCATCCAATAATTGAGGCCCTTCTATGATCATGAAAAGAGACATGAATAATATGAGAATTATTTTTGCAGCAACATCGGTAATGGTACTGATTGAGCTAAGAATACTTGGTGCAAAATCTTTAACGAAATCCTTTGAAAAGGAATTTACGGCGCTTTCTACCTGTTGATCAAAATTAGTAATACCGAAACGTTCTTCCATGAATTCGTTTACGCCGGAGAATTGTTCGGAAGCGCTGGCTACAGCTTCTGGAAGTGTGCGGACAAATTTAGTCGACTCGCTAACGACAGCAGGAACGATAACAGATAGGATGCCGCCAATTACTATAACTATAATGATGAAGGATATAACGGTAGGAATAGTTCGATTTTTACTAGGGATGATTTTCTGAAAACCATTTATTAGTGGTGTAATGGCAATGGCTAAGAAAAGGGCTATAAAAACCATAGCAAGACCTACTCTGGCGCGCCAAATTAACATAGCTAAAACGGCGAAGCCAATAATAACAAGCCAAAAGCGAATGAATGTTTTTGTGCTAATTTGAATCTGCTTATCCATAGGTAGATTTTAGCACATTAAATAACCATAAAAATATATATCTTTTTCGGAAACAGAATCGATTCGGCCCGTCGTTACGGGCGAATTGTTCTTCTTCCTCGGTCGTGGCCTGCGGAACGTTCCTTAAAAGATATATATTTATGATTCTTATTGTGTTAACTGTAATATCTGTTTAGGAAGTCGGTTTTGAAGTCTGGGAAGGTGTTATTTTTGAGATGATGGCGGATTTGATCAACAAGATGGATGACGAAGTATTCGTTATGAATACTAGCAAGAGTTTTGCCGGTGATTTCGCCAACTTTGAAAAGATGATGTAAGTAGGCACGAGAGTAGTTTTGGCAAGTTGGACAATGACATTCTGGATCGATAGGTGATTGATCGATTTTGAATTTTGCATTATTTAAATTGATGCGCCCATGATTGGTATATAAAGTGCCATTGCGGGCCATACGGGTGGGAGCTACGCAGTCAAAAGTGTCGATGCCGTTTTCAACTCCGATAAATAGATCGATTGGCTCTTGTCCCATGCCAAGGAGATGGCGTGGTTTATCTTCTGGCAAAATTTGATGAACTGTTTGCAGCATCTCGGCCATACCATCTGCAACGAAGACGCCGCCAATACCATATCCGTCAACGGGTTTATCTTTTAGATACCTGGCTGATTCGGCACGAAGGTCAAGAAAAGTTCCACCCTGAACGATACCATAGAGAAATTGATCGTTTTGATTATTTCGAAGAGCTTGATCGCGAAGCTTAAGGTGTTCTGCTATGCAACGGTCAAGCCAGATATGAGTACGATGCATGGCTTCGGCCATGTCTTCATGATTTTCAGATTTTGCTAGGTGATCAAAAGCCATATGTATGTCTGCGCCAATATTCCATTGCGCTTGCATTGACGACTCTGGAGTCATGATAAATTTGTCGCCATTAATATGGGATTTGAACTTTGCACCTTCTTCAGAGATTTTGACGTCTGGAAGGGAAAAGATTTGAAATCCACCGCTATCGGTGAATGTCGGTTTGTGCCATCCCATAAAATTGGCTAGTTTGTTATTTTGATCAATTAATTCAGGGCCAGGAGCTAGGAGTAGATGATACGTATTGGCTAAGACTGCTTGGACGCCAATTTGATTTAGTTGATCTACAGTTAGGGCTTTAACTGACGCGCGAGTAGCTGCTCCGACGAAAGCTGGTGTTTTAATATCACCGTGGGGGGTATGAATGATGCCCGTACGGGCGAGTCCGCTCCTTGAAGTTATCTCGAAAAATTGCATAAATATATTATACAAAAATCCTCGAGATTATTCTCGAGGATTTAAGTTTTGGGTTAGATTACCAGTTGCGTTTATCGGCGTAACTTTCAACTTCGCCAATAATTTGATGGACTTGTTTAACGTAGTCTGGATTTTCGCAATATCCAGCCGCCGCTATGGTTTCAATGTAGGTGTACGGATTTGTAATGTTTTCTCCTTTACAGACACCGTGTTTGAGATAGGTTGGTGTATTCATGATGTTTTCATAATAACCACGCCAACCCGCTTCGGCCGTTTCGAACGAGAAAGCTTGTGAAGGATCCTCCGTGTAAGCTGCTATGCCAAAGAAATTATTCTTAGTCTTAGCTATATTGCTAGTACCGGCGGCGCTTTCGAGAATACCTTGAGCCATAACTGCTTCCCAAGGTATGTCATATTCTTTGCTTAATGAAACTGCAAGATCATGATATTTCTCAATAAACGCTTCGTTGCGTGAAAGAGAATCAAGATCTATTGTTTTTGATTGTTTTCTCTTTCGTTCGCTAGTTTTCTTTATTGATCCTTTGGTTGTTACCTGTCTTACATCGATATGCGTGGAATCACTTTCTATATCTGATTGCTCAGTTTGCGTTTTATTTACGTCTGTTACACTTTTTTCTGTTTTGGACAATGCGCCAAAGCCGAAACTTGAAATAAATATCGCTAAAAGTATAATTCCTATGATCTGGCTTTTTTTCATATAAACCCCTCCGTTTCAAAACCCAAAACTTGTTAAGGAACTTCTTATATTTAAACATATTTTGATAAAAAAGTCAATAATTCTTAAGCGTGATAAAATATTACCAGAATGAACAAGTCTGGTATAAAGTTGATGAGCAAGAAGGACACCAAGCGTTTTGCTTGGAGCTTAGCAGCGTCTGTAATTAGCGCCGTGGTAGACTTGTTGGGTTTTACGATTTTGACCCATTTTATGCCGCGCGAATATTGGTATATTTTGTTGGCGACGGTAATCGCGCGTCTTTTTTCTACCTTATTGAACTATAATTTAGTACGAAGATGGTGTTTTGAACCAAGTGAAAATAAAAGGCGAGAAGTAATATTTTTCTTTGCCTTAGCGTTCATAAAACTCTTTGTTAGTGCAAACATGGTAGCCTGGCTTGCAACGGTAAAGATGTTTGATAAATTAAGTCCGACTTTATTAAAGGCTATCGTTGATATAGTATTAGCCTTTGCGACGTTCCGTATTCAAGACAAGTATGTTTTTGGAGACGAGAAGTTGCTAGGGAAATTAGTAGATAAACATTGAATCACCGTAAGATAGAAGTTTGTAGTTGGAATTGATGGCGTGTTCGTAAGCTGGTTTAAGTTTGTCCCAACCGGCAAAAGCGGCTGTGAGCATGAGAACGGTTGATTTTGGTGCGTGAAAATTAGTGACTAGCGCATCGATGATTTTAAAATCGAAGCCGGGATAAATGAAGATATCATCTTCGCCAGTAGTTATTTGCGTTTTGCCGTAGTATTCTAGAGTACGTGCGACGGTGGTACCAAGAGCGATGATGCGATGTCTGGAAGCTTTAGTTTGTTCAATTGCTTTTACTGTGTCGTCTGGGATATTAAACCATTCGGAATGCATATGGTGTTCTTCTACTGTTTCGCTACGAATAGGCAAGAACGTGCCTAGACCAACATGAAGAGTAACATTTTTAATTGTAACGCCTTTTGCCTTGATTTTTAAAAGAGTTTCTTTGGTCATATTAAGACTAGCAGTGGGAGCGGCGGCGGACCCCATGTGTTTTGCCCAAACAGTTTGATAACGTTTTACATCTTCTGGTGTGGCGTTGCGATGTAGATAGGGTGGAAGTGGAACGAGGCCGGCTTTTTCAGTTATTTCATCAAATGATGTATTGCTTTTTGCCGCAGCTATGCCGTTACCTAGGATTTCCGCGATCTCTATTTGATATTCTGGATAATTATCGACGATAAGAATGTCGCCTTGATGCAATTTGCCGCGATACATAACATGATCGTTGGATTGTTGTTGATGTTTTTCTAGAATAATTAATTCGCGTTTCCTGCCGTCTGGAAGATGGCAGAAGAGCCTAGACTGCATAACGCGCGTGTCGTTGATGATGAGAAGATCGCCTTTTTGAAGAAAATCTGGTAAGTTTTTGTATAGTGAATCTGTTATTTCGCCACTCTGACGATTCAATGCGAGAAGGCGGGAAGTACCGCGGATTTTAGGTGGCTGTTTAGCAATATTTGTTTCAGGTAAGTTATAATTAAAATCAGAGAGTAGCATAGCTTACTTATTATAACAGATAGGAGGTAAAATGGGTTTTGATGAATATCAGAAAATCGCAAAAGGTTTTGATCTGCTTGGAACTGGCAAGAATGTGAACGATCCTGGTTTTATGGAAAAAGTATTAGGATTGTGTGGTGAATCGGGTGAAGTGGCAGAGAAATTCAAAAAAATACTGCGTGATAAGGATGGGGTACTTAATGATGAAGATAAGAAATCTGTGGCAAAAGAATTAGGTGATGTTCTGTGGTATTTGGCGACGATTGCGGGAGATATGGGTTTATCATTGTCGCAAATTGTGCAGTGGAATTTGGATAAACTTCACGACAGGCAGAAGCGTGAAAAACTGCATGGTAGTGGTGACGAGAGATAATATTTAGCCTTGTGCAACATAAGCTTTATGAGTTATAATAGAGATAAGTTTTAAGGAGGTTTTTGGTATGGATAAAAATGCGCAAGATGCTGCATCTTTAAGCAATAGCACATCTACACAAGGACAGGTGAGTGATGTAGATTCTCAGCAACAAACCATGAAAAATTTAGATGATTTTATGGAAGGTTTACTGCAGGCTTCTGGAGTGTCTGAAGGGATGCCAGAAGAGACTAAGAAGATGATGAAGGATGAGATGACTAGAACGTTGCTTAATCAAATCGATAGGGCAGCGATCGACGAATTAACTGAGGAACAAGCAGCAGAGTTGGCGAAAAAAGTCGATGAACCAGATTTCACTTCTAAAATGATGACAGAATATGTTGAGAAGTGTGGCGTTGATTATGGAAAAATTACGCTCGATACGATGGTGCAATTTAGAAGATTTTATTTGGGGGAATAAAGAATGAAAACTGAGGGTGTAAAACACGACCAACAACCTACCAAGCAAAACCCTGATCTCGCAGAGGCTAGTATTTCGAAGCAAGAGGGGATGGATGCAGCTACACAGGAGAATGGGTCCGAGAAAGGAAAGCTGGCGCCAGAACTAGCTAAAACGATTGTTGAAGCTATTGATGATAACGAAGCTCTAGATAAAGCGCAGGATGCGAGGATTAGTAAGATTGAGAAAGAATTACTCGCTTATCGTTTAGAAATGGAACGATTAAGGCAGCAAAACGAAAAACTATACCAAGAACGTACTTTCTACCAAGGACCTAATGAATCTGCAGCTAAATATGAAGAACGTCTAGCTGAAGCAACTAAAGCAGCCTATGGTGATGAAGGTTGGAAAGCTGCATATGATTTCTACATGCAGGATAATCAAACCGTACGAGATAATGAGGCTTATGAAAA
>JAEEGL014939552.1_pt1 | contig 23978 bp, 20 predicted proteins | sample 9134231 | NCBI WGS metagenome assembly JAEEGL01 (sample SAMN16246548, study PRJNA631951) | gut metagenome | biome: gut microbiome; feature: rumen; material: fiber-attached | host: Bos | place: Iran: Karaj | collected 2018-10
AGCCTACTGTTGTTCAGCCTGGTGAAATATGGAAAGAGTCAGGACGCTGGGAAAAAATGGGTCCTGAAATGCTTAAGCCGCAGAATCGTGGTGGACAGGATATGGTAATTTCGCCAACTGCAGAAGAAGCTTTTACTGCTCTTGTTCGTGATGGACTTACTTCTTACAAGCAGCTTCCTTTTACTTTGTATCAGATTAATACTAAATACCGCGACGAGATTCGTCCACGTTATGGCGTTATGAGAGGCCGCGAGTTTACTATGATGGATGCCTACTCTTTTGATAAAGATCAGGCAGACCTGGATGCATCTTACGAAAACGCTGCAGCTGCTTACCGACGCATCTTTAAGCGCATGGGTCTTGAAACAATTTCTGTAAAGGCCGACACAGGTGCTATGGGTGGTTCTGGTTCCGAAGAATTCATGGTAGAAAGCGAAGTTGGTGACGATACACTTATTCTTTGTCCTGACTGTAAATATGCTGCTAACGTTGAAAAGGCTTCATGTAAGGACGACATTGCACTTGGAGCAGACGGAAAACCTCAGGTTGCAACTTCTGCTAGCGTTGAAGAAATTCCAACCCCAAATGTTCGCACAATAGAAGAATTGAGCGAGTTCCTTAAGACAACTCCACAGGCCTTTATTAAGACACTTATTTACAAGGTAGAAAATCCTGGTGTTGAATTGGCCGGAGATTTTGTTGCTGTTTGTATTCGCGGCGACCTTGATGTAAACGAAGCTAAATTGTGCGCTCTGCTCAAGGCCAGCAGCGTAGAACTTGCAGAAGAAGCAGATGTTGTTAAGATTACAGACGCTCCTGTTGGTTTTGCAGGTCCTGTTGGTCTTAAGAAGGCACAGGTTATTGCAGATAAAACTGTTATGACAATGCACGACGCTGTAACAGGCGGTCTTAAAAAGGATGTTCACTTTATTCATGTTGAACCGGGCCGCGATTTTACTCCATTCATGACTGCAGATGTTCGCATTGTAAAACCGGGTGATATCTGTCCTGAATGTGGCGGAACTTTCTATTCTAAAAAAGGAAACGAGCTTGGACATATCTTTAAGCTTGGCGAAAAATATACAAAATCAATGAATGTAACTTACCCTGATGAAAATGGTAAGCTTGTTACTCCAATCATGGGTTGTTATGGAATTGGTGTTGACCGCACTCTTGCAAGCATTATTGAAGCACATCACGACGATAACGGAATTATGTGGACTATGTCGACCGCTCCATTCCAGGTTGCTGTTGTTCCTGTTATGTACAAGGACAAAATGAAGGAAGTTGCCGACAAGATTTACGAAGAACTGACTGCTGCCGGAATTGACGTTATTCTTGATGACCGCGACGAACGCCCAGGTGTTAAGTTTAAGGATGCTGACCTTATTGGTTATCCAATCCGTATTGTTGTTGGCGACAAGAATCTTCCTAACGTTGAACTTAAACTCCGTAGCGCCGAAAAGCCTGACCTTGTTCCTGCCGACACTGCTGCTGCAAAGGCAATTGAAATTGTGAAGGCAGAGCTGGAAAAGTTGAACGCATAAGGACCATCCTATGAAGAAAACACTTTTAACAATACTGATTCTTTCAATCACCACAACCCTTTTTGCGTTTAGTGGTTATACTCCTTTTGTGCCGGACACTGCGGGGGAATATGTTTACTACCGCGACAGCTCTTTTGAACGTGAAAGTTATATTGGAATTTTGAGCTACGACGAGCAGACATATCAGATTCGTTATTATGCTCCTGCTGACCGCGAGCTTGTTTTGCCGGAAACAAATCTGGCACTTCTTTTTTCTATAAATCCGGAATCTGATTTTTTTGATATGACTGGTGAAAAGATTATTACAGATATTGATCCGTACGGCGATGATGTTGATATCTTAAATTACATGCACGACTTGTTGTACGAATTTTCTGCACGCCGCATTAAGATTGATGATCTGACCGGAAGTGAGATTTTTTCGAAGCAGGAATTTGATCAGTTTGGCGGCAATGTAACAATGTGTTTTGACAGCCTTATTCCGCTTTTTAATCTTAAGCAGATTCTTGGTCCAAACAACGAAGTTCTCTTTTCTTGCGTAACTTTTGGACGAATCCTTGACGGCGATGACAAAACTTTTGATGAGTTTAAAGGACTTCTCAACGCTAAACCATATCACGCACCAACAAAAACTAAAATCAAAGGAAAATCTGTAAAATATAAAACTACTGATGGTCAGCAGATTACGCTTGATTCAAACTGGACTCAAGAAATGGAAAACTGCTGGATGTATGGTGAAGAAGGCTTTATAACGATTGCTTCTATTCCACAGTATTTTGAAGATCAGTCTTTGAATGATTTATTCATAATGCGAAGAATCCTTGAAAGCACAGGCGGTTCTTACTCAGATGTTGAAGGTGCAGAATTTAATTTTGATACTAAGAAACATACAATCAGAATTATTACACGCTCTTCTCAGCCGGACAATAACCGCATTGTATATGTGATTAAACAGATAACGACAGACCCTTCAAAAGCCGTAAACAGCTATCTGTCGCTTGCAGCTTATGAAGACAGTTATCTTGACAAGAGCAGCTATTATACAAAGCTTTTGAAATCGTTTAAGGATTAAACTGTGTCTGCAATTTGCCGATAATCAAGGTATGGCAGATAAAGGTTCAAAGAAAAAAACAGGCCTGACCTTGGCCTGTATTATTTTAGCAGTACTTGTTATTTTTATATTTTTCCTGGTAAGAAAGGATGCTATTCTCACAAATCTCAAGGAAACACGATTTTTTGAGCGCGTGTTTGGTTCAACTCCTGAATTCGTAGAAAATCACACACCAACCGAAGCAGAAACTGTAAAGATTCCGCTTGCTCCAGAGTCGGAAGAAGTTGTTATAAAGGTTGAACCTCAAAAGCAGAACACTCCTGCAAAAGAAAAAGAAACTCCACAGGCAGAAGAAAAGAAAGAAGAAGCTCCTGTCGAAACAAAGAAACCTGCCGAAGAAAAAAAGCCGGTTCAAAATGCATATACAGAGCTTCAGCTTTGTTTTGTTGAAATTGATGCCGACGGTTCAATAAATCGTAAAATTGTAAAACGCTCGGTTCCAAAGAATGATTCTCCGCTTACAACCGCAATCAAGGCTGTTATTGCTGGCCCTGATACGACAAAAGCAGAAGAAAGAGATTGCATTTCGCTTATTCCAAACGGAACAAAGCTTCTTGGTGCACGCGTTTCAAATGGTGTTGCATATCTTGATTTTAGTGATGCTTTTGAAATTAACACAAACGGAATAGAAGGATATTCAAGCCAACTCATGCAGATTGTTTATACTGCAACTTCGTTTGCTACTGTTAATTCAGTTCAGTTTTTAATTGAAGGTCAGCAAAAAGAATATCTTGGAAGCGAAGGCCAGTGGATTGGGTCTCCACTTACTAGAGGCTCGTTCTAATAAGACGCATTGGAGAAAGGTCCCACGATTGTTCTCCAAGTTGTTTTGCTTTTAAAGCGTGTGCCTGGCATGCTGTAATTGCGGCATCTTTACAAGAGTAGCCCTGAGCAAGCAACGAAGCAATCATTCCTGCAAGAACATCACCACTTCCACCTTTGGCAAGACTTGGTACTCCATCTTGAATAATATAAGTTTTTCCACCGCTTGCAATAAATGTATTTGCGCTTTTAATTACGATTGTCGTGTTTGGAAAGTTGCCGTTTAATTTGTTTCCAATTTTGATTTTGAGTTCAGGATTTTCTGCAAGCTCCTGTACGGTAATGTTTTCAAATTGTTTGAAATTTTTGCAAAATCTCACAAGCTCCAGAAGATGAGGTGTGAGGATTATTTTGGAGTCGGCGCGTTTGTTCAAGGTCGTAAGCAGGGTAGCGAAGGCTGTGCTTCCAAATACTCCTGCATCAAAAACGGCAGCAGGATTTTTTGTGTTTTTGTTTTCGAACCAGCTTTGAATTAGATTTATATCTTGCGGGGTAATTTCTTCTACGCCTGGACCAAAAACAAGGCATGAAGTTTTTGCAGGAAGCTGAGGTTCATTATTTTTGTCCAACTCACTTATCATAAGTTCAGGGGAGATTTTGAATTGCGAAAGATTTGCATTTGGGCGCTTGATGATAGTTGTGAGTCCGCTTCCAAAATCCATTGCGGAAGTTGCACAAAGAATTGATGCTCCCGATTTTTCACCTGCCATTACTGCCGTGTGACCATAAGTTCCTTTGTGGGCCGCTTTGTTTGTACGGGCAGGAAGCTTGATGTCTTGGGTTTCTATAAGATATGCAGGAACTTTTGTTTCTGGAATTATGCTTTCAAAAAGGTCGCGGTCCATTCCAAGCGTAGCAACAAGGATTTTTCCCGTTACATTTTTTGCTTTATCAGAAAAGAGTTTGAGCTTTTGTTCGCCCATTGTAACCGTGTAGTTTGCATTAAAGGCAAGTGCAGTTGGAATGTCGCAGGCAATTCGTATTGCGTTTGAGTTGTTTGCTGCAGTAATAAGCTTTTGAACTTTTTGAGAAAGCTCGCCTTTAAAGCCTGTGCCATATAAACAGTCAATTATAAAGTTTGCTTTTGTAAGCTCGTCAAATAAGGATTTTTGCGAAATAAACTTTATGCCCATTTTTTTGCACATGTTGAATTGTGTTATTGCTTCTGGTGCAGTTGGGGACTCAAGGCAGAAAACAAGCGGGATTATTTGGTTTGACTTGCCAGAAAGTAGTCGTGCAAGTGCATAGCCGTCTCCGCCATTGTTACCTTTTCCACAAAGGATTACGCAGCGGGAATCGGGAGTTTTTGATAATGAAAGGATTAGATTTTTAAGTGCAAGTGCGGCATTTTCCATCATCAGAAAATCAGGAATGCCGTACTTTTGTTTGACGAGAGCTTCTATTTTTGAAGGATTTTCAAAAACTTTCTGCATGTCGCGGTCCCTGAGCCTGTCGAAGGGCTATTCTTTTAAGGTCTTTCCAAAGTGAATCAGATAGTCAATGAAAGATGTATAGCTCAAAATGAGTGAAAGAACAAACAGGCAGATTGAAACAATCTGTAATACGCCAAAGCATTCAGGGATGCGGTCAAGGCGAACGAGTGCTTCAAGGAAAAGTGCAAAGAAACCGCTTACTACATAGCATACAGTCTTAACTTTTCCACCCTTGCGTGCAGCAATTGCAATGCCTTTTTTTGCACATACCATGCGAAGGAAGGTCTGGCCCATTTCGCGGTACATAATCATAATAAAAATGAAGCGTGGTGTATAACCATTTACATCACCAGCCGAAAACATAAGGCAGGCAAAGGTTGTCATGTGCAAAATTACATCTGCAAACGGATCAAAAAGCTTTCCAAAATCGCTCACTTCATTGTGCTTGCGGGCATAGTGACCGTCAAGAAAATCGGTGAACTCTGCAAAACACAAAAGCGGAATTGCAACTAAAAGTGAAGCCTTTGTAAAAAATCCTGTCCAGATTGGAATAAAATACAATATAAAAAAAACCGGCGCAAAAAGGATGCGTGTCAAAGTAAATGCATTTGAAGTTTTCATAAGTAAATTATCACAAATCGGTGCATAAAAGTCAACAAGCCCGCGTCATTGCAAGGTGCAGCGACGCGGCAATCCATTATTTCACCATAACACCACTTACTTCTGCATGGCCGTCTTCATAATGTGCCATAACAACATAGCATTCGCCCGGCTCAATCTGGTCAAGGATTTCTGATGGAATAATATACTTCTGGGATTCGTTGGTTTTTACAACAGGAGTATTACCTGAATTATCAATCCACTTAAACTCAATAAGTTTTCCACCATAAGTTGTATGGAAATTCTGCCAGTCTTCTGCAGTCCAGGTGATACATTCCTCATAAGGCTTTGATGTTTTTATAATTTCAACATAAGCCTTGTCGTCTCCATGCAAGATTACAGAAGTTTTAGAACTTCCGTTTGCAAGAATGTAATCATTTGCAATGCTGGCTTCGTTTCCCTGGATTGTAGATTTTGTAGTGTCGGTATAGAAGTAGACAGGATCCATGTAATTTATATTCCAGGCGTCTTTATAACTGTAAACAAGTTTTATAAATGAATTATCTGGAAGAGTCAGAGGATCAGTATAATATGTGTAATGACTTGATGAGCCACTGCGGCGAATACCAGGATTTTGTTGAATTGTTTTTGTCCCGTATCTTGTCCAGCTGGTCCCATTGTCGTCTAGAGTATATATATCAAAATATCCAATGTAATTCAGAGTAGATTCTGAAAAGCCTAGTTTTGTTTCGTCTGTATATAGTCTCCAGGTATTACCTGTTGAAGAACTTGTTTTTACAAACTTTGTAAACTGCGGAAATCTTGATATAACTAGGAAGTTCGTGCCAGAAATCGTATTATTTGCATTGTCTGAACCCTCATAATTATAATAAATAGTAATTCCACCATTATCATTATATCCAGTTGAATACTCTTTAATTACAGTATAAGGAATTTTTACGGTAAAGCTATTGCTCTGATTAAGTTTATATTCATTATTGCCAAATGTTATTTTTGCTTCTTTTGGTCCAGATTCATTATCAGAGAATACTATTGTTTTATATTCATAATTTGGATCTTCTTTAATCGTAAATTTTGGACGGATATTGTCATATTTTGGTTCAGATGTTTGCGCAATAAAATATTCGGATGGTTGACTTCTATATAAACCATTTGTTCCATAGACTTTAAGGGTAATGTCTTTTGTGAATAAATGTATTGTATTATAACCTACAGTTATGCTAAGTTCACCAGGATCAAAGTAGTCATAAGAATCATATGTTCCGTTATAACCAGTTGCTGTAAATTCTACAAAAATTTTCTCAAAATTATCCCATGCACCCTCTTTTAATGTAATTGTATAATAAAGATAATCCAAAGTTCTTTCTGGATCAGTATCTGGAACTATTGAAACAGCTTTTATTGCAGGACCTGCTATTTGAGGTATAGCATTATTGGTAAGAGTTTCTACTTCTCCATAAAGATAATTCTTACATGGAATTATTTGATACTCATAATTAGCATCATAAGAAATCTTGTTGGTTCCGGAAGTTGAATTATTGATATAAGTGGAAACTGTAGAATTACCATCTTTTGATTTGATAACTATGAACTGAATATTGGTTTTATAATAATCACCAAAATATATTTTTCCATCTGAAGATATAGATTCAATCATTGGTCTTTTTGGGAAAGTATATGTGTCGTTATATATGCCCCCAATATCCGAAATAATAGTTAATTCAATTTCCAAATCGGCAATACTGTCTACATCAAGATCAAGCTTCCAGCATTTTTCCTGATTATCAAAAGGCATTTCTTCCTGTTTGATTTCACCATTTTTATGCTTGTATTTACAATAAAACTTATAGTTTTCGCAGGTCTGGTAAATATAACCGTATATAATATCAAATAAACCTGAGGTGTCACAGTCGCAAGTTATGTGCCATTCTCGTTCTTCTTCTGTGAGAGGGTAAAGTCTTAAAGTGTTCTTATTTTTAAGGTATTCGGTCAAATTAAATGTTGATGAATAAGCTTCTATAGGCTGGTTATATAAATATGGGTAAATATATGGTTCTTCATTTTTTATAACTGTAAAACTTTCTGTTGCCGATTTGTTTTCTGATGCATCTTTAACAGTTACATTTATTTGAACTGCCCCATCTTCAGATTCCAGCGGAACTTTTATAAAGAAATATGTATAGCCGTTGCCATCGCTTAAGAATTCTACATCATTTGATTTTGAAGTATATAAATGTTCGAAAATCTCTCCTTCTTCTTCTGTACAGTAGCTCTGGTTCAGGATAAGTTGTTCGGTTACAACAACAGTTTTTATTCCGCTATCCGGGTCGTAATATTTTCCATAAATATATACATTGCCTGCTGTCCTGTTCTGGAAAATGTGTTCTTCATCCAAGCCGCCTGCTTCTTCATAGGTAACATCCATATCTGGAATTAATTCGTATTCTTCAAGATAGAAGGTGTTTTTGTTAGTTCTTGTATATGCTTTTGCTTCTTCGAGCGTCAGGTAATTTCGTGTGGCAAAAAAATCATATTTTACAGGTTTTGTTTCTTCAATTTCGGGCTTATAGCGGACTGTAAAGCTTGTATATTTGTTTTCTTTAAGCGGAAGAACTGTTTCATCTTTTGTTACACTAATTCCATCTGTAAAACGGAAGTCTATATCTATATAAGCACGGTTTTCGTTTTTCATGTATTCCATAAGATCATAGCCCTTTGGAATAATTGTAAGAACATTTTTTTCTTCGTTTAGTTCCGGGTCTTCAAAAAAATCTTTCATAGATAAACCTGCGCCCGAAATGGAAATATTTGAAATTACAGAAGCTTCCATTGGCATATTAAATGCAACTGTAACCGGAGTATTTGCCATGTTTGCATCTTTGCCTGCAGGCGAAACAGAAGTAATTGCAGGATATTCCAGACACACCGGCTGAATCTGAATGTCATTCTGTGCTTTAAGTAAAGTGATTTTAATTTTATAGAGCCCTCGTTTTTCATCGCGGTCAAGATCGGTAAACTTAATACAATCATCGCGTCGTACAGAAGTGTCTGTCTTGCTTACTGCTTCGAATCCTATAAAAAGGAAGTCTTCAATATTCGCAGAAAATTCAACTTCTATGTCGTAGCCAACTTTTAATGACTTTTCATTTGCAGAAAGAAATTCTCCATATCGTGCATCTGATTTAAGAAAAACAGAGTAAGAAGGCGCATTGTTATATTCAATAGCCCCTTTAATATCCTGAGCAATATCGCCGCCTTTTAAGAAGTTGTTACAAGAAGCAAGTGCCAAAAGTAAAATAATTCCGCCAAAAAAATGTGTGAGTTTTTTCATAGATGCATCTCCATTAATTTAGTATAACATATTTTTAAAATTTTACTTAGCTGATACCTGTTTGCTTTCTTGTAGTTTTATTACCTTTTCGAGCGGGAGTCCAGAGGCTTGAGCAATTTGTTCAGATGTGCCAAGATTCATTGCAATCATATTAGAGGCTACTTCTTCGGCTTTTTCTTTTTTGCCTTCGTTTCTGCCGTCAATGTAACCGTCTTTACGCCAGATTCTGTGGGCCTGCTCTTCGTCAAATTCTGTAAGAATCATACCTATAATCTCCGCTCGTTGGGTTTTGAAGAATCCGTCAAGAAAATTTTCCTTAATTGCAAAATCAACGGCTTTTTCAATCGCCTCATCTCTAGACATACCGTTATCAATATTACTTTTTATCCGGTAGACAAAACTATTGTAATGATATAACGGTTTACAGTTTTTGTGAAGTCTTTTGTTATGTTCAGGGTTCATGTTTATTACTGTTGCTGTCCATTCAAAATCACCGCTTTCATCCGGATGCTCAAAAGCTGTAGAAAGCTTAAGTTTCCAGCTGTCAGGATCATCTTTTGTTCCGTTATAAAACACAACGAATTTTGGAGTAGGAATCTTTACAAGCTGACTGCTAATAACATTCTCGTCATTTTGGGTAAGATAAATCTGATAGAGTTGTGAAAAGTAAAATAGTCCTCTCAAAGGCATATTTGGATTCCAGGAACTTTGTTGTTCGAATAAAGTCATCTGAGAATCTACTAGAAAGGAAATGTCATTATGCATAGTCATGTAAATGACGTTCTCAATTGTGTTGATTTTCAATGCATCGGGATCATTGTAATTTGTCCCGTTTAATGCATTATAAAGCTGAAGTCTCCATTTTTTACTATCATCACTTTCTTGTCCAAAAATAAATTTGAACAGCCTGTCTTTGTATTCTCTTTGATAAGAAACTGATAATTCGTTTTCCATTTTTTTTCCTTTCCTTTGTTTTGTGTAAAATCCCCAAACCGCACCGCAGCCTTATGAGATTTTTTTTCTTACATATATAGATTAGAAAAAAAAATGGACTTGTTACAAAAAAATGAGAAAAAAATCAAAAAAATTAGAAATAGTGTTATTGCTGCGCCGATGTGGCACGGCAATCTACTTCTTCTCCACAACATTACTTATCAAAGCATGTCCGTCGGCAAAGTGCGCGATTACGCAGTAGCAGGCGCCTGATGGAATGTTTTTGGTTTCGATAGTATATTGCTTTGTTTGAGAAGGACAATCAGCTCCACTCGAAAGATTTGCAGTGTTAATATCCAAAATCTTTTCATTTTGAATATCTTTTGCTTTTTTTATCCATTCTTTGTAGTCCCAATCTTTACATACATCATATGGTTGGCTTGAAACAAGTGTTTGAACCAATACAGGATGCTTTGAAATAATTGCAACCGAATCTTTGCCGTTTCCATTTGGAAGCAGGAAATCTCCTGTAGAGTCATGGGAAGTAGTGCCTAAACCAAGGTAAGCATAAAATGGTATAGAGAAATTATTTTCAAAAGTAAACGCTGTGGTAATTTGGCGAATACAAGAAGTATAGAATTTTATGAATGAAGTTGTACTTGTAGGAGTATAGGTAGTTGAGAAATTGTTAGATGAAAAATCAATAATTTTCTTATTCCATTTTGTTGTCCATGTACTTCCATTAAATTCATAAGCATAAGCAAATCTTCTGGTACTTGAACCTTTTGTTTCTTGATGTATAGATAAATTAGTTCCAATATAAGATACACTAGTAGTATTCCAATAAGAAGTGTCATTTTCATAGTTACTACCACAAGTTATATTACCAGCCATGTCTTTGATATAATAAGAATATCCGTTTTTTATAAACCAGGATTTTACAAGGATTTCTAATTCTTCAGATGGGCCAGTGGCTTTATATATAATCAGGTTTTGTAATTCTTTTGGGCGAGGATATGTATTTAAGGTTTTTGAAGCTTCAAAAAAGTTGTTGACATATCTTTCATAAAAATCAGTTCCTTCAATAAAATATGCACAATTAATTTGAGATTCCCTATCACTTATAGTAAGTATTACATTGTCAAAATCTATATTATTATTAGCAACCTCGTCATTAAGTGGATTTGAACTTAGTTGTTCATAATTATAAAATTTATACCATGTATATCCTGGAGCATTATTATCATAGAAAGAGTATTCCTCTAGATTTTCACTAAGTTTTGGAATTTCTATAGGTGTCTTATATTTATACTTATTATTCTTTATTCCATAAAGAGTGATATTTGTAGAAGATTCAAATAAAGTGCTTGTTTCTGTACGGAATGAATATTCTCTAGAGTTTTTTGGCAGAAAAAGAGATAAATTTCCAAGTTCATTATAGTCGTTAGTGTCATTTCTAAAAAGAATAGCTTTGTCTTCTACAAAGAGTTGTATATCATCGCAGATATTCCAGGCCTCTTGTGGAATCTTTATAGAAACATTCATTATATTATTAATTGAATCCTTTTGAAGTCTAAAAGGTTCATCTGTTTCTTCATATTTTTCAAGAACAAATTCTTGATTAGGTGTTAATTCAGATTCCTTAATGATGCTGACATTTTTTGGATTTTCGGTAAAAAATTCAACCAGAATATAATTATATTCTTCATGTCGCTCTAGAATAGTATGAGGAATAGGCAGGTATGTACACCCTTCTGTTATTTCTATCTTTCTTAAATCTTCATTATTTTCTGCATATATTTTTTTTGATTTGTCCGGATTAATTTGTATCAGATAAGGATTACCAACTTTTTCTCCAGAATAATAATAGAAATTGACATATGATTTATTGTTTTCTTCTGTTTGAATGTAAGTGTAATTTTCAGAAGAAGGAATTGTGTATTCTTTTACAACAGTGTCACCCATATAATCTGTTAATTCGATTTTTAGTGTTAATCCACTAATTTTTTCAACATCAAGTTTCAGTTTCCATTCTTGGGCAGATACAAAAGCGAAATTATCTTTGCTTATTGTATTATCCTTGTGTTTATATTCACAGGTTATGTAAGGAAGTATGTCTGTGTCTATTAATTCGATTTGGTTCTCACCTAATTCAGACTCAGTTAAATCCGCAAAATACAAACTACAAATTTTAAATTCGGGAGTGTATAAATAGATTGTATGTAATTCTTCTTTAAAATTTTCTTCTGTGTAGTCAGGTAAAGATATTATATTCTTAAGAGAAATATCATTTGCTATTTGTTGAAGTGATGTTTTATAGCAAATTATCTCATTTGAGCTTTTTGTTGTGTTTCCACAAACATCACTAACCGAAATTGAAAGCAAAACAGTACCATCATCCGATTTTAATCTGTGATTTATGTAAAAATTTGTATAACCATTTGAATCTGTAAAATAAAGAATATTGTCTGAATATATTGTGTAATCGGTTATAACCGGCTCATAATATTCAGTTCCATAATAGTAAGGACCTCTATATTCTTCGCATACAGAAATAATTCCTATTCCAGAATCTTTATCCGCAAAACTGCCGCAAAGGTACACATGGCTTCCTATTCTGTTTTCGTATATTTTTTTGCCTTGGTAATAAGCATCATTCATATTATGTGTCTCATCAACAATAAACACATCTTCACTCAGTTTTTCCACAGTAGAAATGTCGGTGTTTTCTGTAAGCGGTGTTCTTGTAACAAAGAAAGAGCCTTCTTTATAAATAGGTGCGTTATAATCTGTCTGAGGCTGATAGGTAACTGTAAAGTTTTGGTTTTTATTTTTTTTGAGAGGGAGAACAGTTTCGCCGACTGTTGCGGTTACATCATCTTTTACATGTACAGAAATTGAAATGCTGTTTATTTCTTCTTCGGCCATATAATTATTTATGAGTAGTGGCTTTGGTGTGAGCGTTACTGTTTTTTTATCCTGACTTAAAACCGGGGCATCAAAGAAATCCGAAGGCTGGTTGTAGTTCTTCATTGAAAGTTCAATCATGCTTGTTACAGAATCATCAACAGGAACATTGAAATTTATAGTAACCGGCCTGTTTGAATAGCTTGTTTGTGTTTCTGCAGGCGAATAAGAAACCACCTTAGGATACTCCAGGCACACCGGCTGAATCTGGATGTCGTTCTGTGCTTTTAAAAGGGTGATTTTTACCTTATACATTCCCTTTTTAGGGTCTTCTTCCAGATATTCGAATTTGATACAATCAGCGCGACTCACTGATGTATCTGATTTGCTTACGGCTTCTAACTTTACGAAGAGAAAATCATCTATATTTACTGTAAAATCGACCTGTGCTGAATATCCCAACTTAATTATTTTTTCATTTGCAGAAAGAAAGCTCAGCTGATTTTCTGTAGATTTTAGGAGAACTGTATATTCAGGTGCATTGTTGTAATCAATGGCAGATTTAATATCCTGCGCAGTCTCATTGCTTTTTAAGAAATTATTGCAGGAAGAAAGAAGCGTTAATAACACGATGCAGCCACATGCAAGAAATGTGGTTTTGGGTGAGAAAAAAGAACGAAGTTTTTTCATAAAGGGGTCTCCTTTAATTTGGATTGTTACGCGTCTCCTGTAATTTATTGGAACTGCTTAAAGTCGTGGACGATGCTTACAGCAGAGCGGGTTTCATACTGAGGGAGTTCTTTGCGGACAATTTCCAATGCCTGTTCTACAAGACCAGGGGCATCGGTTACGCCATAGAGAACAAAGACTCCGTCTTCAATTGCGGCATGAAGGAAATCGATTTTGATTTTGTATTCAAAAATGAGCTTGTTTACTGCGGCTTGAGCTTTGAGCATTTCTTCAACAAGCTTGGCTCCTTCGGCCTCTTTTGTAGGAGTGATATGAGCACGGGTAAAGTCTGCAATGATGTTTGCACAATCGTTGATTGCAACTGTTCCTGTGTTCAAAAGCATATGGAAATTTGCGGGATCTTCAATGTCGATATTATAAAAGTTTTTGTGGAAGCCGTTGCGGTTTGCGTCGCTTTCCTGGATATGCTGGCGGGCCTGCTTTTCCGTCCATTCAAATTCCTGCATAAGGCGGGCAATCCTTGTTTTTTCATTGGCAATAAGACGAACAGAAACATGGTTCGGCACGGAAGCAAAAAAGGCAAATGCACCGCGGCCAATAAAAATAACGTTTCCTTTTGCAGCAGCTTCGAGCATGGCATATTGAGAAAGGTTCTGGTACGCATCTCGTTCCTTTGTCATGGAAGCAAAAAAACCGGGCTTTCGTTCATCATATTTTGGAAGCTTTGCCTGTGGGAAGCCAAGTTCAATTATTCTTTCTTCTATCTGCTTGCGTGTTATAAACTTATAATCAAGCTTTGCAGCCAGTTCCTGAGCTACTTCATCACCCTTTGCAGCTACCTGACGAGCAAGTGTAATTATTGCCATAAGTACCTCCGAAATACGGTGTCATTCTCGGGCTTGACCCGAGAATCTCTCTAATACTATGATAAATGTAGAAGGTTTATATGTCAAATTATTTTACTAGTGATGATGAAAAACTAAAATGGACATGCGGGGAAAAAAAATCTCTTTTAAAGACTGTCGTTTTTGATGTTACAAGCAGTATAAATACTTATGATTGCGGTGAAGGCAAGGTGCAGGGGGAATATATTGTTCTTGATGCACCTGACTGGGTGATTGTAATTCCCGAAACTGAAGATGCTGCTACCGGTCGCAAGGATTTTTTTATGGTAAAGCAGTGGAGGCATGGTTCAAAATGTCTTAGTGTAGAGTTTCCCGGTGGAGTAATTGACAGGGGAGAAGAACCTGAAACTGCTGCACGGCGTGAACTTTTGGAAGAAACAGGGTGCAGGGCAGGAAAATTAACAAAGCTTGGAATGGTAAATCCGAATCCGGCATTGTTTTCGAATCATGTTCATGTTTTTTTAGCGCAGGAGCTTGAATGCACGAACACTCAAGATTTAGATAGTGATGAATTTGTAAACGTGATTAAAGTGCCGGTGGAACAGATTATTAAAGATATGGGAACGGAAGAATTCCCGCATGCACTGATGTCTAGTGCGATGTGCTTTTATTTAAAAAAAAGATCCCCGGATCAAGTCCGGGGATGACATGTCATTGCGAGCCCGCAGGGCGAAGCAATCCATTATTTTCCGTAAGTATCGTATTCCTTCTTAGGATCGTATGTACCTGTGCGGTATTCACCTGTAAGACTTGGAATGCTCATCTTCATACCAGGAAGAATGAGGTTTGGATCTTCAGGTTTAGGCATTTTTGATTTGTTTGCCTGATACAGGTTTTCCCAAAGAAGCGGGTTGTTGTAAACATAAGGACGACCAGAAATATTCCAGTAACAGTCTTTTGTTTCGGCCCATGGACGAACGATGTATTCTGCAGGAAGAGGTGTTACTTCTGTAACTCCTTCAAGTGCTGCAAGTGAAAGCTTTGCATATTCATTTGCACGGCCCCATTCTTCTGCATCAAAAGATGTTTCTGCATTTGCAAGATTTTCTTTTGCGGCTGTGTAAGCCATAGGGAAGATATTTGGAGCATCAATTTTTTCTGCCCATGCAATCTTGTTCTTTGCAAGCTTGATGTTATCTTCTGCTTCGCCCATAGCGAGCATTCTTGCTACAAATGCTTTTGAAAGCTCTGCATTTTTCTGTGCTTCTTCTGAATATTTGATTGCGTCATCATATTCACCGGCATCCATAGCTTTTTCTGCCTTCTTTGTATATTCGTCGGCAAGCTTCTGATATGTGTTGTTTTTATAGCTGGCAGCAAATACCGAAGCAGTCATTAAAACTGCAACAAAAATCAATACTAACTTTTTCATTTTGCGTCACCTCCAATCTGGAGTTCTTCGTCAAGGTAAACCTCAGCATCTTCAGGATTTGCATAGTCATCTTCTTCCAGAAGAACGGCATCTTCGTCTTCAATACCGTCAACATCGCCTGTAAGAGGTGCTTCAAGGTCTGCTTCTTCAGCAATTGCAGCACTTGCTTCTACGCTCTTTTTAGCAGCTTCAATAGCGGCAAGAGCAGCAGCGCGTTTTTCTGAAATTGTTTCGTAAAGTGTACTGAAAATATCGTATGCTTCGTCGTAAGCTTCACATGCGGCCTGATAACCGTTCATTGAATAGCTTGCATCACCTTTCTTGAACAATTCAACGGCACGATTGTATTCGCGTTTTTCTGAAACGGCAGCTTTTACAGAGTCTGCATCTTTCTTTGCTTCAAGAGCATCTGCACGGGCATCTTTTGCAATGTCTTTGTAAAGAGCTACAAGTACTGTCTTGAAGTTTGCATAAGCAGAAGTTCCTTTTGCAAGAAGGTCGTCGGCACTTGAATCTGGATCATCAAACAATGTTTCAAAATCATCAAGGTCTTTAGAACCTTTGTCATAAGCAGCCTGTGCAAGAGCTGGAAGTTCATAATCATCGATTATTTCTTTTGCATCAAGAGCGTTTACATAAGCAGCCAATGCCTGATATCTTTTGGCAAGGTCATTACATTCTGCTGTAACATCCTCTCCGTTTGCGGCACGAGCCTTAAGGTCTTGATATTTTTCTTCAAGGGAATCCCAGAAATCTGGAGCATATTCTTCTGCATCTGAATCAATGGCAGCCTGTCTTGAAGAATTCATATTTGCCAAAGCCAAGTCTAAATCAGCCTGAGAAACAGTTTCCTCAACAGTCTCTTCGATTGTCTCTTCTACAGTTTCTTCTACTGCAGGAGGTTCCGGTTCAGTTGTTTCTTCTGCAGGTTTTTTAGAACCACAGGAAACAAGTGAAAGGATTAAGAAAACCGAAAGAGCCCAAAAAGCTAGTTTTTTCATAATAATCCTCACATTTTAAAGAATTAATTTATTTTAACCTATAAAATATATTCTTACAACTTTATTATCGGCATTTTCTGCAAAAAAAACTTCATATATAGAAAAAATGTGTTAAAATAAGGTGAACGGAGGTTTTATGGCTGACGATTTTTCATTCAACATTGAAAAGAGTATTGGTCTGGTTGCCGAAGGAAAAGGTGGCTGGAATATGGAATTAAACCTTGTTTCATGGGGCGGCCGTCCTGCAAAATATGATTTGCGCAGCTGGTCACCAGATCATGAAAAAATGGGAAAAGGATTAACTCTTACAAAAGAAGAACTTCTGGCACTGAAGGATTTATTGAATAAAGTGGAACTTTAATATTCCACGGTGGCGAGGGTTGCGCCTTTTTTTACGATAATCTCAAAAAGCATTTTTTGAAGAAGAATATCTTCCATCATTGTTCCGCCTGAACGAATCTGCATGTCGGTTGAAGCAAGAATTGCAAGGATTGCAGTTGCCTGACCAATAGTCCAGATTTTTGCGGCTTTTCTGTACTGATTCTGCAGCGGATTACTTCCAAAACCGTTAGCCTTAAGGGTTGCATCATCTGCTCCATAACCGCCGTTACTTTCATTCTGAAGCTTATGCCATAAAACAAGCTTTCTGAAACAGGAAGAAAGCCCCGCAATTATCATTACAGAAGAATTTTCCTTTGAAAGTCGTATGCCCTGAAGAACCTCAAGAGAATCAGAAAACCGTTTTTCTGGAGTTTCGGCAGGAGCAATCATCTGCTTAAAAAGCGAAAAGGCATTTTCTTCGCGGTTGTGTGTAAGGAATGAATCTACATCGTCTGGAGTAACAATCTTTCCTTTTTCAAGACATACGAAAAATCGCGAGCATTCATTTTTGAGCGCCTGCGTATTGTTATCGACCATATCAAGAATAAGTTCTGCTGCATCAGGTTCCAGACCGTATCCGTTTTTGCGGAAGTAATCTGTAAGCCAAGGCACCTTCTGATTATCAAACATTTCCCAGAACTTCTTTTTGTTAGAAGGAGGAATGAGCTTGTCTAGTTTTGAATCTACGGAAATTTCGTCGGAAACAAAAATGAGGGCAGAACTTTCTTCGCCGGAGTCCTGTGCACTTTTGATCCAGTTTTCAACGAGGGCAATATCTTCCTTTTTTTTGAGGAGCTCGGCGTTTTTGCAGATTACGCAGGTTGCGCTTGAAAAAAGGTTTCCATTATCAAGAACAGAAAGCACCTGTCCTATGGTAGTTTCGTTGAGGTAGTAAATATGCTGTTCACTTTCGCCGAACTTTTTTTCAAGGTTTTTGATTACGGCTTCTACCGCATCATCACGCTGTCCAAATTCGGGTCCATTGTATAAATAAACTGGTTGTGTCACTGGCATTTTTTAGAGCCCTTGGCTTTTAATATGTTCTTACGATATTTGAAAGAATACCAACAATTCTAATATCACTGCAGTAAATAGCCTGGAAATCAGGATTTTCTGGTTGAAGGCGAATTCTTCCGGCTTCTTTGTAATATCTTTTTAATGTAATTGCATCGTCAATTACGGCAACAATAATCTGTCCGTCTACGGCTGTATTTGCCTGTTCAATTACTGCAAGGTCTCCTTCAAGGATTCCCGCATTTATCATGCTTTGTCCGCGAACTCTAAGGGCAAAATAACTTTTTCCCGGGCGAATAAATGGTTCAGTAAGATTTAAATATCCGTCAAGATTTTCTTCACAAAGGAGAGGTTTGCCGGCTGCAACAGTTCCAAGAAGCGGAACTCGGCCAACAAAAGGATTTGCTTCTTTATCTGTAGTATCCGAAAGAACTTTAATAGAACGGGCGCGTTTTTGTGACTGAGACAAGAATCCTTTTTTCTGGAGAGCTATAATATGATCCTGAACGGCACGAATTGAAATTTCAAAATGTTCACTGATTTCTCTAACAGTTGGAGGGTAGCCGTTTTCTTCCGTATAATTTGAAATAAAAGTAAGGACTTCTTTTTGTCTGTCTGTTATACCTTTCATATAAAACTCCCAAAAAAAATATTATATGAATTATTCTTCTTCAAACTTTGATTCAAAGAGTGCTTCTATTGTAGCAGCAGCTTCTGACTCATCTGGTCCTTCTACATTTATAGTCATCTGAGTGTTGTAGCCTGCTCCCATTGCAATTACACCCATAATTGATTTTGCATTTACTGTTGTGTCGTCGCGTGTAAGGGTAATTTCGGATTCAAATTTGTTTGCAGTCTGAGCAATGATGGCTGCTGGTCTTGCATGAATGCCTGCGCGGTTTTGAACAGTAAGTATTTTCTCAATCATAATAGTTTCCTCGACAGTTTACTGCCTTTATATTTTTAGTATGAATTGTCGTGACCATAATATGCAGTTTTTGCATCACCGGTTTCAATCCATTTAAGTACATTTTCATTGAAGTCTTTTGCAGCATTGTATCCCATATCTTTGAGACGCTCGTTCATGGCTGCGGCTTCGATAATAATAGGAAGGTTTCGTCCAGGGCGTACAGGAATCTCGATAACCGGGATTTTTACGCCGAGCAGTTCCTGATAAGTCTGGTCTGTTCCAAGACGGTCGTATGCCTTGTTAGAATCCCAGTCTTCCAGTTGAACTATAAGCTGAACTTCCTTTTGGTTTCGGATGGCACCAACACCATAAAGCTGTGAAATATTAATAATACCAAGTCCTCTGATTTCCATATGGTGACTGATTGTCGTATTTGCACCACGACCAAGGATTGTATTACCGTTTACACAGCGGATTTCAATAATGTCATCTGCAACAAGACGATGACCTCGTTCTACAAGTTCAAGAGCGGTTTCACTTTTACCAACACCGGAGTGACCCGAAAGAAGAATACCAATACCATATACTTCTACAAGTACGCCATGGAAGGTTTTATGAGGCGCAAAAATATTTGAAAAAACGCGTGTAAGACGGGTTGTGAATTCTGTAGATGCATGGTCTGTCTGCAAAACAGGGCAGCAGTTTTCTTCGGCAAGCTGGCGGAATTCTTCTGTTGGTTCGCTGTTATATGTAAAAACACAGCACGGAATGCCAGGACTGAAAAATCTTTTTAATGTTTCGGTATTTTTTTCTTTGTGAAGCTTGTAAAGATATGCAGTTTCACCACGACCAAAAAGCTGAACACGGTCACCGGCAAAGTTTTCGAAAAAGCCCGAAAGTGCAAGTCCGGGTCTGTTAATTTCTGGAATTGTGATTGCACGAGGAAGTCCGCGACGCCCGGCAATACATCTTAATTGCAAAGCATCGTGTCCTGAAAGCTCCAGGTCGAGCAAATCCAAAACAGTGAATTTCTTTTCCGCCATACGAATATACTATACAAAAAATAGGAAAAGAACAAGATAAAAAATCAAATATTAATAATGTGCATGCAAATAAAAAAACTGGCTCCCAGTCGAGTACGGATTCAAAACCGCGCGATACCATCGCGCTACATGCTACAGTGCCTTGGAACGATAAACGTTGGCCGCCTTGCGGCCGCACTGTAGAATGTTTTTGAATCCGTCCTCTCCTTCGCGCCAGTTTTTTTTACGTGGATTCGTTTTTCAGTATATTTTATTTCTCTTGTTTCTTTTCCTTTTCCTTATTGATTTTTTGATCCAACATGTCCATATTCTTGTTCAGGGCTGCGCCAAAATCAAAATCCTCATTTGAAACGTGAGCTTGAGAGCCCCAGCGGAAGTTTACTGTGGTTTCTACTGAATAGGCTTTGTCGTGTTTGATGCGCATTGTAAGGTTGATGATAAGATCATCTGCGTAAGCTATTCTCTTAAGCTTGTTTTCTATCATATCTGACTGCTTCTGTTCCAAAGTAAATCCAACTGCATTTATTGATTTTTCCATATTGTTCTCCTTGCGGGCGTTTTTTGCCCTTGTTGTTATTTTTTCTCTCCTCATATAAAGATAACACGGGAATGGTGAAAAAACAAATGAAAAAACTATTTTTGTGTGTATGAATTATCCACGCCAAGCTGGTTTCTGTATTTGTTCACGGTACGGCGCGAGATTTTTATTCCCTGTTTGTTGAGAAGGTCAGTGAGTGCCTGGTCGGAAAGTGGAGCGGAGGAGGAAGCAATCATATCGCTGATGACGGCTTTGATTTTTTCTGCAGAAGCTGAGTTACCTGCTGTTGTTTTTACTCCCGAAACAAAAAAGTATTCTGCAGGAAAAAGTCCCCATTCTGTCTGAATGTATTTGTTTGATTTTTTTCCAGACATTCGTGAAACGGTGGACTCATGGATTTTTAACTGGCTGGCAATCTGGCGGCGGGTTAATGGTACAAGGTTTCCGGGGCCATGTAAGAAAAAATCTTTTTGTGCTGCAACAATTGCGCAGCCTTGTAGTGCCAGTGTAGATTCCCTGTAATGGAGCTGTTGTAAAAATGTTTGCGCCTGTTGAACAAGCGTTTTGTCAAAGTTTATGTTTGCCGCAAGCTGTACTTGTGGAATGTCTCCGCTTGCATATTTTATTTGAAAGTGGCAGGTTGCGTCTCCGGTAACAGTTCCGTTTTCAAAGTTGTCGGCGGGAATTGGGGCAGGCACCCGTTCAACGGTAAGCACGACATCCGGACGGAAAAAATCAGCCTTTGAAGTATCAGAAATATATTCACCAGCCGGGCGCGGATTCAATGTCAGAATATATTTTACTGCTTCTTCTGCAGCATCTTCATCAAGCGTAATTTTATCAATTGGTAATTCCTGTGCAAACTTTTTGGAATGCCAGTTTTTCTGAAACTCAAGAACCTTCTTAAGAACGCGGTCTGGTTGTGGCGGCGACAAAAGCTCCAGATGACCATCTAGAATAAACAGCGCTAACTGTGGAGCATCTCCTGCTATTCTTGCCTGAACAAAAAGGCTCTCTTCAAGCGTGCGGCAGCATGTTCCAATTGGATCCATGCGCTGTACCCGATCCAGACATCGTTCAAGAAGCTTTTTATTTTGTGCAGGGCGAGCCTTGTCCAGTAAAGTTTCGGGAGCAAGCATTGAACCATAGCAGCCGTTTTCATCAAGATTGTAAATAAGCTTCTGGCAAACTTCGTATTCGTCGCGCGAGATTTTCATAAGATCAAGCTGAGACATAAGATGCTGTTGAAGCGTTTCTCCACGGTCTGCCTGTGCTTCAAGTGCACGCTGGTTTGCATCTGAGGCTTCTGAGCCTGCAGCAGAAGTTGAATGTGAATAAGAATTACTGACAATTTCAAGAGCAGGATTTTCTGCAACAGCCTTATAAATTTCTTCACGCAAATCACGGCTGTTCATGGCAAGAAATTTTAATGCCTGAATTTGTACCTGAGACATTTTTTGAACTTGTTTTTGAACCTGATTAAGCCTCTGCTGCATGGTGTTATTGTAGCACAATTTTTACTTAAACAGTATACTCTGATTTATGAAAAAGATTGAAGAATTTGGTTTAAGAGTGCCGGAGATTTTATTGCCGGCTAACACTGATTTGAATAAATGGTCTGTGATTGCGTGCGATCAGTACACACAGGATCTTGATTATTGGAAAAAAGCAGAAGCTGCTGCAGGGGACGGGCCTTCTACTTTGAATTTGATTTTACCTGAAGTTTATTTGAACTCACCTGATAAGGCAGAACGAATTGCAAAGATTCGCCAGACAATGAACGAATATCTTTCGGGCAACGTTTTTGCCGAACCTTTCAACGGCTTTATCTATATAGAACGAACAACTGCCTTTGGACGTATGCGCAAAGGTCTGGTTGCTCAGATTGATCTTGAAACTTATGAATGGAAACCTTTCAGCAAGGCAAACATCCGTGCAACAGAAGCAACAATTGTAGAACGCATTCCTCCTCGCAAAGAAATCCGCAAGGGTGCACCGCTTGAGCTTCCACATATCATGCTGCTCGTAAATGATAAGGATGATATTCTTGTTGGCGGATCAGGCGAAGTTGCAAAAAAGAATGCCCCTCTTTATGAAGGGGAACTCATGTGTAACGGCGGAAGCATTACAGGATGGGGCTTGTCCAGCGAAAGTGAACTTGCAGGTGTTACAGAAGCCGTTGCTAAGATTGCAGAAAAAAACAGAGCTGCAGATGGTTCAACCTTCCTGTTTGCGGTAGGCGATGGAAACCATTCTCTTGCTACAGCCAAAGCAGTTTGGGATGAATATAAAGCAGAACTTGTTGCAGGTGGAGCAGGAGCAGCAGAACTTGAAGCATGCCGTGTTCGTTATGCGCTTGTAGAGATTGTAAATATTTATGATACAGGTTTAACTTTTGAACCAATCCATCGTGTGATTTTTAATGTTGATGTTGACGGTCTCATAAAACATCTTGCACAAAAACTTGATGGAACTGTGAGCGAAGTTGCAAGTGCCGCAGAACTTGATGCCGCTGTAAAATCAAGTTGGGCCGATTTTGGATTTGCTTACAGAGAAGGCGGAAACGGCGCACAGAAATATGTTCTTTTGAAAACTGGAATTAAGGAACTTGCAGTTGCAAGACTTCAGCCAGAGATTGATGCTTTCCTTAAAGAAGGATCAGAAATAGACTACATCCACGGAAGCGAAGAAACCTTAAAGCTTGGTGAACGCGAAAATGCTGTTGGAATCTTGCTTCCACCGATTGCAAAAGATTCTTTCTTTGAAACAATCAATGGACGCGGTCCTCTCCCAAGAAAATCTTTCAGTATGGGTGAAGCCGACGAAAAGCGTTTCTACCTGGAATGCCGCCGCTTGTTCTAGTAGCCGAGTTTTCTGTTTACAAGATATTTAAGCGGAGCCCCTTCCGTAAAGTTTTTAAGATCCTCCAGAAACATAGAAACATTTTTGTTTCGTGTATGTGCAAGAGTCATGTTTCCTGCAACATGCGGAGTGATTATAAGATTCTTTGTTTTCCATAATCGATTTTCTGGTGGAAGAGGCTCTGTTTGAAAAACATCAAGGGCAGCTCCTGCAATATTTCCGTTATCCAGCGCATCTGCAAGAGCATCTTCATCAATGGCAGAACCACGACCTACATTTACGATGTATGCCCCCTGCGGAAGAAGAGCGATTCGCTCGCGCGAAAGAATGTCTCGTGTTTCAGCGGTCGCCGGTAAACTCATGGCAAGAAGATCTGTTTGTGGAAGAATACTGTTAAGTTCACTTACAGGAAGAACTTTATCATAAACTGCTGCACTGCTTTTTCCGCTGCGGCAAACTCCTGTAATTTCTGCCGGTTCAAAAGCGAGTGCTCGGTTTGCAAATGTAGTTCCAATGTCGCCTGTTCCAAGAACTGTAATTCTGCAGTCTTTAAGCGA
>JAEEGL016539592.1_pt1 | contig 23978 bp, 18 predicted proteins | sample 9134231 | NCBI WGS metagenome assembly JAEEGL01 (sample SAMN16246548, study PRJNA631951) | gut metagenome | biome: gut microbiome; feature: rumen; material: fiber-attached | host: Bos | place: Iran: Karaj | collected 2018-10
GAGGCTAACGGCGGACAGGCCGTAAGGAAGATTGTCGTAGAATGATTTTGGTTTGTAGGGCTGTCACACCGTGGCAACCGCAGCGACAAACGGCAACGCGGCTGCCGTGATACGACAGCCCTACAAACCTGACCCCTGAATCCCGCTGGAAACGGTGGGATTTTTTTTGTTGTCATCCTTTGGCCTTTTCTGCATTTTTTACTATTTTTGCCTTGTAAAAAATTGAACAAAATGACTCAACAGACAACCATAAAACTCTTTGACGAGAAAAAAGTCCGCATCGTTTGGGATGATGTGAAAGAGAAATATTATTTTTCCATTGTGGACGTAGTGAATGTACTCACAGAACAATCCACGCCACGCGGAGCCAGTACATACTGGGCCGTACTCAAAAAACGTCTCAAACAGGAAGGTGCCGAGGAGTTGCTTACAAATTGTAAGCAACTGAAACTCCCTGCCGCTGACGGCAAGAATTACAAGACAGATGTCGCTGATTTAGAACAGATTCTACGAATAATCCAGTCCATCCCCTCCAAAAAAGCCGAACCAGTAAAACAATGGCTCGCTGAAGTGGGTGCCCAGCGCGTAGACCAGATGATTGACCCAGAACTGACCTTCCAGATGGCGGTCGAAGACTACCGTCGCCAAGGCTATAGCGACCGTTGGATAAATGAGCGAATGCGGTCTATAGAAATGCGCAAGGAACTCACCGACGAGTGGCACCGTTCCGGCATTCACGAGCCGAAAGACTTCGCCATCCTGACCAATGTGCTTACCAAAGCATGGAGCGGCATGACCACTGGCGAGTACAAGCATTACAAGGGCTTGACGAAAGAGAATCTGCGCGACAACATGACTAATATCGAACTGGCTCTGAACACGCTCGCTGAAGTGGCCACCACCGAGTACTCGCGTCAGTCGAACCCACAGTCCATGGCCGAAAGCCAGCGTATAGCCCAAGAAGGCGGCAATGTAGCCCGTGATGCCCGTCGAACCATGGAGCGTCGCCTTGGGCGTTCCGTCGTCTCTCCAGAGCGTGCCTCCGACTACATCAAGCCAATAGAGACACAAGATACTGATGCGCTGATGCTACCAGATTCAGAATGATTAGAAAAAATGTATAGCCTTGAATTATGGAACAAAATCCCGCTGGAAACGGCGGGATTTTTTATTGCTGCTTTTGCGCGTTTTCAAAAATATGACTATTTTTGCAGTCGATAAACAGCATCAAAACATGAAAAACCTAAAGCTTTACACCCTATTTGCGCTCCTGCTGATGACGGGAGGAGTGACGACGCAAGCGCAATCCTCCGAGCAACTTTTCATCGGTACGAAACCGGGCGAAATCATCATCCAAAAACAATGGTATGAATATACCTTTATGGGATACAAATACAATCTTTGTAGATTCACCAACCACGGTGCTCATGTGGATGTTATCGTCACTTACAACGACCTGCATTGGGTGATTGATACTGCAACCATGTCGGGGATGGGGGAATTGCTTTACGATGCAGCACCTGGCCATTTTTACAACATGGATTTTACTACTGCGGAGAAAGTCCTTGTAACTGAGGATTGTGGGCAAACTTGGAGAGTAATTGACGATTATATGGTTCCATCTCCACCATCGTATTGGTGTTTCGCGAACGTGCCTGGTGAGATAGTGAAATTTGAGTGCGATGATCATTTCAATCCCCAAAACTATTCTTTTATTGCGAGTTATGATTATGGAGCCCATTTCATTGATACCATAACATCTTTTACGATACCTGTTTATACAAATCATGTTGCTGGTTGGAATCATGGAGAGTTCTTTCGCAAAGAGCCTGGTACGGACAAATGGCTATACACGACAGATTTTTATGGAACTGCTGATACGTTGACACTACCAGTCGAATATCACAATACACAATTAGGCATAGGGCCAAAAGAAGGGGAATTGTATTGTAGGTATAAGCCAGAAGGGGCTTTTTCAAAATTGAGAAGAGTAGATTACAGCGACGACTACGGCAATATTTTTCGGACATTGGTTGATCTTGAATCTAATCCGATTGATGTCATAGTTGACGACAGCGTTTTTCGAGTTTTTGACATAGGATACGGAGGGAATGTGTATGTGGACAGAGAGCCGGGCGTGTTCTATGTTTGCCTTGATACGCTTTCATACAATTTTACCGAGTGGGGTACTCCACTTGAAGAACCTCAAGGCAACAGATGCTATATTGCCTATTATCGTGCCTACGGTGATAGTTTGGTAACCACCTATTTCCACGATTTCAAGCCCGATTGGTTCGAACACCATACGCCAGTGATGGATTGTGAGATAACAAATTGTGGAGAAAACAGCGTTACACTTCATTGGAATGAGCCAGAATTGAAGCCCGATGAAGTGTTGGTCGGATATCAAGTTTATAGAGGTGTGACATTGGTCACTGAAGACTTGGTTACCGAAACGGAATTCACTGACAACTATTCAGGCGGGGGGCGATTGAATTATCATATTCTGGCGGTTTATAGCGATGGTGAAACGTCCAAATCATACAACATCGTATATTGTGAGCAAACGGAAGGTATTGATGAAAACGGAGTTAGAACAGATGTTGTCGTTTTTCCCAATCCTGCCAATGGGGTTGTTTACATCGATGGTGTTGTCGCTGATGAAGTGCAAGTTTACAATGTCTTTGGCCAGCTGGTGAAGACGGCGAGAGGGACTAATGAGATTGATTTGAGCACCTTTCCTAAAGGAGTTTATTCAATACGCATTTTCACCACTGATGGTTTGATTGTTAATAAGAAAATTGTAGTGGAATAACCCAGTTTACCGCTACGGCGAGAAATAATCTTAAAGTGAGGTGACAAAATATTGCCACCTCACTTTTTTTTCTTACTTTTGGGGCAAATTTATCGATGTTGAATCTAACGATTTCGGCCTATGAAAATCAAGTTTATCGGCGCCGCCAAAGAAGTGACGGGCAGCAAACACCTGATAACCACCGACCACGGCAAGAAAATCCTATTGGACTGCGGTATGTTCCAAGGCAAGGGCCTCGAAACCGATGCTGCCAACCGCAATATCATGGTCGACCCCAAGGAAATCGACTACATTATCCTCACCCACGCCCACATCGACCACAGTGGCCTGATACCTTATTTCTATAAGTTGGGTTTCAGAGGCTCGGTTGTCTGCACCAATGCCACACAAGACCTGTGCAACATCATGTTGCCCGACAGCGGCTTCATCCAAGAGAGCGACATGGAGTGGTTCAACAAGAAACGCCGCAAGGAAGGCTTGCCTGCACTGCAACCCATATACACCGAGAAGGATGCCCGAGCCAGCATGAGTCTTTTCGTCACGGTGAATTATAACCACTACCTCATGCTCGACAACAACATCAAAGTGAAGTTCAACAACACAGGGCATCTGTTGGGCAGCGCCTGCGCCATCCTCGAAATCGACGAGGGCGGCAAGATGACCCGCATTGCCTACACGGGCGACATCGGGCGTGAATACAACTACCTGCTTCGCTCGCCAGAACCCTTCCCCCACTGCGACTATCTCATCACCGAGTCGACCTATGGCAACCGGCTCCACGGCGACCGCGTCAACGCCGAGCAAAAACTGCTGGAAATCATCTACCATACCTGCGTCGAGAAGCGCGGCAAACTCATCATCCCTTCATTTGCCGTCAGCCGGACACAAGAAATTGTGTATCTGCTCAACAACTTCTACAACGAAGGCAAGTTGCCCGAGAAAATCCCGGTCTATGTTGACAGTCCCTTGGCCGTCAACGCTACAGAGATTTTCCGTATGCACGTTGACCAATTCAATGATGACGTGAAGGATGTCATCGAATACGACCCTGACCCATTTGGTTTCAATGGACTGACTTTCGTCCGCGACATTAACCAGTCGAAGGAGCTCAACGCCACCAAGCAGCCCTGCATCATCATCTCCGCTTCAGGCATGATGGAGGCAGGTCGCGTGAAACACCACATCGCCAACAGCATCGACAACCCCAACAACACCATCCTCGCCATCGGCTACTGCGCCCCTACCACCCTAGGAGCCAAACTCTTGGCCGACCCACGCCCCTTCACCGTCTCCATCTTCGGCATGGAACACAAGGTGTTGTGCGACATCTACGAAATCGATGCCTTCAGTGGACACGGCGACTACAAGGAAATGATTGACTACCTCAGTTGCCAAGACCCAACCAAGATCAAAAAGACCTTCCTCGTACACGGCGACCCCGAGGCACAGCAATTCTATGAAAAACAACTCCGCAAAGCCGGCTGGGATCGCATCGTCATCCCAGAGCCAGGCGAGACTTTTGAACTGAAATAAAAAACACACAGAATAATGGCACAAAAACCCACTATACCTAAAGGTACACGCGACTTCCTACCCGAAGTCATGGTACGCCGCAATTATATCTTTGACACCATCAAGACCGTATTCAAACGCTTTGGCTTTCAGCCGATTGAGACCCCATCAATGGAAAACTTGAGTACCCTTTTGGGCAAATACGGAGAAGAAGGCGACAAGCTTCTCTTCCGCGTCCTCAATTCTGGTGATTTTATGAGCAGCGTGGAGCAAAACGGAGAACCACTTGAATCTTTGAAACTGGCCAGTAAAATCACGGAGAAAGGCCTGCGCTACGACCTGACCGTGCCTTTTGCACGTTTTGTCACCATGTACCGCGACCAGATTGCCTTCCCTTTCAAGCGCTACCAAATCCAACCCGTTTGGCGCGCCGACCGTCCGCAAAAAGGCCGTTACCGTGAGTTCTGCCAATGCGATGTCGACATCATCGGCAGCGATTCCTTGTTGAACGAAGCCGAACTAGTGCAAATCGTGGACGAGGTTTTCAACGCCTTGAAAATCAAGGTGACACTGAAAATCAACAACCGCAAAGTTTTGGCGGGCATCGCTGAATACATTGGCAAATTGGATGCCTTGGTGGACATCACCATTGCCATCGATAAATTGGACAAGATTGGCATCGAGTCTGTTAACGCGGAACTGGCTGAAAAGGGATTGGAACCCGAAGCCATCGAAAAGTTGCAGCCCATCCTCTTTATGAAAGGCAACACGAGAGAGAAGATTGCCCAATTGAAGCCCTTGTTGAACAACGAAGTCGGACAAAAGGGCATTGAGGAGTTGGAAACCTTGTTCGACTATATCGACAACATGGAATTGAACATCGACACCGAGCTTGACCTTACCCTTGCCCGTGGCTTGAACTATTACACCGGCGCCATCTTCGAGGTAAAAGCCAAGGACTTCGCCATCGGCAGCATCTCGGGCGGCGGTCGCTACGACAACCTCACGGGCATCTTCGGTTTGCCGAATGTCAGTGGCGTGGGTATCAGTTTCGGTGCAGATCGTATTTATGATGTTCTCGAAGGTCTCAACTTATTCCCCGAGACGATGTCAGAGAGCACCAAGGTCATCTTCCTCAATTTCGGCAAGAACGAGGAAAAGTATTGTCTGAAATACCTCAACCAAGTGCGCAAGCATGGCATCAACGCGGAAATTTATCCCGATGCGGCCAAAATCCAGAAACAGATGAAATACGCCAACCAACGCGCCATCCCGATTGTCGTCATCGCTGGCGAACAGGAGGTGGCAGAGCAGAAATTCACCGTGAAATTTATGAAGGAAGGCAAACAAGAAACCGTGGACACAAATAAATTAGTGGAAACAATAATGGCCAATGGCTAATAGCCCATAGCCTATGGCAGCCCCAAGAGAAGCAAAGTGTTTCTTCTTTACAGGGGGCAGCCATAGGCTATAAGCCATAGGCCATAAGCAAACAACAATTCAACGACTAAACAATTCAACAATCAACAATATGAAAACTCATAAAATCTCATCCAAAGAGCTGACCTTCAAACAGGTAAACGAAATAATCACCAAAGGCTACAAGCTGGAGCTCAGCGCTGATGCCATCAAACGCATCCAGAAATGCCGCGACTACCTCGACAAGAAAATGGAGAACCCCGAGAAACCCATTTACGGCGTCACCACCGGCTTCGGCTCCCTCTGCGACCACAGCATCTCCAAAGAGGATTTGAGCACCTTGCAGAAGAACCTCGTCATGTCGCATGCCTGCGGCACAGGCGAGATGGTTCCCGAAGAAATCATTCGCCTCATGCTTTTATTAAAGGTGCAAAGCCTCAGTTACGGCAACAGCGGCGTGCAGGTCGTGACCGTCCAGCGTCTCATCGACTTTTTCAACAACGATGTGCTGCCTGTGGTCTATAACCAAGGTTCACTCGGTGCCTCCGGCGACTTGGCACCTTTGGCCAACCTAATGCTGCCTTTGCTCGGCTTGGGCGAGGTGCATTTTGAAGGCAAGATTTACCCTGCCGAGAAAATCCTCAAGAAGTTCGGTTGGAAGCCCATCACCTTGCAATCGAAAGAAGGTTTGGCCCTGCTCAATGGCACGCAGTTCATGAGTAGTTACGGCACTTACGTATTGCTCAAGGCCTTCCGTCTCTCCTATCTCGCCGACCTCATCGGCACAGTGTCTTTGGAAGCCTTCGATGGCCGCATCGAACCCTTCTTCGACCAAGTGCACCAAATCCGTCACCACAACGGGCAAATCGTCACCGCCAAACGCGTGCGCGAGTTTACCAAAGGCAGTGAACTGATTGTCAGGGAGAAGAAGCACGTTCAAGACCCCTACTCCTTCCGTTGCATGCCGCAGGTGCATGGTGCCTCGAAGGATGCCATCGACTATGTGGCTTCCGTGTTCAGCGAGGAAATCAACGCTGTCACCGACAACCCGACCATCTTCCCCGATGAGGACCTCGTCATCAGTGCCGGCAACTTCCATGGCCAGCCTTTGGCCATCACCTTGGACTTCTTGGCCATTGCCATGGCCGAGTTGGGCAACATCAGCGAACGTCGTATTTATCAACTCATTGGCGGCAAACGCGGTTTACCTTCATTCCTCGTTGCCGAGCCCGGCCTCAACAGTGGCTTCATGATTCCGCAATATGCCGCCGCCAGCATCGTCAGCCAGAGCAAGCAACTCTGCACGCCCGCTTCGGTAGATAGCATCGAGTCGTCACAGGGTCAAGAAGACCATGTCAGCATGGGTGCTAACGCCGCAACGAAGGCTTTACGTGTTGCCGAAAACCTGGAACGTGTATTGGCCATCGAATTGTTCAACGCCACACAGGCCTTGGAGTTCCGCCGTCCGCTGAAGTCGTCGCCTATCATCGAGAAATTCGTCGCCGAATACCGCAAACAGGTGGAATTCGTACGCGTCGACAAGGTGATGTACACCGAAATCGCGAAGAGCGTGCAATTCGTGAAGGATTACCCGTTGGATTTCGACATTTTAAAGAATGAATAAACCGTAGCAGAGGCGGACCCACGTGTCCGCCCTGAAAATGTTGAAAACGAAATAAAACAGGGCGGGCACATAGGCCCGCCCCAACGGAAAAATGGAAACCACAACCCAAACCCAGAAACGCCCTAGAGGAATGACCATTCTCTTGGTGTTGTCGTTCATCAACGCCTGCTGGAACATCATCAGCTCGTTGGTCATGTACCTCACCACTCCGATAATGGTTGAGATGTCGAAAAGCGGGCAACTTGAAGAGATGATGGCACCATTCTCGTCGGCCATGACTGACGAGATGCGCGAAGCCATGACCACCAGCATCAACCTGATGACACAAATCGAGCCTAAATATTGGCTGTTTCTCTTCATCCTGTTCATCGGCTCGCTGACAGGAGTGATACGAATGTTCAAAGGCAACAAGACAGGCCTTCACATTTATGCCATCTCGCAAATCCTGATGCTTATCAACGCCTCGGTCTACCTCTATCCCAAGCAGCCGCAATCGGGCTTCGTTTCCGAGCTTTTACTGACACTCATCTTCATCCTAATTTACTATTTGTATTTTAAGCGGATGGAAATGCAAGACAACTTACCCCAAACCCCTGATGCCGTATGAGCAAAAAGACACCGAGCGAAGGAAAGATTTTCAATCTCAAGCCAGAGATGACAGTAGCCATGAAGCTTGCTGCCACTTTTGCCATCACCTACTATGGCTTGCTGTTGGCTTTCGAGATCGTGGCTGTCGTTTTCCGTCGATACTACTTTGACTCATACTACTTCAACCAAGGCGAGATGTCGTTGGGCTCATGGGAGTTTGTGGTGCAGATTATCCAGTTGGCGTTATCTGTTCTCTTGGTTTTCAGTCTAATACTGATTTTCAGGAAGAAAGCCTACGGCAAGGCCTTTTTCGTGAGCGCCTCTATCCTGCTCATCGTGTTCCAATTCATCGTGACCGGACTTGTCCCATGGCTGAAATATGCTCTTGAAGCGCTCATGGTGCTGATTATCGCGCCGCTGCGGGTCAAGAAGAAAATCCGCATTAAAGATGGGAAGATTGAGGTTGAAGAGGTGAAAGAGCCAGAAGAAACAACAGGGCCAGAAAAAGTTGATGCACCAGAGCAGCCCGACACCTTACAAGAGCAAGTAAAAAAAGAGCCTGACGCTTGACGCATCAGGCTCTTTCCTTTTGATGGCTGCATGGCTTACTTGGTTGCCTGCTCATAGCCGGCACGAACGGCCTGGATGTTAAGGTCGACAACCTCTTGGCCTTTCTTGCCGAAGATGTGGGCGATGGCCTCTTCGACCTTCTCCATGGAGATGCCGAGATAAGGCACCGTAGCACCCAAAAGCACCATGTTGGAACGGGCTTTCAGTTGCTTGGCAATCTCGTTGGCGTTGAAAGAAACGACATGCTCAAGCTTGCCCAACTCGGCGTTAATCAACTCCATGTCAGGATAGTTGCCAATGTTGATGAAGGGGTCGTTGTTGGTGATGACCCAGCCTTCCTTGCTCAACCAAGGCAGATAACGCAAGGCTTCCATCGGTTCTGACGACAGGATGATGTCGGCATTGCCTTCCGGAATGACATCGGCGAAAATCTCGTTGTCGGAGATACGGAGGTGCGAGAACACCGAGCCACCACGCTGCGACATGCCGTGGATCTCAGACTGTTTCAAGTTCATACCCATATTAAGGGCAGCGTCAGAAATGATCTTGGCCACCGAAACGATGCCGTCGCCACCCACGCCGCAAAGGACTATATCTTTTTTCATTGTTGATTTGTTTATTGTTTAACTGTTTAATTGTTGACTCGGGACTTCGGGACACGGGACGCGAGACTTTTTTGTCCCGTGTCTCGCGTCTCACAGTCTCGTGTCTTATTTCTTCATGTGCTTTTTAAGTTCCACAATGCAGGTGCGATGCGGAATGATGACCGATACACCATTGTAATTGACCTCTTCCTCGATGATTTTGACGTTCTCCTCGTGGTTCTTGGGCAGCGGGATGATGTCGCGGATATGTTCGGGCTCCACACCTAAACCTTCGCAGATGCGGCGGATCTTGTTGTGTGCCGACGAAGGCTGGCCGCCCGTCATGGCGGTGATGTCGTTGTCAAGAATCATGACGACGACGTTGGCCTTCTCGTTGACACAGTCCATGAGACCCGTCAGGCCGCTGTGACCGAAGGTACCGTCACCGATGACAGCCACACTCGGGAAGATACCCACCTCGCTGGCACCCTTGGCCATCGTGATGGAGGCACCCATGCAAACAGTCGTATTGATGGCACCCATGTTGAAGCCCAAAGTGTAGCAGCCGATGTCGCCGAACACCTTGCCACCCTTATGGTTGGCCATGACGGCATTCAAGGCATTGTAGCTGTCAACGTGCGGGCAGCCTTGGCAGAGCGCTGGCGGACGGTTGGTGACCACTTCTGGCACCTTATACATCACCGGCACATCCATACCGAGAGCCTTGGCCACCTTTTCGGCGTTCAGCTCACCATCGCGGCGGATGGTTTCGTCCAAACGACCCATGACATTCTTGCCCTTACCGAGGAAGCCCTTGATATGCTCTTCCACGAAAGGCTGACCGTCTTCGAGGACGAGGATTTCGTCGCACTCGTCATACAACTTATTAATCATATCGTAAGGCAGCGGATACTGCGTCACCTTCACGACGGGATAGGGGCATTGACCATCGGGGAAATTCTCCATCAGGTAGTTATAGGCGATACCTGTAGTAATAATGCCAATGTTCTTCTTCGGGCCGTCAATATACTTGTTGAAGCCCGAAGTTTCCGAAGCCTCTGTGAAAGCAGGTTGCTTGTCGATGAGGTCGCGGTAGAGACGTTTGGCGTTTGCCGGAAGCAACACGAACGACTTGGCGTCGGCAGGCTCTGTGAGCTCGTTCTGTGGACGGACGGGCTTGCGCACCACGCCAGCACGGCTGTGGGCCAAACGGGTCGGGATGCGGTAAAGCACCGGCGTACCGAGTTTTTCGCTCAAGTCGTATCCGTAGTGAACCATGTCGTAGGCTTCCTGTTGGTTGGAAGGTTCCAGCATGGGAATCATGGCCCAGTGACCATAGAAGCGGCTGTCCTGTTCGTCTTGCGACGAGAACATACTTGGGTCGTCGGCGACTACCACGAGGACACCCTTCGTGCCGATGATGGCAGCGTTCATGAAGGGGTCGCCGCACACGTTAAGACCCACGTGCTTCATGCAGGTCATGGCGCGTTTACCGGCGTATGCCACGCCGATGGAAGCCTCAAGGGCGGTCTTCTCGTTGGCACACCAGTTGGCGATCACGCCGAGTTCCTTGGCCTGCTTCGAGTTGATGACATACTCTGTAATTTGGGTTGAAGGCGTGCCCGGATAGCTGTTGATGGCCGAGCCGCCAGCATCGATGAAGCCTTGTGCAATGGCCTCATCGCCTAAAAGCAATAATTTCTCCATTTCGATATTTAGAATTTCAAGATTTAACTTCGTTGATACTTTGCATTTCAAATTTCAGATTCATTTCAAGATTTGGGCAAAGATACGGAATAAAACGATACGTGCAAGAAAAAAATTCCTCATTCCACGATGACGGAAAATCCCTACCTTTGCAACCCAAAATCAGACAACGTTATGGACGAAAGATTGCAGGCCTTCAAAAGGCTGCTTGACATTATGGATGCAGTGCGCGCAGGCTGTCCATGGGACAGCGCACAAACCATCCAAAGCCTACGCCACCTCACCATTGAGGAGACTTACGAATTGAGCCAAGCCATCCTCAACGACGACCTCAATGAGGTGAAGAAAGAACTCGGCGACCTCATGCTCCACATTGTTTTTTATGCCAAGATTGGTGACGAGAAGGGCGTGTTTAATATCACCGATGTGCTTAATGCCATCTGCGACAAGATGGTAGTGCGACATCCGCATATCTTTGGCAACGAGCATGTTGAGAACGCAGAACAGGTGGAACAAAACTGGGAAAAAATCAAGTTGGAGCGCGAGCATAACCGCAGCGTCCTCGGTGGCGTTCCCCAAGGACTTCCCTCGTTGCTGAAGGCGTATCGTATGCACCAGAAAACGGCAGGAGTAGGTTTCCGCTGGCCGAATGCCGAACAGGCTTGGCAGAAGGTGGAGGAAGAAAAGAATGAGCTTTTTGCCGAGTTGCAGAAGCCCGACAATACGGAACGCATCGAAGAGGAATACGGCGACTTGCTCTTCGCTTTGGCGGCCTACGGCATCTATATTGGTGTGAATCCCGACGATGCTTTGGAGAAGACCGACAAGAAATTCCGTGAGCGTTTCGCCCACGTGGAGCAAAAAGCCAGCGAGCAAGGCAAAGGCGTGCAGCATCTCTCAATTGAAGAGATGATTACTTATTGGAAGGAAGCAAAAAAAATGTAAAAGTTTCCTCTTCAGAGAATGGAACCCTAAATGCTAATCCCAAAAACGCTAAACTAAAAAAAAATCCCCAATTCCTTGCGGCAACCAAAAAATGATTATATTTGCAGCGCATTTTTTGCACCCATGTGAACTTAACACAAACAACTTAAATACTAACTAAATCTAAAGTACAATGAAAAAAGTATCTTTACTCATCGCGATGATTGCCTTCGTTTGCGGCAATGCTTTCGCACAGTTGCACTTCGATTTTAACGACTGCCCTGCAGGCGCTAAAATCGCTCAAACCCTTGGTGATCCTTGGACCACTTGGAGCAACGCTCCTGGCGGTGCTGAAGACGGTGTCTTTGGCGAGGCAGGTGGCACTATGGCCTGCCATTTCACCTATGGTAACGACCAAGTCGTTCAACTCGGCGACCATTCAACGGGTGTTTACGACCTCGAATTTGATGCCTATGTCCCGAATGGCAAGAATGGTTATTTCAACGTGCTGCACCACTTCGCTGGCAGCAATAGCACCTGGGCCATTCAGGTTTACATGCACATGACCAATGACGGTCAGAACTCGACCCAAGCTCCCGGTCACGGCACCGTCCACGCTGGTAGCAACGGTACCTGCGACCTGCCTTGCGTCTATGACGAATGGATGCACTTCCGCGTCCATGTCGATGCCGACAACGACGTCGCCCAACTTTATTTCAATGTGGTTGGCCAGCCCGAGGAACTCTATGCCGAATGGCAGTGGAGTTTGGACAGCTTCGGTGAGAACATCACTGACCGTGTCCTTGGCGCCATGGACTTCTTCCCGCCCGAGAATGCCGCTACTTCCGAGTACTATCTCGACAACCTCGAAGTCACGCTGCAAAGCAACGACGAGGTGCTGCTTTTCGAACCCTTCGAAGAGTACACTGTGGGCAACAAGATTGCTGCTGAAGCCATTCTGGCTGGTCACGACTGGTGGACCACTTGGAGCAACGCTCCTGGTGGAAATGAAGACGGTGTTGTTTCCGACTTCGACACCAAGTGCGGTCACCTCACATACGGCAATGACCAGGTCCTCCTTCTCGGCGACGAAGAGAATGGTAACTATGACCTCGAGTTCGACATCCTCATCCCTGAAGGCAAAAATGGTTACTTCAACATCCTGCACCACTTTGCTGGCTCCAATAGCACTTGGGCTATGCAATGCTACCTCCACTTGACCAATGACGGCAGCAACTCAACTTCTGCTCCTGGTATGGGTACCATCCACGCTGGTAGCAACGGTACTGCTACGTTGACCAATGTTGTGTATGACCAATGGATGCACTTCCGCCTGAATGTCGACACCGACACCGATGTCGCTAACTACTACTATACCGCTCCTGGCGAACAAGAGGTTCTCGTTTGCACTTGGCAGTGGAGCTTGGACAGCTTCGGCAACAACGTGGTTGGTCGTACCCTCGCCGCCATGAACTTCTATCCGCCTGAGAATGCTGCCACTTCCGAGTACTACCTCGACAACTTCAGCTTCAAGAAGATTGGTGGCGAATCCGCTCCTGAACTCACCATCACTCCTGATGCTATCACTGAGACCCTCGGTGAAGATGACATGACTGCTGTTGCCATCACTATCGACAACGACGGTAACTCCATCGGCGACTGGGCTGGCTGGCTTGACTTCGGTGAAGGTGGTGCTGGCTCACAGACCGCTGATCTTTACTACCACAACGGTGAAGAGAATTCTGGTATTGGTTCAAACGATGCTGGTTACACCCGTGAGATGGCTATTCGTCTGCCTGCTACCGCATACGCTGGTGCCGCTATGGGTATGAGAATCACTTCTGCCCAATTCCTCATCGGTTCGCAGTACGGCTCTGCTGACAATAACTACATCTTCCGCGTCTACGGTCAAGGCCTCCACAACCAACCTGGTGAACTCCTCGCCGAAAAGACCGTTACCTCTACTGCCCTTGGCACTTGGATTACTGCCGAGTTTGACGAGCCTGTCTATCTGACGGGTCAAGCCATGTGGGTCAGCGTTCAATTGGAACAGACCGCTGGCGAATTCCCGCTGACCATGGACGGTGGCGAATATGGCGAAGAAGCCGATGGCAACTGGCTCAGCACTGGTGGCAACAGCTTCAGTCACTGCTACAGTGCAGGCAGCTTTGGTGGTGCTTGGCTAATCACGGCCAACTGCGAAGGTGAACTCATCCCCGCCACTTGGGCTACCATCGACAAGACCGAAGGCGCCATCATGGGCGGCAACAGCGAGACCATCAACCTCACGCTCAACACTATCGGCCTTGAAGCTGGCACTTACAATGCCAACCTCATCATCAACACCAACGATGCAGAACTGCCTCACGTTGAAATCCCCGTCACGCTCATCGCCGACTACGATGCCGTGGCCGAGAACGGTGTGCAACTTGCTACTGTTTATCCCAACCCCGCCACTACGCAAGTCACCCTCGAAGGCGATAACTTGAGCGCCGTCGCCATCTACAATGTGGCTGGCCAGCTCGTCCGCATCGAGAAGCTTGACAGCGTGCTCAACACCATCAACTTGGATGTTGAGGCTGGTGTCTACTTCTTCAGCATCTATGACAACAAGGGCAACAACAGCATCCAGCGCGTCGTTATTACCAAGTAAATCCTATTTGGGATTAAATAAAAAACCGCTCCTTTGGGGGCGGTTTTTTTTGTCTGTGCTTGCTTGGTTTGGGTATTCAGACTCCCCCCTGCCCCCTTTGCAAAGGGAGAATGGTAGATTATGCCGCAAAAATATATGTTTAATTGCTATGTCTTTCGTTTGAATAAAAAAACTATCTTTGTAGCCTAAAAATTCTTGACTATGAAATACAACAGAGTACTACTGAAATTAAGCGGCGAAGCCCTCATGGGCAGCCAGCAATACGGCATCGACCCACAACGACTGAATGACTACGCCGACGAAATCATCGAAGCTGCCCAAGCAGGCGTGCAAATCGGCATCGTCATCGGCGGAGGCAACATCTATCGTGGCCTGCAAGGTGCCTCGAAAGGCATGGACCGCATCCAAGGCGATTACATGGGTATGCTCGCTACGGTCATCAATTCTATGGCCATGCAATCCACCCTGCAAAGCAAGGGACAGAAAGCCACCCTGTTGGCAGGTCTCTACATCGACCGCATCGCCGACACGATGAGCAGTGCCAAAGCCTGCCGTCTGCTTGAGGAAGGTCACATCGTGGTGATGGGTGCCGGCACGGGCAACCCCTTCTTCACCACCGACACAGGTTCAGCCCTTCGTGCTGTCGAAATCAAGGCTGATATCATCTTGAAAGGCACCCGCGTGGACGGCATTTACACCGCTGACCCCGAAAAAGACCCCACCGCCACCAAGTTTGAGCACATCACCTACGACGAGGCCTACCAACGCAACCTGAAGGTGATGGACATGACTGCCTTCACGATGTGCAAGGAAAACAACATGCCGATGTACGTCTTCGACATGAACACCCGCGGCAACCTGATGAAGGTGCTGCGCGGCGAGAACATCGGTACATTGGTGACGAAATAAGCCTATAGATTGTAATAACTTCCTAGAATCCTGTCGAACCATTTGGCAGGAAGGATTTGTTTTAGCAGCACCGAAAGCCGTTGTTCAAATGAGGCGACCACATAGCCATTGCGAGGATTCTTTTTGTAGAGGATTTTACTGATTTTCTGGGCCAAAACTTCTGGTTTTAAGCCACGAGTCTCATCGTGTTCCACCTTGTTGATGGCCTCGCGATAGAGAGGATAGGCTTGTAAAGCGGCTTCGTCGGACACTTTCTTGCGGCTACCTGTGAAGCCTGTGCTGAAATCGCCAGGACGTAAAACCACCACTTTGATACCCATTGCCTTGACTTCCAAACGCAAGGCTTCACAATAGCCCTCGATGGCAAATTTACTTGCCGAATAAAACCCTTGGAATGGCAGTCCCATTAGGCCACCAATGGAGCTGAGGGCGACGATTCTTCCTTCACCTTGCTTGCGCATATAAGGCAAAACGGCATCCACACAATGCACAAGTCCCATGAAATTGGTATCCATTTGTAGGCGGATTTCCTCTTCGGAAGCAAACTCCAAAGGCCCTCCAATGCCCATACCTGCATTGTTGACAAGAACATCGATGCGTCCTTCCTTTTCAACAATTTGCCGGACAGCTTCGGAAACGGCTTGCTTGTCGCGAACGTCAAGCTTGAGATAATTTACATTGGGTAAAGAATCTACTGTACGGCGCACCGTACCATAAATGGTGTGGCCTTCCTGCGAGAGAAAACGCGCAGTTTCAAGGCCAAAGCCTGAAGATACACCTGTGATGAAGACAATCATAGTCAGATGACTCCAGCATCCTTGAATGCCTTGGTAATCTTGTCGAGGGCCTCATCCACCTGCTCAAAAGTATGCGTGGCCATCAAAGCGAAACGAATCAACACATCCTCTTCGGGCACAGCGGGAGCAATGACGGGCGTGACGAACACGCCATCGTCCAACAGCCTGTTGCAAAGCCAGAAGGCCTTTTCCGAGTTGCGTACAAACAAAGGAATGATGGGCGTTTCGCTGTGTCCCGTGTCAAAGCCGCGGTCGATAAACTGCTGACGGGCGTAGTTGCTCACATCCCACAAATGTTGAATCCTTTCGGGTTCACTCAACATGATGTCGATGGCCTTGCTCACCGAAGCCACATTTGCGGGCGGCATACTTGCGCTAAAGATGAGCGATCGGGCATTGTGTTTCAGGAAGTTGATGATATCGAAATCGGCGGCAATGAAGCCTCCCAACGAGCCAAACGACTTGGAGAAGGTACCCATAATGAGGTCGACCTTATCGGTGAGTCCGAAATAGTCGGAAGTGCCGCGTCCATGATGGCCCAACACACCCAAACCATGGGCATCGTCGACCATGATGCTGGCGTTGTATTCTTCAGCCAACTCCACCATGCGAGGCAGCGGAACGATGTCGCCTTCCATCGAGAAAATGCCGTCCGTCACGATGAGCTTCACCGCTTCGGGATTGCAAAGTTTCAGCTTGGCCTCAAGACTGTCCATGTCGTTGTGATTGTATTTCCAAACCTTGCCGAACGAGAGTCGGCTGCCCTCGATGATGGAAGCATGATCAAGGCTGTCCAATAGCAGGTAGTCGTTGCGGCCGCACAAAGCCGACACCACGCCGAGGTTGACCTGAAATCCCGTGCTAAAACACACGGCCGCTTCCTTGCCGACGAGTTGGGCCAGTTTCTCTTCAAGAGCAACATGGATATCAAGCGTTCCGTTTAAAAACCTTGATCCTGAACAACTTGTACCGTATTTCTTAACCGCTTCGATGGCGGCTTCCTTAAGACGCGGGTCGTTGGCGAGGCCGAGGTAACTGTTGGAGCCGAACATCAGCACATCCTTCCCTTTGATTTTCACCACGGTGCTTTGCTCCGATTCGATGGGCTTGTAATAGGGATAAATGCCCTTGGCCTTGGCTTCCTGTGGGGCGGTGTATTTAGCGCAATTCTGCTGTAAGAGGTTCGTACGCATAGGTTTCGTTTTCCTTGTTTCAAATTTTAAGGTGCAAAGTTCGCAATTTTCAGCTTACGTAAGCCAAAAAAACAGAAAAAAATGGGTACAAGTTTGAATTATCCCTACTTTTGCAGACGCTAAACCCAAGAAAATGAGGAAACACCATTTGAGAAAGCCACACATCCAGTCGAACCGCACGATAGATTATATATTAATAGGTGTCATCGTTGCAGTAGCTGCAGTATTGCGCTTGTGGAAATTGGGCCATGTGCCGTTCATGCACGATGAGTTCAGTGCTTTGCTGCGCACACGTTTCGACAATTTGCACGACTTTATCCAGCAAGGCATCATGCCCGACAGTCATCCGCTTGGAGTGCAACTGTTCCTTTGGGGTTGGGTAAAGATTTTCGGCTGGAGTGAATTTTGGGTGAAATTGCCTTTCGCACTGATGGGGATTGGATCGGTGTATCTCATATATTTAATTGGACGCCAATGGTTTAATCGAAAAGTCGGTCTATTCTCGGCAGCATTTTTTGCAGTGAGCCAGTTCGGTGTGTTCTATAGCCAATTGGCGCGACCCTACGCTGCGGGGTTGTTCTTCATTTTGCTGATGGCCTTCTTTTGGCACAAAATCGTGTTTGAGGCCAAAAAGCCAACCATGGGTGTTTACGTCGGTTTTGCTTTGTCAACGTGGGTCTGTTCGCTGATACAGTATTTCTCCATTGCGCAGGCGGGCTTGATGTTTCTCACAGGTTTGCTTTTCCTGCCAAAGGTACGTCGTAAAGCATACTGGATTAGTGGATTAGTAGCAGTCCTCCTGTTTTCTCCGACCTTGCCCATCTTCTACCAGCAACTTTTTGTGAGCGGCAGCATCGGAGGCTGGCTTATCTCACCGGATGGCATGTTTTGGTTGGATTTCTTACGCTACACGATGAACTATTCACAACTATTCATTTTTGCCGTGATAGTCATCATTCTGTTGCCAATTCTGCTCAACCGACGTGACAAGAGCAAAAATCCCTTGCGTTGGGTGGGTCTGGCTTGGTTCCTCATCATTTACTTGATTGCTTTTGGTTATTCCTTGCTTCGTGAGCCCATTTTGCAACGCAGTACGCTGATTTTCAGCTATCCTTTCCTAGTCATCGTGGCGTTCTCGCTGTTCAAGAACCACACTTTGTCGCCTTGGCAAAACGCCATGGTTGTGGCTGTCATCCTATTTACGGGAGCCACGTCGTTGGTGTTGAACCGTCAGCATTATAATTTGATGTATCACCAAGGTTTCGACCAGATTGCCGTCGAGATGCAGCATGACAAAGACAAGTTTGGCGACCAGATCCAGTTTGTCACCCGAACCGAAATTGGCGAATCCGCCGAGTTTTACCAAGCCCAGACCAATGTGGGAAACCGCATTGTTTTCGACCGTTACAGCAACTTGGGAGCGCTTCACGACTGGTTGGGCGAGCACCATGACGCACAACTGCTCGGCTTCGGATGGACTGACTACATCAATCCGACTTGGGAAGCCACCGCTGTGGGCAATTACCCCTACAAACTCAAGCAAAAAGACTGGTTTACATCACGTTACCTCACCTTAAGTAAAGTCCCCATGAAAGACGCAGAATATGCATTGACGACTTTATGCGACACGTCTTATCAGTACAATGAGGGTCAAGAATGGGGCAAGTCATTCACCTTTAGTTGCGACTCTCTGCCTGCCGATGTTGAGGCTTTAGGGATTGTCGTCAATTTTCATTGCGAACAGGAAATCAGCAACTTAAAATGTGTCATCGAATTACATGATGCCACAACCGATTCCATCGTGCTATGGCATAGCTCGTTGACCGGCGATGGACATTTTACAGCGGGCGATAGAATCATTGCCGATGCCATCGTTTTCGACGATAACCTTTCGCCCAAAGGGAAAACCGTCAAGACCTATCTTTGGAACGAAGGCAAGAACGCATTGGTTTTGAACAAGGAAAGTTATTATTTCACCCGAAAGAACCCTGTTTTGACGGGATTGTATGAACCGCTAAACTGACTTGAAATGCGGTGAATCATCCACACAAAGTGAATCTATTCGACATTTTTCTTGTGTCCGTAGAAAATCAGCGAATGATGCGTGATTTCCACGCCAAGCTGTTCTTCGATGGCGCGCTGTATCTCCCAAAGTCTAGGGTCACAAAACTCCATCACCTGCTCGGTTTCCGTGTCGATGAAATGATCGTGCTGACGGAACTTGTACGACTTCTCGTATTGTGCGCAATTGTGGCCAAACTGGTGCCTGATCACCAATCCGCTGTCCAACAGCAATTCCATCGTATTATATAAAGTTGCTCGGCTGACGCGGTATTTGTTGTCTTTCATGCGGTTGTACAACGCATCGATGTCGAAGTGGCCATCAACGGAATAGATCTCTTTGAGGATGGCAAATCGCTCCGGAGTCTTGCGCAGCTTGTGCCGTTGCAGGTAGTCGGTGAATATCTTCTTGACTGACAGATAAGTGTTGTCAAAAGTCTCTTTCATGGTTAGTTGTTGTTTTTCCTGACCACTTTTTGGATTTCCTTGAGTTTGTTCAGGTTGCTGATAAGATCATCAAGTTCCTTCGTGTTATGAACATAGATGGAGAGTGTAGACTCAACGAGGTCGTTTTTGGCTTCCATGTGGAGGGAGTGAAGGTTGAGCTTCATCTCGTTGGAAAGCAGATTGGTCATGCGGTTGAGCAGGCCAACCGTGTCCAAAGCGGTGATTTTCAGCTCGGCGAGGAAGGCAATCTCACTCTTGGGTTGCCATTTGGCTTTAACGATATTGTTGCCGTAGCGCGACGAGAGCTGGATGGCCTTTGCACAGTCGCTACGATGGATTTGCAACGGCTCGCCCTTGAAGCTAAAAGCGATGACGTCGTCACCCGGAATAGGGTTACAGCAGCTGCTGACATTGAAATCGAACTCGCCCGACAACGAGATGGAAGCTTCGTCGGCCTTGGTACGCGTGTTGCCTCCCAGTAGCCCAAAGGTGATGTAGCGCACAAAATTGTTGTTATTGCCTTGGGGTTTCAGCACCTCACGGATGATATGCTCGTCAATTTTTCCGACGGCCATCTGATAGTAGAAGTCAATGGAGCTGGTGAGACCCTCGGCTTCCATCACCATGTTACGATTGGCTTTGGACGGCTCCATGTTGAGTTTCCTCATGATTTCTTCGTATTGCTTCTCCCCTTGTTCACGGAACGTACGACGGTATTCCTTAATTCCGCTCTTAAGTCTCGATTTGGCCGTAGCAGTAGCCAAAAACTCAAACCATTTCTCCTGCGGATGCATGGCCTCACTGGTAATGATTTCCACTTGGTCGCCCGTATGCAACTGCCGGTCGAGCTGGGCCAACTGATTGTTGACATTGGCAGCCGCGCTATGATCACCAATCTCACTGTGGATGTTGTAAGCGAAGTCCAACACGGTGGAGCCTTTAGGCAATGTAATCATCTTGCCCTTGGGCGTGAAAACGAAAATCTCATCCGCAAAAAGGTCAAGCTTGAAGTTGTCGACAAATTCGATGGCGTTGAAACTCTCGTTGCTGATTAGGTTCTGTACCTTCTTCAGCCATTCGTCGAAGCCGCTTTCGGTCTTGGCATCAGTCTTATGTTTCCAGTAAGCTGCGAAACCCTTTTCTGCAATTTCGTCCATACGTTCGCTACGAATCTGCACCTCGACCCAGTTTCCTGCCGTACCCATCACCACAGCGTGAAGCGACTCATAGCCATTGGACTTCGGGAACGAAATCCAGTCCTTCAATTTAGAGGTGTTGGGGCGGTAGAAATTGGTTAGCACGGCATAGGTCTTCCAACATTCGAGACGTTCCTGCTCCTTGGGACAATCGGTGACGAAACGCACAATGAACGAGCCATAAAGCTCCTCAAACGACAGTTCCTTCTCCATCATTCGTCTCCATATCGAGTTGACCGAACGTTCCTTGATTTCAGCTCGTGCCTTGATGCCAGTCCTGGCCAATTCCTCCATCACGGGCTGGATAAAGTCGCGAAGTTCAGAAACACGCCTTTCGCGCACCTCATCCAAACGCTTCTTGATGTTTTGGTAAATGGTGGGATTAGTGTATTTCAGTGCTAAGTCTTCCAATTCAATGCGGATGGCGTGAAGTCCAAGACGATAGGCCAAAGGGGCATAAAGGTAGGATGTCTCGGAGGCAATCTTCAGCTGTTTGTGCTTGGGCATCGATTCGAGGGTGCGCATGTTGTGAAGGCGGTCGCTGAGCTTGATGAGCACCACGCGCACGTCATACGACAGCGATGTGATGATTTTCTTGAAGTTCTCGGCCTGCATACTCTCCACGTTGTCCATTTCTTCGAACTTGGTCAGTCCGTCGACAACTTTGGCGACTTTCTCTCCGAACATGGATTGGATGTCGTCCAAGGTATATTTGGTATCTTCCACCACATCGTGCAACAGAGCACAGATAATGGAGGTGCGACCCAGGCCGATGTCGTGGGCAGCGATGGTGGCCACTTCGATAGGATGGTAGATGTAAGGCTCACCTGAACGTCGCCGCTGGTCCTTGTGGGCTTCAACAGCGAAATAAAAAGCCTTGTCAACCGCCTCAAGGTCTTGCGTCTCCTTGCGGGTCTGCCAAGCGTCTATCAGCAACTGGTGCCGTCGCTCGATTTCCTCTTTTTCTTCCTTGGAATAGGTGTCGGGTAAAAGTGGCTCCATAGGCAATCGTCTTTTTCAGACTGCAAAGTTATACAAATCCTTATTGCCCCAAGCAGTCCTTGCCGAAAAAAAATCCATAAAAAAGGCGTTTTTGAAAAAAAACATATATTTGCAGGGTCAATTATAAATCAAGCATCTGTTATGAAGCGCATCGTGTTCTTTTGGATTGCCATGATTGGTTTTGGTCTCACCCTGTACGCATCACCTGAAGCAGTCACAGATTCCATTGAAAATCAATCTGATTGGTTATGTTATTGGCCTCACAATTTGAGGGGAGAAACCACGGAAGAGGGGGCTTTGATTGAGTGGTCTTACACCAATTATCCTGGTGACTTGCCTGTAAAGCACTTCAATGTTTATCGCAGCACCATTGCCCCCAATTATGATTTCGAGCTTATTGCGCGCGTGCCTGCCGAAGAAGGTGTCTCGGAATACCATTATCTTGACCCTATCCATGAAGGCATGGCATATTACTACGTGAAAGCCTATCACGAAGAGGGCGAATTGTCGTGTGAATCCATACCGTCTCCAACTTCAGAAGGGCATTATTACGTACCTCTTGACATGGATTTCGAGAAAGGCAACTGGCAGTTTTACGACTTCTGGGATTATTACGGCTCGTTGGGACTGAATGGAAACCATTATTTTTATTGGGCCGTGAGATTTACAGGGTTGAGAATGCAGCAATTTGTCGGGCAATATGTGACTCGTTTTGCCCTTTATGACCCGGAAATAGGCCAAGGGAATTACACGTTAAAGCTATACAGTGGTGGCGAGAATGCGCCCGGCCAGTGCCTGACGACGGAGCATTTCCCGCTCCAAGGGACAAACGATTGGCATTATGACGATTTCTCGGATCCCGTTCAAGTGACTGCCGATCATCTGTGGGTGGTGGTTACCTCGCACGGTTTAGAACGTCCTGCCGCTGCGGTATATGGAATGGGCCCGTTGGCTGGCATGGAAGAGGGAAACTGGATTTCTCCTGACGGTCAAGAATGGTACCATTTGGATGATTATTTGGGTTCCGAGTATCAGGACATTATTTTTATGGTTCGCATTATGCTGTCCTCATTGGACGGTGCTGAAGAGGAAATCGTTTTTAATGATGCGCAAGTTTATCCCAATCCGACCACGGGCATTCTGCATGTTGAGGCAGATGATTTGAAAGGAGCGGAAGTTTATGATATGATGGGCCATCTTGTGGTTTCGCAGATTTCTATCCAAAGTGATACTGTAGATATTGACCTTTCATTCTGTTTATCAGGCATATATCTTGTGAAACTAATCACGAGTGATGGAGTTGTTACAAGACGGATAAGCGTATGCGAATGACGTTCTTTCATGAGACTTGAATGACATCTTTTGATGGGTTTGAGGCCTATTTCGAAAAATGTCGTACCTTTGCCGCGAATTTTGAAAACGAGTTTTTATTTTTATTATGACAAAACCATTGAAAATCGTGGTGCTTGCCAAGCAGGTGCCCGATACGAGAAATGTGGGCAAAGATGCGATGACGCCGGAAGGCACCGTCAACCGCGCCGCATTGACCGCCATCTTCAACCCTGAAGACTTGAATGCCCTTGAACAGGCCCTGCGCCTCAAGGAGCAACATCCAGGCAGCACCGTCGGCGTGCTCACCATGGGTCCGCCGCGCGCTGGTGAGATCATCCGCCAAGGCCTCTTCCGTGGGGCCGATACGGGCTGGCTGCTCACCGACCGCCTCTTTGCAGGTGCCGACACCCTCGCCACTTCCTATGCCCTCGCCACCGCCATCAAGAAGATTGGTGATGTGGACATCGTGATTGGCGGCCGTCAGGCCATTGATGGCGACACCGCCCAGGTGGGTCCGCAGGTGGCGCAGAAATTGGGCCTCAACCAAGTGACCTATGCCGAGGAAATCCTCAAGATCGAGAACAACATCGCCACCATCCGCCGTCATATCGACGGTGGAGTGGAGACCGTGGAAGTGCCACTGCC
>JAEEGL010849557.1_pt1 | contig 23977 bp, 12 predicted proteins | sample 9134231 | NCBI WGS metagenome assembly JAEEGL01 (sample SAMN16246548, study PRJNA631951) | gut metagenome | biome: gut microbiome; feature: rumen; material: fiber-attached | host: Bos | place: Iran: Karaj | collected 2018-10
CCTCCAGCGGGCCGCTCGGCTTCACGCCGTGCACGATCACGCGCGCGCCGAACTCGGCGTACGCGGCGGCGATCGCGCGGCCGATGCCGCGCGCGCTCCCCGTCACGAGCGCCGTCCTTCCGGTCAAATCGAATTTTTCCTTGATCATGTTGCTCCTTGTCTTCTGGCCTCACGTGTGCGCTTATGATACCATTTCCGAACGACGGTCGCAATCCCCTATTCCCATGTACGTTCAGCTATCGACCATCTCACTTAAGGCGCAGGGCGACCAGATTGTGGTCGGAGAGTGGCGCGCCCGGATAGATCTTCCGGCTGACGATCCGCTCGAATCCGCGATAGAGGATGTAGTCGAACGTCATGTCCGGGAACCCGTTCGTCCCCGGACGCGTGATCTTCTGGTCCTTTCTCAGGTCACGAAAGCAGCTTCTGAAATGCGCGCCGTAGAACGAGCGGAGCGTCGCCTCGCTGACGTATTCGAGGTCGTCGTCATTCGTGTTGAAGTCCCCGCCCACGACGACCCGCAGTTCTTTGCCGGGCAACCCGTCACGCATCTTGCGCACCACGGCCAGCACCTGCGCGGCGGACGCCTCGCGCTTGTAGATGTTCTTCTGTCCCTCGATGTCAGATCCCGAACGGTTGACGTTGCTCTTGAGGTGAAGGCTGAAGCAGGCGATCGGGCCTTCCTTTCCGCCATCCAGCAACGCGTAGGCGAATCCCCTTGGAATGGAAACCCCGATCCCCTTTGCCCACGTCGCGAAGCCAGCATCCAGCACAGGCAATGTCGAGAGGATCGCCACCTGTTGCCAAAGAGGGACGTCCCCGTCCTTGAAGTGGCTTACGGACACGACCTGCAGTCCCTTGATGCCGGCCGCCTTGACGTAGTTCGTCATGGTTTCGGCGTCGCGCACCTCCTGCGCCAGGACGATCAGGTCCGCACCGGACTTACGCGTCTGTTCCCTGAACGCGTCCGAGAGCAACCGTCCCGCGCCGGCGATTGTCTTCCTTTCCGCGGCATCGTCGTTCCTCAAGTCGGCGATTCCCGACGGGAACCACTTCATGTTCCACGTCGTGACCAGCACGTCGCCGTAGGCATACGGCATCCACGCCAATGCGCAGAAAAGGAGGAACGCCTTCTTCAACGTCAACCTCCGCACGCCTTGCAGGGGCGGCCATCCATCGGGCCGCAGGGATTCCCCTTGACCTTGCGGTAGTTCCGGCACCGCTTGTTATGTCGCACCTTCGTCTTGGACGACAGCCAGTATCCCGTCTCCTCGCCCACGAACTCGATCTCCTCCCCGGAAATCCCGCCCTTCTCCGGCATGACCGAATCCGGCAACACCCCGTTTTTCGAGACCAGCTCCCTCCTCAACATCTGGTTTTCTCTCCGAAGCGCCTCGTTCTCCGCCTTCAGCGCAGCAATTCCGCCCCTGTCGTTCTCCGCCACAGAGCGCCTGTCGGCACGCCCACTCCCCTCCGAGCACCCGCAGCCGAGCAACAGGCCAGACACTGCGACCATGGCGCACAAGATCACCACCCCATCCGTACCCCGCCACATTCTCTCCACGTATCCCCTCATGGCATCAACTCTTTCAGGGCCGCCTCAGTCTTGGCAAGGTCGTCAGAAAACTTCTCTGGATTGTCATGAGCCAGAGCCTTCCTGATCTCCAGAGCTCGATTGAGGTTCTCAATGGCACGTTCCGACTCCCCTTTTCTTGAGAGTGCCGCTCCGTATTCATGCAAAGTTTCCGCAAGCGCCTCGTTAAACCGCGCAGGATTCTCCTTCGCAAGGCGCTCGCGGATTTCAAGCGCTTCCGCAAACACTGCTTCCGCCTTTTCAAAAAAGCCCTTTTGAACGAGCAGGGTGGCTAAATTATCCAAAACCATCGCAACAGCTTCATCAAATTTCGCCGAATCTTCCACTGCCAGACGCTTATAGATTTCAAGTGATTCCGAATACTCTCGTTCCGCCTCATCAAATCGGCCTTCCTCAGAATTGAGAACTGCCAAGGTGTTCAAGCCCCTCGCGACATGTTCTTCAAATTTCACTGAATTCTCCTCCGCAAGACGCTTGAAGATCTCCAGCGACTCCGAACATTCTCGTTTCGCCTCGTCAAACCGTGTCTCTTCCAAATGGAGAAATGACAGGTTGTTCAACTGCATCGCGACACATTCTTCGAACTTTGCCGGATTCTCCTTTGCCAGTCGTTTGTATATCTCCAAGGCCTCTAAATACTCTTGTTCAGCCTCATCCAAATGATTCTCTGCATCGGAAAGTTCAGCGAGCGACTGATGGAGTGATGCGGAATTGCCCAGCACCATCGCCAGCATCGGCTCGTACGCGTCGGGATTTTTTGCCGACAACTCGCGGTAGAGGGCAAGCGACTCGCATGCCGCATCGCAGGCCTTGTCAAATTGACCACTTATGCGATAAAGCTCCACGAGGTTGCCCAACGTCAGGACAAATTCAGACATGTATGCGTCAGGGGTCGCCGCTGCGAGCCTGCGGTACAGAGACAACGATTCAGTGTATTCTTTCTCCGCCTCGGCGAACTTGCCGAGAGACTGGTGAGCCACCGCAGAAACACACAGCGTCCGTGCCAAGCCGGACTCGTACACGTCGGGGTTTACTGTCGACAACTCGCGGTAGAGGTCAAGCGACTCGCATGCCGCATCGCAGGCCTTGTCAAATTGACCACTTATGCGATAAAGCTCCACGAGGTTACTCAATATCAAAGCCAATCCAGACATATATGCGTCTGGAGCCGCCGCTGCGAGTCTGCGGTACAAAGACAGCGACTCCGCGTATTCTTTCTCCGCATCGGCGAACTTACCAAGAACCCGGTGAACCAATGCAGAATTGCCCAACGTTCGCGCCAACTCTGACTCGTACACGTCGGGGGCCGCCGTTGCGAGTCTGCGGCACAGAGACAGCGCCTCCGCATATTCATTCTCCGCATCGGCGAACTTGCCGAGTGACAGGTGAACCGATGCGGAATTGTTCAGCGCCATCGCCAACTCTGAATCGTACACGTCAGGATTTTTTGCCGACAACTCGCGGTAGAGGGCAAGCGACTCGCATGCCGCATCACAGGCCTTGTCAAATTGACCACTTATGCGATAAAGCTCCACGATTTTGCCCAACGTTCGGGCCAATTCAGACATGTATGCGTCGGGGGCCGCCGTTGCGAGTCTGCGGCACAGAGATAGCGCCTCCACGTATTCATTCTCCGCATCGACGAATTTGCCGAGAAACTGGTGAACCAATGCGGAATTGCCCAGCACCATCACCAGCATTGGCTCGTATACGTCGGGGGTTACCGATGCGAGTCTGCGGCACAGAGACAGTGCTTCCGCATATTCTTTCTCCGCATCAGCGAATTTGCCGAGTGCCTGGTGGGTCAATGCGGAATTGCCCAACGTTCGCGCCAAAGCGGGCTCGTACGCGTCGGGGGTCGCCGACGCGAGCCTGCGGTACAGAGACAGCGACTCCGCGCATTCTTTCTCCGCATCGGCGAACTTGTCGAGTGAGTGGTGGACCGATGCGGAATTGCTTAGCACCATCGCCACGTCCGGCTCGTACGCCTCCGGGCTCCCCGCCGCCAGACGCCGCCGGATTTCCAGCGCCTCCACGTATTCCGACTCCGCCTCCGCAAGCCGCTGCGTGTCGCTGTGCAAAATCGCCAGATTGTTCAGCGTCATCGCCACGTCCGGCTCGTACGCCTCCGGGCTCCCCGCCGCCAGACGCCGCCGGATTTCCAGCGCCTCGGCAAATAATTGGATGCCGGGTTGGAAGCGGTTTTGTTGAGATAATAGATAGGCGTAATCGAACAGCACCTCCGCCAGCTTCCCGTCCTCCCAATGGATTTCCCTTGCAATCGCAAGGGCCTCGTCGTAGGCGCGGCTGGCCGCGTCGACCCGCTCCGTCATCGTCATGGAGTCGTCCGCCATGACGATTTTCACCTTTGCCAGATACTCCTGCAGATTCTTTTCGAAGGCCTCCTTCTGCGCTTGGAACAGCGCCCGGTTCCGCTCGGTCGATTCCTTCAGCACGTCCCAGTCCAGCAACTTGTTCGCCTCCTGCACTTTCCCCTGCTGGAACAATTCCCAGGCCTTCCGCGTCCGCTCGCTCGTCTCCTCCGCCGTCGCCTTCGCGAACGAGACGGCCACGCTGAACAGAAACCCGTCGTGCTGCTTCAGCTCCTCCTGCAGATCGTGGCGCTTCACTCGCGCTTCGCGCAACGCATCCTGCAAGTCCGCGTCCTCCGGCGACGCTTCCGCGTCCGCCTCCAGCCCCGCCACCTCCGCCTCAGCCGCCGCGATCTGCCGCACCAGCGACTTCCGCTTCGCGTTCAGTTTGGCAAACGACAGGTTCTCCATCTTCGCCACCGGCTCCCTCCCCAGCCGCACTTCTCCGTCCTCCACCGTCAACGCGTCCCTTTCGCCCGTCCCCCCCGGCAGCATCGACAGGCTCTGCGCCGCCAGCTGGAACCGCACCGCGTCCACCGTCTCGAAATGGCAGTAGAAGTGCCCGTACCTCTCCGCGAACGCCTCCTTGAAGGCCTTCAGCGCCTCCGCGATCCCCTCGTCCGGCTCCTTGAAGAACACGTGGATGACAGGCTTCTTCTCCTTCTTGAACCCCTCGTAGACCGCCTCGAACGCCTCCCGGGCCATCCCTCCGAAGTCCTTCCAGTACAACGCGATCGTCCAGTCTCCGTCGTCCTCCCCAGCCCCCACGAACTCCACGCCCCGCGGCCGGAAATGCCGGTTCAGCAGCTCCAGGACATCCTCCACGGCCCGCCGCGCGTCCTCGATCTCGGGTCCCACCGCCACATGCACTTTCACCGTCTTCATCGTCCGCTCTCGTGATGTTTCACCGTTGCTTTTCCTGCTTGCTCCGCTCGTCCGGAAGGTCACGCTAGCCCGTACTTTTCCCTCTCGTCTTCGTCAGGCATCGGAATTCCCTCGTCCTCCAGCAACTCGAGTGACAAAACCACAAAAACCCTCTTCAATTCCGGCACATCAACAAAGCGCCCCCCGCCAACCCCCGATATTCGCTCCACCCGCTCCCGGAATGCTCCCAACTCCGCCGTTTCCTCTCCACTTTCTCCCTTGAACCACACCTCCACTCTCCGCACCCGGCCACCCCGACGGCGCTCCGACAACGCCGTCTGGAATTCCTCTTCCGTATACTCGCCGAACTTCCGCCAGAACAACGCAATCACCGCGTCACAGTCCCGCAGCGCCCGGTTGTACTCCTCCTGCTTGTGGTCCACCCCCATCGATGAATCCAAATACTCCCACTTCTCCAGGGCCACCCGTTCCTCTTCCCCCCGGTCCACCAGCCAGTGGTTCAGCCTCAGCACGCATCCGGCCAACGCTTCCCGCTCCGCCTTCAGCTCGTTCGACGAAGCCACGAATATCTTGATCATGTTGTAGACCTTTCCATGGTTTTCATGACGCAAAAAAGTATATCATTGCGATGTAGAATCAGTCAAGCCCGAACGTCTCGCGACACACTGAATATAGCGCGCAGACACTTATGCGTGTCTTAAACATTTCAATCTGCGGACGGCATCTTTCTGTCCGCCTACTGCAGCCTTTCGGAAAAAGTGCAATGCTTTTTTTTGATCAGGTTTAACACCTAACCCTTCTTCATAAATGCATCCGAGGGAATAAAGTGCGTCACAATCCCCCAATCGAGCGGCTCGTCTGTAATACTGCACGGCTTTTGCGTAGTTTTCGGCGCCACCAAGCGCCAGGCAAATCTTTCCAAGCCAAACATTAGTTTCAATGAAATCAGATACTCGTCGCCATGAACGGTTCTTTTTCCAAAGTTCTTCATCCATCAGCAGACTCTTTTCCAGACACGACCTAGCTTTCTTAAGATTACCACAACCTCCCATATCATAAAGAATAATTCCCATGTTGAAAAAGGCACAGGTCAGATTGAGACGACAATCGTCCTCAAATCCAGAGTCGACGAGTTGTTGAAAAATACGCAAGGCACTACGACAAGAGTCTAAGGCTCTAGACAAATTTTCCTCCCCACCAATGGCACGGTATACATTAGCCAGTACTCCGTGACACTGCGCCAAGATATTCCCAGCTTCTAGCGATGGTTCGTTTTCTAGCCATTGCCTTCCAACGGAGATTGCACGGCTACTCAAATCCTTTGCACGGGCTAATCCATCGGGACTTCCCGTATTCATGTAAGTCTCGGAAAGGGTCATGCAAGATTGCATGTAATCACGTGCGGCGTCCGATGTTCGGCTGGATCTGTAGATGCGACTGTCAATCTCCAAAGCCTTCTCCCCATAATCTCTTTCAAGTCTTAGGTCTTGTGGCGTATTGTGTTCGTGATGATATTGGGCCAATCTCGTGAAACAGACTGCTTTGTCGCGCTCAGGCACACAAAATTTCCCGGACCTTTCGGCAGATCCCAATACAGACAAGGCATGCAGGTAATTAGCCTGACTACAGTCTAATTCCTCAGATGTTCCAGCCCGCCAATACCAATCACCAAGGTGATATAGAACATTGAACTGCAATTCCAGCTCCGCGTTCTTACCGAAAAGCTTTATTAGGATTCGCATCAATTTAGCTGCTTCCAAATAACAATCCAACGCTTTTCGAACCCCTTGCCCAGAGTTGAGGTCCTCATATATTGCCCCCATGCCCAACAGAACGGAAACCATGTCCCGGAATTCATTCTCCGCTGCCCGGTGCCAGGCACGAGGTGTTCGTTCAAAGCACCGCTTGGCATTTCGGTAGAAGGACAACGACCTTCTACGGTCTTTTGTCGTCCCATTGTCCGCCAGCAGATCGGCCAGGTTACGGTTAAGGACACCAAGTTGGCGCCGCGCTGCCGCAGCATCCGAGCCGTGTCTGCAGAATCGCCTCCCTTGCTTCGACAGATTCTCGAGGAGGCAAAACACTTGCTTCCTGTGGGTGGCAATGTCGTCAATCAAATCATAGACGTGAAAATTCACAACGTCGCATAAAGCCATCCACTTCCCATAAGAATCTGCCTTGTCCAGTATTTCTTGGGCAAACACCCCTCCGTCAGAACACAGCCCCGCGTAGAAAGACTTCGCGCAGACCGCCATCGCCGTATTATCGTCTTTGAATCGGCCGAGATATCGAAGGAACGGAATCGCGACCCCGTTTTCTTGACAATAGAAGAAAAGGTCTTCGTCTCGTACCCTGTCGTGTCCTTGCTGAGAATCAAACCACCGCAGTAGAGCTTTTCGCAAGTCTACAGCCGTTTTTCCTTCGGGGAGTAATCCGCGCCGCAACCTTGAATGCGCCAAATCAATGCGTCCATCATCGCGTTCAATGAAAAACGGCCTCAGGAAGATGCGAAACCGGGAAAAATCCAGAGGGTTCCAAGGCAATCCAAGATCCGTCAGAACACCCGCCAAATCCTTCTCACGCAAACCACGACGAGAAATTGCGATGCAAGACACCGCCGTCCGAATCCACCCGCTCTGTATCCGTTTCTCAACGGCGGATAGAATGTCTGCGCAAAGACGTGGTAACGATGTACCGCACCGGTCAACAATCTCTCGCTGGCGTCGCGAGATGCCAGCCATTCCTCCTTCACGGGATTCGATATCGACGTAATCATCCCGGTCCATCAGACCGAGACGATACCGTAGCAACGCCAAGAAGAGGGGGTTGAGCGCTGCAGGCTTCGATAGAATGGCCCGCCTGACGGTCTGATCGAGTTCAGCACCTTTCTCGCCGGAGACCTGACGAAAGAACGGCTCAACTTCGGCCTTTGACAGATTGGCTATTTTGACAACCGGCATCCGTCCCTTGAAGTTTATGGTTGGCAACCCGGACATGACCATCTGCACGTTATCCATTGGCCATGTTGGAACAAAAAGCAAATTATTCCTGCCATCGTTATCCTTCAACTGATCCACGCCATCGACGACAATGACTAGGCGCTTGTTAGACGAACTGCGCCGCTCCAACGTCTTCGCCAATACTTCTGTCCAAGATTCCCAGTTCTCAGTTTTCCCGCGCGGCAACGGTTCGCGGCACGAGCAATACCGAATCATAAGCCGCATGACATCTCGCGCATCATCGCTGTTTACCGTCAAACCACAAAAGATAGGCAAAACATCGTATCCGCGCTGGGACAATTCCAAGGCAAGACGGCCCAAGAGCGTAGTCTTCCCGGTTCCCGATTCCCCTTGGACGGCAAAAACAGAAGTTCCCTTCTCAATCTTTGAAAGACATTGTGCGAGAAGCTCTCTTCTCCCTCGGAACTGCTCTCCGCTCCGTTTCATGTGCTCAAAATGAATCTGTTGTTCCCGCTGGTCAGAATTTCGTCTTTTAAGTTCTTTCCAGTCGCTTTCGAACAAACTGTCAAGATCACCGCGAACCATTGACTTGAAAGAATCCAGACCAGAAACGACCTTCCCACATGAATCCCATTCAAGGCGATATCCACGAACATGTCCGCCCGCCTCTATTATTTTCTTCTTCATTGCAGCCAACCGCTTAGCATGGAAAGCACCCTCCGACTTGCACTGTTCAGGAGCATCCTGCGTGTGTTCACGGAAATAGAAGAGTGTTCTGGACATCTGTCCGGGCTTGAGAAGAGCACCGTATTCGATTTCTAGTGCCGTCACGCTCATTCTGCGATCCAAGCGCTCGCATCGCCCACGAACGGCCTTCCTTATCAACCGCCTATTCGGAATCCAACCATACCGATCGCCGAGAAGTACGATCATATACGGACGGCATCGGTCAATCTCGCTCAAGCAGACATCCAAAACCTTCGCGGCTCCCTCATCGCTGTCCAAATCTAGCGTATCCACACCCCACCGGAGATCGCAAAGGGTTACGCCGTCGCCCATGCGAAATGCCTTGTCGTTAAGTTCAGCCGCCACATCACGAAGCGCGTCGCGCTCTTCGTGCATATCCTTGAACGTACTTGAAACAAATATTCTTTTCATTGCCGATTGTTAGTAAGTTATGTTTTGAGCAAGTCCTGCAACGCGCGGCGCTCCATGTCCTTGAAACTGATCCGGCGAAGGACTCGGCGCAAACGCCAAATGCGGCAGAAATCCTTGCGCTTGAGTTCGGGCAGCGTTCCCTTGCGCATGAATCCCAGAAGTTCGTCGACGGATGCCGTAGCCACGATGGCATCATGATCCTTGCCAAATGGCGTGCGCTTCCGCCATGCCTTGTCATCTCGGTAAAAGAGCCACTTCAGGTTAGATGTTCCATCGGTCTTTCCGGAGAAACGCACCTCAGGATACCGAACGGCGAACACGTAGAACAGGTATGTCGCCTTGTTCTCCCCGCCAAATCGCGCGGCGGCGCCAAGCTCCTCGAAGTTCATGCGCACGCCCGCGAACGGCCCCCATGGCTCGGGAACTTCGTTATGGTAGGCGTCGGCAGGATTAAAGGCGTTGACATGAAATCGCGTCGGTATCGGCGAAAAGGAAAGGAACGACAAATAGGGTTTCCGCCGACCTCCGAACTCGCTCCCATGATACAGCGGATCACGGCGCAGAAGAATCGTCCTTCCCTCTGCATCGATTGGAATGAACGACATCTGGACGAAAATCTTCCCCTCCTTCTCGTCGTTTCGCACCGCATGGCACTCGAAAAGCCCGGGCTGCATGAAGGGACTTTCCCGAGCGAAGAATTGTTCCGCCGATATGTATCCCGCATCGCTTTTCGCCTTCGTCTCGGGATCCGTCCCGAAATCCTCGATCCGCGAACGACCGAACATGCGGTACAACTCGCCAAGGGCGTTACTCCCGTCCCTGGCCGGATCGGCATAGAACTTGTAATCGACGCTGTGCGCCGCGACATAGGCGTCACGAAGACGATTGAGCCTGAGCGTCACCATCAACGAGCCGATCAGAACGACGACGGCCAGAAGGCTCCAGAACTCCGCCGCTCCTCCACCCGAATCGCCGAGCGCGTAACGATTGAACGCCCAACCGGATGCGGCGATCAGCAAGCTGGAAACGACATTGACAAAGTAGTCTTTCACTTAATTCCTCTCCACTTCGCAACCACGCTCTCGCAACCATTCACCAACCACATTCACTTTCTCTGAAAACTCGCCGGGGGCGCGAGCATCGCATTTTCGATACAGATCCAAGGACTCCTCTGCAAAAGCAACCCCACCCCGCCCTTGGCGAGGTAATTCATCAAGTATGCACGCCAAGCAGAATAGGGTCAGCGCCAAGTCCGACTCATACACATCCGGCGCCTCGGTCGCAAGACGGCGATAAATCTTCACCGCTGCGCGACACTCCCTTTTCGCATCCATAAATCGCTGAGCATGACTGTATAAGACCGCCAAACTGTTCATCATCCTGGCCGCTTCCGATTCATACGCACGCGAGTTCGAGGTCGCGAGACGGCAATAAATTTCAATTGCCCCTTTATACGCTCTTTCCGCCTCCGCGAAACGCTGGGCATCATCGTGCAGGTTCGCAAGACTTTTCAATGTCAGAGCCATGTATGGCTCGTAAGTGCCTGGATCATCTATCGCAAGCCGGCGGCATACATCCAGCACTTTCTCATATTCCTTCGTTGCCTCTTCGGGGCGTTGCATGCCCTTCAGCAATTCCGCTAGGCAGATTTGTGTCCGAACCATGGCCAACTCGTAGACCTCTGGGTTCGCGGAGGACAGGCCTTGGTATATCTTCAAGGCCTCGGCACATTCCCTCTCTGCGTCATCCAGACGATCCGTCTCGCGGTGAAACGCCGCTAACGTATTCAACGTCCACGCCACGTATTCAGCATAGGTTTCCGGGGCTTCAGACGCAAGACGGCGATAAATCTTCAGCGCCTCCAATGACATTTCCTCCCTCTCTTTCTGTGGCCGCGTGCCATCGTGCAGAATCGCCAGGTCATTCAGCGTCATCGCAATAACCGGATCATATATCTTCGAACCCTTTGCCGCGCTCCGCTGGCAGATGTCTAGTACCTCCTCATACTCATCAAGCGCTTCCGCCAAAACGGGCATAGCCCCATGCAAACACGCAAGACTGCTCAAAACAGACACCAAAGACGCTTCATACGCCTCTGGACACGTCTCGACCAGTCTCCGACAAATTGCCAATGCCTCCTTGTATTCCTCTTCAGATTTCGCCAGTTGCTGCACATGGCGGTGCGAGAACGCCAATCTGCTCAGCGTCATTGCGACATCCTCCGCATGTGCGCTGAAGCACTCCGCCGCAAGACGCCGCTGAAGCCTCAATGCGTCCTCAAACAACCCGACACTCGCCTCGAATCGGTGCTGATTTTGCAGAAGGCACGCATAGTCAAGAATCACCCCCGCCAACTTCCCGTCATCCCAGGGGATCTTCCTCGCCACACGAATCGCCTTATCGTATGCCTTGCATGCCTCGTCTACACGGATAGACATCGGCATGGAAGCATCGGCCAACACAATCTCCGCCTTCGCCAGAAGCGCCTGGACGTCCTTTTCGCATGTTTCACGCTGCGCCTCAAGCGCCAACAGGTGCCGTTCTGCAGAAGCGCACAATTCCGACAGATCCAGTACCTGATTCGCCGCCTGGGCCTTCCCCTGCTCGAACAGTTCACGGGCCTTTCGCACGCGTTCGTCCATCTCCCTCGCAGACGCCTTTGCGAAAAACGTCGCCGCACCGAAGAGGACTGCATCGTATTGCTCCAATTCCTCTTTCAGGGCGCAACGCTTTTTCTGCGCCTCACGTAACGATTCCGCCAGATCGACATCATCCGGAGACGCTGCCATCTCCGACTTAAGTGACATCACCTCGCCCTCAGCAGCCGCTATCTGCCGCTTCAACGACTTCCGCTTCGCATTCAACTTTGCAAATGACAGGTTCTCGAGATCCGCGATACGGCGTCCTCCGAGCGAGACCGCCCCTCCATCATCCAATTTGATCAGATCTTCAATTTTTTGGGGCAAGAACGCAAGGCATTGCGTCGCAAGCTGGAAGCGAACCGAGTCCACATGCTCGAAGTGACAGTAGAAGTGTCCGTACTTCTTTGCGAACGAATCCTTGAACGCTTGCATTGCGTCATCAATTCCATCTGACGACTCACGGAAGAACACATATATCTTTGCAGGATTGCCGCCCGCCTTCAATGATTCGTAGGCCGTCTCGAACTTCGGCAACGGCAAATCGCCGAAGTCGCGCCAGTAGAGCACGACGGCAAGATCCTCTTCATCCACACCTCCTGCCAATTCAAACACGAGCCCGCGTCCTTTAAGCACGTGGTTGAGATGCATGAGCAAGTCCTCAACCGCAAGCCGCGCCTCCTGGAGATTAGATGAAGCGAAAACGCCAACTTTCACGATCTTCTGCTTATCCATTTGCATTCTCCTTAGTCGTCAGTACTCCGCTGCTGAAAAAGTTTCTGTAAATGCGCCTCGGCTTGCACCATCCATCTGGTTTCACAGGGCTCATATTACATCCTTGTTCCTAATTCATAGAATCCTTCTGAAGATCCATGAGGATCGATTCCGTCTCCTCGATAAACTTAGCGAACACCTTGGGTGCATTCTGCGCAAGGTGGAGCCTAATGTCTAACGCACGTTTAAGATTCGTTTTGGCCTTGTCTCGATCGCCTCGTTTAATTAGCATCTTGCCATACTCATGTAATGTCTCAGCAAGTTGTTTTTCTAACTCAGGATTCGATTTAACAAGATACTCACGAATCGCAAGTGCTTCTTTTAACTCATTCTCAGCCTTTTCGAGATTCTTTGTCTTTGAGTGCAACACACCCAATCCAGTTAATGCCAATGATATGAGAAGATATCGGTCTTCAGGCTGATTCGTAACAAACGAGTCCATATTACGACACAATATAAGCGTTTCTTCATATTCATTCTCTGCTTGACCAAATCTTCCTAGGTCTCGATGAATACCTGCATACTCAACAAGTATATTTCCCAACAGGATCTGATCCCTAAGGTATTGATGTGGCATGAAGCCTCGAATGAGATCAAGTGCTTCTGCAAATGCTTTTTCAGCCTTATCAACGTCACCAAGAGCCCTATGCAAAACACCTATGTGCCCTAACGAACGTGCGACACTCAGGGTAACACTATTGTCTTTTCGAAACTCAGGACCAGCACAACGAAGCTTCACGGATTTAGATTGTTCCATAACGGCCAGCTCAAACTCACCATTCCTTTCATGAATCTCTGCCAGAACATCTAATATATTCGCCTCATATGCATTGAACACTCCAGGCATCGTCTCTGCTAGGCCACGAGAAATAGTCAATAACTCGGACAAATCCTTCACATCATATCCGTTCTCTCTAACAGCCGATGCCCCAAGCCTCTTAAAAAAAGTCTCGAGGTCACTACATATACGCCGATCCACTAATGGTGTTTGGAGATCAAGTCCTAGAGCCCAATCGTTAACCTTAATCTTCTCCCATGCGCAATGGTCAAAGTATTCAGGGGCCTTACGCAGCAACCCGACCCAGTCGATGCCGGAAAACTTCGCCCATGGGCAACGATCCACATATTGTTCACTGCGATAACTACCCAGCAACACCCCCCAATCACAGCCGGAAAGTTTCTCCCACGAACAATACTTGGCAAATTTTGATTCATAATCATTAACGAGTAAAGATGCCCAATCGCTCCCTGAAAGTTTCTCCCAAGGGCAAAAGCCCGCATATTGTTCACCGCGAAAACTGCCTAGTAGCGACACCCAATCGTTGCCTGTAAGTTCCTCCCACGGACAACGATCCGCAAATTGCGCACCTTTCTCGGACCCGAGTAAAGACACCCAATCGCCACTGGAAAACTCCTCCCACGGACAACGATCCGCAAATTGCGCACCATTCCCTGACCCGAGTAAAGACGCCCAATCGTCGCTAGAAAGCTTCTCCCATGGACAACGATCCGCATATTGTTCACCGCGATAACTGCCTAGTAGCGACGCCCAATCGCCGCCAGAAAGCTTTTCCCATGGGCAACTGTCGGCAAAACACTCCCACCAATCTAGAAAAACCACCCAATCACTACCATTAAAATTCTTCAAAGAAAAGCGATCTGCAAAACGGGAAAGCAACAATCTCCATTCTGAACCATTAAGTTTCCACCACGAACAATGGTCTGCAAATTTAGGATGGTCTTCAAGGAAAGACACCCAATCAGCACCCTCAAATTTCCACCATGGGCAAGAGTCCTCCAGTTGCGGCTGACTTTCAAGCAGACGTACGCAAGCCCGCCAGTTAAGCTTCTCCCATGGACAACGGTCTGCAAACTTTGGTTGGCATTCAAGCAATCGGGCCCAATCTTTTCCATTAAGCTTTTTCCATGTACAACGATCTGCAAATTTCGGTTGGAATTCAAGTAATTGAACCCAATCGCTTCCTCTCAATCTATCAAGTGAGTAACGATCGGCGAACTGTGGCTGACGGCAGAGCAACAAGACCCAATCATCTCGCTTGATTTTATCCCAAGGGCAACGATCGGCATATTGCGCCTGAAGGCAAAGTAATCTTCTCCAATCTCTACTTGTGAAAACTTCCCAACGACATTCCTTTTCAAACTCGCTGTTGGAGCACAGGAGCCTGACCTGCATCGGTATCTTGTCAATCTTGCTGAAACGAATCTTATCAGGGATAAAATGGATTATTCTGATGCTACCGGCAAGCGACAGCCAATCCTCCGGCATCATCCCTTCATACATCGCAAGAGATTTTCCAATAGACTCCTCTATATCAACTTCAGCCTCTCTGGCCGAATGACGAAGGGCGGCAATGGTGAGACGATGCATCCTCAACTCAGATTCAGAATCAGAAATGATTCCATGCCGTCTTAGAACTTCTAATGCCTGGTTAAACCTTAAATCGGAATCTGCATCTGGTGCAATAAGCTTCCCCCATAAATATCGGAGAACATGTTTCTGGAAGCCCTCTGGCGAAAAGAAAGAGGCCACATGTGCAAGTCGCACCCAAGACTGTCCATGGGGATGGCGAGCAAGGGACTTACTTGTCATCTCCCAAAGCGCGGATGGTTTTCGTGCACCTTCTCCATAGTCCTCCATTGCGGAATCGATTGTCTCTGAAAAACTTTTACGAAGTTCTGATTCCAACTCCACGTAAGAACCGGCGTATGGCGAATAAGGATCATTTAGCAGAGCAGGAACCGCACGCAGATGGAGCGCCCTGCAACCAAGAAGTCGCGCAATATTCTCGGCGGCTTTACGCTCCGCCGCAGTCTCTGCTGGATTGTCCTTCAAGAGTAGTTCTACGGCGGCGCCTATCGAGAGATCTTGCAATTGCAATTCAATTGCACTATCGGTCTTCCGAAAAATGATGTCCGACGTTCGCGCCGTTGCGACAAGGGCGATATCAGATGACAGATTAAGTCTTGAAATGACTGACTCGTGTAAAAACTCTTTAGTCGACTCAACATTGTCAAGGACAAGTAGGATCCGCCCGAACTGCTCACCACGACGACGTAATCCACCAACGACATCTTCCATCAGCAGTTCCGAACGCCCCTCTTTATTCCCATCGCCACCTTTGTTTTTCAGATCAAGGATTCTACGCACATCCACTCCTGGAGCCGATGCAGGGGTTAATAGGCGATTCAAAGCGTCATCCCAATCGCCTGCCTTTTCCATGTCAATCTGGAAGAGTCCGCCAGGATACTCTGCACGGTATTTTACGGCATACTGACGGACAAGTTCTGATTTACCGGTTCCACCGGGTGCCGTCACTACAGGGATCTTGCCCGCGGCAAGTAAATCATGAATCTTCCCCAATTCTTTATCGCGGCCAACAAATACGGGGGACGGAGACGAGACAGTCGATGGGATGCTCTTGGACACCCTCCTTTCCCACACGGACTTCAGCGCGCAAGGAAAGCGTTCATCAATTATCTTGTCAATTGACTCCTCAAACAGGGATGCCTTGTTAAGTTCAGATGCCTGTTCGGTTTTAACTGTACACAAAGAGTCCGGCAAGTTTTCGGGGAATCCCCACCTCTGATCCGACGGCGCAACCGAAATGATCTTCTTCCCACTGGAAAGTGCCCGCTCGATTTCAAGGCGAACCCAGTCATCTGCATTCACGCATCTGTCAAGCGCACGTTCCGTCAGCATCAACACGAACACGGGCGCCTCATCTATCGCCTCGAAGATCTTCTCATCGAATTTCCCGTCGCGTAGCGAGTCGTAGTCGAAGAACACATTGTAGCCGCGCGCCTTCAACGCCTGCTGGAGTAACCTCGCGTCGTCTGCACCGGTCTCCCGGCGATATGAAATGAAGACATCGTAGGCCATCGTTACGCTCCCCTTTTTCACTTCTTCTTCAATGGCAACAGAACACCAGCCGATACCGCTGCAACGCCGACTGCAAACTTGGTTAAAAGTGATACTTTCTTTCGTACTTCTTTCCCTTCAAGGGCATCCGCGAACTCCTTGCAGCTTGCAAACCTTTCTCTCGGATCCTTCGCTAAAGCCCGCACCAAAGCGACGTTAACATGATTCGAAACACCTTGTATCAGGGCGATAGGCTCCGACATGACGCGACTCATGAGACTCGTTATGTCTGATGCAACAAATGGCAAAGAACCTGATATCAATTCGTACGACAATACTGCAAGCGAATATTGATCTGTTGCCGCATCTTGCGGCTGACCACGCCACTGTTCCGGTGACATGTATGAAGGCGTTCCACTAAGTGAGCACATGCCCTGACCAATCTGGGGATCGGCACTGGGTGTTTGCGACGCTATGCCAAAATCAAAAACATGTACGCCCCCGTGATCGTCAATAGCAATATTCTCTGGCTTGACATCCCGATGAAGGACACCCCGACTGTGTGCGTAGTCGAGAATTACAGCTATTTCAGCAATGATCTTCAATTTCTCCTGAAAGTGCCTCTTTGCACGATGAGCATCTGCCCAATTACGCAAGTTCATTCCCGGCGCCAAGTCCATCACAAGAAAGTAACTTCCAGTCGATCTATCATATTCAAGGGCTCTGAGGCCAACAATTCCCGGATAACGTAAGCCGCTGATCAACCTGAAGTTTTCACGTATGCTTTCCTCTGCATCCAAATCACGCGACCAAGCCGGAGGCAGTACCTTGACGGCAACCTCACCCCCACCTATTCTGTCGAGACACTTATACACGCAACCTGTTCCGCCCCGTCCCAGTATCGCCAGTACTTCGTATCGTCTCAACAGCAACTCGCCCTTCAAATAATGTTCGGTGTTCTGTCCCAACTTTTGCCCACGCGTCACAAGAGTATCGCCATTGTTGAAAGTCTTTGGAACAACCGTTACAGCCATGTGCTGCCTGGGGGGCATCTTCAAAGAATCATCTTCAGCATGGGACATTTCCATGCAATCGCAACACAAATACGTCTTTTCATTCTGGTGACGAATGCAGAGGTTTTCTCGCCCGCATTCTCGACACCGAAATGTGTCCACCGGGGCGTTCTTCTTACCACAGACAGGACATGTAACCAAAGTGCCTTCAGATTGCTCCTTAACCGAAGATATTACCTTATGTCGTGGCGGCAACCGTGGTGATGTTGCTTGAGTATCGTGAATATTTCGAGTTGGTGTTTTAACATACACACATTCACCACAAAAAGCAGTAATATCCCAAAAGAACTTTTCGCGCTGAGCAGGTTTTTGAATGTCAACACGATCCACATCGGCAAAAAGAAGCGCGAGTTTTCGAGGCAACCGTACATCTTCGATAATAACAGGATATATCTTCTTTCGTTGCTCCTGAGCATACAGGACTTCTTTCGTCGTCCAATGCGACACAACCGAATTTGGCGAAATGACAAATACAAACAACTGGCACTCATCAATCGCCGTTGCGATTTTGTCGGCAAACTGGGTGCCGGTTTCAATGCCCGATACATCCATCCATGGAAGTACTCCTGTGCAGCGATGTATCTCGTCACGCAACCTTATGACGACATCATAATCTTTCCTGGAATAACTAATGAAGATTCTGCCTTCACCAGCACTAGGCACGTGTGAAGGATTCAGCGGGGTGTGAAAACAATTTTCAATTATCCGATTAAATGATTCTTCAAAAAGTGAAGCCTTGTTGAGTTCAAATATCAGTTGTTCTTTAATGGCTAGCAAAGAGTCCGGTAATTGCTCGGGAAAACTCCATTCTTGGTTCGATGGTGCAACCAAAACGACTTTCTTTCCTTTTGAAAGTGCCCGTTCAATTTCAAGGCGAACCCAGTCATCTGCATTCACGCATCTGTCAAGTGCCCGCTCCGTCAGCATCAACACGAACACAGACGCTTCATCTATCGCCTCGAAGATTTTTTCATCGAACTTCCCGTCACGTAGCGAGTCGTAGTCGAAGAACACATTGTAACCACGCGCCTTCAACGCCTGCTGGAGTAACCGTGCGTCATCAGCACCAGTCTCACGTCTGTAACTTATGAAAACATCGTATGCCATATCAAAATCCTTCTTGATGGTTTTATCGCGTATAGATTCTTGCGTGAATAGCTAATGACGATTCTTCCTTCCATAGCTAAACTCCCTTTTCATTTACGGCTTCCTGTTCAACCCAAGCCTTGGTGTTCGAATCCCAATAAACCGGGCGGGCGTGATGTGATTGAGTGCGAGTCAGGAAGTCTGGATAGACATCCTTCAAGACCGCCATCAATCCATGGAACTCATGCCAATTGTAGTCATCATTTATCATAGCCTCCATCGGTTCGATCACGTTGAACAGCAGAACAATCGCATCTGTCGCGCAGATGTCGAGAAGCGCCTCCTTGCCGATACTGCGGTTTGCATAAAGCCGGTATGCTGAGCGATAAAAGGCACCCAACGCACGCCTGGCCTTGTCCTGCGATTCAGACCATGGGCGCCGACGCGCGCCATCCACTTGCAGGGATGCAATGTTCTTCACGACAATACGCCCCTTCGGGTTGTTCGCAGGAGAGCGAGGCTCGAAATCTGGACGTCCGAATCCTGCCACTTCCTTTCGACCCCACATTCGCCCGACATCCGCCACCGCTCTTATCGCCTTCAACGCCAGTTCGCCCGAATACCGCTGATGGAACTCCTGAATCTTGACGGATTCATTGAGCTTCAGAGTCACATGTATGGCAGTAAAGCCGAAAATCATGCTTGCAATCGCCACAATGATCCCGGCATGGGCATATGTGTACCGCAGTGCATTCACCTCTGGCGGCGGCGTCTCGAACAGGTGGCATACCAAGACAACCACCAGACACACGATAGCGATTACACCAATCGTCAACACACCGCTACCGAAGAAACTCCGGTAAATGCTTCTTGGCTTACGCCACCCGTCTTTTGCCTTTTCAATCATCTTCAAGAATTGTCCTCAAGAATTGAAGAATTGGATGCGCTCACTTCGTTCGCTATTTGGCGAATCCTTGGACTGGACGAACAGACTGCCCGCCGTTGCGGCCGCCGTAGTTGCCCGCGTTACGGCTGCTCGAATTGAAGTAGAGGTGCAACGCGAGGCCGTTGTCCGAGTCCAGACCGGACGACCAGTAGTAGCCGTTCGAACCGGCATCGCCGAGCGAAGCCCCGTAGCCGAAGCCGGCGGCGGGAAGGAAGATACTGGAGGAGGAGAAATCATTTCTTCCACGAACAACATAGCCGTTCATGCCTTTGACCGTCGTCCATGTCCATTCACACTTGCGGCAGAGGTCTTTCAGTTCCTGAGCAGTAGGCATACGCCAAGAACCACCCCACTGAACATGTGCCGCGTCATGTTTTGGAGCAAGGACGACGTCCGCCGTAATCCATCCCTCACAACGTAATGTGGAGATATCCTTGTTGCAAGTAGGCGTATTGCCTTTTTCAAACGCAAATCTCGAAGACGATCCATCACTTGTTGCCCAGAATATGGTTTCCTTACCAAGCAAACGATTAAACAATCCAGATGCTTCCACCTTCTCGCGCTTGTAGCCGACGGTGTCTCCCCACCAGAAATAGTAGCCGGGGTCCCACGGATTTTCCGCACCGATATTTGTCTCGGCCCAATAAGGGCCACCCTCCCAGAGCTGGACTTGTTTGTGTGTGTCACCAAGCACGTCTGGCGAGTATGGAGTACCAACCCCTCCATGGATAGTCCTCGCCTTGCAATCTAAACATAAAAACGTAGCTTCGTCTTGATGGGGAAGGCAGAGATTGTCTCGTCCACATACGCGACATCGAAATGTATCAAATGGCCTGTTCTTCCTGCCGCAGATAGGACATACTACAAAAGAAACGTCAGGTTGCGTCTTAACTGATTCGTCTGAAGGTTTTTGCGTTGCAGTTGGAGAGTGGGGCTCGTTGACCTGATTCGCCCAGGCACGTAAATTGCCCAGCAATTTCGTCTTCTGTTCGGGCTGCCGCCAGTCAATGATGTCGGCATTTTGAAAGTCAAAATAGAAATCATCGGTCATGTCGTCATCATTGAACCGAATGAGAATTACACGCTTATTCGCTCTTTTGCTTGCGAAGCCAATCTCCTTAATTGCATACTCAGACGCCTGAGACTCAGTGGAAAGAAAAAACAGAAAGGCTATGCGCGTCTCCCTTATGCCGGGGATGACTTTTTTCTTGAAGTTTTCGGAACCACATGGGATGTCACTAAGGTCTATCCAGCATCTGAGTCCAAGCGTACGCTCAATCTCCTCTTTTATCAGGAGAACTATATCCTTATTCTTCCGACTATAACTGATGAAAATATCGTGTGGAGAATTGTTCGCGGGCATGCTTCTTTCCTCCTATTTCATCAAGCCATCAAACGTGAATTCATCGATGAAAATTGTATTTGCGACACACTCAGCATCGGTGACAGTGGCGTGATAGCTGCCATTTTTGCCATTTACGAGAAACTGCACGAGCGTATTGCGGAAGAGGTCGATCTCCTTGGCGAGGAGGCGCGAGAGGTGGTCTTTCTCAATGGCATCATCGGCCTTGATGTCCAGTATCTTCTGCGCCGTCTTCTGCGAGGCGAGAAGCGTTGTCGGGAGATCGATGACTTGGAGCCATCCGCCTGTCGGCTTGCACACGCCACCATCCAGCCCCCACGCAATCGCATGCGCGACACACTTGTTCTTCCCGGAGGAGAATATTATGACATTCTGCTGGCGCATGAATCAAATATCCTGTAGACATTCCTTGACTATCTTACCGACAGATTCTTCAAATAGATTCTCCATATCAAGCCTGAAAACCTGCCTCCTGCGAACATCTGCAAGATTGTCCGGAAGCGACGAAAGGTCTTGCTGGTGTCCCGTCGGCGCAATCGGCACAATGTTTTTCCCCAGTTTCTTTGCGTACTCTATCTCCTTACGCACCCAATCATTTTCATCCACGCAACGATCAAATGCCCCGTCTGTAACCACCATTATGAAATTGGGAGCTTCTTCTATTGCCCTAAGAATGTCAGCGCTGAAATCTCCGTGCTGCAATGATGTGTAGTCAAAGAAGGTCTTGATGCCCCTGTAGCGCAATTCAAGATAAAGAACACGGGCATATTCCCGTCCTCCGCTGCGCCTGTAGCTTATAAATGCCTTGTACGGCATATTCAGTCTTTTGTCCGCAAGAAACAATTGATTGGAATTTGATTTCCGCTTTAATACAGCAATCGCATTGGCATAGCCAGCCTTTGCAGATTTTGTGTACCAATCTACAGCCACATCATCATCCTTCTCAACCCCTTCACCATTTTCATACATAACACCAAGATTGAACATGGCAATAGCATTGCCATGCTCTGCTGCATATAAATGATGGCGGAACGACTCTTCATAATTTAAGATTCCGTGCTGCTGAGACCCGTAAATATACCCCAATTGTTCATGAGAGCCCACATCCCCTTTCTCTGCCGCCATTTCGTAGTATTTGCATGACAAGGCAATATCTTTAGGCACTATCGACCCGTCAAGATAAACCCGTCCCAAATGGATCATGCATTCCAGACTTCCCATGCTTGCCGCCTTCTCAAATAACGACATCGCCAGCTCTTCGTTCTTATGAACACCTTCCCCGAGCACTAAAAGATTCCCCAGACCTATTATTCCCGCCAAGCAATCCAGAGAGGCCGATTGATGATACAATTCATAAGCTTTAGCATAGTCTTGTTCAACAACATCTCCATCATGGTACATCGCAGCCAACTCAGCCTGTGCCACAGGATTTCCTGCTTCCGACGCTTTCAACAACCATTTCACGGCTTCTTCGCCATTTTTATCTACACCCAAACCATAATGGAAGCACCTGCCCATTACAAATTGTACATCCTGGTCTTCTGGATCAGCATTGCTAGCATATCTGAATGCCGTGATATAATCATTCTTAGCAGCTGCTTCCTTTGCCAATCTTACATTCTCCTTACGCGTTTCCGCGCTGGTCCGTTTTCTTTCGACGGGCGGATTGGACACATTCGCCCCTTCCAACATTCTCCGACGCCTAACACGCAAATATGCTTCTTTCGAATCTACCTGACCTTGTTCCGCCGCCGACAAGTACCATTTCTCCGCCACCTCCAAATCAACGGGAACACCTTCTCCCAATTCATTCATACGGGCGACGGCCCATTGAGCCGCCGCGTCTCCCGCCATTGCCGACTTCAAGTACCAGTCGTAAGCCACCTTTGAGTCTTGTTCTACGACGACCCCCTCTTGGTATATGTCCCCTAAATCATTCATGCTCCAGACCAAGCCTTTATCGGCCGACTCACGAAGACATTGCAGTGCCTTGCCATAATCGCGGAATTCTTCATCTTGATAAGCTCTCCCCAATGCATTCAAGGACTCTAGGTATCCTTTGTCAGCGCTTCTTCGCCATAACTCCATAGCATGTTTTCGAGCCGTCTCTCCGCCTTTGCCTTCCCAAAGCATCCATCCCAGATTAAACATTGCAGCCACATGGCCGGCATCGGCCGCCACTTCATTCCACCTCCGTGCCGCCCTATAATCTAAAGGCAGACCATGCTCTCCGTGATAATACCAATAAGCGAGATCAAGCTGTGCCTGCACATCACCGGTCCTTGCATCCTCAAGTACCTTGTAGGTGTCTCCAAGTTCTTTTTTGAGATTGCCGTAGTTTGTCGCCGACTGTTCGTTTCCAAGATCGGCAGCACTTTGGTAGCAATCAAGGGCACGTTCGATATCCACATCCACTCCCTCACCATGTTCGCACATCCACCCCTGCATATTCAAAGCGTCATTGCTATTCTTTTCAGACGCCTGCGTATATAACTCAAGCGCTGTTTCGTAATCCTGTGCAACACCAGTTCCGTCATAATAACAAGCCGCCAAATTGACTATCGAATTGACGTCCCCACCATCAACACCAATCTTGAACCACTGACATGCCTTTGCGTAATCAGGTTCACCCGTCAGAAGTCCCGTGTAATTCATCCAACCGAGTTGTCCGGCGGCGAATGCGCTGCCTTTCCCCGCCGCTTCGCGGAAAATGCGTTCTGCGGCCTCATAATCTTGATTGTACCCCGCATTTCCATCCTGATACAACACCCCCAATTCGGTAAGCGCGACCATATCGCCCTTCTCAATCGCAGACGAAAGGAATTTCTGTCCCTTCTCCAGATCGACTTCAGTCCCATTGCCAAACAAATACCCAAACGCTATGACGCGCAAAATGGCGGGATCATCTTGATTCGCCTTGATTGCGAACGAGAATGCCGCGTCAAAATCACCCTCATCATATCTTTTCAATGCAAGCTTGGTGTTAATTGCCTTCGTCCTCTCACTTTGGGTCGCCCCCCTTCCATCCGGCGGCGCATTCCGTTTCGGCGGAATCGCATCGCGATTCTCGTTTTCTGCAGGACTTTCCACGATCCCGTGCGCTACACAAAAGGACTGCACTTCTGAAAGAAACTTTTCACGTTGCACGTCGTCGTGAACGTCGATTCGATTAACATCGGTAAGGCGCAGCCCCAGTCCGTTCGGCAACTCCACTTCGTCGACAACGACCGGATAGATTCTCTTGCCC
>JAEEGL011036082.1_pt1 | contig 23977 bp, 20 predicted proteins | sample 9134231 | NCBI WGS metagenome assembly JAEEGL01 (sample SAMN16246548, study PRJNA631951) | gut metagenome | biome: gut microbiome; feature: rumen; material: fiber-attached | host: Bos | place: Iran: Karaj | collected 2018-10
CCTTCTTCCTCCACGCGGCATCGCTGCATCAGGCTTCCGCCCATTGTGCAATATTCCCCACTGCTGCCTCCCGTAGGAGTCTGGGCCGTGTCTCAGTCCCAATGTGGCCGTTCAACCTCTCAGTCCGGCTACTGATCGTCGACTTGGTAGGCCGTTACCCCACCAACTATCTAATCAGCCGCGAGCCCATCTTTTATCGATAAATCTTTGATTACTCGATCATGCGGTAAAGTAATGTTATGCGGTATTACCATCCGTTTCCAGAAGCTATTCCGCTCTCAAAGGCAGGTTGCTCACGTGTTACTCACCCGTCCGCCACTAAGATACTAAAAGCAAGCTCTCAGTATCTCCGTTCGACTTGCATGGGTTAAGCGCGCCGCCAGCGTTCGTCCTGAGCCAGGATCAAACTGTTAATAAAGTTTGTATATAAATGAATGCTTCCATTCACTTAAATCCCAGTCATTACGAGTCACTCGCAATTACTTCTTGTTTCGCGCTTTATAGTCTCGCCTCGACTTGCATTTCCTTTCCCGTTTCCAGTCAGAAAATGCGGAATCTTCAAGGGTTTCTTTTTGGTTGCATTGTTCAATTTTCAAGGTGCCGCTTATGGTATTTTGACCCGTCCCCTCTTTGAGGCGACTCCCTCATTATACCATATCTTTGAGATTTTGTCAAGCCCTTTTTTCGGACTTTTTCTTATCTCTGCCCCCGCTCTCTTGCGGCGACTTATATATAATATCATATTTCGAGAAAAAAGTCAACCCCTTATCGCGTAAAACAAAGCGTGGATTTTCAGCAGCTTTTTGTTAGTTTTTGCTATTGTCTGTCGGGATCTCTGCCAGAATCGCTGTAAATACATTGATTCCGTTCTCAGAAACCGCCGTAATACTGCCGCCGTGCAGCTCTGCAATGCTCTTTGCGACACATAAGCCGAGTCCGTAGCCGCCCGTATCCCGCGCGCGCGCCGGATCGACCCGATAAAAACGGTCAAAAATCTTTTGCAGCGCCTCCGGCGGTATCGTCTCGCCGCTGTTCGAGATGACAATGCGCAAACGCAGCTTCCGGTCACGGTTGACAACCATGCGGATGCTGCCGCCCTCCGGCGTATACTTTTCCGCATTGTCCAGCAGCGCTTCGACCATGCGCCGGATCAGCCTTTCATCGCCGCGGTAACGGATTCCCGGCGTCATCTCATAGTCAAACTTGCGTCCGGCTTCAAAAATCTGCGATTCGCGCTCCATGCACATCTCCTCGAGCAGATCGGAAATCTCCAGCTCCGAAGGGTCAGGATGTATCTCATTCGCGTCAATCTTCGCCAGAAACAGCAGGTCGCCGACCAGTCCCGCCATGCGCGTTGTCTCGCCCTGAATACTGTCGAGCCATTTCTCCTGACTTTCGATTGTCGCATCCGGATTCGACATGACCGCCTCTGTATTCGTCGCAATGACAGTCAGCGGCGTTTTCAGTTCATGCGTCGCATCGGATACAAAATCATTCTGCTGCTCCCATGCTGTCTCAATCGGCTTGCTGACCCATTTCGTCAGCCATGCGCAGACAGGAATCAGCAGAACCGCCCCGAGCAGTGTAAACAGAATCGAATTGCGTTTCAGCGTTTTTGCAAGCTCCTGCTCTTTTGAACATTCTACGATCACGACCCATGTATAGCCGTCATTCGGCACTGAATAATACAGATACCGCATTCCGTCCTGAACCAGCCTGCCGGTCTGCGGTTCGTTTTTCAGCTCAATGCTGCCTGCAAGACTGACGAGCGTTTCGTCGCTGAGATGCAGATGCCGCTGCGCAATCATTTTCGGACCGCCGATGATGCCGTTTTCGCCGAGCTTAAAGCTCACCATGCCGCGCGTACTGTCCGCCATCATCGCTGTTTCGACCGTCTTTCGCAGTTCCTTCTCAGTTTCGGATTCCGTTGACTGGTACAGAAAGAGACTGACGCCGGCGCATATCGCCGCCAGAAACAACATCAACAATATCCAGCTGATGATAAAAAACCGTCCCCGAAGACTCCGGTGCATATCGTTCGCCCCCTTGCCGTGCATTCCGCGATGCACATTTTTCACCACTCCGGCATAGAATCCAGAGAGGAACGGGATATATTGCCGTGTGAAGTCAGAATGCCGCCTTCCATGACATCCAGCAGACCGAAGCCCGGCGGGAACTGATCGCGCGGCTGTGCGGCACTGCCCGGACTGAACAGCCGGATGCCCTCGACATTCCGGTCGATCCGCACATGCAGATGCCCGAACAGGACAATATCCGCACCGCAGTTCTTTGCGAGATCCACAAGATTCTGCTGCAAATCGCCGTGCATCATGGTATGCCCGTGCACTGCGACCGCCTTATGCCCGTAAGGCAGTTCGATTTCGCGCACAAGCGGAATAGCACGGTCATGGTCACAGTTTCCGCGCACCTGCAATATCCATTGTTTCAGCTCCGGATGCTCCGCAATCAGCCGCTCGGTCTCATATTCGCCGTCGCCGCAGTGGATCACGAATGCCGCATCCCGATGCTCAGACAGCACCTTCCGCAGAATATCATATCTGCCGTGCGTATCGGATATCACAAGAATCTGCATGGAAATGTCCCCCGTTCTGTTTTGTTTCATTATAGCATAGAAATGTATCAGCGTCAATCATTTTTTGAAAGGAGCTTCCGAATGGAAAGACCGCAGAACAGTGCACAGCTGCAATCCATGCTCAGAATCGTCGGACAGAAGCTCGGCATGGAGCCGGAAACACTCCGCAAAGAGCTTGAGCAGGGGAAATTTGACCGCGCAATCGCCGGACTCAGCCCGCAGGATGCCGATAAATTCCGGCAGGCGCTCGCCGATCCCGCAAAGCTCAATAAGCTGCTCAGCAGCCGTCAGGCGAAGGCGCTCTATGAAAAGCTGACCGGCGGCAGATAATCCCGAACCCGAAAGGAGACGGCAGACTTGGACGATCTGACGCAGAAGCTGCAATCGCTGCTTTCCGATCCGGAGAGCATGCGCAATCTTTCGGAGCTTGCCGGCATGCTGCGGCAGCAGGATGCGGAACAGGATGCACCGCCGGATACCGCACCGGCTGCCGATCCGAAGCAGGACAGTGCCGCCGTACCGCCCTTCGATCTTGAGAAGATGCTTGCCGTCGGGCAGGCTCTTTCGGCTGCACAGGCAGATGAAACCGCCGAACTGATTCGTGCGCTGAAACCGCATCTCTCCGAAAAGCGTGCGCGCCGCGCAGACAATGCAGTCCGGATGCTGCGGCTCTGGTCGGCTGCCGGAATTCTCCGCGAGAACGGCATGCTCGGCGATTTCTTCGGCGGCGATGCACCATAAGGCAAAGGAGGCGTCTCATGGCAAACAGTATTCCGGTCTGGTGTATGCGCAGCAGCCGCTGCAATCCGCCGACGGCACAAGACGTCCCCTGCGATGCGCCGCCCGTACATACGCCGGAGCCGGAGCATCCCGCGCAGGACGCAGCCGCGGCACTGACGGCACACCTCCGGCAGACCGATCCGGAGACTCTGCTGCTGCTCGCACTGCTCTGTCTGCTCTGGCAGGAGCATGCCGACCGCAGACTGCTCCTCGCGCTCGCCTATATTATCTGGTGAACGGAATCCCGTTCTGTGCCGCCTGCATGCAGATTCCTCCCGATAAAAAAGCACCTCCGGCTGCATACCGGAAGTGCTTTTGCTGTTTTATGATTATTCCGCCCATGCAACGACATCCTGCGGCTGCATATAGCCGGAGACCCATGTGCCGTCAACCTTTGCCTTCACCGGAACCATATCCGTGCCGACCGGAACGGCGTTCTTCGGGATGCTCAGGAGCGTACCTGCCGGAAGCAGTGCTGCCGCAGCGGAGGTCGTATTCACAGCGGAATACACCGTTGCATTGCCTGTGCCGCTGACCGCGCCGCAGGTCTCGCCGGACTGCGGTGCAAAGCCCTCGTTATATTCGCCTGCCTTGCTCCAGAGTGCATCACTCTGCTGATTCGGCTCCAGCGAAACATAGCTGTTCCAGCTGCCTGCGGACATGCCGCGGCTCTGGAGTTCCTTTTCAAGCTGCTCAATCGCAGCATTGGATTCATACAGTGCTTCGGCATCCGAGGTGCTGGTAAACAACTCGGTCGCAGTACCGTTCTGGCTGTTCATAATATGGTACTCCGCCTGCCAGCCGACACCGACCTGATAATAATGCAGACGCGCCCAGATATTTTCACCGGTCTTGCAGTTATAGTAGCCGATGACCTGATACTCGCCGCCTGTGCCGCTGTTGCTCGTATAATAGATATACGGATCGCCGTCCTGATATGCTTTCAGCGTATAGGGCTTGTCGGTCTGCCACGGGTTCTCATCTGTTCCGCCGGTACCGCCCAGCCAGTGCGTCATGGCATAATCATTCTCCGCCGTTGCAATGCGGTATGCCTTATCCCCGTGCAGTATGACCGTCGGGACATCGCCGTCTGCAAAATATGCGGAATCGCCCTGCGCCTGTGCGCCGAGATACAGCGCAAGCAGTTCATTAAACGGGAGCTGCGCGGCAGTCGGTGCGGAATTCGGCGTCAGCTTCTGCGCATCGGTATGCGTGGTCTGCGCCGTCGAAGCAGTTGTCTGCGCGGTCGCCTTGCTGCTCTGTGTCGTCCTGCCTGCCTGCGTGGTCTGCTTTCCGCCTGCCGGTGTGGTATGCTGCGCCTTTGTCGAGGTGAGCGTCACCCGACTGAAGCTGACCGTCTGGACGGTCACGCGCTTCGGTGCGGTCGCATGCGTCATTGTGGTTGCGGTTGTAGATGTATCGCCGGTGCCGGAAGCGGTCGCAGTTGTTGTCGCAGCGGTAAACTCCGGCACTTCGGTCGGATATGTCACCTCAGAGGTTTCACTTGTTTCACCGCGGCTCATCTCCACCAGATCGACCATGGAATCCTGCTCGGTCATCTGATGCTGCTGCGCGAGCTTTTCCTTCATCAGCAGGACAGTCCACGTAATTAACGCGGCACAGACGACCAGCATGACCGCCATGATGATCAGCTGCTTTGTTTGCTTCTTCTGATTGCTGCTTTTTTTATTCGCAGAGCCGCCCGCATTCCGGTGCGGTCCGGTATCTCTTGCTCCTGCCATGATGCACAGACTCCTTTCCGAAAATACTTATAACTGATTCTATCATACCAGAAAACGCGAAAAAAAGAAAGCATCAGCCGCAATTTCTGTTACAGTGCACAAAATTGAATCGCCTGCGCCGGAATTTTCTAAAGCTCATGGATAGAGAAACAGGAAAAATCCGGCACAGGCGGCTCACAGATTACTATATATTATTTATCACGGATCGCGTCAATCGGACGTCTCGATGCCACGCGCCAAACCGGAATAAAGCTGGCGGCGGCGGCGATTGCAGCACTGATCAGTGCCAGCAGCAGCATCTGCCGGATGCCGAAATGCAGCAGCGTAATCAGGATGCCTGCCTTCTTCCGCAGCAGATAGTTGATCACGAAGACCGCCGCGGCGCAGAACAGCGAGGAAAATGCGAAATTGATCATTGCAATCACAAAGCTCTCGGAGAAGAAGATGCGGAAGACATCCGCAGAGCGCGAGCCGATTGCACGGAGAATACCGATCTCCTGCCGCTTGTAGTGAATACTCGTCGAAATGAAGTTTGCCATGAGCAGCGCTGCAAAGGCGGCAAAGAACAGCCCGATCCAGAAGAAGACCTTTGCAACCTTTTGCAGAATCTCATTGACCGCATCCAGCTCAAAGATCACCGGATGATTGATCTCATAGCGCACTGATGCATCCTTGCTTTCCGGATAGCAGAAGCGGACAATCTGTTCAATTTCGGCTCTGCGCTCCGGCATCGGACCGACCGCGCTGTCATAAACGCCGTCGATATCGTCAATCAGAATCTCCGCATATTTCTCCGCAACAACCATAGCAGCGGCATATTTGCTGTCCGGCTTCACGCATCCTACGATTTTCAGATCCGGAATCTCCTCGCTGACATAATCGCCGGACGCATCGTCATCATAGCCGAAGTGCATATTCCAGCTGCCCCCCGCTTCGTCCAGCATCGCTTTCAGGGAATCCGCTGTCAGCTCCGTTCCGCCGTTATGCAGGCTCGCCAGTATCGGCGGCTCCTTGCCGTTCGAAGAACCGGCGCTCTCGATATGCAGATTGTCAAGCGTAATGACAATTTCATTTTCTTTCAGCTCCGATTTTTCGCCGTCGAGCCAGACAATCTCCTCCGGCGGAATCAGATCGGCGGTCGTGATGTAATCTGCATAGCTGTGTCCGAACATCGCATCGCTCTCCAGCATCATGCTGATATGACCGCGTGTATGTGCTTCAAAGATTTTCGCTTCGCTTTTCACGAGTTCTTCTACCTTGCCCGCGCCGACCATTGCCGCACCGGTCAGGCTGTAATTCGTCGCAAGCGTAAATTCATTATAGAGCATATAATTGATGATATTATCTGCTGCCGAATCATTCTCGGAGGCTTCCTTCAGGCGGTCATAGCGGCTGATGTCGAAACCGGTATCCACGACACCGGAGACCGTGTAATCGACGCCCATGAGCCGGATCACCTTGCCGACCATGCTGACCGGCGAACCGATCTTTTGAAGCTCCGGCAGCGTTGCTTCGCCCTTCTGTACCGGCGCGCGGTAGCCTGCCTTGATAAAGGTCTCGCAAGCCGCCGTACTGATTGCGATTTCATCCTTGCTGCCGTCGGGGAGCTTTCCGGCGGCGAGCTTGAAATGCATATCCTCGAGCGACTGCTGCCTGAGCTCTGCAAAGCCGCAGAAATGCGTCAGGTGTGTCGGGAACATGGTCTGGAAGGGTTCATATCCGGTATCATACTGCTCCACAAAGGAATAATCCGCGGCGCGCTGCAAAAACAGCCCCGTCACCGGCAGACCGGTATCCTGCCGGAGCTGCTCCATTTCCGCATCGGAGATGCGCTGTCCGGCGGTAGACCAGTAGCTGTCCAGCAGACCGCTGCCGCGCAGAACGGAACGGTTGACCGAGAGATACCTCACATCGCTGTCGATCAGAGAATCCGTGCAGGCGCGGATATGATTATAGGAGCTGAATGTATCGACCAAAGCAAACAGCGTAAATGCGACCACCGAAAGCAGAATCGTCATGACAAGGCGGAAGCGCTTGTGCTTTAAGCTGCTGCATCCGATCTTGAAGGCGCTCTTCATCGGCAGTCTGGACTGAATCAGATGAAAGGCGGAGCCGTCCTGTTCCGGAATCGCCGCGGTGTCGGTCTCGCGGAAGGTTTTGGCTCGTCCCGGCAGCATCACGGTCGCGCCCGTCCGGAGCTGATCGAGATAATCGTTGATCTGCTGCCGGTCCTCCTCTGTCAGATGATAATCCGGCGGAATCTCAATGGATGCGGCACGGAATACCAGTGATTTTTTCTGTGCATCCGCCTCATCCGACACCGCCTCAACGTCGCGGATGACCTTGCCGTCCGCAAGCTCAATGATGCGGTCTGCATACTGCTCGGCATATTCGCGGTCATGCGATACGATAATCACGAGCTTATCCGCGGAGAGCTTTTTGAGTGTATCGAACACCTGTCTGCCGGTGTTGGAATCCAGCGCGCCGGTCGGCTCATCCGCCATGATGATCTCCGGATTCTTGACGAGTGCGCGCGCAATCGCCACGCGCTGAATCTGTCCGCCGGAGAGCTCATTCGGCTTGCGGTCGCCGAAGCCCTCGAGATCGACGGTTTTCAGAATATTGTTCAGAATCTCATCCGTTGCGGTCTTGCCCTGCAATTCCAGTGCAAGCGCGATATTCGCCCCGACGGTGAATTCCTCGAGCACATTGTATTCCTGAAAAATAAAACCGACATAGGTATTGCGGTAGCTGTCAAAGCGCTGCTGCGTAAAATCGCCGGAGGAAATGCCCTTGATGATGATTTCACCCTCGTCATACTGATCGAGTCCGCCGAGGAGATTGAGCATCGTCGATTTGCCGCTGCCCGATTTACCGAGCAGAAAGACCATTCCCTTCTCCGGAAAGCGCAGCGAGATATGATCGACCGCCGTAACGGGCACGCCTTTTTTCGGCTGATATGTTTTACAAAGATTCTTTGTCTCCAGCATATGCAGTATCCTTTCTGAAACAGGGGACCGTATCCCATCGTAAATTGCCGTATCATTATTATAACAGAGTCAGCATGAAGAAACAAGACGCAAAACAATTAAGATTTCCTGAAATTTTCATAAGGCATACACGTAATGAACATATCATTTCGTAAAATAGCAATTTGATAGGCAAGCTATCACCTCAATCATTCTGCAATGAAAAGCGTGCTCTCTATGCGATTCTTTCAAAATCCGACCGAAAACAGCAATCTTTGATCTGCATTTCGCAATCATTGGGAACGAACATGAAGATTTTCTGAATTTGCTTGCTTTTTCACTTGTAATATGATATGATAAATGTATGGATACACTGAAACAATCCGACCGGCGTTCCCTGCCGCGCCGCATCTGCTCACTGGCAGGGGTTCCGCTGCTGAGCTGCGGCATCACGCTGGCGCTCTTTGCAGTGATGAATGCCCTTTACGGCATTTTCCCGTGCGGCACAAACAGTATCGTCTGGTGTGATATGGAACAGCAGGCTGTGCCGCTGCTGGTACAGCTGAAAGAGCTGGTGCAAAGCGGTGAATCCGTCTGGTTTTCGCCGCTGGATGCAGGCGGCATGCATTTCTATGCAGTTTTCTGCTTTTTCCTGTGTAATCCGTTTTCGCTGCTTGTACTGGTGACGGATCTTCCTGCCGATCAGCTCGTGACGCTGATTGTCTTTCTGAAGCTCGCGCTTGCTGCCGCGACAGCATCCTTCTGGTTCCGCAGCCGGATTCAGGGATGCAGCGCAGCGACGGCAGTGCTGCTCGGCGTCATGTACGGCTGCTCCGGCTACGGGCTCTTCTACTATCAGAATCTGATGTGGCTCGATGTCATGCTGCTGCTGCCGCTGCTGATGTACTCTCTGCGCAGGCTGCTCAAGCGTGCCGACCCGCTGCCGTTTCTGCCGGTGCTGACTGCGATCCTGCTGACATGCTTCTATATCGGCTATATGATCGTCATTTTCATCGTGCTCTATATGGCGGTTTCCGTCCGGACAACCGTTCCGGAAACACGGCGCGGCGCGATCTCGCTGCGGTTTCTGCTCGCAAGCCTGAGCGCGGGCGGCATCGCATCGGTTGTCTGGCTGCCCTGTCTCATTCAGGTCATGCAGTCGGCACGCGGCGTCAGTATTCCGGATGTCCTGATGCAGTCAGAGCTGTTTCATCATCTCGGCGACAAAATCTGTCTGCTCGGCTGCACCTGCATCGGATTCAGCGCACTGATTCTGCTCTGGCAGAAGGAATCGCCGCGCATCTCCTCGAGACGGCGTGACCGCAGAATCTTTCTGCTGCTGCTCACAGCCGCCGTACTCGATCCGGTCAATATTATGTGGCACGGCGGCAGCTATCAGGCATTCCCGCTGCGCTGGGGCATGATCCCGATTCTGCTGATGCTGACGCTTGCCGGCAAGCAGCTCTCGGTACAGTTCGATGAAAACAAAGCCGCCGGTTTTCCGAAGGCGGCTGCGCTTGTGATGCTCTGCACCGGTTTTGCCGCTGTCCTCGCCTGCGAGCTGATTCTGCATTTCAAGCAGAAAGAGCATATCTATTCCTATGTCACGACGCTCTGGGTCAGTGACGCCGCAGCGATGCGCATGCTGATCCTGATGTTCCTGCTGACAACGGTCTATGCGTTTACGATTCTGTTCCGGCAGCACCGCGTGCTCTCTCCGCGCGTCTGCACGGGCTTCCTCGCCGTGCTGTTTCTCAGCGAATTTGTCTTCCAGTATGACTGCTACATCGGACACGCCGCAAATGACGATGCGCTCTATGCGCAGACAGTGCACGCGGCACACGCCGTACAGCCGGAGGATACAACCGCAAGAATCCGCCTGACGAAAAAATATGCGCATGCGAATATGGTCGGTGCGCTCGGCATCCCGACACTTGCGCATTACACCTCGCTGACCAGAGAGGATTTCATTCAGGGCGTCAAGCGCTTCGGCTACAGCTCCTACTGGATGGAGGTTCCCTCGACCGGCGGCACAGTCCTTTCGGATGCATTCTGGAATGTGCAGTATCAGCTCGGCGTGCAGGCAGATTTTCCCTCGTGGACAGACCTCTGCTGGACAAACGGTGAGCTGTCCGTGTCGCAGAGCCGTCTGCGGATTCCGCCCGCGCACTATACCGAATGTACACCGGAAGAAATTGCATCCCTGCCGGAAGGCAGCCGCGTCGCAGTACAGAAGATGCTTTTGCAGCAGCTCGGCGGCGATCCGGAGTGCATCACCGAATATGAACCGACCGCGCTGCACAATCTCTCGCTGACGAAAAACAGCAGCGGCGAGACCGTCTGCACGCTCGACGATCCCGACACGGAGGGAGAAATCCGCTATTCGCTGTTTATCCCCGAAAAGCAGATTCTCTATTTCGATCTCTACTCCCAGACAGGCACGGAACTCGGAAATGACCGGAACGATGCGGTTTCGATCCGCTGCAACGGACGCACCGTCTGCGGAAATTATCCCGAAAACAACTGCAACGGCGTTCAGATGCTCGGCGAGCCGGAGAAGGAATATGTCGTTGTCAGCATCCGCGTCAAGCATGATTTCACCTGCGAGAGCTTCGGCGTCTTCGGCATTGCGGAAGCGCCGCTGGAGGAAACGCTCCGGCAGACAAAGGGTACCGCGCTGCAATACCGGAACGGTGTCTATACGGCGGATTATCAGACCGATCATCCGCAGACGCTCGTCCTCGCAGCCGCTTATGACGAAGGCTTCACCGCCGACATCGACGGCGTGCCGGTACCTGTTTACCGCGTGAATGACTGTCAGCTTGCCGTGCAGCTCCCTGCCGGAAGCGGAACCGTCACGCTGCGTTATCACACGCCCGGACTCAGCACCGCATGCATCCTCTGCGGCGTTTCCCTTATGGCAGCCCTGCTGCTGTTCCTGCTGCGGAAGCATATCCCGAAGCGCCTCTCTGCGCTCTCCGGACGCGGCGCGGCATTGCTTTTGCAGGCAGGCTTCGTGCTCGTGCTCTTTGCAGTATATCTGCTGCCGCTCGTATTCTGTATATACGGCGCGTTAACTCCGTGATGCAATTAACTAATCGTCGAAAATTGCATGTTATCTGAAAAAATCAGCAGTTTAATATGTTGCTTTTTACAATTTCTTTACCCGTATTTCACAGAAAGTACATATTCTGTGACTATAATATAATTACATGAAAATGTACCGATTTTCATGTAATTATGTCGTTTTCGCCTTCCTTTCCCCTGGATGCGCAGACGGCAGCCCTTCCATTCAAAATAACAAACAGAAAGGAATTATTATGGACACAAAGGGTATCAGTAAACTCGATCTCAAGCGCAGAAACCGCAAACAAATCCTGCTGGCAATCCGGCAGGCAGGCATGCTCGCACGTGTGGATATCGCCGCACAGCTCTCTCTGACGCGCGCTGCCGTCACGATCATCACGAACCAGATGATCGCACAGAATATCCTCGAGGATATGAACAGTCCGGCTGCCGAGGCTGTCGGCGAACCGAAGAAAAAGGGCAGAAAAAAGACCATGATCCGCATCAATCCGGATTTCAAGCACGTACTCGGTGCCGTGGTCAATGAGCGCGCAATCAGCGTCGGTCTGTCCGATATCACCGGTGCACCGATTGACAACCGCTATCTCGAAATCAGCGATGACTCCAAAACCGAGGAGCTGATTACGTTTATCGTCTCGAGCTGCCGCGAGCTGATGCAGAAGCATTCGCTCAGCAATAAGCAGATGCTCGGTCTGGGCGTCGGCATCGTTCCGGCACGCTGGGAAATGTTCCGCGCCGAGGAGAAGGATTCCAAGGTTTCCTTTGCAAAGCTCTGCTATCTGCTCGAAATGGAACTGAGCATGCCGGTGCTCGCAGAGAGTGCAATCAATCTTTACGCATTCGCCGGCATTGACTATACAAATGCCGTGACATCCAATCAGCTTCTGATTTATTCCGGTCAGAAATTCCAGTATTCTATCATACTCGGAAATGAGCCGGTCGGCGGATTCAGCCGCGATACCTCTGTCATTGACCGCATGGTAATCGTGCCGGGCGGTGCAGCCTGTGAGGGCTATCCGGACGGCTCCGTGCATGCCGAGCTGACGCGCGCCGCACTGCTTGCAAAGGCGGCTGCCGCAACCGGTCAGACCATGACCATGGATCAGCTCAATGCAGAATATGACGCAGGCAATCCGAAGGTCACAAAGGTCTATGAGAAGAATCTCTATGATCTCGCAAGATTGATCTATAACCTCTGCACCGGCAGCAGCGTATACTGCGCAACGCTGCAATGCTTCCGCATCTCCGAAAAGGCACATAAAAAGCTCGATGATGAGCTGCGCAAGCTGACCGGCAAGGAAAAGCCGATCCTGCTCCGGTTCAGCAGCATTGACAATACCGATGCATACCGCGCAGGCTGCGCACTTGCAATCGAAAAGCTGTTCTTTGAAACGGGCGGCATGCTGCCCGGAGACACCAGTCTGTGATCTCTCACCAAAGCGGGAGTGTCAGCCGCCGGTTTGCTGCTTGCAGCCGGCGGCTGACCTGTTTCATCATACAAAAACGGGAGCCTGTGTCAAATGTACACGGCTCCCGTTTTCTTATGCTTCAAGCTGTCTGCCGAGGAACTGCGATGCAGCCGAGATCAATGAACGCTGCAAATCGGTCGGAACCGTTTTTGCATCCGGCGCATCCAGAAATGCCACCGCACCCGTCACATCGCCTGCGGTCAGAATCGGCATCGCAGCAAAAGCGGTCCGCTGCAAATCCGCCGCCGGACGCAAATGCGTACTGTCATGCTCCGCAGCATAATATGTGCGGCGATTTTCCATAAGTGCTTCCAGCTCCTGCGATACACGCCGCTCCGTGAACTCGCGTTTCTGCGTCCCCGAGACCGCAATGACATGATCGCGGTCAAAGACCAGTACGCCGCAGCCCGCCAGCCGCTGCATGATTTCCGCCACCTGTGCCGCATTCTCGCCCATTTCTCCGAGCGCAGAGTATTTCCGAAATACAACCTCCCCCTCCGGACTCGTGTATATCTCAAGAGGGTCGCCCATCCTAATCCGGAGTGTTCGGCGAATTTCTTTCGGTATGACGACTCTGCCGAGGTCGTCGATTCTTCTCACAATACCGGTTGCTTTCATTTTGTGCCTCCTATGGTTTTGCTATTTGCGATAGCTTATCGGTATTGTTTGCCGTGGATGGGGATTTATGCATGGAGAAGATTTTGACATTTTTTGCGATGATCCCAAAAAGCAAGTCTGCATCGCAGATTTCTACGCAGTAACCCGCTCATGCAGTCAGTCAGATTATCACTGCCCGAAAAAAAAAAGACCACCTTGCACTTCTTTGGATGTCCGGCTTTTTCCAGGATCTACGCGGTCAGCTCCTTGCGGTCGATTGTCTCCTGCTCCTCGTTCGTCATCCTCACTTCGATGATTCCCTGCGGTTATAACGGCTTTTCTTAACACTACCGGGCCGGTATACTGCCAAAACCGCCGTCTGCAACAAATAACGCAGACGGCGGTTCACTATATCTCTTCAATTCCAGATGTATCGTCCCGCAGCCGATTCCACACCCATGCAGAACACCAAATCCTGTGTCAATGTTTTCAGTGAGTGGTCGTTCATCCTGATCCGGAGCGTTCGTCGAATCTCTTTTGGTAAGAAAATGCATTAGATAGTTTCGAGGTCTCCCTTAAGGAAATGTCGGTATGCGACGAAAGAAACAACCGTATCGAAGGCATTTCCGCAGCCGAACATCAGCGCTATACCTATGAGTGTCGGCTTCCATGCTCCGCAGAGGTACAGAATAAAGAATGTTCCGTAATAAACGCTATTCGTCACAATCGACTCAAATAGCATATATGTTGTCTTGCCCCTGCCATAGAACGTTGCATCAAATACATTCTGAAATGCGTATAACACATAAAATCCGAACAGAATCATTACAAGATCGAAGAGTTTGTCCACGTCGCTGTAATTCAGGACATACTGCATGAACGGCTTGTAAAGAGGAATGGTTACAATCCAGAGCAAGCACGTCATTGCGGTGATAGCAAAGTATCCGGGCGTATTGTTCCTGACAGCGTTTTTATCCTTAGCGGTTTCCTGTTTGATAAGCTCGCCCAACTGAATGATCGGCAGAAGCATCCATCCCCATATAAAGTTATTGGCTACCCAATAAGTGCCCTGTTCTCCGACCATATTCACCATGCGCGATACCATAAGCATATAGGCTATGTTTCTGACAAATGACTCAAGTCCGGAAATACCGCCTATTCTGAAGAAATCCTTCATCCATACAAACGAGAGCTTTTTCTTCTTAAATATCGGATAACCGCAGCTACTTATAAGAACGGCGGATATCACAAACAGGATCAGGTTTGAAATAATATTCGATACACCAATCCCGTTCACGCCGAGTTTCAGTGATACGGGCAGAGTTGAAACAAACAGCGTGTCAAGAATAACGCTCAGTATCAGTTTCGCAACTGTTATAGTATACACGAGTTTATCTTTTTCTATTGTGATAAGAGCTACACAGATAAAGCTGTAAAGGATACCGAAGATATTCGCAATGCACTCTATACGGATATAGCTTGCCGACTCTGAGATGATGTCAGGAGATACTGCCATAAACTTCAGCATCGGATGTACAAATATCATCACAAGCGCAGAGCATACCGCATAGATGCCAAGCGAAACGAATAGTCCGCTCCGGATCCTGTTGGAGTATTCTTCTTTGTTGTTTAAGGCCTGCCCCATAAAGAAGTAGAGCGGCAGCACAATTGCTTCGTTTATGACCTCATACAGCAGATTTACCCATGACAACTGCCCCGCAATCGAGTATGACCACTCTCCCGGCAGTTGCCCGAGAAAAAATGTCCTCAACGTTGTGTATAGAGTCGGGCATAGTCCCATAACAAGCAAAGCAAGGAACATTCTTCCATTGATATTCTTCAATGAACTTTTTATCCTTTTCATCCTGAATCTCCCTGCTAATCATCTTACAATTTCCTTTATTATAGAACAACCGCATTTCTGATCACTTGTTCTATTGTCTCCATGTGAGTCATCTCGTCTCTATTTTATCAGAAAAGAATGAAATTGTCAATGAGCTTAGAATAACGGCACACGTAATCGTACACAGAACGCGAACAAGCATATTGGAAGTATGTATTTACGATGATTTCAGCTTGAAATAGATAAGTTTTGAATTCTCTTTGGGTAAAAACATAAAACATCGAATTTACGATGTTTTATAGACTGTTGTGGCTTTGGGCAAGCAAAAGAGAAGGTTGCGGCCCCCTCTAGTAGAATCCTATTCTCTAGAATACTATTCTCCTTGTCTGCAAACAAATCCGAATAATATAAACAGCCGCCCGCGGCCGGCTGTTTATATTTGCCGTAATTACCCAATGTACCTTCTCCCGGCAAGCTCCTGCATCCCGGAACAGAACACCAAATCCTGTGTCAATGTTATCAGTGAGGGGTCGCCGTCCCGCAATCGCATCGTTCTGCGGATTTCTTTCGGGATGACCACCCGCCCTAAATCGTCGATTCTTCTCACAATACCTGTTGCTTTCATGATATCCTCCTGGTTTCGATTTTGATGAATTGGAAAGCATAGAGGTATTGTTTGCAGCGGACGGGAATTTATGCATGGAGAAGATTCTGACAATTTATAAAAGCCTTGTATTCAAAACGGATGAATACAAGGCTTTTTAAACTGTATCACTGCTCCAGCTTTTTCAGAAACGCTTTCGTGCGTTCATTCGACGGGTGGTCAATGACATCTTTCGGATCGCCCTCTTCCACAATCACACCGCCGTCCATAAACACAACATGATTGGATACACTGCGTGCAAAATCTATTTCATGTGTAACGATCAGCATTGTCATTTTGTCCTTAGCCAGATCTTTCAGCACTTTCAGAATCTCAGCTGTCAGCTCCGGATCCAGCGCGGATGTCGGTTCGTCAAAAAAGAGCATTTTCGGCTTCATTGCAAGTGCGCGGGCGATCGCAACACGCTGCTGCTGACCGCCGGATAACTGATAGGGGTAATAATCGCCCTTATCGGCAAGCCCCATACGCCCCAGCAGTTTTTTTGCTTCCTGCATGACTTCATTCTTATCCCGCTTGAGCACATGGATCGGTGCATCCGTGATATTTTTCAGAACTGAGTAATGCGGAAACAGATTGAAATTCTGGAAAACCAGGCTGAATGTGTGTTTGATCTCATTCAGTTCATGCTTTGCTACATATACAGTCTGACCGTCCTTCTGGCTTACGGCTGTTTTCCCGCAATAGATCATACTGCCGGAATCAATCTTTTCCAACATGGAAATGCAGCGCAGAAACGTCGATTTTCCGGAACCGGAAGGTCCGAGAATGGAAACGACCTCTCCCTCGCCGACGCTCAAACTGATATCCTTCAGCACCTGCAAATCATCAAAGCTCTTTCTGATGTTCTTCACTTCAAGCAATTTCATCGTTTGCGCCCCCTTATCTGAAATATCCGAGCTTTTTCTCAATGCGATCCATCACAAATGCAACAACGGCATTGAAGATGTAATAAAAAGCACCTGCAATAAACAGCGGAAGAATGGTTGTCTGTGCTGCAGCGACCTGCTTTGCAAGGGTAAACATTTCCGTATAGGAAATTGCAAACGCGAGTGAGGTATCCTTTACGAGTGTAATGACCTCATTCGTGACAGACGGAAGAATGGTTTTTACCATTTGCGGGAAGACGATCTTAAAGAATTTCTGACTTTTGGAATATCCGAGAATCTCACAGGCTTCATGCTGTCCGACCGGAACCGCCTGAATACCGGAACGGTAAATCTCCGCAAAATACGCGGCATAATTCAGCGTAAATCCGATAATGACTGCATAAAACCGATACGCAGCGCTGGTCTGCATTCCGAACACATAGTACGGAGCGAAGAACACAACAAGGAGCTGCAGCATCAGCGGTGTCCCGCGCACGATGGAAATATAGACATTCACAAGCCAGCTCAGCGGCTTGATTCTGCTCATTTTTCCGGCTGCGACAAGGAGTCCCAGCGGGAGCGAGAAAAGAAGCGTCAGGAAGAATATGAGCAATGACGCTCCGACACCCCGCAATAATTGCACACAGATCAAACCGAGCTTTTCTGCAAACGGTTTTTCAGCGGTCTGTGATTCTTCGCCTGTATCGGCATCACGGCTCAGACAAATGCTGTCGGACAATCCCCATTCCTCCGCGATGCGGGCGAATGTGCCGTCATCCAGCATCGTAAACAGCGTTTCCTGCACCTCGTCGCGAAGTTCGGTATTTCCTTTCAGGAAGCCGATACCGTACTGTTCAGATGACACATGATCGTCCAGCATCACAAACTTATTGCCGCGTTTCTCAATCTCATAGCTTGCGACGCCGATATCCATACAGATTGCGTCGACCGCACCGCTTTCCAGATTCAAAAATGCACTGTTGTAATCACCGATCTGCTGCAAATCTGCAAAGCTCGCAGCGAGTTCAATATTTTCAGGCTCTGCATCATCACCGGTGAATGCCGCAAGCGCAGAGCTGTCTGTCTGCACTGCAACGACCTTTCCGCTCAGATCACCCAGAACGGTAATATCAGAATCCTTTTTTACAACAACGACCTGTGAATTATCAATATACGGCACAGACCATGTATAGTCATTTTCGCGTCCGTTAATGGTAAATCCGTTCCAGATGCAGTCGATCGCACCGGTCTTCAGCTCCAGATCCTTCGAGTCCCAGTCGATCGGCTGCTTGTGCAGTTCCCAGCCGCGCCGGTCGCAGACCTCCTGCGCAAGCGAGAGATCAAATCCGACATACTCACCGTTATCATCCTGATAGCCGTATGGCGGAAATTCTGCATCAAATCCGACAGTGAATGTATCGGATTCTGCTGATGCTGATATAGAGCAGCAAATTCCGGTCAGCAGAATCACCGCTGCACTGATTACGGAAATGAGCCTCTTCTTTTGCATAACATACACTTCCTTTCAGATTCATGACATTTACGCTGTCACAGACACCCTCATTTTAGCATATTTCCATCGCAAAGTCAAGGAAAAGCAGACGCTTCCAGCCACATACCCTCACAAATCAAAGCTGTTGACATTTTGCAAACATCATGCTATAATCATGAAGAAATACATAATGGGAGATGTGCAGATGAATCAGATCAATGACATCATCAGTCAGATTGACAGTTTTGTGTGGGGACTTCCGCTCATCATTCTGATTATGGCGTGCGGAATCCTGCTGACTGTGCGGCTGCGTTTTTTGCAGATTCACAAGCTCGGCAGGGCAATGAAATATATGGTAAAAAATGAGGAAGGCGGAAACGGCGAGGTGTCCAGCTTTGCTGCACTTTGCACCGCGCTTTCTGCAACGGTCGGAACCGGAAATATCGTCGGTGTTGCCACGGCCATTGCGGCAGGCGGACCGGGCGCACTGTTCTGGATGGAACTGGCTGCATTTTTCGGCATGGCGACAAAATACGCAGAGGGCTTGCTTGCCGTCAAATACCGGATTCAGGATGAAAACGGCAATATTCTCGGCGGACCTTTCTATTATATTGAAAACGGACTCGGACAAAAATGGAAATGGCTTGGGAAAATGTTTGCGCTGTTCGGGTTGCTTGCCGGACTCATGGGCATCGGCACCATTACGCAGATTAACGGGATCACCTCTGCTGCGAATACCTTTTTTGATCCGCAGCAGTTGCATACTGTGTCTGTATTGGGTATGGAGTATACATGGACGACTGTTATCGCAGGCGCGCTGATTACCGTTCTGACTGCGTGCATTGTCATTGGCGGCATCAAACGGATTGCGACAGTATCAGAAATTGTTGTACCGGTCATGATTGTTGCCTATGCAGGCTGTTGCCTGACAATTATATTTGGTCATATCACAGAAATACCCTCTGCGCTTGCCGCAATCATCCGGGGCGCATTCAGTCTGAAAGCCGCAGCAGGCGGTACAGCCGGTACTGTGATGACGTATGCCATGCGAAGCGGTGTTGCAAGAGGTATCTTTTCCAATGAAGCGGGGCTTGGCTCCGCGCCAATCGCAGCAGCCGCAGCAAAAACAAATGAGCCGGTTCGTCAGGGGCTTGTCATTATGACAGGTACATTTATCGACACGATTATTGTCTGTACGATGACGGGACTTGCGATTATCATGTCGGGCAGCCACAATACCGCAGATCTGAAAGGCGTTATGATTACGATGGATGCCTTTGACTACGGTCTGCCGTTCAGTGAGAGAGTCTCTTCCTTCATTCTGATGGCGTGTCTTGCAGTATTTGCATTTACAACAATTCTCGGATGGAATTATTATTCTGAGCGTTGTCTGTCCTATCTGACAGGGGCAAATAAAAAAGTGACTGCAATATACAGATGGGTGTATATTGCAGCAGTATTCATCGGCCCGTATCTTGCCGTGGAAGCTGTATGGAATCTGGCGGATATTTTCAACGGGCTGATGGCGATTCCGAATGTGATTGCAATTATTCTGCTTTCCGGTGTCATATCTTCTGAAACAAAGGATTATCTGACAAGACTGAAAGAAGGAAAAATCAAAGAATAAGACGACAAAACCCGCTGCCTGCAATCAACGCAGACGGTGGTTTCTCTCTATTTTACTTTCCAATATACCTTCAAAAGCCACTCCCATGCTCGCCCCGATAACCTATTCAGAACTAGTTTAAGTTGTTTCGCCAGCCCCGCATAGATAGCAATCACAGGGACGGTATCAGCGGCGGCTGAAGCAAGAATTGGATAATGCCTTGACTTTTCTCCCGTTCTGCGCTATAATAGGTCGGGTGCAAACACCTTTTCAGGCAAACTGCGCCACGCAATACGATACCGGCATTTAAACCGCAAGGAGGACAAAATTGAAAAAAGGAATTGCGCTGATACTCTCTCTCGTCGCCTTCACCGCTACGGGCTGTTCCCTAATCGGACGCTCTGAACAACAGAAAGCCTGTGATTCGGAAGCGGAACAGCTGCTTGCCGATTATTCACAGCCGTTTATCGACAAAGCAAAAAGCATATACGGAAATGATGCAGAGGTCACTGATATCACATGCATGAAATTTCTGGCGACCGGACTGTTCGATTCCGTGTATATGGCAGATGAAAGGATTTCCGGCACTTTGACGCTGAACGGAAAGCAATACGAGGCAGAATACAATACCCGGACAGACACCCTCAGAGATGACGTTCACACGGAGGAGATCTGTTCGGAGCTGATTGACGCGCTGCCGATTGACCAAAGCAAGATCATTGAGAAACACTATGTCGATTGCGGCGCCTACGAGCACTTCAGTAAGGAAATCAAACTGAAATTCGCCCCGGATATCAAAACGCTGGATGATGTCAAGAAGAATAAGGGCGAAGATCATACCAGTCCTATATTCATCCATGTGTATACCACCGAGGATCTCGGTCAGATCACGGAATCGCAGCTAAAAGCGCAGTCTGCGTTTCAGGGAATGGACGACTGCACGCAGTGGATTCTGATTTCGATTGTATCGTTAAAGGATCAGTCTGTGTTTTCCGACCTCAAGGCCTTGATGCTGCGGAACAGCAATCTGCTCAAACAATACAGACGCCCGGATGTGAAAGAAGAATCCCTCATCGAATTTAAGGACAAGTTTCACATCCGGAACGCCGCGGTCATAGAAAACGACCTGTTTCGGAAGGATGATACACTCTGCTCAGAACTCAAAATCTACAACCTTTAATACAAAGCGGGAATCGGCACAAGACCGGTTCCCGTTTCGTTATCCCCTGCCGTGAAAGGAACAGCCGCCGCGGGCGGCTGTTCCTTTGTCTGTTTATTTTCCGATGTATCGTTCCTTTGCCGATTCCACCCCCAAACAGAACACCAAATCTTGTGTCAATGTTTTCAGTGAGGGGTCGCCGTCCCGCAGTCGCATGGTCCTGCGAATTTCCTTCGGAATCACCACCCGCCCTAAATCGTCGATTCTTCTCACAATACCGGTTGCTTTCATTTTGTGCCTCCTGTTTCAGTTTCGCTATTTTGGGATAGCTTTGCTTTTCAAAGCTACCGGTATTGTTTGCTGAATGAGGGAATATATGCATTGACATTCTTTTCCGAGATAGAACGCTGCAATATGCTTGTAAACCGCTGTTTCTACGGTTTCCCAATTTCGACCGGATTGGTCATATCATCATTGTTCATCAGAATCCGAACACAGAGTCATCTGCTTCTGAGAGGATTTCGGGCGTCCTAGCTGAGATGCATATTCGGATGCAGTCCGCATAACAAAAAGGCTTGCAGTGCATTTTCCGTACACTGCAAGCCCTTTTGTTCAGGAGGCTTCTGCCGGAACCGGGACGGCCGGTTCCTCTGTTTTTGTAGCATGTTTCATAACAAGCGGCCAGACCGCAACGATAAATGAAATGATGATAAGGTTTTCTGCAAAACATCCCCAATGGAGGCCGAGCAGAGATTTCAGCGGTGTGCCGAGTGATTCCGCATGAAAAACATGATGACCGCACCGGCAAGTCCGCATACGAGTGCTTTTTTAGAAAGCACGGGCTTGAACTGGATCCATGTCTTTTCAATGAACCGCGCGATGCAGAATGCGATCAGCGCACCGACATCGCCGTAGTCGTCCTTCATCATTCTGTCCGGATCAACCAGCAGCTTGCCGTCCACATAATCCATCGGATAGGTTTTCAGCGAGATAAACAGGATACCGCAGATGCCGAGGATTACGCCGGCTAGCAGAAAATAGTTTTCCTTTTCGGGATGCGCAGAGAGGTACCGAAAGAGCTTCGACATACCGAAAATCGCGGAAATGCCGAGTGCAGTCGCAGTCAGCACATCCTGCGGCGTATGGACGCCGAGGTAGTTGCGAGAAAATGCTGTCAGGACGAGGCAGACGATGCACAGGACGGATACCATTTCTGAGCTTTTCGGACGGATACGGCCAGACTGCCGTAAATCGGAACAGCCGTAGAGGTATGGCCGCTGGGGAAGGAATAGCCGGTTGCTGTTGTGATCGCATCACCGGCGGGCAGAACTCTGCTGTCGCGAATCCACGGTCGGTATACGCAGGCTGTGAGCTTCAGGACGGCGTTAAAAGCGATGCAGACCGTAAAGGAGCTGAGGGTATAGAGTCCGCTTTTTTTGTCGGTGCAGAGAATATCCATTTCACCGAAGGTCTGAATCGAACCCAGACGCTTCACGATCGTCTGCTTCTTCGACATATTGACCGCACCCTTTGCCAGCGATGAGGTCATAATGACCGGCAGCATTTCCGGCATCAGTCCAACGGCGATCGTGATGCCGAACATCAGCGAATCGAGCCAGCTGCCTTGGGTGAGAAAAATTGCAATGAAAATGACCGGAACCATGACAACCATAAACTTGATAAGCAGGCTGCTGATCGAATTGATATTGCGTTCAAAACTGCTCTTATCCTGATAAGTATTCAGGCTTTTCGCCATACTGCCGAGATAGGTACGGTTTCCGGTTGTCAGGATGACCGCTTTTGCGCTGCCGGAGATTATATTGCTGCCCATGAAGCCGATGTTGTCCAGCTCCGTGATATCATCGCCCACAGGATCAGGGCCGGCAAACTTTTCGATCGGATTGCTCTCGCCGGTCAGCTGAGACTGGTCAATGAACAGGTCTTTTATCTCAATGAAGCGCACATCGCCGGGGAGCATATCGCAGGATGCCAGCTTGACCACATCGCCCGGAACGGCATCTTCAATGTCAATCTCCATTGCGCTGCCGTTGCGGATAACGTCGATCTTATTGGAGATCATGTTTTGCAGCTTTTCCGCGGCGCTATTGGATTTTTCCGCCTGTACAAAGGAGATAATGCCGGAAACTGCAACCACAAAGATCAGCATCAGGAATGTTGCCCAGCTCGGCTTCTCTGCGATGATAACGTCAGTCACCAGCGTTACGGCTGCGACGATCAGCAGCACAATATTAAACGGATTGATGATGGCCTCGCGTACACGCTTGGCAAGGCTGTTTTCGTTGCCTGTATCAATAATGTTCGCGCCGTATTCTTCAAGGCGGTCACTCGCCTCGACCTGATTCAGACCCTCTTCATCGGTATCCAGCCGCTTAAATAGTTCTTCGTCTGTGTTTTTGCAATTTCCGCAAGCTGCTGTTCTGCCGCACGCTGTTTTTCAGTGTTCTTTTCTGCCATTTTATCCTCCTGTCAGCAAATGATCGTCCGGTTCTCAAATAACACGCAATTTTTGATATATATTATAACATTTATCTTTGCGCCTGTCAAGCATTTCACTGCATTCAAAAAAAGTAAAGCTGTTACGGAAGGTTTCTTACGAAATACAGAAAGGTATTTCGCCGTGTTTCAGAAAGAAACCGCGCCGCAATTCTGATTCATTTTTATTCACGGCAAATTGACATTATATAAATATCTGCGATCGGTTTGTATTTCAGCAATTATCACCAAATTGATGATTCCGGCTTTTTTTTCACAAAACATGATTGACATTATCGCCGGGCTGTATTAGAATTAAAATGAAAGCCGCGGTCAAACTGCGGAATTATGAATCGGGGGGATTCAATATGAAAAGCACAAAGTATACAGCTCTGACTGCTGCTCTGACACTGGCAGCTGCGGCAGTGATCCGGCCGTTTAGCGCCGAAGCACTGTCTGTCACTGACGTGCGGCATCTGGTGAAATCACTCACCGCACAGGGAGCGCTAATCGTTGATGATGACTTCAACGGCGACGGAAAAGTCAATGCAGTTGATCTGACGCTGATGAAGCGTTCCCTGCTCGCGGAGCCGGATGACGATACCGGCGAGGTCAAA